>Ga0157365_10000058_pt1 | contig 54202 bp, 48 predicted proteins | sample AttsexASBM3_FD_111478 | JGI IMG/M metagenome (GOLD analysis project Ga0157365, IMG submission 111478) | Fungus gardens microbial communities from leaf cutter ant in Ribeirão Preto, State of São Paulo, Brazil - Atta sexdens ASBM3 | ecosystem: Host-associated > Fungi > Mycelium > Unclassified ...
AGAACCGCCATTCCATTCAGATCTGCGCCCGAAGATGCCGCGGTGGCCGACGTATTCGGAACCTTGCCGGTGGTCGTTGCCGTTATCCGAACACGCTCCTCAGCCAGACCGAACTCCCGCATGGCGATCTGCACCATTTTGGTGTGCAGCCCCTGCCCCATCTCGGTGCCGCCATGATTCACCTGCACCGAGCCGTCTGTATAGACATGCACGAGCGCACCGGCCTGATTATAGTGCGTCGCGGTAAAGGAAATTCCGAACTTTACTGGCGTCAGCGCGATGCCGCGCCGAATGAAGCCGCCGCGCCCCGCGTCTTGATGCAGACGGGCGCGACGCGCGCGATAATCGCAGCGCTCGGCCAGTTGTGTCATGATCTCGGCCGCAATCGAATCCTCGACCGTCATGTGATACGGCGTAAGATCGCGTGAGCCCGTGCCGTAGACGTTCTTCAAACGCACGTCGAGCGGATCGAGACCTGTCGCAAACGCGATTTCCTCGATCACCCTCTCCGCCGCCACAATGCCTTGCGGTCCACCGAACCCGCGGAACGCCGTGTTCGACTGGGTGTTGGTTCGCAATGGCTCAGACCGCAGCCGCACATGCGGATAGTAATAGGCATTATCGGCATGAAACATCGCGCGATCGGTCACGGGCCCGGACAGATCAGCCGACCAGCCACATCGTGCGGCCAACGTCATGTCGACAGCCTCAATCATTCCGTTCTCGTCAAATCCCACGTCGTAATCGACGACGAAATCATGACGTTTCCCTGTTGTCATCATGTCGTCGTCACGGTCCAGACGCATCTTGGCGGGACGGCGCAGGCAGTCGGCAGCGACCGCGGCCAGACACGCCGCCATGTTGGCCTGTGTCTCCTTGCCACCGAAGCCGCCGCCCATACGCCGAACCTCGACCGTGATCTGATGGTTCGACCGGCCGAGGCAATGCGCGACCATATGCTGGGTTTCGGTCGGGTGCTGGGTCGAGGAATAGAGTTGCATCTCCCCCTCCTCGCCCGGCACAGCCATCGCCGCCTGCCCTTCGAGATAGAAGTGCTCCTGCCCGCCCATGCTGACACGCCCGCTGAGCCGCAGTTGCGACGACACCAGCGCTTCTTCAGCGTTGCCACGCGCCATCGTCAGGGCTCGCCACACCAGTGCACCGCCCGCCTCACGCGCTTGCTGAATGTCGAGAATTGGCGGCATGGCTTCATACTCGATCTGCGCCAGTTTTACGGCGCGTCGGGCCGCGCTCCGTGTCGCGGCGACCACCACGAAAATCGGCTGCCCCCAATAATGAACGATCCCGTCAGCCAGCAAAGGCTCGTCATGACGTCCAACCGCGCTGATATCGTTGATGCCCGGCACATCTCGCGCCGTAAGAACACGCAGCACCCCGGGTGCGCGCCACACTTCGTCGAGGTCCAGCTTCGTGATACGCCCATGCGCGCAGGTGCTCAGACCCGGCGCCAGATGAACCGTCCCCTCCGGCTCACGCAGATCGTCGATATAGGCCGCGGCACCGCGCACATGCAGTCGCGCGCTCTCATGCCGCAGGGTGCTTCCTGCCTGCCCGGTGACGCCTGCGGATGTTTGGGGATTTGTCGTGTTCCCATCAGGCATGTTCGACATCCAGATCGCCGTCGATACGTGTCGGGCCGCCAGCTCCATCAGCCGCCGTCTCCGTATGGAAGCGCATCAGAAGATTACGCGCCACCGTCGCCCGATACCACGCGCTGGCACGCATATCGGACAGGGGCGTGAAATCCTGTTCCAACGCAGTCTGTGCGGCTTGCATCGCCTGAGCGTCCCATACCCGCCCTAGCAACGCTTGTTCGGCCAACGCAGCACGACGCGGGATTGCGGCCATGCCCCCGAAAGCCAGACGCGCTTCGATTATCCGCCCCGCGTCCAGCCGCAAGGCAAAAGCTGCCATCACGGCGGAAATATCCTGATCGCGTCGCTTGGAAATCTTATAAGCCCGATAAACCACGTTCGCATCGCGCGGCGGCAGAACAACTGCGTCCACGAACTCGCCCGGCGCACGATCCTGCACGCCATAGTCCAGAAAGAACGCCTCCAGCGGCATTGTGCGCCGCGCGTCGCCACAACGCAGCACGATCTGCGCGCCGGCTGCAATCAGCATCGGCGGCCCGTCGCCAATGGGTGAGCCATTGGCGATATTGCCACACACCGTCCCGCTGTTGCGAACCTGCCGTGCGCCAATGCGGCGCAAACTCTCCTGCATTTCCGGCCAGATCTCGATCAATGCAGGCAGCGCATCGTGCCAGGTCACGGCAGCACCCAGTCTCAGCCCCTGCGCATCGCGTTCGACCCGCAGCATGTCCGGCACAGTCCCGATCAGCGCGACATCGCCCACGTCACGCCCCAGTTTTGTCAGCCACAAGCCCACATCCGTCGCGCCGGCCACGATGCGTGTGTCCGGCAGGCGCGCCAGCAGCGCCGCAAGCGCGTCCGATGTCGCGGGGATATGGACCGTGCGGGTCGGGGTCCGAACCTCCACACCCTCGGTTCCTGCAATCGCCGCGAGGCGAGCGGCGATCGTGGCTTCCTGTGCCAGCAACGGTTCGGGCCCGGTGCCGCAAGCCTGTTCAAAGGCGCGGACAATCGGCGCATAGCCGGTGCAGCGGCACAGATTGCCAGCCAATGTCTCATCCATCCGGGCACCGTTGGGCGATCCGGGTTCGGACAGACGATGCGCCACCATCGACATGACAAAGCCCGGCGTGCAGAATCCGCATTGCGCGCCGTGACACTCCACCATCGCACGCTGAACCGGATGGAGGGCCGCATCCCCGGCATCGCCATCGGCCTCAGCCGCGCGGGCGTCGGCCAGATCTTCGACCGTCAGAATCTGGGCGCCATCCAGCATCGCCGTCATCTGGATACAGGCGTTGACAGCTCGCCAGACCATGCCGCCGTCGCGCAGCCGCCCGACAACAACCGTGCAGGCCCCGCAATCGCCCTCGTTACAGCCTTCCTTGGTGCCCGTGCGCCGTGCGGCCAGCCGCAGCCAGTCGAGCAGCATCGTGTCGGCCTGTGCGCCCGCCACGCTGTGCAACGTGTCGCCGAGGTAGAAACGGATCGTGTCGCGCATCGGCTCTCCCCGTCTTGTCGCCGTTCATGTCGTGGACGCGCCGCGCCCTGCCCCGACACTCGCAAGCGACGAGGTCCAACACAAGCTCGACCTGCAGATCAGCTGATCAGAGCCTGCCGACGCGCACGCGTCAGTCGCTCCACCGCCACAATGCACAACATCGTCACAGTGCCCGCCAGCATCTGCCACCGCGTCTCCCGATCGCTGAGCATGATGACGAACACCATCAGAATGAACAGCAGCGACAGCACGGATAGACCTGGGAACAGCCACATCGGTGCCTCGATCACCGCACCCGTCTTGCGCGCCTGCAGCCGCAGCCGAATGTGGGCGTAAATGATCAGCCCGTAATCGAACAGCACAAACGTGCCTGTGCTGCTGAGCATGAAGTCGAACGCAGCGGCTGGCGACAACACACCGCCCAGCGCGATCACGAACGCCAGTCCGGACGCCGTCAGGATGGCATGACGCGGCGTCGCGTTGGTGCTCAGCTTGACGAAGAACCGTGGTGCAGCCCGCATTTCGGCAAGCTCGAACATCACGCGCGATGTGATGTACAGGCCTGAATTCAGTGCCGAAAAACAACCGACCATGATGACGAAAATCATGATCTCCGGCGCACCCGGAATACCCAGACGCTGCAACACAGTCAGAAACGGCGAAACGCCGGGGTGAATGTCCGTCCAGGGCACCACAGCCAGGATCAGCGCGATCGAACCGACGTAAAAGATCAGGATCCGCAGCGCGACAGATTTCGTCGCGCGCATGACGTTGCCCGCCGGGTCGTCGGACTCCACCGCCGCGATGGTCGAGGCCTCCGTCCCGCCGATGGCGAACAGCACCAGCGGCATCGCCGCAATCACCGAGATCAGGCCACGCGGCAGCATGGTCATGTTATGGGCCGCAACCGCCGTCATATCGACCGCGCCATGCGTCCACCCCAGAAGTCCCGCCACGCAGGCCACGCCAAACGCCAGAATCGTCCCGACCTTAAGCAGCGAAAGCCAGTATTCGAACTCCCCATACCCGCGGACGGAAAACAGGTTCACCCCCGTGACGAACGCAAGCAGCAGCGTCTGCAACGCCACCGGGTGCAGCGGCACATAGGGGCTGAGCAGATTACCGCACGCCAGTGCCTCCACACTGACGACGCACACCCACATCAGCCAGTAGATCCAGCCCGCGACGAACGCCGCACCACCACCAAGGCCCCGCCCGATATGCGCGATGAACGATCCGGTCTGTGGCGAGCTCATCGCCATTTCCGCCAGCATACGGCAGATGAACAGCACAATCAGCCCACCGGCGAAATACGCGAAAATCGCCCCCGGCCCCGCCAACGCCAGCGCGCTGGACGCCCCCACGAACAGGCCCGACCCGATTGTGCCGCCGATGGCAATCATCGCGACATGGCGCGACCGCAGCCCCCGCGCTAGCGAACCACCGTCTGCCGCGGCTTGCGGCGCATGGGAAAGGGTGGACACGGTTTCGCTCATTACTTCACCACACAAGGACAGGTCTGATCGTCAGGCACGTCACGCTCGGCTCGATGCGCCGTAACAACGAGTTACCACAGGGTTGGGGCGCAGTCTTGTGGCAGATGCAGCCCGCCGCCCGACAGGACCGCGCGCCCGCCTCCGACCCGACATATGCATGGGGTTAAAGCGGTCGGTCCGCGTAACCGCGCGCCCCTGAAAGCAGCACGGTGCGCCGACAGCGCCACGGCACGAACCGGCTTTTCAAACCGGAGGCCACCGGACCAAGGCCCGGGTAGTAACGGGGGGTGATCGTGCGCCAACCCCGTTCGGGTGTCGGAGGCAGTCACCGGGACTGCCTCCGACATCAATATCAGCGCAGAACGGCGCCCGTCGCCTTGGCGACCGCAGCGACCACGCGCGTGCAGACTGCCTCGATCTCCGCATCGGTCAGGGCCTTCTCGCGCGGCTGCAACGTCACCTCCACGCCCAGAGATTTGCGCCCGGCCTCGATCTTGTCGCCCTCATACACATCGAACAGACGCACACCGGTAATCAGGGCGCGCTCCGCCCCGCGCGCCGCTTTCAGAACCGCACCGGCATCGACGTCCCGTGCCACGACGAACGCGAAATCGCGCGTCAGCGGCTGCAACGTCGACAGATCGAGCGCCGCACGTTTCTTGCGCTTCGGATCAGGAATGGCATCGAGAAACACCTCGAACGCCACAACCGGGCCGTCGCACTTCATGGCGCGCAGCACGGACGGATGGACTTCGCCGAACATCGCCAGAACCGTCTTTGGTCCCTGCCGCACCACGCCCGAACGCCCTGGGTGATAATGGCGCGACGCATCCGCCGTGATGCCGGTGGACTCGACCGGAACACCCAGCAGCGACAGCACCTCGCCCACATCGGCGCGCACATCCCACAGATCGACGGGTTTTGCGCCGCCAACCGGATGGCGCGGGGCATGGCCGGCGCGCACGCCAGCCGCGATCAGCGCCTGGCCGCTTGCCGAAAATGCCGGCCCGATCTCGAACAGATCGACCCGGTCCTGCCCGCGCGCCTGATTGCGCGCCGTTGCAGCAATCAGATTGGCCAGCGGGCTGGGACGCAACTGGTCCAGATCGACCGCAATCGGGTTCAGCAGACGCAGGGATTCTGGAACGTCGCCGAACAACGCAGCAACATCATGCGCCACGAATGAGAATCCAACCGTCTCCAGCATGCCGCGTGACGCCAGCATCCGGCGCGCCGCACCCGAGCGCACCTGACGCGGGCTCAGGGCTGCATTCGGGACCACGCCCGTCTGCGGCAACGCCACCGGCGGCACGGCATCCAGACCCACCAGACGCAGAACTTCCTCGATCAGGTCACACTCCGCCTCGATCGCCGCAACGCCTTGCGCGGCCGCAGCAGCCCGCACCGGATCAAGACCCGCACCCTGATCCAGAACCACGGACGTCGCGATGTCATTGCGCCAGGACGGCACATGCACGGTCACGCCGTCCGCCGTGCGAACATCTGTCGTGAAGCCCAGCTTTTCCAGCTTGTGCACCGCATCGTCCGCGTCGACGTCGATCCCGCCGAGGTCTTTCAGGCGCGCGAATCGCAGATGCGCCGTGCGCTCCCACGCCGGGGCCGCGCCAGCCGAGACCACCGAACCCACCTCACCACCGCACAGTTCGACGATCATCGCCGTCGCGGCTTCCAGCGCGGAAATCGGCAGCGCCTGGTCCACGCCGCGCTCGAACCGCTGACGCGCATCGGAATGAATCCCCAGCCTGCGGCCCGTCAGCGCGATCCGCACCGGATCGAACAGCGCACATTCGACGAACACCTCGGTCGTGGTTTCGTCAACGCCGGTGGCCTCACCGCCCATGATGCCCGCCAGAGATTGCACACCCTGCGCGTCGGCAATCACCAGATCGTCGCTCTCGACAACGTAATCCTTGCCGTCCAGCGCGGTGAACGTCTCGCGTGCGCCGTGGCACAGGGTCAGCGTCTTGCCCGAAATCTTGCGCGCATCGAACACATGCAGCGGACGGCCCAGATCGAACGTGAAGTAATTGGTGATATCGACCAGAACGGAAATCGGACGCACGCCGATCGCCTCCAGCCGCGCACGCAGCCATTCCGGGCTCGTACCGTTCCGCACGCCGCGGATCGAACGCCCCAGCACCCACTGGCACGCCTCAGGATACTGGTTGTCCCATGCGATCGGCGTTTCGAACGTGTTTTCGACCGTGTCGGCCAACCACGGGCGCAGCGTTCCCAGACCAGCCGCCGCCAGATCGCGCGCAATGCCACGGATCGACAGCGCGTCGCCGCGATTGGGCGTGATGGAAATATCGATGATCGGATCGTTCAGGTCCGCAAACGCCGCATAGGACTGCCCCGGCAGCGTGCCCTCCGGCAGTTCGGCAATCCCGTCGTGATCCTCACCCAGACCCAGTTCGCGCAGGGAGCACAGCATGCCGCCGCTCTCCTGTCCGCGAATGGTACCCGCCTTGATGGTGATATCGCTGCCGGGAATATAGGTGCCGGGCGGTGCGAAGATCACATGCAGTCCGGTGCGCGCGTTGGGCGCCCCGCAGACGACCTGCACGTTCTCGAATCCCTCGCCCGCATCGACGCGGCAGACGCGCAGGCGGTCGGCATCGGGATGCTGCACGGCTTCGATGATGTGGCCAGTGCGGAAGGGCGTCAGCGCGCGACCACGATCCGTCACCTCCTCCACCTCAAGGCCGATGACATTCAGCTTGACGCAGATTTCGTCGAGCGTGGCGGTGGTGTCGAGATGATCACGCAACCAGGACAGGGTGAATTTCATCGCTCAGAGACCTTCGTGCAGCATCGCAGGGGACAACGGGCTGGTGCCGAAATGCGACAGCCAGCGCACATCGCTCTCATAGAAGGAGCGCAGATCGGGGATGCCGTTCTTGAGCATCGTCAGACGCTCGATCCCCATACCGAACGCAAAGCCCTGCCATTCACGCGGGTCGAGGCCGCAGTTGGCCAGCACACGCGGATGCACCATGCCGGAGCCCAGAACCTCCAGCCAGTCGCCGCCGCCGCCGATTTCACCGGTCTTGCGCGACCAGCCGATATCCACCTCCATCGAAGGCTCGGTGAACGGGAAATAGGACGCGCGGAAACGCACCGGCAGTTCCGGCTTGTCGAAAAACGCGCGCAGGAAATCGATCAGGCAACCCTTGAGGTGCCCCAGTGTAATTCCACGGTCGATCACCAGTCCCTCGCACTGATGGAACATCGGCGAATGGGTGGCATCGTGGTCGGCGCGATAGGTCCGGCCCGGCGCAATGATGCGGATCGGCGGTTCCTGCGACAGCATGGTGCGGATCTGCACGCCCGAAGTCTGCGTCCGCAGCACGCGCTCGCCGCTCTGACCTTCGAGTGCGGGCAGATAGAACGTGTCGTGGTCGGTGCGCGCCGGATGATGGGCGGGCGTGTTCAGGGCGGCGAAATTATGCCAGTCGGTCTCGACATCCGGGCCTTCGGCGACGGAAAACCCCATCGCCCCGAAGATCGCGGCCATCTCCTCGATCGAGCGGTTGATCGGATGGATCAGGCCGCGCGACTGATCGGGGTAAGGCATGGTGACATCGACGCGTTCGCTCGCCAGGCGGGCATCCAGCGCCGCGGCCTCGATCTCCTGGCCGCGCTGTTCGACGGCGCGGCCAAGTTCGTCACGCACACGGTTCAGCGCGGCCCCGCGCAGCTTGCGCTCGTCGGGCGACATGCGCCCCAGTTCCTTGAGCAACCCGGTCAGACGCCCGGACTTGCCGAGCACCCCGACCCTGACCGCGTCCCATGCGCGGTGATCCGGCGCCGCGGCAAGGGCCGCCAGCGTCTCCTGCTTGAGGGTATCGAGATCGTCGCTCATGGAACCTCGCGGTCTGTATCGTGTGTCGCGTTTCATAGACGCGGACGGTCAAAATGAAAACGGGCCGCCCCTCGCAGGGCAGCCCGTCATCATGAGTTCCCTGACAGGTCCGCTTCAGCAGACCTGTCAAGACATCGCTCAGCCCAGAGCAGCCTGTGCCTTCTTGACGATCTCAGCGAAGCTCGCTGCGTCGTCATAGGCAATCGCTGCCAGAACCTTACGGTCGATCTCGATGCCAGCCTTGTCCAGAGCGAAGATGAACTTGCTGTAGGTCAGGCCGTGCTCGCGCACCGCAGCGTTGATACGCTGGATCCACAGGGCGCGGAACTCGCGCTTCTTGTTGCGACGGTCGCGATAGGCGTACTGAAGGCCCTTCTCGACGCTCTGCAACGCGATGCGATAGTTGGTGGAGGAGCGGCCACGATACCCTTTGGCGAGATCGAGAACCTTGTTATGACGGGCGTGAGTTGTCACACCCCGTTTGACGCGTGCCATGTATCAGATGCTCCTTATGCCAGCCCGTAGGGGGCCCACTGCTTCACAGTGCGACCATCCATTTCAGTCAGAGTCTGCGAACCACGGTTGGTGCGCTTCATCTTCTGCGAGCGGTTGATCAGGCCGTGGCGCTTGTTGCCAGGACCCGCGAGCACCTTGCCGGTCGCGGTAATCTTGAACCGCTTCTTGACCGACGACTTCGTCTTCATCTTGGGCATTTTCATCTCCTTACATTCTGGATCGTGCCGAACCCGACGCGGTTGCCCGCGCTGAACAAGACACAACTGCTCACGGCCGGGCATGCCCTTCCAGGCCCGGACGCGTGTGCGAGGGCGCCTCATAGAACAGGCACGCCCCTCCCTGCAAGCCCGAACATACACATCACTGCACGGAATCCCCTCATGCCCCACACAAGCCCCCCGGACCTCGCCACTTTCCAGCAAAGCCTGACAGCCGATGCGCCGCCGCCCGGCCTTGAGCCACACCTGCTGGCACTGTGGCACGACGGACGTGGCGACTGGGCCAAAGCCCACATGCAGGTCGATGACGGGCACACCCAACCCGCGTGCCACGTCCATGCGTACCTGCATCGCAAGGAGGGCGATCGCTCCAATGCCCGCTATTGGTATGCGCGTGCAGGAGTCGCGTCGTTCGAGGGAACTCTGGACGCGGAATATGCTTCCCTGCTCAGACTTTACCTGAGGTAGGGCGGCTGCCGCCCCATCTCCCGCGTTCGTGACGGAAATTCGGCGCTTCCCCCCTTAGAGTCGTCACGTTCCCGGCGTAGAGAGTCGATCACAAGGCCCCGCGAACGAGGGCCGGCATCAGGATGTCACGGCATGCCCACACTCGATAGAAGCGCGCTTATCGACCCCGACACTGCCCTTGCCGTCCCGGGCTATCCCCACGACGGCGTCACGCCGGGGATCGCGCATCTCAGCGTCGATAATTTCCACCGCGCCCATCAGGCCGTCTATCTCGACCGCCTGCTGCGCGACGAAGACCAGCGCGCATGGGCCATCGTGGGCATCGGCGTGGTCGAAAGCCCCTCGGAAGCCGCCAAGGCAGAGGCCATGCAAGCCCAGGACTGCCTGTATAGTGTGACCGAATGTCCCCCCGACACCGAGCCGCATGTCCAGATCGTGGGGTCAATCTGCGAGTATCTCTACGCGCCGGATGACCGCGCTGCCGCCATTGCCCGTCTGGTAGACCCTGCCATCCGCATCGTGTCCCTGACCATCACCGAAGGCGGCTACTACACCGACGAGCACGGGCACTTCATGCTCGAATCCCCCGCCATTGCCGAGGATCTGGAACGCGCGGTGCCGGAGACGGTGTTCGGCATGGTGAGCGAAGCCCTGCGCGCCCGGCGCGATCAGGGAATCGGGCCATTCACCGTCCTGTCGTGCGACAACGTGCGCCATAACGGCAGCGTCGCCCGGCATGCCTTCACCGCCTATGCCCGCGCGCGGGACCCGGAACTGGCCGACTGGATCGATGCCAACGTCACGTTCCCCTGCACGATGGTCGACCGGATCACCCCGGGCACCAGCCCCGAAGACCGCCAGCGCCTGAACGCAGGCAGCGGACTGGACGACGCGATCCCGGTTTTCTGCGAGGACTTCATCCAGTGGGTGATCGAGGACAAGTTCTGTGCCGGCCGCCCGGCGCTGGAGCGTGTAGGCGTGCAGTTCACCGCCGATGTCGCAGCCTACGAGCAGGTCAAGCTGCGGATGCTCAACGCCTCGCACTCCATGATGGCCTATCCGGCCCTGCTGATGGGCCATCGCATCGTGTGCGATGCCATGCGCGACCCTGACATGATCGACTATATCGAGCGGTTTCTGGCGTACGATTCCGAGCCCCTGCTGACCGACCCGCCGGGCGTGTCGATCAACGATTACGGGCACATGCTGCTGCAGCGGTTCCGTAATCCCGCGATTCATGACCAGCTCGAACGCATCGCCTCGGACGGGGCCTCCAAATTCCCGTCCTTTTTGCGCGATACGGTCGAGGGCGTTCTGAAGGACGGCGGCCCGACCGACCGCCTGAGTTTCATTCTCGCCTGCTTCGTGCGCTATCTCGGCGGCAAGGATGACAGCGGTGCGGAATTCGCGGTGGTCGAACCCCATATGCTCGAAACCGACTGGCCGCTGGTGTCGGACGCAGACCCGGCAGCGGTGCTGGATGCATCGGTGTTCGCAGGGTGGGGGCTAGCCGATTTCCCCGACTTCATCGCCGAGTTCGTCAAGACCCGTGCCGATCTGGAACGGATCGGCGCCAGAGAGACACTCGAAGCCATCCTGGCGAAGTCCGGTCAAACGCAAGACTGAGTCCCCACGACGGGACAGGGGACGCCATGTTCTGGCGTCGTCCCTGCCCTGTGGTCGTGGCTTTGCCGCCACTCTTTCGGATCGATCCATATTACGCTAGTGCGTGCGTTCCTTCGTGATTGCGTCCAGTGTACGCGATCATTGATTTCAGCTTTCGGCAGGCAAGGCAGATCATGGCTCCCCCCTCTCGACCTCGACTATGGACAGCGCTTTGCAGCGCACTTTTCGGCCTGATTGGCCTTGGTATTCTGGCCGCCGGTGTGTGGCTCGCTACACTGGGCGGCTCCTTTTATTACGTGGTCTGTGGCGCCGTGCTGCTGGTGACGGCGGGACTGCTCTACCGTCGCTCGGCTCTCGCCCTGCCGCTCTATGCCGTGCTGCTGCTCGGGACGATGGGCTGGGCGGTTCATGAAGTCGGCATGGATTTCTGGGCACTGGCCCCGCGCGGCGACGTGCTGGTGCCGCTGGGCATCCTGCTGCTGTTCCCGGTCATCACGCGCGACCTGTCCGCGAATGCTGCCGCAAAACTGTCCCTCGGCGGGGCCATCGGCGTTGCTGCCGTCGTGGTGGTCGCCGCCCTGACGCAGGATCCGCAGGACATTGCGGGCAATCTGCCGCAGGTCGCAGCCAACATCCCCACCGCGCCGAATGCGGGCGACATGCCCGATGAAGACTGGCGCGCCTGGGGCCGCACACAGTTCGGCGACCGTTATTCCCCGCTGAAGCAGATCAACGCAACCAATGTCGACCAGTTGAAAGTCGCTTGGACGTTCCGCACCGGCGACCTGAAACGTGCGACCGACCCGGGCGAGATCACCGATGAGGTCACCCCGATCAAGGTGCGCGACACGGTCTATCTGTGCTCCCCGCATCAGATTCTGTGGGCGCTGGACGCCGCCACCGGCAAGCTGAAATGGAAGTTCGACCCCAAGATCACGGTCAACCCGACGTTCCAGCATCTGACCTGCCGTGGCGTTTCGTATCATGAAACCGCAGCCGACGCCGTGACGGCCGATGGCTCCCCCGCACCGTCGGACTGCCAGCACCGCGTGTTCCTGCCGACCAACAACGGCGACATCTTTGCGCTGGACGCCGACACCGGCAAGCTGTGCCCGAGCTTTGGCGAGAATGGCCGCCTGAACCTGCAGGCCGGCATGCCCGTCACAACGCTGGGCAGCTACGAACCGACATCCCCGCCGGTCGTGACCGACAAGGTCGTCATCGTCTCCGGTGCGGTGACCGACAATTACTCGACGCATGAGCCGTCCGGCGTGACGCGCGGGTTCGACCTGTATTCCGGCAAGCTGCTGTGGGCGTTCGACACGGGCAACCCCGACCCGAACGAGATGCCGTCCGACACGCACAAATTCGTCGCGAATTCCCCGAATTCGTGGATCACCGCGTCTTATGACGCGAAGCTGAACCTCGTTTACCTGCCGACAGGCGTCGAAACGCCGGACATCTGGGGCGGCAACCGCACCCCGGATATGGAGCGTTACGCCAGCGGAATCCTCGCGCTGAATGCCGACACCGGCAAGCTCGCGTGGTTCTACCAGACGGTTCATCACGACCTGTGGGACATGGACGTCCCCTCGCAGCCCAGCCTTGTCGATCTGCACAACGCGGATGGCTCCACGACGCCGGCGCTCTATGCGCCGACGAAAACCGGCAACATCTTTGTGCTCGACCGTCGCACCGGCAAGACCATCGTGCCCGCGCCGGAAACCCCGGTTCCCCAAGGTGCCGCCCCCGGCGATCACCTGTCCCCGACACAGCCTTTCTCCGAGCTGTCTTTCCGTCCGCGCAAGAAACTGACGGATGCCGATATGTGGGGAGCGACGATGTTCGATCAGCTCGCCTGCCGGATCATCTTCAAGGGCCTGCGTTATGAGGGGCCGTTCACGCCGCCGTCGCTTCAGGGCACGCTGGTGTTCCCGGGCAATCTGGGCATGTTCGAATGGGGCGGCATTGCCGTCGATCCAAACCGCCAGATCGCCATTGCCAACCCGATGGCCATTCCGTTCGTCTCCAAGCTGATTCCGCGTGGGCCGAACAACCCGGCCAGCCCGAATGGCGACGGCGGCAGCGGTGGCGAAACCGGCATCCAGCACCAGTATGGCGTACCGTATGGCGTGGAGCTGAACGCCCTGCTGTCGCCGCTCGGCCTGCCGTGCAAGCAGCCGGGCTGGGGCTTCATGGCCGGGATCGACCTGAAGACCAACAAGGTCGTCTGGATGCACCGCAACGGCACCACGCGTGACAGCTCGCCCATTCCGCTCGGCTTCAAGATGGGCGTGCCCACGCTGGGCGGTCCGCTGGTAACGGCTGGCAATGTCGCGTTCCTGACGTCGACGCTGGATTATTATATCCGCGCGTATGACGTCACGACCGGCAAGACCCTGTGGCAGGACCGTCTGCCCGCTGGTGGCCAGTCGAACCCCATGACCTATTCGGTCAATGGCAAGCAGTTCGTCGTGACCGTGGATGGCGGTCACGGATCGTTCGGCACGAAAATGGGCGACTATATCGTTGCCTACAGCCTGCCCGACCAGAAGTGATCTGATCGTCGGCTAAGCCGGGAAAGGGTGTGCGGGGGATGTCCCTCGCACACCCTTTTTTATGCTCTGGATGTCACGTTTGTGATTGGCATGCAGGTTTTGCCAGAAGAGGAACTATTAATCCTCGACGTAAAAATTTCGATATTGCGTCGCTCTGTAGAAGCTAGGGACGGCAGATACTACGATCCCGCCGAGCATGATAAACATCGCGGCTTCATAGCCAATCTGACACATCATACGCGTGTCAAGAAGAGCGTGTATCATTAGAGTAAAGAGGCCGACTAGCCCGACGATCGTGGCAGCGATGTATCCTGATGCATTACTTGCACGCTGCACAGCCAACTCACGCTCGTCTAGAGGAGGGGTAAATGGGTGGCGGAATACCTGCACCTGAGAAATCAAGTTGACGACTGCGAGCACCCCCATGACGCCAAGAATGCAGTCAGGCACAACCAGAGCTACCAATACAGCGACAACAGAAACCACCATAGTCATCGCCGATCTTACCAGTCTAGGCTTATAGTTTTGCCGACCTATAGCTTCACGCCTTGATGCTGAATAGGAGCGTGAAAACCGGGCAAAGCTACTATTTACGATAGCGCTGTCGACGCGCTCTCCCCATGATCTGCTCTTCCTGTTTGTCATTTGCCTCTCTCCTGCCGAAGCAACGAAGCCACGCTTTCAAAGGGTGTGAACGAAAAAACTGCTTCGACCGGAACAGCGAAAATCGCTGCTATTTTCATGGCAAGTTCGAGGCTCGGGTTATAGTCGCCCCTCTCAAGATAACCGATCGTTTGAGGATTAACGTCTACACGCTCGGCAAGCGCCTTGCGTGACATTCCAATTTCGGCTCGCAACATAGATATTCGGTTAAACATATCTTTATAACGCACGAACTGTTGTTTAAACACAACATAAATAGCGATACAAATTCTACCTGAAATTTGCTTCTCCCAGATAGTCGCCCCTGCAAGCTCGAATACTGACCTTAAAGCCAACCATTGGCCCGTGCGATGCGGGCGGCTTCCGTCCGGTTCCCCGCACCGAGTTTCTGCGCTGCCTCCGACAGGTAATTCCGGACCGTGCCGACTGACAGGCCCAGACGCTCGGCGATGGCCTGGTTCGGGTGTCCCTCCTCGGCCAGGGCAAGGGCGCGGCGCTCTCGCTCCGTCAGCGGGTCGGCGGGGGCATCCCAGATAACCTCCGCCAGATCGGGTGCAATGGCGCGCCCTCCGGCCGCGACGGTGCGGATCGCTGCCGCCAGCGTCTCCATGGGTGTGTCCTTCAGCAGATAGCCACGCACCCCGGCATCCAGCGCGCGCTTCAGATACCCCGCGCGCCCGAATGTCGTCAGGATCAGGGTGCGCGTCGCACTGCCGCCCTGCCGCAAGGTTCCGGCCACGTCGATGCCATTCATTCCCGGCATTTCAACGTCCGTCAGCAGAATATCGGGCCTCAGCCGACGCACGGCTTCCAGCGCCGCGGGGCCATCGGCCGCCTGCGCCACGACATCGAAATCGCCCTCCAGAGACAGCAGGGTTGCCAGCGCGTCCCGCAACAGGCCCTGATCCTCGGCCAGCACGATCCGGATCGTTTGCGTCACGCGGTGCGTCTCCCCACTCAGGGTTGTCACGCTAACGCTTTTTGAACCCGCAACGCCATCCATGCCGTGACCCAGACGCCGCCATGCGGTTGCGGCTGCACATCCAGAACCCCACCAGCGGCGTCAAGACGAGCCCGCATGCCCATAATCCCGCCACCTTCGACCAGCGTCCGTGCCGCGCCATTGTCTGTGATCCGCACGCCGATACGATCCGCGTCGGTCAACAGGCAGATGGAGCATGCCGTGGCACCGGAATGGCGCATGATGTTGGTCGTCGCTTCGCGCACGACCATGGCCAGCACCGCGCCGGCTTCGTTGTCCGCATCGCCGCACGCACGATCCACACTGACTGCGACGCCAGCGTGGCGAAGCGCTTCTTCCGCCCGCGCGATCTCGTGCATCAGGGAACGCCCGCTCATGCCGTCCACCGCCAGACGGACCTCACGCAGGGCTTCACGGGCCGTGGCGGCAATGCCCTCAAGCTCGGTGCGCGCACGCTGGGGGTCCGGGCCGATCAACCGGGCGCCCAGATCGGCCCGCACTGTGATGACCGTCAGCGTGTGCCCCAGCAGATCATGCAGGTCACGCGCGATCCGCTCCCGCTCGCTGAGGGTCGCCAGGCGCCCGATCTCGTCCTGGGCACGCAACAGGGCCTCGTTCCGTTCGGCCAGGTCCAGACGCGGCCAGATATTCACACTGACAAGCGTGCCGAAGAAAATATCGGAGCCCCAGACCAGCCACATGTCATGGCGCACAATCCCGACAAAGGCCGTCGTCGCCATCATGGCGACCCCATGCACCACCGCGCGTCGGCGGGGCCGTAACCCGGCGACCGCGGCAACCCCCTGGATATTGAAGACGGTCCAGATGCCACCCAGCGGAGACGCCAGAAACCCGATCAGATTCATTGCCCACGCTGCTGGCGTCACCCATTGCGAACGCCCGCCATAGGCCACGGCATACGTCACCAGAAACAACGCGAATACCGGAACCACCTTTTCGAACACGTCGCGCCAGGCGGGTGCCTGAAACAGATACGGAATGAAAAAGATCAACAGATAACCCAGAAAGATCGGGCGGTAATTCTGCCGCCAGCGTCTGAAATCAATCTGGCTTCGCATCGGCTGACCTTTCATTCCACCTCTTATCATAGCGCACTATCGATGATTGCCTCTTCGCGGGTAGTGCTTGTGAAACGCGTGATCCGCAGCAGCAGCGCCACCCACAGAACAACTGCCGTGCCGATCCCGGCAACCACGCCATGCCAGTGGCCCGGCACCACAAATCCGCAGGCAGCCACCGCCACGACGCCAAGACCGGCGGGCAGATAAGTCGCCTCCGCTATCGCGCGGGATTCGACGATGCGCGACAGGCCGAGGACCATGCTGATCGCCGGCAGCAGCAGGTCCTGATACGGACCCTGCCGACACAGGGCGACCGCGATGATGATCCCGATAATCCGCCCCCGCCTGACACACTGATCCAGCGCGCGATCAAGGACACGATCAGCGTGATGATGCACCGCGTCACGCCAGTAAATCCCCAGCGCCGTTACGACGCAGACCACACCCAGCAGCAGGAATGCCTCCGGCGCTGCCCCCATCATCGACAGCCCACGCCCGGCCCAGAGACCCGCGAAGACAAGGCTGATCAAATCACGCCACAGGCTTCGTTGCATCGTGGAAACGCCAGCGGAATACGCCATCTTGCCCTCATGTCTCAGACCCCGCCCCTGATTGGCCGGTGACGTCATGAAGCACGCCGCCAGGTTTTGGCATCAGTGTCGGAAATCAGGCCGAACGCATGACAAATGTCATGACTGTCCAGCAAAGTGAATTGATGAAGGTTTGATGAAATCGCCGCGGTCACGCTGCACGTGCCGGGCGAGAGTGGCATTGTGCGTCCATGACCCGATCGATCTCCCGCCGCACACTGTTGCAGGCCACCGCCGCGCTGCCGCTCTCCCTGTCCTGTGGCTGGCTGGCCGAAGGTGCGCTTGCCCGCGCACGGGCCCATAATTTCGTGGTGATCGGGGATTGGGGACGGCAGGGCAACTACAAGCAGCGCGAACTTGGCGCCCGTATGGGCGAAGTCGCAGCGGCGTTCGGCAGCCTCTATACCATTTCTCTGGGCGATAATTTCTACGAAGATGGCGTTCAGAGCGTCGACGATCTGAACTGGAAGCTGTCGTTCGAGGACATATACACAACCCCGTCGCTTCAGTCGCCGTGGCGCGTGATCTTGGGCAATCATGATTATCGCGGCAATGTCGAGGCCCAACTGGCGTATGCCCAGGCCCGGCATTCGCGCTGGTCGCTGCCCGCACGGTATTATACGCGGCTCGAAACGCTGCCGGATGGGACGAAGGCCGAATTCTTCTTTATCGACACGAACCCGTTCATCAAGAAATATCGCGGCACGAACGTCAAAATTCTCGATCAGGATACCGACGCGCAGCTTGCGTGGTTCGACCACGCGCTTGCAAAATCACGCGCGCACTGGAAGATCGTGATCGGCCATCGTCCGATCCACAACGCAGAACAGACCTTTGACGAACCCGACCTGATCGCGTCGTTCCTGCCGATCATGAAGCGTCATCGCATCCATATCTACGTCAACGGACACATCCATAACCTGCAATATCTGGAAAAGGATGGCATACACTACATCAATAACGGCGCGGGCTCCCGCGTCGATCCGGTCGGTCCAGCGAAGAACGGCGGCTTCGTCTTCCCCGACCAGCACGGGTTCATGACCGTGTCATTGACGCGAAGCGCCTTTGATTTTGCCTTCGTCGGTCTGGATGGCGGCAGGATTTTCGGACACAGAATAGGCTGGCGCGCCTGAGCAACAGGCGCGCGTCCCTCAGCTTTCCCGACTGGCAGCCGTGCGAATGGCCCGCGCCATTGCCTCGACCCCGTTGCCGCGATTGGTCGAAAGCGCCTGTACCAGCCCGAGATCGTGCAGGAATGTCGGCTCCGTCTGCGTGATTTCAGCAGGCGTGCGCCCGGAATAAACCCGCAGCAACATCGCCACCAACCCGGACACGATCGCCGCGTCCGACGCTCCGGCAAAAAACAACCGCCCGTCGCGCAGGTCTGTCTCAAGCCAGACCTGGCTCTGACAGCCCGGTACGCGATGCGCGTCGTCCATCCACTCCGCCTTCATCGGCGGCAGCTTGCGGCCCAGTTCGATGATGTACTGGTAACGATCCATCCAGTCATCAAACAGCGCCAGTTCCTCGCCGATGGCTTCAATGGCAGCTTGGGCGGTTTCGTCTTCGGGATGGACGAAAAGATCGGACATACAGAGCAGTTCCCGAAGTAAGGGGCGGAGGCCGTTTGCCCCCGCCCGCAGCGGTCAGAGGATGAAGCGACTGAGATCGCCTTTTTGCGCCAGCGGAGCAACCTTTTCCCGCACATCCGCCGCCGTGATCGTCACAACCTGATCCGCACGGTCCGAGGCCCCGAAGGACACCTCCTCCAGAAGCCGCTCCAGCACCGTCGCCAGGCGACGCGCACCGATATTCTCGACCCGTTCGTTGATGTCCGCTGCCAGATCCGCCAGCGCGTCGATCGCACCATCGTCAAAGGACAGGGACAGCTTTTCCGTCGCCATCAGCGCCGCATACTGCTTCAGCAGCGAATGCTCCGGCTCGGTCAGGATACGGCGCAGGTCATCGCGCGACAGTGGCTCCAGTTCAACCCGGATCGGCAGACGCCCCTGAAGCTCCGGCAGAAGGTCCGAAGGCTTGGCCAGGTGAAACGCCCCGGATGCGATGAACAGGATATGATCTGTCTTGACCGGACCATGCTTGGTCGAAACCGTCGTCCCCTCGATCAGCGGCAGCAGATCGCGCTGCACGCCCTCGCGTGAGACATCGCCGCCGCGCACGCCGCCTTCGGACGAACGCGCGCACACCTTGTCGATCTCGTCCAGGAAGACGATGCCGTGGTCTTGCGCGTGTTCCACTGCCTCACGCGTCAGGGCGTCGGAATCCAGCAGCTTGTCGGCTTCCTCACGCACCAACGCCTCACGCGCAGCGGCGACCGTGATCCGACGACGCTGGGGCACGCGGTTCATCAGCCCCTTCATCATGTCGTTGAAATTGATCACGTTGCCCGGCTGGATCCCCGGCATTTCGCCCATCGGCTGCGCGCCCTGCGCATCAGCAATCGCGATTTCAACTTCCTTGGCCTCAAGTTCGCCATTGCGCAGCATCTGGCGGAACTTGCTCTTGGTATCGGCAGACGCACTCTCCCCCACCAGCGCATCGACCAGACGTCCTTCGGCAGCCTGTTCGGCGCTCGCCTGAACATCGCGGCGGCGAATGTCGCGCAGCATGGTGATGGACACATCGACCAGATCGCGCACGATGCTGTCCACGTCCCGCCCGACATAGCCCACTTCGGTGAACTTCGTTGCCTCAACCTTCAGAAACGGCGACTGTGCCAGTCGCGCTAGACGGCGTGCGATTTCCGTCTTGCCGCAACCGGTCGGGCCGATCATCAGGATATTCTTCGGCACCACCTCGTCGCGGATCGCGTCCGGCAACTGCGCGCGCCGCCAGCGGTTCCGCATGGCGATCGCCACGGCGCGCTTGGCGTCGTCCTGTCCAATGATAAAGCGATCGAGTTCGGAAACGATTTCGCGGGGGGAGTAATTCGGAATTTCCATGACCATTAACCCTCCTCACCCAGCGTTTCCAGAATGACCGAGTAATTGGTATAAACGCAGATATCGCCTGCAATCTTCATCGCACGTCGCGCGATTTCAGCCGCCCCCAGATCGTCCACCGTCAGCAACGCCCGCGCTGCCGAAAGCGCGAAATTGCCACCCGATCCGATGGCCACGACGCCATCCTCCGGCTCAAGAACATCGCCATTGCCGGTCAAGGTGAAAGAACGGTCTGCATCCGCCACCGCCATCATGGCCTCCAGACGCCGCAGATAGCGGTCCGTCCGCCAGTCCTTCGCCAGTTCGACGCAGGCGCGCTCCAGCTGGTTCGGATACCGCTCCAGCTTGGCTTCAAGACGTTCGAGCAGGGTGAAGGCATCTGCCGTCGCACCAGCAAAGCCTGCCAGAATATTGCCGTGCGGCCCGATGCGGCGGACCTTGCGGGCGTTGCCCTTGATGACGGTCTGACCGAGCGTTACCTGCCCGTCGCCCGCCATGGCGACGGTCTTGCCGCGCCGCACCGAGAGAATGGTCGTGCCGTGCCAGCCGACCGGATCGTGTGGATTTTGGGTCTGTTCATACATGATGCAAATTAGATAATCGCGTCAGCCCTCAAGACAAGGGCATCGGCGCAATCATGCGCCTATCCCGCCACCGAATTCGATACTGCGGACAACAAATCCTGCGGTGTGAACGGCTTGGCCAGTACGCGCGCGCCGTCCGGCAGACTGTTCATGTCGGCAAATCCGGTCACGAACACCACGCGCATGTCCGGCCATATCTCGGCCAGCCTGCGTGCGGTCTCCACACCACCCATCACCGGCATCAGCAAATCCATCACCACCAGATCGAACCGCGCACCCGATGCCACCAGATCCAGCGCCTCGGGTCCGCCGCCGCATTCGCGCGGCCTGTGTCCCGCCTGCTCCAAAAAACCGGCCGTCACGCCACGCACCAGATCCTCGTCATCCACAACCAGAATATCGAGTGGCTTACTCGGCAGGGCGGCAGTTGTAACTTCCGGCGCGACGGTTGCCGACGGGTCTGCATCCTCGCTTGCGGGCAGCCACAATTCCATCCGGGTCCCGCCGCCGAGAGTCGAATCCACACGCACATCGCCACCGCAATGCCGCACAAATCCATACACCATCGACAGGCCAAGACCGGTGCCGCGCCCGATATCCTTGGTGGTGAAAAACGGCTCGAAAATACGCTCGACCGTCTGGGCGGACATGCCCAGCCCCTCGTCACTGACCGCAATCACCACATAGCGGCCGGCTGAGAGAACCGGCCCCGCACCGTCAGCCAATTCCTCGACATGGGCCGTAATCGCGATGCGTCCGCCCGAGGGCATGGCATCCCGCGCATTGATGCACAGGTTGAGTAACGCCATTTCCAACTGACCCGCATCCGTCCGCACCGGCGGCAGGATCGTCTCTGGCCCGACCGCCGCCGTATCGACGACGCACGCACCACCCACCGCGCTCTGATCGGTGTCGGGGCGGACCACCGCACTTTGCGTCAGCAGGTCGCTCATCCCGCCAATCAGGGCCGCCACGTCCACATTCTGGATCTGCAGGTCGCGCGGGCGGCTGAAGTTCAGCAGACGCCGCGTCAGTACCGCACCCCGCTGGGCGGCCTTGGTCGCATTGTCGATCAGGCGCGCGATGGACGGTTCGGGCTGCATCAGATCACCCACCAGTTCGAGCGAACCCAGCACCGCCGTCAACAGGTTGTTGAAATCATGCGCAATACCGCCAGCCAGCGTGCCAAGCGCCTGCATCTTTTCCGCCTGGCGCAGTCGCTGTTCCATCTCGACGCGCGCGGTAACGTCCCGGTCGATCGCAACCGACCACAGGCCCTCATCCTCATGCCCGTCCAGATCGCGCCCTTTGCCGGCCAGTTGCACCCGCACCATTTCGTGCCAGCGCCCGGACGCAGGATCGTGCAGCGACGCGACCTTGAAAGTCTCCTCGTCACGGCCGGTTTCGGCAAGGCGCTGCTCGGCTGCAGCCACGCGTTCCTGTTGATCCGGTCGGCAAAGTTCAACTTCCGTGCGCCCGACGCAATCTTCCGGCAGCCGTCCGAACGGTGCCGCGGCCTGCACGTTCAGCCTGACGAACCGGCCAGAGGAATCCTTGAACGACAAGCCCGCGCGCAGATTGCCCAAAAGACCGCCCAGCAGCATCCGCTCGGTCCGCAATTCACCCTCAAGACGAAAGCGATCGGCTGCCTGCCGGACCATCGCCAGCATCGCATCCGCATCCCACGGCTTGTGCGAATAGAACGAAATCCGCCCCTGATTCAGCGCGGCTGCAACCGCCCCGATATCGGCATATCCGGTCAGCAGGATCGCCTGCGCGTCGCTGACATCGCGCGCACGCGCCAGGAACGCGTCCCCGGTCATGCCGGGCATGCGCTGGTCGGATATAATGACGCTTATATCAGGATTTTCCGCAAGGATTTCCAGACCGCGTGCCGGCGCCGTGGTCGAAAGCACGTGATAGCTGTCTTCCAGCAGATCCGTCAGCGCAATCAGAATTTCGGGCTCGTCATCCAGCACGAGCACCATAGGCTTACCGGTCATCAAACCCCCTGCGGCAACGGTAGTATCGAGACCTGTTCAGTCAGCCCCATGTCTTCAAGCGGACGATACGGCACGCGCAACGTGAAGCGCGCACCGCCCAGATCCGACACACCAATGGTGATCGAACCCTGATGCGCCTGCATCACGCTATAGGCAATTGCAAGCCCGAGACCCGTGCCTGCGCCCACGGGCTTGGTGGTGAAGAACGGCTCGAAGATGCGTTCGCGCACTTCAGGGGGAATTCCGGGGCCGGAATCGTCAACTTCGATGACATAATCGCTGCTTTGATCATCCTCTTCAGCAAGGAGATATGTCCTGACCCTGATCCGTCCCGCCGCCATCCGCTCTGGTCCGAACGCCTCGCCCGCTTCCTTGCTGATGGCGTCGGTGGCGTTGCTCAGCAGATTCATCACGACCTGGTTCATCAGGGCTGGCTGGCAATACAGCACAGCAGGCGCCTGAAGATCGCGCTCCACCTCGATCCCGGAACCCAGCTTGTGTGTCAGCAGCGCCAGCGCAACGTCAAACGATTCCGGCACGTCGACTTCCTGAAATGACCCCTCATCCAGTCGCGAAAATTTCCTCAGACTGACAACAAGATTCTGAATCCGCTTCAATCCCAGCGCCATCGACCCGACGCGCGTGCTGCATTTACGCAGCACATCCTGCCGGGCGTCGCCCGACGCGGACAGCGCATCCTCATTCAGCAGGCGCTCAAGCCCCCGCTCCACGGTGTCCTTGTGCGCAAGCGTAAAGGCCAGCGGATTGTTGATCTCATGCGCGATACCCGCGACCAGTTCGCCCAGCGACGCCATCTTGGCGCTTTGCACCAGCTTCCCCTGTGCTTCGATCAAGGCATGATTGGCGCGGGCAAGTTCACGATTGGCCTGTTCGAGAGCCTCGGCCAGAGACGCCTTGGCCGCATTCGCGGAGGCTTCGCGGCGCGCGCTCGCCACCGCCGCCTCGTGTGCCTGACGCTGCGCGTCCTGTCGGCGTATCTCATCCTGCCCGAGCTTGCGGCGCACCAGCACGCGAATACGCAACGCCAGCACGTCAGGCTCTATATCCTCGGGCACCAGATCGTCGACGCCCGCTTCATACAGCCGCACGGAATCCTCGCGCCGATAATCCGACTGACGGCTGAACCCCAGAATCCGCAACGGCACGTCACCGGCCAGCAGCACACGCTGACGCAGCGCGTCCAGCCGACGACAAAAATCCAGTCCGTCGAAACAATCAGTGACCAGATCGACAACAACGCAATCCGGCGCCCGATCCGGGTCCAGCCAGCCGGACTCGATCAGCCCCGCCGGATCATGTTCGACGGTCACAAGATGACCGTCACGCGACAGGATATCCACCAGCGCGTCATGCCGCCGCTCGTCCGTATCCGAGTGCCCGCTGAGTACCACGATGCGCGCGCGCCGGAAGGGACGAACGTCCTCCCCGCCACCCTGTCGGGCACTTTCCCGCAGCAGCGCACGGATGCGCAGCACCAGCACTTCTGGCAACGCGGATTTGGAGATATAGGCATCGGCCCCGCTCTCCAGCCCTTCGCGCTCCAGCCCAGGCTCCGCCCCCTCCGTCAGCATCAGCACGGGCACAAGCCGCGTCGACGCATTCATGCGGAACTGCCGCGCCATCTGGCCGCCATTCATGCCCGGCAAGTGATAATCCGCAATCACCAGATCGGGAATGTCGCGCCCCAGCAGATCGAGCGCGTCCTCGCCCGAACTGACGCGCTCGACCTCAAAGCCCTGCGATTCGAGCATGCGGCGAATCCGCAGGGCCTGCGTGTCCGAGTCCTCGACCAGAAGCAGGCGCGGCAGACGCCCGGCAGCACTGTCACCCATCATGACACCGTCCCCTCGATCGGGGCCGTGGCAACGGGCACGCCCACCGCGAGACACAGGCTCGCCGCCATCATGTCCAGCGGCAGCACCAGTCCCGCCGCCCCCATCTCGATGGCCGCGCGCGGCATGCCGAACACCACCGCGGTCCGTGCGTCCTCGGCAATGGTGGTGCCACCCGCAGCCCGGATCGCCGACAGGCCCGAAGCCCCGTCACGGCCCATACCGGTCAACAACACGCCAAGAGTGCCCCCGCCCGCCGCATCGACAGCCGATGCGAACAACAGATCGGCCGACGGGCACGACGCCCCGTCGCGCGGACGCACATCGGGCGGATCGAGATGGATCGTACTGCCCGCCAGCACGCGCAGGAAACGGTCCCCGGGCGCCACCAGCACCGTCCCGGGACGCAGCGCGTCACCGTGCTGGGCAATCCGTACCGACATCGGCACCAGACCGTTCAGCCAGGATGCAAATCCCTCCAGAAACGGCGCGCCCATGTGCTGCACGATGACGATCGGGACGGGAAAATTCGACGGCAGCGCGCGCAGGATACGCTCGAACGCCGGTGGACCACCGGTCGAAGCCGCCATCACCACCAGCTTCACCCCTCGCCCGCGCGCCTGCAGCGCCTCGGCCGTAAACGGTGTGGACGGCAGCCGCTGGCGCACCACGGGCACGCTGCTCATGATCAGCAACTGCGTGACGAAATTGCGCTCGTTGTCCGCGTCGGCGCTCGACAGGCGCGGCTTTTCGATGATGGTCAGCGCGCCGGACCGCAGCGCATCCATCGAAACACCCGCCCGCGAAGCGGCCTTTCCGTCGCACGCATCGCTGACGATCACGATCGGTGTCGGGTGCCGCGCCATGATTTCGCGCGTGGCGGTCAGACCGTTCATGCCCGGCAGATGAATATCCATCGAAATCACATCCGGGCGCAGACGTGGCAACTCCACCAGCGCGCGCTCTGCCGAATCCACGGCGCCCACCAGTTCCAGCCGCGAATCCCGCTCGACCAGACGGCACAGCAAAAGCCGGACCACGGCGGAATCTTCAACCACCAGCACCCGGACGCGCCGGGATGTTGACGCGGGCACGCTCACAGGACCCCCCGGATCGTTTCGATCAGTTCACCCTGCTCGAACGCCTGCTTGGTGATATAGGCCCGCGCACCGCCGTCCATACCCCGCCGGATATCCCGGGTCTCGTTGCGTGACGTCATGATGATGACCGGAATAGCCTCCAGCATCGGGTCCTCCCGAATGGCCTGCAACAGGGCGAACCCGTCCATGCGGGGCATTTCCACGTCGGTAATCACCACTTCGATCGCTTTGCCCTCCCGTCTCAGCACTGCCAGCGCCTCCGCGCCGTCCGTTGCGACGACAACGTCATAACCGTGGGCCTGCAGGATCGTCTTTTCCAGAGTACGCGTGGTCACGGAATCATCAACGACCAGAACGCGGTGCGCCCGTCGCTCACGCGGGGTTGCGGGATTGCGGCCGCCGGGCATGCGCTGCGCCACACTGTCCCACCGCCGCAGGATCTCCCGCTCGTCCACCACCAGTGTCGGCCAGTCTTCGCGCAACCAGCCCAGATCGGGCGTCAGCGCACGGTCCAGCCCGGGTATGCGCGGGTCGCTGACCACCAGATCGCGAACTTCCCGGGCGTGATCGACCACCACAGCCTTCAGCACCCCATCCACATCGAGCGCGACCACAACGCGCCTCGTGTCTTCATCGAACCCCGTCGGGGCGTCGGCAGACAGGAACGCCGCAAGCGGCAACACCGGCACCAGTTGATCCGGCACAATCTCGCTGTCTTCTTCATCCCCTGCCGGGATGCCGGGCAGATCGACCAGCCAGCCGGTCGGGGTGTGATGAAACGCCTCCGGCCCCAGGCGCACCAGGCGGCCAATCGCGTCCCCCCCGATGCCCAGCGTCTGCCCCGCCGCCTCGACCAGCAGCACGGTACGCGCACGCCGCGAGAGCGGAACCAGCACGATCACCTCGGTCCCGCCGCCCGCACGCGGCACCATCCGCACTTCACCGCTCAGGGCCCGGACACTTTCGGCCACGATGGACAGGCCAAACCCGCGCCCGGCCAGTTCGTCCGCCTGACCACGCGTGGAAAATCCGGGCTCGAACACACATTGCAGCAGCCGCGTGTCGTTCGGATGTTCGTCCCGATGCAGTACACCCTGACGCAAACCCTGACGCCGGATCGCCTCAAGGTCGGGACCTCGTCCGTCATCCGCCACGCTCAGACGCAGACGATTGCCCTCCAGCCGCGCCGACAACTCGATGTGCAGGGTCGCGAGTTCCCCCCGACGCCGCGCCGACGCCCAGCGCTCACCCCCATGAACGATTGCATTCCGCAGCAACTGGATCACCGGGTCACGCAGTGATTGCAGCACATGGCGATCCGCACGCAGATCCATCCCCCCCAGCGTGACGGTAATGCCCTCCGGCTGCATCGGGTCGATCCGGTGGCCGTCCTGCACCAGATAATCACGCGCTATCTGCCGCGCCATCCCCGCGAGATTTTCAAAAACCGCCCCGGCCTGCACCAGCGCGATCGACTGGATTTCGATCCGCAGCGACGCGAGCGCGCGCTCGATCCCGCCCGCAATATCCGCACGTTCACCCATCAGGGCGCGGAAACCTTCATGCAGCCGTCGGCTGGCTTCGGACTGTTTGGAAAACTCCGCATCGGACTGGCTGAAAAGCTGGTCCAGCCGCGCCCAGAGCGGATCACGCCGCTCGATGGCCGCACTCAGCGTATGCAGCCCCAGCACCAGCGCGTCGAGGCGCGCCAGCGGTACCTGCACATACCCCACCACATCCGGCGCCGGTGCAATTTCCCGATGATGCGGCTCCGGATCATGGACATCGCCAGAGGGCGCATCGCGCTCCATCGCCGCATCCAGACCGTCGAGCGAGCGCCCGATATGCGCGCATTCAGCCTCGTCCGGCAGGCGGCCTGCCTGCAGCAGATCGTGTAAAACTGTTTCCAGCGCGTGAGAAAGCCGCTCGACCCCCTCGTTTTCGACCGCGCGCGCCGCACCCTTCAGGGAATGAATACGGCGGAAGATCTCAGAAAGCTGCGCCCGTTCCAGCACGCCACGCGCCAGAACCCCGCGTACCACCCCGAGGTGATCGCGGTATTCGGCCTCGAACACGGCCTGAAGTTCTTGCCTGAGGGCGTCCATCCTGCTGGTGCGTTCAGGTTCGATAACGGTCCGACAGCGCCAGCAACTGGCGCGACAATCCGCCAAGGTTGCTTGCGGAATCGTCAAGGTTACGCGTTCCGGTGGCCGTCTGCTGGCTGGCTTCGCGAATGCTCTGCAACGCCGCCATCACCTGTTCGATGCCGATCTGCTGCTGGTTGGTCGAGGCGACGATCTGCTGGAAGGCATGCACGCTGTCCTCGATCCCGCTGGCCAGACGTTCGATGGTCTGTGTGGCAAGGTCGGTCTGCGTCCGGCCCTGCGTCACGCGCTTGACGGATTCCTCGGTCAGCATCACCGATGTGTTGATGCCGCGCTGAATGTCGCCCAGAATGGCGCGCACATTACGCGTAGCCTCGCGCGACTGATCGGCCAGGATTTTCATTTCCGCCGCAACGACTGCGAACGACCGACCGTTCTCTCCCGCAGCGGCGGCTTCGATGGCTGCATTCAAAGCCAGCAGATGCGAACGCTCGGACAGATCGTTCACCGAGGTGATGATTTCACTGATCGCGTCAGTGCGTTCCGAGAGCGCCACGATGTTGGACGCAACAGCCTCCCCGCCCGAATGGATGCTGTTCATCACGCGGGTATTCTCGGCCACGGCCTCAAGCCCCTGAACCGACATATTGACCGAAATCTGCGCGGAATCGATCAGTTCACGTGCGCGGCGGCTCATCTGGGCACCGGAATGGGTAATTTCATCGACTGTGGCGGCAGTTTCCTGCACGGCCGCGAACTGCTCCTCCACACTCGCGGCCTGCTGTTGGGCGGAGGCACGGATTTCGGCGATTGCCGCGTCGAGATTGCGCGTCACCGCGCGGCTCTGGCGGGCAATGTCGCTCAAACCCTCGATCATGCTGTTCAGACCTTCGGCCAGTCGGCTGACCTCGTCACGGATACGGACGGATTTGCCCAGTGCCACACGCTGCGACAGGTCGCCCTGCCCGACGCGCTCCATCACCTGCATGATCGTGGCCAGCGGGCCGATGATCGAACGTCGCGTCCAGAACGTGACCACCAGCGCGACGAAGACCGCCAGCACCAACCCGATGAACAGGGAACGACTGGAGAAATCATACATCGCCGCGCTGTTCACGCGCCCTGCCTGAACCGCTGCGGCAAGCGACACCGTGACTTCGGAAATCAGCGCATCCGTCCGCACCTCTCCACGATCCAGCTCAGCGGCCCGTTCGCGCACCACCGCGTCCTGTCCATCGGACATCGCGGTGAACATCTGCTGGGAGACAAGCGCAGTCTGGTGGAAACTGTCGATCGTCTGCCCCAGCGTGCCCGCGATGTTGCGGAACATGCCCTTGCGCTGCACCGAGGTTGTGACGTCAACGGTGCCAGCCGCACTGCTCTGCGCCTGCCGCAGGCCCTGTTCGGTCGCGCGCGCCTGTTCGTTCCACTGCGCCACGGCAGTCTCAAGACGTTCTGGCGCCGCGGCATATCCGTGGCTCCAGTATTGGGACAGGATCTGCAACCGCACCTGCGCCAGCGTCCCCTCGGTCGCGCGGATATGATCGAGCTGGTGATAAACGTCGAAATCCTGACTGACGATCTGGGACAATTCATCCCGCACCGTGCGGATTTGCCCGAGCGCGTAAACACCGATCGAGACCATCAGCAGCACGCCGACCATGAATCCGAAAAGCAGGCGATTGGCAATCGTCACGGGCGTGTGTCCTCAGTCAGGGGCGCAGGAGTATGAAACGATGACGGCGCATAGGCCGGGGGTAACAGACGATCGGGATCGATACACCCCATCACGCTGCCGTCGGCAAGTCGCACCATGCCGTCCCCGTCCGCCGCAGCCGCCGAGACATCGACGGGAATGATATCGACAACACGTGTCGCCAGAAGTGCCGCCCGCGCGCCGATCCGCACGGGGGAAGACCGCAGCAACAGCATTACATTGGCCGCCTGCAGCACGGACAGCCCTAGCAGGGGCGCAGGATCGAACACCGCATACAGATCCGAAACATAGCCATGCATGCCGCGGATCGCGTCGCTCCGCGCACCGGGCGTGATCGGCATCGGGCTCCAGCTTGCGGGGCTGACCCGCAGGATGTGGCGCACATCGAGCAGAAACCGTGCCTCGTCCAGCGCAAGCACAACAGCGAGATGCCCGCTTTCGCCCGCGATCACGCTGTCATCGCGCGCCGCCAGCAACGCCGTACGCTCGCGCAGGATCCGCGTTGAAAATGCCTGAAAGAATGGGTCTGGCACTGTTGTCACGACTCACCTGCCGCAGAATACTGCCGATCCGGCTGGCTGGTGCGCAGCAGATTGAGAAACCCGGCCGCCGTGATGCCATCGCCACCGGGCAGCACTTCATCCGCACGACGCAACCGTGCCAGCGCCTCGGCGTGCGCCGTCTCACGCTGGGCCGCCTGCGCGTCACGCTCGGCCAGCAGACGTGCCAGCCGGTAATGCGCCAGCACATGCTGCCGATCGAGGTAGATCACGCGCCGCAGGGCTTCGATCGCAATCGCATCCTCGCTCCGCGCTGTGGCGAGTTGCGCGTGCGCGTAATGCAGTTCCGGCGACATCGGCGCGTCGATCAGTGCCTGAAGACACTCCGTCCACGCCTGCTCAAGACCAGACGCTCCCTGACGCGCGCGCTTCAGGATCGAGTGCACATTCGGTGACCCGGCGTCTGCCGCCTGCGTATCCGGGTCATCGGACGGGGGTGCCACATCGCTCGCGCAAGGCGCAGCCTCTCCACCGGGTGCGCCCGGAAGGAGCGGAACGTGGGCGTCCGCCATCGAAAGATGGAAGGCCTGCGCGCCCGGAAACCGTTCCGCGACCAGCGTTGGGGGCATGATGGCGCCACCCTCGGCATGGCCCAGCAACAGCCAGCCCCCGGTTCGCAAACGTTCGGTCAGGGCTTTGATGACCGTCGCAGTGCGGGCGGGCGTGAAATAAATCAGCACATTGCGGCACAAGATCAGGTCGAATGGATCGTCCGATCCGCTGTCGCTCGCGATATCCAGCAGATTGCCGTGCATGAACCGCACCATGCCACTATATCGGCTCTTCAGGCGCCAGAGTTGCTGGCCCGGCAGGTGCTCGAACCACTGCGCCACCTGCTCGCGCGTCAGGCCACGCAGGCTCCACGGCCGGAACTCCGCCTTGCGCGCTTCGGAGAGCGCGAACTGGCTGAGATCGGTTCCCACAACGTCGATCCGCCAAGCCGCCGCATGCGGAACGCCGCCAGAATCGAGCATTCGGCGTAGCAGGATCGCCAACGAATAGGGCTCGGCACCATTCGAACAGCCTGCGCTCCAGATCCGCAGGCGGCGCGTTCCCACACGTTCCCGCAACAGGCGCGGCAGAATGTGTTTCTCCAGCGCCTCGAACTGCGCTGTATCGCGGAAAAAGAACGTCTCCCGGATGGTAATCAGGGATTCGAGCGCCTGCCACTCCGCCCCGCTTCGATCAGTGTCGAGATGCGCGCGATAATCCCCCGGCCTCTCAGCCCCGACAAGACTCATGCGCGCGGCGATCAGGCGTGCCAGCACATCCCGCTTGTCCGAGTAATAATCCAGCCCCGTCCGGGCGATGACCACATCGATCAGGGCGCGCATCGCCAAACTAGTGTCCGGCATCGCGCGCCTCCTGTGCCGACTGCGTAGCATGCGTGGGCGGACCGTCGCCGGCCTGCCAGAGATCACCCCGCGCGCGGTCCATCTGCAGAACCGCATCGATCCGCCGCCGTGCCTGCAGGTCGAAGATAATGGCAGGGTCGATCACTGTGACGCGCCGTTGAGCGTGAAGGAAGCTGCCCCGGTCCCATGATGCCGCCGGCGCGGTCGCTGCCAGAATACCGCTGCGCTGGATACGCCGGACATCGACGATCCGGCTGACCAACAGGCCGAGTCCGTCATAATCGCCACCCAGAATCATCACCGCGCGATAGAGATTGTCTTCCGCGCTCAGGGCTGCAGCCGGAAACCCCAGCACCATCCCGAGATCCACGACCGGCAGGACGGCGCGTCCCAGATGCAGCAGCCCGGCGATGACATCCGGCGCACCGACAGGACGCCGAAGTTCAGGCAGGGCCACGCATTCCCGCACCACCGATGCCTCGAGTGCAAAGTCTTCGGTGTCGGGGCCGGGTGCGTATGTGCTCGCATCTCCCAGCCGAAAAATGACAAATGGACCCAGCAAACCCGCCAGACCTCCCCTACGCCGGGCAGAAAGCGTGATCCCGGCCTGGGTCATGGCGTATCACAGCTTCCGGCGACCATGAAGGCCGAACGCACGGACGCTGCGGCGCGAGACGCAATTCACCGCCCAAGATTGCTTTTGGCGCGCCCCGAAGCTACCCCTTGGAAACTGTCGCGCGGGCCGTAGAGGCGAGCGCTCCCCTCGTGTCCCGAGAAGAGAAGCACCGATATGGAAACCTCTCGCCCTCCGCATACCCCTCGCCGCATGCTGCCGATCGACATGCGCGACGATAGTGGGTTCAATGTTCTTGGCCTGCTGCGAACCGCCATCTGGGTTGTCGCGCACTTCGCATTCTATTTCGTCCAGCAGGTCGCCGAGCTTCTGGCGCCCTTCGTTCTGATCCTCGGGGCCGGATGGGCCATCCTGCCCAAGGCAATGGACGCCGTGTCGCGCTCCACCAGCAACGCCGATCCGCAGACACATGACATCATCGCCCATGTATCCGGCGCGGTCCCGTCGCAGATCGTGTTCGGCAGCCATGTGCTGACCGCAAGCGGGCTGATCTTCGATGGCTTCCTGCTGATGGCCGTGGCGGCCATCGGATCGACACTGGCCGCCCTTGCTGCACGAGAAATGTAAGCACCCCTTGGCAGGCAGTGCGGGGCTCAGCCGATCAGTCGCTGCACCATCGCCGTGTAATGGGGCCAGAGTTCCGCCGCCTGTGCATGCCACAGCCACAGCGACCCTGCTGCACCCGCCATCAGCATGCCGGTCACGCCCCACGCCGCTCGCCACACCGTGCGGCTTTCCGCCCACGATGCTGTGGCAGGCAACGACGGCACCGGGCGCAAGGCCTTGTCGGGCCCTGACACGGGCCGCGTGACTATGGGCTGCGCGACTGAGGGCTGGGCGGACATGGGCTGCACAGGCGCGATGTCCGGCACCGCCTCTTCGGACGGTGCATCCGTGATTTCCTGCTCATGCAGTCCCTCGACCAGTGCGGGGACATTCCGCTCCGGTGACGCGCGCCCACCGAAGCGAAACGCCTCGCCACAGCCGGAACACTCCAGTGTGGCACCCTGCTCCAGCAGGGATGGCGGCACATCGTACATCGCGCTGCACGACGGACAGGTTATAAGCATCTGGAATCAAAGCTCCTGTATCAAACGCGCGACTCGGCTCGCCTGAGTGGATTGTCCCGTGCAATCCTCAATGAAATGTTAAAATCGTTCGCAGAATGATGGTTCTCGACCACCCCGTGCCTCCGGAGATCGCAGCGTGATCGCCCTTCGCGACGTCAGCTTCAGCCATAATCGCGATCCCCGCGCGCAGGGGGGATTGCAGGACATCTCCTTCACCGTGCCGCAGGGCGGCTTTCGCTGGTTGCTGGGCCCAAGCGGGGCTGGAAAGTCCAGTTTGCTGCGGCTTCTGGGCCTTGTCTGCCGCCCCGACAGCGGCCAGATGACGCTGCTGGGCGTGGATGCCACTGTGGGCAAGCGGATCGTCCTGGCGCGTCTGCGCCGCCGCATCGGGTTTGTGCATCAGGATTTCTCCCTGTTGCCGGACCTCAGCGTGCGCGACAACGTGGCACTCCCGCTCCGCCTTCAGGGCCGTGACGAACGCTCCATCGACGAGGCCGTGAACGCCATGCTCAACTGGGTCGGTCTGGCTGGCCGCGGCCCCGATGCGCCCTCGCGCCTGTCCGGCGGCGAACAGCAGCGCGTCGCGGTTGCCCGGGCCGTTATCCATCAGCCCGAACTGCTGCTGGCGGACGAGCCGACAAACGCGCTGGAAGAGGGCCGCGGCCGTCGGCTGATGGACCTGTTCGGCGAACTGAATGCCATGGGCACGACCGTGATCGTCGCGACCCATAATGACGCGCTGGTCCAGCGTCATCCCGGACGCGCCCTGTGGCTGGAGCGCGGCAGGCTGGTGCACGATGGCTGATATGCCGATCTGCCAAGGACCTGAACGATGAGCCCCCCGCGCAGGCGCAGCAGCGCCGACGGACTGGCCGTTCGCCGCGCGCTTTCGCAGCGTTCTCTGCCCGCTCTGGTGGCTGCGATGAGCTTTCTGGCCGCGCTGGCGCTGGGTGCGGCGGTCGCGGCGCGCACTCTGTCCGATCACTGGGCGGGGGGCGTTGCCGCAATCGTCACCATTCAGGTACCGGACGGGGATCAACCCGCTGCCGCAGACCCCGCTATATCACAGCACATCAGCCGGGCTGACGCGGTGCAGGCTGCCCTGAACCAGACCCCGGGGCTCGCAGCCGTTCACCGGCTCAGCGCATCCGAACTGGCGCAATTGCTGCGTCCCTGGCTCGGCGGGGACGAGCATTTCGCCCTGCCCCTTCCCGCGGTGTTTGAAGTCACGCTGCAATCGACGGCCAACGCGCCCGATCTGACGGCGCTGCAACAGCGCGCGCCGGGTACTCTGGTGGAGCGCAATACGGTGTGGAGCCAACGCCTCGGCGCGCTGGCCAGCAGTCTGCAGGCTTGCGCGGCGATTGCGATCGCCGTGGTTGCCGCAATCGTGACGATCGTGCTGACCATCGTCACGCGCGCCGGACTGCATGGGCAACGGCGCACGATCGAGATCATTCATGGTCTCGGTGCGACCGACAGTTACATTGCCGGGCGCTTTGCCCGTCGCACCGGGGCACTCGCACTTGTGGGCGGGGTGATCGGGATCGTGACGGCGCTGCCACTGCTGAGCGTTCTTGCGCATCTGGCCACGCCGTTTGTCGCAGCCCCGGTCAATGCGGTTGCTTCCGCCGCCGATGCCTCTGCCTGGACAGCGGACTTCGCTGCCCTGCCGCCGCGTCTGCTCGCAGCGCTGGGCGGCGTGCCGGTGGCGGGCGCGATCATAGGATGGGCAACCGCGCAGATGACGGTGCGCGCATGGCTCAAACGTCTGCCGTGAGCGGCGCACGACAGGCTCTGCGCTGGTTCCTGCGCGCGGGCGTGCTCGGCCTCGTGGCCTGGGCGCTCGGGTTTGCGTGGTTCGCTGCCGACGCCCTGCGCCCGACGGATGACCGCACCTTGCCACACGCGGACGGGATCGTGGTGCTGACCGGCGGTCAAGGCAGGATCGAGGAAGCAGTGCACCTGTTGGCAGCGGGATATGCCGATCGCATGCTGATTACCGGCGTGGGCCCTCACGCCACCAAATCGGCGCTGGAAGCCCATGCAGCGCCGTACCTGAGCGGGGACGATCTGCGGGATCGCATGACGCTGGGCCGCCGCGCGATTTCCACGGTGGGCAACGCTGTGGAAACACGCGAATGGGTGCAGATGCACGGGCTGAAATCCCTGATCGTCGTGACCGCGGGGTATCATATGCGACGCGCCCTGTTTGAGATCAGCCGCACAGTGCCGGATACCCGCCTGATCCCATGCAGCGTCCGGCCGCCTGCCTTGCAGGCTCCGTTCCGACGCAGCACGCTGCGATTGCTGATGACGGAATACGACAAGTGGATCGGCGCGCATCTTGGGCTTCAGCGGCACCACAACCTGCTGGACGCGACCTGACGCATGACCGATCCTTGCCCCGATCACGGATTTCTGGTGTGCAGGTGCCGTCGTGCTCGCCCGTCGGGCTGCGCCGTTCCGAAGCAAGGAGAAACCCCATGATGTTCCCGGTCATCCTGCTGCGCGCAGCTGTTTTCAATCTGTACTTCTTTGCGTTGACGCTGGTGATGGGTCTGCTGTCCCTGCCGCTGCGGGCCTTTGCCAAACGCCGCGCTCTGGGTTTTGCAAAGGTCTGGACGCGCCTGACGCTGGGCGGTCTGCGAGCCATCTGCGGGATCGAAGTGCGGATCAGCGGGCTTGAACATCTTCCGCCCGGTCAGCCTTGCCTGATCGCCTCGCAGCATCAATCGGCCTTCGACACGCTAGTGTGGATGAATCTGGTGCCACGCCCGGCCTATGTCATGAAAAAGGAACTGACGAAGCTGCCGTTCGTCGGCCCGATGCTGATCGCATCCGGCATGATCCCCGTGGAACGCACGGCCGGTGCCAAAGCCATGCGGCAGTTGCTGGCAGACACGCGCAGCGCCGCCGAAGACCTGCGCCAGATCGTCATCTTCCCCGAAGGCACCCGCACCCGCCCCGGCGAGATCGTGACACTGCAACCCGGCCTGACTGCGATGGCGACGCACGCCGGGTTGCCCGTCATCCCGGTCGCCACTGATTCCGGCCATTGCTGGGGACGGAACGCATTCATCAAAAGGCCCGGCGTTATCCACATCGTCGTCGGCCCGACACTGATCGCCACGCGGGAACGCGGCGCGTTGCTGACGGCAGTGCGAGACAGCTGGACCATGCTTTCTGCGGAGATACCAAACCTTTCGAAAGCCGATACCGTCTGAGCAACCCTGTGCATAACTCTGTGAATCGGTGGTTAATGACCGCGCGAACCGCAGGGTTCGTTGCCAAAGCACCTATGGCAATCGTAAAAAACCGGCAGGCAGCACCGATCACAGACCAGCACGCGATTTTTTCAGCCAATGCGGAAATCCTGCTATCGAGCAAGGATTGTTCCGAAACACGCTGCGCATGTTGCGCATCTGTAATGCGCGCGCCTCATTGTTGCCTCAAAGCTGCAATGTGCCCGTCATGAATGTGGATAAGTCTTCTGTCCCACGCAGGAAACTTTATCGGATTGCCCTGTCAGGCAGCGCAGCGATCTTTGCGGCCCTTATTCTGAGCCTGATCGCGTGGGTCTATGCGATCCACATCCTGCGCGCCCGTCTTGCAGAATTTTGCGACCACTTGCCAGCACCAATCGCGCAGGCCGACCACGGCGCGATCCGTGCCTCTGGCTGGCCGCTGATGGCCCGCCTCCGCATCGACGCGCCGCGACTGAAAGGCAGGTGGCAGGACGGCACGACCATCGTTTGGGGCGCGCGCTTCGTAAATCTGGAGCTATCCCCGTGGTCACCCGGCCGCCTGCTGCTGAGCACGTCAGGGCGGCAAGCGGTGATCGGCACGGCGGGAGCGCAGACAGCACCTGAGCCGCGTGGTCTGGAAGCAGCTATCGGCGGGCTTGGCCCCATCGAAATCGACGGACCTGACGTTCGGGTTGCCATGCCGTGGCATTCAACCGGCGCTTCGGCCATCCGACTGCGACTCACTGCGCCCGACCTGACGGTGCGGCGGCCCGGATCGACGCCCATGGTGAGTGTCAAACAGCTTGTCATCACAGCGGGGATCGCCGCGCGCGGTCATGCCATGACTGTTGGGATCACCGCCGACGCGGTGCGCCCGCTCCCCGCGATCTCCATCACCGATGTCGAGGCCCATGCTTCGGTCGCGGGCGTGGGCGGTGCCCCCCCTACACTGGCGCTGCAATTCCTGTCGGCGCGGTGGAACGATTCACACATGGCGCTCGCGGGCACGGTCCGGGAGTGTTGCGGCGGCAGAGCGACCGGCGACGGGACACTGACCCTGAGTGGTCTGCACGCCGGGCTTTCGGCTCTCGGCACATCCAATATTCTTCCGCCGAACGTCTCTGCACTCGTGCAGCAGGCCGCTGGATATGGCGTGACCCCGCGATTGCCCGATCAGGTCCAATTGCCCGTCAGCGTCCGGCAGAGCCAGGTATTCGTCGGTGCCCTGCCCTTGGGTCCGATGATCGAGGCGTGGCAGATGGAGCGCGCGCGCGGGCACAGCGCGCCATAGCAGGTCAGGTAGTCGCGACCATGCAGGGCAGTTGCATGAAACGCTCGAACCATGCTGCGAGTGCGGGCCGCGTGTCGCGCCACTCCGGCTCGATCCGGACCCGGTCGAGAAATGCAATCGCGGCAGCAATCGCGAGCTTTCCGACATCAGGATGCACGCCCGGAACGTGCTTTTCCACCTTGTCCAGGCCACGGCGGATCGCGTCATACTGAGCCTCCACCATCGCATGGTCGGCGGCCACGCCCGCGCGTCGCAGACGGCGCGAGAGGATTGCGGCGTCGGCCATGCCATCGCCCAGCGCCTGCTGCTTCATCGCCAGCCAGCAGGTCGCCCCTGCGGGTGGGATGACGCTCTGGCCCGCAGTAATCTGCGCCAGATATTCGACGATCACCGGGCTGTCATAGACCGCCACACCGTCCGCCGTCAGCAGTGTAGGCACCTTGCCGAGCGGGTTGATGCGATAGAGTTCCTCCGGCGGCACGGAAAAATCGACGAGCACCTCCTCGACCTGATCCTGAAGGTCCAGCAGGTGGATTGCCGCGCGGACCTTGCGGGCATACGGGCTTGCGGGCGTGTGAAACAGGCGCATCAGAAGCTGTCCTTTTGACGTCGAAGGGTGGCGAACACCTGCGCGTCCCCTGCCCGGATAAAGGGGTTGGTCTGCCGTTCGACCCCGAGCGAGACCGGAAGCGTCGGCTCGCCCTGCTCCCGCAGCGCCGCAATCTCGGCACCGCGCTGCGCAAGGGCTGCGTTGTCCGGGTCGACATGCCGGGCGAAAGCAAGGTTCGACACCGTATATTCATGCCCTGCGTAGACCATCGTGTCGTCCGGCAATGCTGCAAGCCTGCTGAACGATGCGAACATGTCTGCCGGCGTCCCCTCGAACAGCCGACCGCAGCCCAGACTGAAAAGCGTATCGCCAGAGAACAGGGCGCCGGCAAAGGCATAGACCACGTGCCCGAGCGTGTGACCCGGCGTGTCGATAACCGTCCCGACCGAAGCACCGATTGCAGCCGCCTCGCCCGGGCGCACACTGATATCGAGGGGCGGCAGACGATGCGCGTCAGCCGCGTTACCCATCACCCGCGCACCGTACCGGGTCCGCAATGCTTCCACCCCGCCAATGTGGTCGGCGTGATGGTGGGTCAGCACGATCAGATCCAATCGCCCCTGCGGACCAAGTGCCTCGATGATCGGGCCGGCCTCCCCGGGGTCGACCACGGCGACGGTGCCGGTCATGTCATCGACCGCCAGCCACGCGTAATTATCGTTCAGAACCGGGATCGGCGTGATGGCAAGCGTCATACGGGCCTCCTGTCTTGGGCACCTCCGTTATCGCCCGGCGCAGGGAGGCACGCAAATGCCGTCCTTCTGATCCCGCGACACACGCCAAATGCTTGACCGTCACCGCGCCAGCCGCCATGAAAACGCTATGTCTCTGATCCAGTCTCTCAAACTCGTCCTTGCGAAGCCCCACCCGGCGGCGCGTCCCTTCCTGCTGGCCTCCGGCGCGGGGCTCCTGATGGGACGTGCAACGTCCTGGAGGCTGCCGCGCGCACTGGGTCACCTCAGCGGGCTGTTCTTCGCTTTTTGCCTGTATTTCTTCCGCGACCCCAAGCGCGTCACCCCTCCGGGAGCCCTGGCGGTTGCACCCGCGGACGGCCGGATCACCTCGATCGTCAAGATGCTGCCGCCGCCTGAACTGGGCATGGGGGCGGAGCCGGTCTGGCGCGTCGCGACGTTCCTCTCGGTGCTGGATGTGCACGTCAACCGCATGCCGGTGGCGGGCCGCGTGACGAAGATCGCCTATCATGCGGGCCAGTTCCTGAATGCCAGCCTGGACAAGGCATCGGACCTGAACGAGCGCAACGCCTTGCGCGTCGAGCTTGCTGACGGACGTGAAGTCGCGGTTGTGCAGATTGCCGGTCTGATCGCCCGCCGAATCCTGTGCAGCGCGCGTGAAGGCATGGTCTTCGAAGCGGGCGAGCGCTTCGGCCTGATCCGCTTCGGGTCGCGCACCGACCTGTATCTGCCGCCGGGCGTGGAGCCGTTGGTGGAGGTCGGGCAGACCATGATCGGCGGCGAAACCGTGATGGCACGTCTCTGATCAACATGGCCGACCAGCCCGCCCGACCGCGACGCCGCATCCGTCGCCTTCGGCGGATCGGACGCCGCACCCGTCCACGGGTGCGTGGGCCGTCCTTCAATCGCCTGATCCCGAATATCATGACCATGCTGGGGCTGTGCTCCGGCCTGACCGGCATGCGCTTCGCGCTCGAAGGCCGGTTTTCCAGTGCTGCCGTGGCGTTGCTGATCTCCGCGTGCATCGACGGGCTGGATGGCCGGATCGCACGTCTGCTGCGGGCCACCAGCCGTTTTGGTGCGGAATTCGACAGCCTGTCGGACTTCATGTGTTTCGGTGTCGCGCCGGGGTTCGTGCTGTATCTGTGGGGCCTCGACAAGGCTGGCCCTTATGGCTTCGTGCCGTGCATCATGTTCACCGTCTGCATGGCCCTGCGTCTGGCGCGTTTCAACGCCGCCCTTGACGACGAAGAGATGAAGCCGAAATACGCCGCCAATTTCTTCACCGGCGTCCCTGCCCCTGCGGGCGCGGGTCTTGCACTGTTTCCGATCTTCCTCGGGCTGGAGGCGCAGGCCCTGGGCCTGGACTGGCTTGTGCGCGTGACGCACCAAGCATGGATGCCCGCACTGGCGCTGGGCGGCACGGCTTTCCTGCTGGTATCCACCCTGCCAGTCTGGTCGTTCAAGAATTTCAAGGTGCCTGCGGCTTACGTATTGCCGCTGTTACTGGGCACGGGCGGGTATGCCGCAGTTCTGGTCGCCGATCCGTGGGCCGCACTGGCCGCAGCGGGCGTGATCTACATCGCAATGCTGCCCTTCAGCCGTCGCAGCTATCGCCGCCTGAAGCACGATGCCGAGGAACTTCAGGAAGAAGTCGATGATGACGAAAGCGATTATCGTCCTGCCTGAAAAGTTTACAGGTACACACAGAGCAGGCTGACAGGAAACAAACTGTCACTGCCCACGTTGATCCTTCAGGATGTGAAAAACGACCGGAAGGGATGGACCTATGCTCCGCTCTCGTGACGAGGGGACTATCAAGGCCGGTCTGGTGTTGCTCGTCGAAGACGACCCCATGATCCGGCTGGATATTGCAAGCGAATTGCGGGCGTTCGGTTACGAAGTGACTGATTGCGGCACTGCCGACGACGCCTACGACCTGATGCAGAACCAGCATCTCAGTTTTTGCGCCCTGGTCACGGACATCAACGTCCCGGGGCGAATGGATGGTCTGGACCTGGCAAACCACGTCGCCGCCAAACACCCGGTCATGCCTGTGGTTTTCACGACAGGCACCCCGCAGCGGCTCGATACCCGCCCGAAAGGCAATGCGCGCGAACGCTTGGTCGCCAAACCTTACACCCCGCCGCAGGTTCTGGCCGAGCTGCGCGCGCTTGGCATCATGCCGAACCCGGCGCGCTTACAGGACGACCACACCGCCCACTAGGGCTCGGTAGGCATCTCCGGCGCGATCGGGGCGACACCGTCGAGCGGTTCATTCCGCAGGACGTCGATCGGCAGCACGATGCCGTCCTTTTCGAAATGCCAGAAGGTCCAGCCGTTACAGCTTGGCGCATTCGTCAGTGCTGCACCCAGCTTATGGATCGAGCCGCGTTGCGCGCCGGAAACAAGCGTTCCGTCCGGCGCGACGTGTGCCGATACCCTCCGCCCCTTGTCGAAGAGAATGGTCCCGGCAGGCAGAATACCGCGCTCGACAAAGCTGCCGAACGGCACACGGGGCGCATCCCGGCGCGCTGGCGAGGTATTGACGCTCTCGACCGAGATCGGTCGCTCCCGCCGCGCACGGCCAATCGCTGCTTCGACATAATCGGGGTGGCGTTCGATGCCGATGAAGCGGCGACGCAGCCTGCGCGCCATTGCCGTCGTCGTGCCAGTGCCGGCGAACGGATCGAGCACCACGTCATCAACGCCTGTCGACGCGACCAGCACCCGGTGCAGCAGACTTTCGGGCTTTTGCGTGGGGTGTAGTTTCAGACCGTGCTCGTTTCTCAACCGCTCATTGCCGGTGCACAGCGGCAAAAACCAGTCCGAGCGCATCTGGACATCGTCATTCAGCGCCTTCATCGCCTGGTAATTGAACCGGTAACGACTGTCCGGACTGCGCGCCGCCCAGATCAGCGTTTCATGCGCGTTGGTAAAGCGCCGCCCCCGGAAATTGGGCATCGGATTGGATTTACGCCAGATAATATCGTTCAGAATCCAGAATCCCAGATCCTGCAGGATCGCCCCGATCCGAAAAATATTGTGATACGACCCGATCACCCAGATCGTGCCATCCTTGCGGAGCAGGCGCCGGGCCTCGGTCAGCCATGCACGCGTGAAGCGGTCATATTCCTGAAGATCGGTGAACTTATCCCAATCGTCATCAACGCCATCGACCAGGCTTTCGTCGGGACGGCGCAGTTCGCCACGCAGCTGAAGATTGTACGGCGGGTCCGCAAACACGCAGTCGATCGACGCTGAAGGCAGCATCCCCATGACCTCTACACAGTCACCGCGCAGAATCTGATCGAGGGGGAGTTCCATATTTGTGGCGCCGCTCATGCGACCTCCGATGCTACGCGCGCAGGATACGGGCGTATGGCACCGGATCGTAGGGCAAGACACTCCCTTACAGGAGCAAAGGATTTTCGATGGTGGCGGGACACGCCGTGATCCTGCATCGCGGCACGATGGGCCGCTGTCGGATAGCCCGCATTGCGGGCCCACCCATACATGTCCCAGCGCGCGCCCAGACGCGTCATCAGACGGTCTCGCACGATCTTTGCAATGATCGAGGCCGCAGCAATGGAAAAGCTCTTTGCATCGCCACCGATCACGGGACGCGCGGCACAACCCAGACCGGCTGGAACCAGATTGCCATCAACCAGCGCGTAGTCGGGTGCAACACGCAGACGCGCCACCGCACGACGCATTGCGATGTGCGACGCCTGAAGAATATTGTGGGTATCGATTTCCGGCACCGAAGCGGCGGACAGACCGACATCAATGCCGGGTTCGTCGATCAATGCCGCGTACGCGAGGGCACGTGCCTTCGCGGAAAGCTTCTTGGAATCGTCGAGCAGGTTTGCGATGCGGTCCGGCACACCACGCTCAAAAACGACGGCGCACGCGACAACAGGGCCAGCCAAGGGCCCGCGTCCAACCTCGTCTATCCCGGCGACGCGACCGCCATGCTCAATCTCGCGTGAAAAATCCGGCATTCACCCTTCCCGACAGCCGCGCGCCCCGCATTGATCCTTGCAAGATCGGGGCGCGCTATTGACTCAAACCCGATTCGGAGTCCCCGGAAGGAGAATCTCCGATTCGATTCGGGTCGGCCGAGTCGCTTGTGAATCAAACGCCGCGGGTTGGGAACCCTATTTTTTTAATTCAACCCTTGCGGCGCGGAAAAAACAGCCAGCCGAGCAGGATACCGACGCCTGCCACCAGAAGAACGGTCGTCAGCGGACGGTCCTTCACCATCGACATCGCCTGTTCGACGCGCGTGTTGCCTTCGTCGTACAGATCCGCAAATTCCTGACGCGCCACACCTGCCAGTTGGTCGAACTTGCCTTCGGCCTGCAGCCCGAGATCGCCGGTGATGCCGCCAACGCCGTCTTTGACGCGACCCTTCACATCGTCGATGAAGCCCTGGGCACGCTGCGTGTTGGTATCGATCTTGTCGTCGGCCATGGAAAACTCTCCCTCTGGGGTTATGGATACAAAACGACGCGGGACGCGAAGAGGTTCCGCATCTGGTTGCACCATGAGACAAAAACCTGTCTGTGTGTATGCCATGTCCGCGCCGCAGCCATCTGCCCGAGATCGCATCCCGCCCGCCCCCACCCCGGCGGAGCCCGTCCTCTCGTTCGCGGCCAAACGCACCGCCCTGATCATCGCGAGTGCGATGTTCATGGAACAGATGGACGGTACGGTGCTGGCAACCGCCCTTCCGTCCATGGCCCGCAGCTTCGGGGTCGATCCCCTGAACACCAGCATCGCACTGACGTCCTATATGGTGGCGCTCGCGGTGTTCATTCCCGTCTCCGGCCCCGCGGCGGACCGCTTCGGCAGCCGCTCTATCCTGATGACCGCAATCGGCATTTTCCTGGCTGGCTCCCTGTGTTGCGCGCAGGCCGACAGCTTGTGGGAACTGGCCGCCGCGCGCGTCCTGCAGGGTATGGGCGGCGCCATGATGGTGCCGGTCGGACGCCTGATCCTGCTGCGGAGTGTGTCGAACGCGCAGATGCTGGCCGCTATGGCGTGGATGGTGACGCCCGCCACGATCGGCCCGCTGGTCGGGCCGCTGATCGGCGGGGCACTGACGACGTGGCTGTCCTGGCGATGGATCTTCTATATCAATGTGCCGGTCGGGCTGATGGGCCTCGTGCTCACGTGGCGGTATATTCCGCAAATACGCGAGGCTCGTCCCGTTACGTTCGATGTCACGGGCCAGGTTCTGTTCGGTGTGGGCCTTGGCAGTTTCGTGCTGCTTCTGGAACTGGCAAGCCGCGGAGAAACCTCAACGCGCACTCTGATCGAGTTGCTGAGCATCTGCCTAGTGTGCGCCGTGGCGTTTGCCCGTCACAGCACCAGCAGCAGCGCACCCGCCGTCGATCTGTCTCTGCTGCGGATTTCGACGTTCCGCCTGTCGTTCTTCAGTGGTGCGTTTTCGCGCATCGTGGTCGGCGCGCTGCCATTTCTGCTGCCGTCGTTTCTTCAGTTCGGCTTCGGGGTCTCCGCGTTCCAGAGTGGACTTGTCACGTTCGCCACGCCGCTGGGCGGCATGGTCACGCGCTTTGGGGCAAGACGGTTGTTCAGGCGGTTCGGTTTTCGCACCGTCCTTGTGTGCAACGGTGTTGCGGCGGGGTGCGTCTGTCTGGCGTTCGCCGCCTTCCGCCCCGGATTTCCGCTCTGGGTGCTGACGGTGCTGATGCTCGCGCTCGGGGCACTGCAGGCGGTGCAGTTTCTGGGCTACAACACCATAGCCTACGCCGACGTGCCCGCCCGGAGCCGCAGCGCCGCGACGAGCCTCTATGCCACGCTGCAGCAGACCTCCCTGTCTGTCGGCGTGTGCGTCGCCGCGTCCGCATTGGCGCTCTCCCGGCATTTTCGGCATCACGCGACAACCCTTCCCGTCGATTTTTCAACGGGATTTGCGGTCGTCGGCATACTGGCACTCCTGGCCGCGCCAGTCTCCGCCAGACTGGCCCCAGATGCGGGTTCCGATGTCAGCGGACATCGTCGCGTCCGGACACGTGCCTAAATCATATTTCACATCGCCACCGCAAACAGGCAGCAGCCTAAATCCATAGCAATACCAGATGGTTGTGGAATACTAACACCTGCGGCGGCGGTTCGGCGCAACACTCCGTAAATCGGCAGTGCTGGCGCACGGGCGCAACCCTGCTATCGTGCGCGCGCTATTGACTGCCATTTTCCCAATCGAACCCACGGATGCTCGTATGCTGACTGGCGCGCCTGATCTCATCACACCACAGAGCGCGCCGTGAATCCGTCGAGGCTGTTCATTCTGCGACCCGTCGCGACATCGCTGCTGACCGTTGCACTGCTGATCGGCGGCATCGTCGGATACTCGCAACTGCCGGTTTCGGATCTGCCGAACGTCGACTTCCCGGTCATTCAGGTGATCGCCCGCCAGCCCGGCGGATCGCCCGAAGAAATCGCGAGCACGGTCGCAGCCCCTCTGGAGCGGCATCTGGGAGCGATTGCCGACCTGTCGGAAATGACGTCGGAATCCACCGAGAACCAGGCCCGAATTACGCTGCAGTTCCAGTTGTCACGCGACATCAATGGCGCCGCACGCGACGTCGAGGCGGCACTGCAGGCAGCGCACGCCGACCTGCCGACAACGCTTCGCCAGAACCCGAGCTATTTCAAGGCCAACCCGAACGGCGCGCCGATCCTGATCATGGCGCTGACATCGCAGACCCGTACCCTGCCGAATCTTTACGATTTTGCGGAGAACGTATTGCTGCAACAGCTCTCGCAGGTGCAGGGCGTGGGTGAGGTCGAGGTCGGCGGCAGCGCACTTCCAGCGGTACGCGTCGACATCAACCCGCTCAAGCTGTTCAAATACGGCATCGGGTTCGAGGACGTGCGCGCAGCCCTCAGTTCCGCCAACGCCCACTCGCCCAAAGGCTATATCGAGCAGAACGGAACCCGCTTCGAACTCGACACCAACGATCAGGCGACGTCCGCCCAAGCCTATCGTGACCTTGTGATCGCATATCACAACAGCCGCGCCGTGCGCCTGACCGATGTCGCGACGATCACCGACAGCGTGGAAGATCTGCGGCAGGCGGGCGACTTCAACGGCCAGCCCGCCATCATCGCGGTCGTCTTCCCGCAAGCGGGCGCCAACGTGATTCACACGGTCGATCAGATCATGGCGCGCCTGCCGCTGATCCAGGCCGCCCTGCCACGCGACGTGGTCCTGCACCAGGCACTCGATCGCTCCAAGACGATCCGCGCGTCCCTGTCCGATACGCAGTCAACCTTGATGATCTCGGTGCTGCTGGTGACGTTGGTCACGCTGTTTTTCCTGCGCTCCATCCGCTCGACCGTCATCCCGGCAATCGTGGTTCCCACCTCCATCATCGCGACCTTCGCCGTGATGGATCTGCTGGGCTATTCGCTCGATAACATGTCGCTGATGGCGCTGACGGTTTCGACCGGATTTGTCGTCGACGATGCCATTGTGGTGTTGGAAAACATCACCCGCCGCCTTGAAGAGGGCGAGGACCTACTGACCGCGTCTCTGCTGGGTTCGCAGGAGGTGGCATTCACCGTCATGTCGATCTCGATCTCGCTGATCGCGGTGTTTCTGCCGATCCTGCTGATGGGCGGTGTCTCGGGGCGTCTGTTCCACGAATTCGCCATGACCATGTCGATTACGATCATGGTCTCGTTGATCCTGTCTCTGACGCTGACGCCGATGATGTGTGCCATGCTGCTGGCAAAGAAGCATTCCGTCCCGGAGCGGGGCACGTGGCGTGGGCACATCCATTACGGGATCGAGAATTTTCTCGATGCCCTACTGCGGGGATACGAGCACTCCCTGAATATCGCGCTGCGGAACGGACCACTTGTTGCACTGTCGCTTCCGCTGACCATCTTCGTCAGTGTCGTTCTGTTCATGAAGCTGCCGAAGGGATTTTTCCCGACCGAAGATACCGGCATGCTGATGGCGCACGTGGTCGGCGACCAGTCCATCTCTTTCAAATCGATGGAAGAGAAAATCATCTACAGCCAGAAGCAGATCCTCAAGGAACACGACGTGGAGACGGTCGCGGGGTCATTCGGCCAGCGCGGCTCCTCCAATCAGGGTAATCTGTTCATCCAGCTGAAGGACAAGGACAAGCGTTCGGATCCCGTGCCGTCCACCATGCAGCGGCTGGACAACAGCATGAAGAACATGGTCGGGGCGCAGTTCTTTTCGATGGAGCCGGGTGGTGTGCGCATCGGTGCGCGCGCGGGCAACGCGGCCTATCAGTACACTCTGGAGAGTGATTCTTCAGACGATCTGTTCGCGTGGACACCGAAACTGGTGGCGGCGCTGCAGAAATATCCGCAATTGCGGAATGTCTCGTCCGACCTGCAGATGGCGGGTTCGGCAATCAACGTGAATATCCTGCGTGACCAGTCGAGCCGTGTCTCCGTGACCCCGCAGCTGATTTCCAACGCGCTGTATGACGCGTTCGGGCAGCGCTCGGCCTCGGTGATCTACAACGCGCTTAACCAGTATCATGTGGTCATGGAGGCAGACCAAAACTTCTGGCGTGACCCAACGACCATCAATCAGATGTGGGTCAGCACGTCAGGCGGCACGACAAGCGGGGCGACGGCTTCCAACACCATTCGTGTCGACACCAGTTCGACCAGCACCGCCAGTACCTCGCTCAACGCGCAGTCACTGCAGAACCAGATCCAGAACTCGATCGCGGGGGGCAAGGGCACATCGAGCGGCTCTGCCGTGTCCACCTCCGCCTCCACCAGCGTGCCGCTCAGCTTCGTTTCGCAGCTGACGCCGCAGAACACGGCCCTGGGCGTCAACCATCAGGGGCAGTCGGTCGCCGCGACAATTTCGTTCAACCTCGCCTCGGGCGTGTCCCTTAGCGAAGTTGCGCCGCTGATCCAGTCCGCTGGCGTCAGCATCCACATGCCCAAGACGATCCACGGAGAATTCGCAGGCAACGCCGCGCAGTTCCAGAAGACGCAGGGCGCGATGCCGATCCTGATCATCGCGGCACTCGCGGCGGTCTACATGACGCTGGGTATCCTGTACGAGAGCTACATCCACCCGATTACCATCATCTCGACCCTTCCCTCCGCGGGCGTGGGGGCATTGCTGGCGCTCTCGCTGTTCGGTGAAGAGTTTTCGCTGATGGCCATGATCGGCGTGATCCTGCTGATCGGGATCGTGAAGAAGAACGCGATCATGCTGGTCGACTTCGCCCTTGCCGCCCAACGTGATGAGGCACTGGACCCGCGCGAGGCGATCCACCGCGCGTGCCTGCTGCGCTTCCGTCCGATCATCATGACATCGATTGCCGCCGCTCTGGGCGCGGTCCCGCTGATGATCGGCCATGGCTATGGCAGCGAACTGCGCCGACCGCTCGGGATTTCGATCGTGGGCGGTCTGGCGGTCAGCCAGGCGCTGACGCTCTACACCACGCCAGTCATTTATCTGTATCTGGAATCGCTGGGACGCTGGAGTAACGCGAAACTGCGTGGCCTGCGTTCGTGGCGGCGCAAGGGTCAGCCTGCCCCCGTCGAGGGCTGATCCGTCACACTAGGACAGCGGCGCTGCGTCATGCTACGGTCGGCACATTGATGCCGACCGTCAGAAAAGCGAGCTGCCAATGACCCCTGCCGCCACGCTGAAGCGCCGTATCGATCAAGGACGCGGCAGCACGGCCGCCGATCTGGTGATCCGCAACGTCCGTCTGCTGGATCTGGTCACGGGGGCTCTGATTGAGACCGACATCGCCGTGACCGGCGACACGGTCGTCGGAACTCTCGACCATTACGAAGGGATCGAGAGTTTCGATGCGCAGGGTCGCATCGCGGTTCCGGGCTTTATCGACACACACCTGCATATCGAATCCTCGCTGGTCACACCGTTCGAGTTCGAGCGCCATGTCCTGCCACACGGCGTCACGACGGCCATCTGCGACCCGCACGAGATGGCCAATGTTCTCGGCACGAAGGCCTTTGATTATTTCCTGTCGGCCAGCGAACGCATGGTCATGGATCTGCGGGTCAATCTTTCGAGCTGCGTGCCCGCCACCGATCTGGAAACCTCCGGCGCCAGTCTGGCAGTTGGCGATCTTCTGCCCTACGCCGCCCATCCCAAGGTGATCGGCCTTGCGGAGTTCATGAACTTTCCCGGCGTGCTGGCGGGCGCTCCGACATGCCTTGAAAAGCTGGAAGCCTTCTCGGATCGTCATATCGATGGTCATGCACCGCTGCTGCGCGGGCGGGCACTGAACGGATATCTTGCGGCGGGTATCCGCACCGACCACGAAGCGACGACCGCAGACGAAGCGCTGGAGAAAATCCGCAAGGGGATCACGATCCTGATTCGCGAAGGCTCTGTCTGCAAGGATCTTGAAGCACTTGTGCCGTTGCTGTCGCCCCAGACCGCCAGTTTCTTCGCGTTCTGCACCGACGACCGCAACCCGTGCGAAATCAACGATGAAGGACACATCGATTTTCTGATCCGCAAGGCCATCGCCCACGGCGTGGCCCCCGTCGCCGCCTATCGCGCTGCCTCCCTGACGGCCGCCACGGCTTTCGGCCTGACCGATCGCGGCATGATCGCACCGGGAAAGCGCGCCGACATCGTTCTGCTGGACGATCTGGAAACCTGCCGCGTGGCAGAGGTATTTTCGGCAGGTCGGCGTGTCACGGGCACCCTGTTCGATGCGCGCCTGACACCAGATGTGGACGTCATGCACAACAGCGTGTCACTCGACGCACCGATCACACACGGCGACCTTGCCATTCGTGACGGACGGTCCGTTCGTCCGGTCATCGGGTTGATCCCCGATCAGATCATCACCCGCAACCTGAACCTGTCCCTGCCGGAGCAGGACGGCCAGATTGTTGCCGACACCGCGCAGGACATCTGCAAGGTCTGCGTCGTGGAACGACACGGCCATAACGGCTCGATCGGGCGCGGCTTCGTCCAGGGGTTCGGCCTGACGCAAGGGGCACTGGCGTCGTCCGTCGGACACGACAGCCACAATATCTGCGTCGTCGGCGTGAACGATGCCGACATGGCGTGTGCCGTCAATCATCTGGCCACGCTGGGCGGCGGCTTCGTGGTTGTGCATGAGGGGCGCGTTCTGGCCGAACTGCCGCTGCCCATCGCGGGCCTCATGAGCGACGCACCGTTTGAAGATGTGGCGCACGGTCTGGAACACCTGCGCGCGGTGACGCGCGACCTCGGCGTCACGCTGACAGAACCGTTTCTGCAACTGGCCTTTCTGGCGTTGCCAGTCATTCCGCACCTGAAAATCACGGACAGAGGCATGGTCGATGTCGACCGCATGATGTTCGTGTGAACGATAGGATTGCACGACGACCAGCTTTCGTCGTTCTGCTGGTTTCTGCCCTGCTGTGCCTGGGACTGGCACCCGCGCGCGCAGATGCCGACGGCCTGACGCATGACGGCACGCTGGACATCTGCATCAGCCCGACCCTGCCGCCGATGGAGTTCATCAACGGCAGCGATAATCAGGATGTGGCCGGTGTGGACGTCGATGTCGCACGTGCCCTTGCGGCGCACTGGCATGCCCGCGCCAATCTGATGACGATGGATTTCGTCGGTCTGTTCCCCAGCCTGCAATCCGGTCGCTGCGCGATGGTCATCAGCGGTGTGGTGCGTCAGCCTGCGCGCGAGGCACGGTTCGATGCCGTGCCTTACCTGCCAACCTCGCTCGTCATCGTCGCGCGGGCCGGTACGAAGCCGCTGCACGCCATGAGCGAGCTTTCGGGACGGACGCTGGCGGTGGAATCCGGCACCAGCTATGCCGCGAAAATCGCGCAAGAAAACCCGCTCCTTGTCGCTGCGGGCAAGCCACCGATCGTCATCCAGCAATACCCGTCGGAAGATCAGGCCATCCAGCAGGTATTGATCGGGCGTGCCGACGCCTTCGTCAGCCAAGACGTCAGCCTGTATTATCGACGCACGCAGCTCCACGGCAAAGTCGCGGTGATCTTTCAGCCCGATTACGACGAATTTCGGGAATTCGCGATCTATATCAGCAAAGGTTCAACACAGCGTGCGGCCCTGAACGACGCGGTGCAAACCCTGCACACGTCCGGCCAGATGGCCCAGATCCTGCACCGCTGGCATGTCGGCAGCAGCCAGGCCGTCGCGCAGGCGGTGCAGCCGGAAAAATCCCGTTTTGACTGGTCGGTTTTTGCCAGCGCACTGATCGCGCCGGCCTTTCTGCACGGTGCGTTCATCACACTCGCCATGGCGCTGCTGTCCCACGCAACGGCCATCGCGCTGTCCCTGCCGATGGCCATGGTGCTGAACGGAAAGCGATCGGTCCTGTCGCGCCTTATCGGCGGGTATGTCGCGCTGTTTCGTGCCGCGCCGACTTTGCTGCAGTTGCTGTTCGTGTGGAACGCATTGCCACAGTTCTTTCCGATATTTCGGGAGGCATGGTTCACGCCGTTCCTTGCAGCATGGATCGCCCTGTCCCTCAACGAAGCGGCCTATCAGGTTGAAATCAACCGTGCAGCACTGGGCGCCATCGACGCGGGGCAGTTCATCGCGGGGGAGGCCCTGGGCCTGTCGCGCCTTCAGACCTATCGCCATGTGATTTTTCCGCAGGCCCTGCGCGTCGCCCTGCCCGCCACAATCAACGAATTTATCAATCTGCTGAAAACCACATCACTCGCTTCGGTCATCTCGTTGCACGAACTGATGACGGTCACGCAGGTCAATGTCTCCCGCAGCTTTGCTTTCTCCGAATATTACGCGGTGGCTCTGGTCTATTACGTGGCGATGGTCTTCTGCCTGATCGCGATGCAGAAACGCATCGAACGACGCTTCGTCTGGGTCAATCGCGTGGCGGAGACATCGCATGACTGACCCCGCGATCCGCGTCCACGCACTGACGAAATATTTCGGGCGCTTCCAGGTCCTGCGTGACATTACGTTCGACGTGCAGCAGGGTGAGAAAATCGTGGTGCTCGGGCCGTCGGGTTCGGGAAAATCCACGCTGATACGTTGCTTTAACCGGATCGAACCGCATGACAGCGGCACGCTGAGCATTGGCGATACGGTGCTGGACGCACGGTGCGAGCTGCCCCGTTTACGCGCCCGCGTGGGGATCGTGTTCCAGAATTACAATCTGTTTCCTCACTTGAGCGTTCTGGAAAACTGCACGCTTGCGCCACGCCTTGTCCGAAAAGTACCGCTGCAGGATGCCCGCGCCACGGCACTGCAGATGCTGGAGCATGTCGGCATCGCCGACCATGCCGCGAAATTTCCCATCGCCCTGTCTGGCGGCCAGCAGCAGCGCGTCGCGATCGCCCGGGCGCTGTGCATGCGCCCCGAAGTGATGTTGTTCGACGAACCCACAGCCGCGCTCGATCCCGAATCCGTCTCGGGTATTGCGGGGATTATCAACAGACTGGCGTCCGAGGGACTGACCATACTGTGCGTCACGCACGAAATGGGATTTGCACGCACGATTGCCGACCAGATCGTGTTCATGGATGAAGGCCGCGTGCTCGAAATCGCCCCGCCCGAGCAGTTTTTCACCGCGCCCCGGACCGAACGCGCCCGCGCGTTCCTCAGCCAGATGCTCTGAATCCTCGCCGCGAACGTTTATCCACGTTACGGTGCACCACCTATCGCAGCCGCACGGAGAAAGCCCCATGACCGCCAATCGCTGGTTCATCGACAGTGAAACCGGAACCCTGCGTGACGTGCTGCTGTGCCCACCCACACATTATCACTGGATTCCGAGCAACGACATCGCGATCCAGAGCATGGATGACGGTCGCGCGCCCGATCAGACGGCACTGGCCGCGCAGTTCGACGAACTGACCGATGCCCTCCGCAGTGCCGACGTGACCTGCCACTTCCTGACGCCGCAGCCCGGCCTGCCGTATCAGGTCTATACCCGCGACAGTTCGCAGACCACGCCCTATGGCACGACAATGACCAACCTGTTCCGCCCGGAACGGCAGGGAGAGCGCGCCGCGATCACGGACTTCTATGGTGCCGACCAGATCGTGCAGACCTTCACGCAGGGCTTTGTCGAAGGGGGGGACATTCACATCATCCGCCCCGGCCTGATTGCCGTCGGCGCAACCCGCACCCGCACCACGCCAGAAGGCGCTCAGGCCTTTTTGAAGTGGTTCGAGGAACGGGGCTGGACCACGCGCATCGTGCGCTTTTCCGACCATTTCCTGCATCTGGACGTTATTTTCTCGATGGTCGCGGACAATCTGGCACTCGCCTGCCTCGATGCCTTGTCGGACGAGGACATTGCATGGTTCGAGGCACAGGGCATCCGCCTGCTGCCCGTGTCCTACAAGGAGACGATCCGCGACATGGGCTGCAACGTGTTGGCCCTCGGTGAGGGGCGCGTCATCAGCCCCCGGCACTCCACCCGCATCAATGCAATGCTGCGGGCCGAAGGCCTGACAGTGCTTGACCCCGCGCTGGACCAGTTTTCGCAGGGCGGCGGCTCTGTGCATTGCATGACCATGCCGCTGCGCCGCGACTCCCTCGCCTGAACGGGGCTCCTTACGGCAGCAGATGGTCCGGCCCGAACGAATCCGGCAGCAACTCCGCCAGCGTGCGGACCATCACGACATGCCCCACCTCGTTCACCATGCTGATCCGCAGATCTGGCCCGGCAAACTCCCGCAATTTCTGACGACAGCCACCGCACGGTGTCACCGCCGCCGGGCCGCTTCCGCACACCACGATCTCGACCACCTGCCGACCACCGCCCGCCACCATCGACGTCAGGGCGCCGCCCTCCGCACAGATACCCTGCGGATAGGCTGCATTTTCCACATTGCATCCGGCGAACACGTCGCCATCCACCGTGCGTAACGCCGCCCCGACAAAGAACTTGGAATAAGGTGCGTAGGCCCGCTGCCGGACCTGCACGGCGGCGTCGATCAGGGCTTGGTCGGTCATGCTGTGCGTCCTTCGATGGAGATTGTGCCTCTGCCGATAGGCGGCAACAGCCAACCTGACAAGCATCAAGGCCAAAACACGCTCTTGGAAGCCCTTCGCCGGATCGCTATCGTAGCGATCATGGACATGACACCCGACCTTTCGCTGCCCGACCCGGACACCCGCACCCTGATTGCCGCACGTCCGGCACTGCGTATGCATGCAATTGATGGATTGCTGTTTGAAGGCG
>Ga0157365_10000059_pt1 | contig 54175 bp, 43 predicted proteins | sample AttsexASBM3_FD_111478 | JGI IMG/M metagenome (GOLD analysis project Ga0157365, IMG submission 111478) | Fungus gardens microbial communities from leaf cutter ant in Ribeirão Preto, State of São Paulo, Brazil - Atta sexdens ASBM3 | ecosystem: Host-associated > Fungi > Mycelium > Unclassified ...
CTATCGGCGGGAGGCCCCGCACCTGCGCGTCTATGCCGCGTTCGACCCGTATCGCCGGGCCCCGTATCAGGAGCTGGAGGCGATGCGTCGCAAGCTCGATGCCGGGGCGGAGGGGTTCTTCACCCAACCGCTGTTCGATCATCGGATGCTGGATCTGTGCATGGAATGGCTGCATGGCCAGAGCGTGTTCTGGGGGTTTTCCCCGGTCATCGGCCCGAAATCCCGCTCATACTGGGAGACGACCAACCATGTCGTGTTCCCGCACGATTTCGAACCCACCCTGGACGCCAATATCGGCTTCGCCCGGAGCGCGATGCGAACTGTCGCCGCTGAAGGTGGCCACGTCTACCTGATGCCGCTGCGGGTCAAGCTGGAAAATTATCTGCCGCCGTTGCTGGACGATATGGGTTGAAAAAACGGGCGGTTTTTGGCGGTAAGGCGCGGTCGGCAAGCGCCCCGCAAGAACCGCGCGGAAACTTCGGGCCAGATCGTCTCTTAGTCAGTGCGGAAGCTATACTGCTGAGGGGCGTAAGCGATGACTGACCGTAGCACTGAAACACACACCACGGACTCCGGGATTCCGGTTGCCAGTGACCAGTATTCCCTGACCGCCGGGGCGGATGGCCCGATCCTGCTGCATGACCATTATCTGATCGAGCAGATGGCGGCCTTCAATCGCGAAATGATTCCCGACCGGCAGCCGCACGCCAAGGGGGGCGGCGCGTTCGGCCATTTCCAGGTCACGCAGGATGTCAGCCGCTACACCAGTGCTGCGTTTCTGCAACCGGGCGTGCAGACCGAAGTGGTGGCGCGGTTCTCGACCGTAGCCGGTGAGGCCGGAAGCCCGGACACATGGCGCGACCCGCGCGGATTTGCTCTGAAGTTCTATACGGACGAGGGCAATTTCGACATGGTCGGCAACAACACGCCGGTTTTCTTCGTCCGTGATCCGATGAAGTTCCAGCACTTCATCCACTCGCAAAAGCGGCGTGTCGATAACGGCCTGCGCGACAACGACATGCAGTGGGACTTCTGGACGATGAACCCCGAAACCGCGCATCAGGTCACATGGCTGATGGGCGATCGCGGTATTCCCGCAAGCTGGCGCCACATGGACGGGTTTTCCAGCCACACTTATATGTGGGTCAACGCACAGGGCGAGCGCTTCTGGGTCAAGTACCACTTCAAGACCGATCAGGGCATCAAGTGTCTGACGCAGGAACAGGCAGGCACGCTGGCCGGGACTGATGCGGACTATCACCGCCGGGACCTGTTTCAGGCCATCAAGCGCGGCGAGCATCCAAGCTGGACGCTGAAGATGCAGATCATGCCTTATGAAGACGCCAAGACGTATCACATCAATCCGTTCGACCTGACCAAAGTCTGGCCGCAGGGCGAATATCCGCTGATCGAAGTGGGCAAGCTGGTTCTGGATCGCAACCCGACCGACTTCCACGCCGAAATCGAGCAGGTCGCGTTCGAGCCGAACAATTTCGTGCCAGGCACGGGCCTGTCGCCGGACAAGATGCTGCTGGGCCGTGCCTTCGCTTATGCCGATGCCCACCGTGCGCGTCTGGGCGTCAACTACAAGCAGATCCCGGTCAATGCACCAAAATGCCCGGTCCATAACTACACCAAGGGTGGTGCGATGCGGATGCACAATGCGAGCGATCCGGTGTATGTCCCGAACTCGAAGGGCGGTCCCACGGCCAACCCGGAACGTTTTCCTGAAAACGCCGTCTGGTCCGCAGATGGAGAGTTCGTGCGTGCGGCCTATACTCTGCGTCCTGACGATAACGATTTCAGCCAGGCGCACGCGCTGGTCAACACGGTGATGGACGATGCTGCGCGGGACCGGCTGGTCGGCAACATTGTCGGGCATGTTCTGGCGGGCGTTGAAGAGCCAGTGATGTCGCGCGTATTCGAATATTGGTCGAACATCGATCAGGCAATTGGACAGCGGGTCAAGGATCAGGTGCTGCAAGCCAAAAGCTGAGCACTATAAAGGGCGGCGACGGTGCCGCCCTTTACGACCCGAATGGCCGAGGAAATAGCGGGCACGACGCCCATCGTGGGCCATGTTCCTTGTGCTGCCCGTTGCGTCCTGTACGGGCCCTTTTGCGGCCTGCTTCCCTGCACTGAAGGGGGAGTGGGCACCGTGGTGCGTGACAAGCCACTTTCGAACGTGCCAGATTTGAACATCCGGTTTTTCCCGGTCATTCCAGCATCCATTCGGCGTTGCGGAAACAGGATCCGTCTGCAACGCACAGTCTTGCCGCAAATCAAGCGTAACCGAGGTTATTGTCTGTAAAGCCCCAGACGTTGAACATTTTTCTTACCTGAAGTGTTCGGTGGCTGTCGGGACTTTTCAACGCCCCTATGCGCAAGATAAAAGGATGGTTTCATTGGGAGATCTGAATCTCACACTCGACCCGAATGACACAAGCCGGGCAGCGGTTTTGAATTACTATCGCTCGGAAATCCGGTTCGAGACGGAGGTTGTGAATGCGCGCCTTAACGCATTGCTGAGTTCCCAGTCGTTTCTGATTATCGCGTATGCAACAGCCATCAGTGCGAATGCCTCCGACTGGAGGAAGGCCGTCATTACCCTGCTGCCGCCCGGGCTGGCGCTGTTGGGTTTCACGCTGGCAGCGTCGGCGGCTCCGGGTATCCGTGCAGCTTACGTCGCAATCAGCCGGTGGGAAGGGCGTGAGCACAGCCTGCACCAGCAATGTGCGACGCTTTCTCCGTTTAATCTTGGAAATGAGGAACTAGAATCCCGGGATATGGCAAAACGCAGCCGTGAAGGCGCTCTGTTCGCCAAGCGCGCGCCGCTGGCGTTTATGGTTGCCTGGGCAGCCTTTCTGGGATTGTCGATTTATCTTTGCTTCCGATGAAGGCTGGAGGGGCCACTCAAAGGGCACCTCCACCCTATGATGCGCTCAGAAGATCGTCATGCCGCCGTGCACGGGCAGAAGCGCACCCGTGGTGTAACTATTGTTGGGATCGGCCAGATAGACATACGCCCCGGCAAGTTCGGCAGGCTGTCCGGGACGACCCATCGGGGACTGTGACCCGAAATCCTTATGCTGTTCGGGCGGCATCCCGGTTGCGATAAAGGGGGTCCAGATCGGTCCGGGCAATACCGCATTGACGCGAATACCCTGTTCGGCGAGGCCCTGAGCCAGGGAAACGGTGAAATTCGCAATCGCCGCCTTGGTCATTGAGTAAGGGATCAGAATCGGCATCGGCATTTTCGTATTGACCGACGACGTATTGATGATCGATGCACCTGCGCCGAGATGCGGTAGGGCAGCCTTGGTGAGATAAAACATTGCATGGCAGTTCGTGTCGAAGTGTCGTGCCCACTCCTCGTCCGAAATGTCCGTGAGGGCTTCGCGCGGATGCTGGAAAGCTGCGTTATTGACAAGGATATCGAGATGCCCGAACTCCGCCAGCGTGCGTGACACAAGTCCACGGCAATGGGCGCTGTCACGAATATCGCCCGGCAAAAGCACAACACGACGACCGATATCGACGACCGTGCGCGCAATGTCCTGCGCATCGGTATTTTCGGCGTCCAGATAGGAAAGGGCCAGATCGGCCCCTTCCTTGGCGTAAGCAACCGCCACGGCGCGCCCGATACCGGAATCTGCACCCGTGATCAGTGCCACGCGCCCCTGCAGACGCCCTGACCCCTGATAGCTGTCGACGCCGTAATCGGGTTCCGGGGTCATCGCGCTGGATAGACCCGGAAACGCCTGCGGCTGACTCTCGAACGGTGGACGCGGATAGCGCCGGGCAGGATCCAGCGTTTTGTCGGCTGTCATGATCTCTCTCCTGGTGGCTTGGTCTGTACGGTCAACGATCCTGTCGCCGCGTTATGTGCCGCGCGCTCATCCCGCTGGCAGACGCGGCGGCTTCAGAACGTCGAAGCTGTCTTTTCATCAAAGCCGTTTGAAAATCGTATTTTTTTCGATACCGACAAAGCCGCGTCCGCAATCATCGAGCGCAGAGTCTGCGGATCGAGTGGCGCTTCGGACACGGGCACAAGTCCCTGCCGCCGCACTTGCCACGACTGGGTTTCAATAGCGGTTGTGAAGATTTTACCGGGGTCTGCCAGTTCCGCATCTTCGGCATCCGGCAGCGAATGCCGGAGGTCGAAACTGAAGATATTCGGCTCTTGAGCGGTAATATCGGTCGGCACGAACGTAAAGCGATGAATCCCCAGATCGAGGTTGAGGACGCTGACCTCGACGTCTCCAAACGCAAAATGCTTGATGGATTTTTCGTGAATATCCATCTGCATGTATTTCGCGTCGATCTCCTGATGGAAGACTTGTCTGATAAACTCGTAAAGCCATGTCGAGTTTTTATTATAGTCGATCTTTATCTGGGGCACTTTGGATTTCAGTTGGGCCTCAGCCATGGCCAACTGATGGAATTCGCTGTTTTCGACAGACATGGACGCCTCGTTCAGTGAGAATTGACAAATCCCGTCCTGAAGAAGCGCAAGGCGCGCGCAAATGTTCCCTCTCGCGTCCATATCCGCAGGGCGAGCAGTCGCCCCACTCAGGCCGTCGTCCTGATCACGGGCCCCGTGAATGGTCAGCCATGGTCTGTTTCACGGCCATTCCGGAATGTTGGGATGCCGCTGATCACGGCATCCGGCCCTGACGTTCAGAGTGCCTCCATGCGCCGCAGCACTGATGGCAGGACAGAACCGAAATAGTCGAGTTCTGACGGCGTCGCCGTTCCGACGCGAATCCAGTTCTCGTAACGCGGGGAATCGAAAACCCGGACTGCGACGCCGACACTGGCTAGCGCGGCCTGCACTTTCAGCGCGGGGCGTCCGGTGTCGATGTAAACGAACGTGCCCTGGGATTCGAGGTACTGAAGCCTGTTTTCCTTGCAGATCTGATAAATTCTGGAACGGCACTCGCGTAGATAATCGACGGCGCCGGCAAGATATTTTTCATCGCCGAGGGACGCCTTTGCCGCCGCCATGCCCATCTGGTTCCGCGACGTGGTCGCCAGACTGTAAAGCTGCTTTGCGCGCTCCGGTCGTCCCAGTATATAGCCAATTCGCAGGCCCGCCATGCCATAAACCTTGGAAAAGGTTCGGCTGATGATGATGTCGGCACCTGTCTTCACGAGCGACGACATCGTCTGCAACTGCGGGTTCGGCGCCAGCTCGAAATAGGCTTCGTCCACGATCACCGGTGCATGTTTGGACGCCTCGACGCAAAAAGCCTTCAGCCGGGACGGGTCCGATAGGATCCCGGTCGGATTGTTGGGATTACAGACATAGATCAGGCGCGTTTCAGCGTTGATCTGCGCCAGCATCGCATCGAAGTCGATATGGTGGTCAGCCGTCAGCGGCACATAGCGTGTGGGTACACCGCGCCGGGCGGCGTAGTTTAAATGCGTGGTGTAGCTGGGCAGTGGCGCGACGATATGGCCACCGCGCCCGATATCGGTCGACAAGAGCGACAGCGCGTCAAGAGAGCCGCTGGAGAGTGCGACCTGCGCCGGGTCGAGGTGTTCGCGCTCCGCAATCTGGCGTCGCAGGGCGTGCTCGTCTTCGACGTAATAGGGTGCTTCATTAATCGCGTGCAGAATTGCCTGGCGTGCCGCGAGGCTGGGTCCGAACGGATTTTCCGTGACGGCGAGGCGCGCCCGGGGTTCCGCGGCGGGGGCAGCGGGAAGGCGCTCTGCGGCACGTACGGTGCCCGGTAAAAGCGCGCCTGCTGCCAAAAGCGTGCGACGATTGAGATCGGTCATCGTAAAAAGTGCTCCGCTTCACAGGCCATGCCATATCAGAGGGTGCCCTGATCGGCGCATGTTACCCGTTTTCGTGCGCGTGGCGAGGTCGGGAGACGCGGCGTGAAATCCTGCCCCCGACGCCCTTAGAACCGCGCGTCAATACGACCGTAATAATACCCGCCTGTCATCGGGACCTGTGCGGAATTCGCGTCGTAAATTCGGGCGCCATAGTTGTTGTTGATTTGCGCCACCTCGCGCGGACGAATGTTGAAGATATTGTTCGCACCGACCGCCACGTGCCAATGTGGGTTGAAACGGTAGCCGATCTGCAAATCCGTCAACCAACGCGGCGTATTTTTGAACTGTGCGTAGCAGGAACTCGAATAACGCAGGGCCGACACGGTGCCCCCGGCACTGCAGGTTGCGGAACTTGGTGTATAGTCCTGATATGCGAGCATCGTCGACGTCTGGCCGTAGCGCGTCTGGCGCAGGTTCACATCCCACGAACCGATCGTCCAGAACGCGTTGAGAATCAGCTTGCTACGCGGATATTCGCTGGTGATGTAGCTTGCCGTCGCAGCGTTCAGCAATGGGGTAGAGACACCATCGACGCTCGTTGTGCCGACATGGGTCAAGGTCGTGCGATTCAGATCCAGCGATGCCGAAAGTTGCAGTGTGCCATAACGATGCAGATGCAGCAGATAGTCGCCTTTGACATCCAGACCCTGCGTACGGGTGCTGGCGCCATTGGCAAAATAATACGTGCTGATCGCATTACTATCCAGCCCGGATGGCAGGACGAAGCCAAGCTGCTGGATCGCGGATTCGGCGGTCGTCCCGTTCACGGTTCCGCCTGCGATAATCCGGTCACGGATATTCACCTGATACGCGTCGACTTCCACATGGAAATTATCGAGCGGCTCCACCACGATGCCGCCGCTGATGTTTGTCGAACGCTCCGGCTTCAGAGGCGACGCGCCGAGTGATCGCGCGGACGAAGAACTGACCGGCAGCAGGCCCGAGACGCTGGTGGCACCGACATTGATGGCGCTGTAATGCTGTTCAGCAAGCGTCGGTGCGCGGAAGCCGTTGCTGATCGTGGCACGCACGGCCAGTCGTCGGGTAAAGTCGTACCGTGTCGAGACCTTGCCATTTTCGGTATTGCCGACATCGGTATAATGCTCGAACCGGCCTGCGAAATCCACGTCCCACTTCTTGGTCGGATGCATGTCCAGGTCGCCATAACCAGCCCAGATGTCACGGCTCCAGTTGCCCGCATTCTGTGGCTGGAGCCCGACATACCCGGCCGTACCGCCCGCTTCGTAGGAGGACGGATTCCCCGCAACGATCTTGTAGGTCTCGAGACGATGTTCCGCACCGAATGCCAACGTCGTGGGCAGGATATGACCGATATTGAAATTACGCTTGAAATCAAGATTGTTGGTCCACTGCGCCATCCGGTAGGATTCAGCCCGGACCGTGGTCGGCGACCAGCCGCAGCCATCTGTCGAGAGATAAGCGCTCGTGCTTGTCGGGTTGGCGGCTCTGGACACGCACTTTGAACTCAACATACCGGAATTCACGGTATTCTTGTCGCCGACATCGTCCTCATCCGCACCGTAAGTGGTGCTTAGATCCCAGGAAAACCCGAGAAAATGGTCGCCTTTCAGGCCAAGGGTCGCGGCGTAATCATTTTCGTCGATAGTCTCCAGCGGTGAATAGCCCGATGGGTAAAGCGACAGGCTGGTGCTGGGAACACGATAATTCTCGTAAGATTCCGCGTGACGGTGGGAGTAGGTGATCTGGCCGTATCCCTCGACACCTTCGGTCAGGGTCTTGCCGAAATTGATCCCGAGCGTCTCTCGGGTTTCTTCAGGTGTGCTCATGACTTTGTTGGAGTCTTTGGGAACCGAGACATTCCCGGTGTAAAGGCTGGTTCCCGCGCCCGCAGGGGCCGAGCCGAGCAGGCGGTGGTCTTCGGTGTAGGGCACCATGTGATCGGAATGATAGATCTGACCGCTCAGATGAAGATAACCATCCCCGCCGAGCGACAGGCCGCCATCCGCGTCCAGCTGATATTGCCACCCGTCACCGTTATAGGCATTGGCGCCAGTCTGGGCACTCATGTTCAGACCATGACTGGTCTTTTTCGTGATGATATTTACAACACCAGCAATCGCATCCGATCCGTACATGGCTGCTGCGCCATCTTCCAGCACCTCGATATGATCGATTGCCGCAGCAGGAATCATGTTCAGATCGACAGGCGTTGAACCGAATTGTGGACCGGCATCGGCATAGATGTTGGCGGTCGTGTGACGGCGCTTGCCATCGACCAGAACCAGAACCTCGTTCGGGTTCAGCCCCCGCATCCGGATTGCCGACGTCAATGCGCCCGCGTCGTTGCCCATCGTCCCGACATTGATCGAAGCATAGGTGCGCGTGATGGCATCGGCGAGATTCAATTGCCCCGAACGCTGCAACGTCGCCGCCGATATCACGCTGATCGGGCTTGTACTCTGCCGCGCCTTGCGGTTGACGGCATGCGTACCGGTAACGATGACGGTCTCATCGCTCGGTGTGTTCTGCGGCGTGTTGCTGGACTTGGCTTGCGGGGTCGCAGTCGGCTTGTTTTTCGGTGTGGTATCCGTCGTATCCGCGCGGGCAGCGGTAGCAATCACAACACTCTGAAGGCTGAGAATTGTTGTCGCTGCGAGTAGCAGTTTGGCAGGTCTGATTACCATGGGACGAACAACTCCGAACAGTCAGCAGAGAGCGCTTCTGCTCTCGCGGGAAATAGAAGCTGTCCCCTTAGTCAACTTTTCACGTTTCCGTAATCACTCTTATGAAGAAGCTTTTGTGACGGCGCGTTCGACGCCGAACATCCGTCTTCTGCTGGCGGTGTGCCGGTCACCTGGAGCGCCATGTAGTGAAGGTTTCCGGAAGGGCGTGCGGGGCCGTGCATTATGGCTGCGGCCAAAACCCCCACATCCCAGGGTATCAAGCGAATGTCCGGGCTGGGCCCGTTTGATCCCCGCCTGTCATCGGTCGCGCCCAAGTCCTTGGCAACCCGCAGGACTTTCGTGCGTCTGACCCTTTCAGGGAACAAAGGGGCGGCATCATGCTGAAATTGGCGATCGGTTACGGCGTCTCGCTTTTGACGATGGTGGTGCTTGATGCCATCTGGTTACCGCTTGTGGCAGCCCCGATGTTTCGCTCCAGTCTGGGTGACATCATTCTGACAGGATTCCGGCCGTTCCCGGCCATCCTGTTCTATCTGCTCTATGCAGGGGGGATCGTGTTCTTCGTCATCGACAGCAATCGTGTCGATACGATCCTCATGGCACTCGGTTTTGGTGCACTGTTCGGACTTGTGGCGTATGCAACTTATGATTTGACGAATTACGCTACCTTGCGTCCCTGGACCTTGCGTCTGGTGCTGGCCGATGTGGGATGGGGCGTGGTTGCGACCGGACTGGCGTCAGCACTGGGCTGGTGGGCGGGAACTCGGCTGGCGCCCGGCTGATCAGGACCGCCGCCTGGGCCGCGGAAAAAATGCCGAGACCTCGCTCTGGTAAGCACGATAGGCCTCCCCGCGTGAGGCAAGCATCGCTTTTTCCAATGGCGGAACACCGGATACCCGTGTGAGCAACCAGTACATCAACAACGGCGCCAGTAGCGTCAGCCAAGGCATGACAGAACGCCAGCCATAGGCCCCGAACGCCGCAACGGGATAGGCCAGCCAGACCACCCACTCGAAAAAATAGTTTGGGTGGCGTGACAGACCCCACAGCCCGGCTCGACAGACCTTGCCCGTCCCGCCCGCACGGAAGCGGTGCATCTGATGATCGGCCAAAGCCTCCCCCCCGATCGAGCACAGCAGCAGAAGCACCGCAATGCCATCGGTCGGCAACAGGCTGCCTCTGCCGTGCGCGGCAATCAGGATCGCTAGACACAAAGCCGTCGTGATGGGGGCCTGGATCAGCAGAAAACCGAGAATGCGCCGTTCGTACGACACCCCCCACTCCCGCCGGAAAGACGCGTATCGCGGGTCTTCGGTGCGGCTGCGGGCGACGCGCCAGGCGATATACGTGCCCAGCCGGAGCGACCAAAGCCCAACGCAGACTGCGACCAGCCCCTGCCGCAGCGTGAGAGAGGAAAACGGCACAAGGGACGCGACAACACCGCAAAGGCCGGTCCCGAACGTCCAGAAGACATCGCCCCAGCCAGCGTTGGCGGTCACGCGTTGGGTCCACCACGCCGCAGCCATAACCAGCAGCATGGTCAGCAGGATACCAGCAAGAACAACGATCATCGTGCCTCCGATCAGGACCGGGGCAGTCGACCGGCAGTTACACGACGCAGGGGGCGACGCAGGGTTGCTGCGTCGCCCCGAAACCGGCCGTCAAAAAAAGCCGAGCTTGTTGTCGCTATAGCTGACCAGCATGTTCTTGGTCTGCTGATAGTGGTCGAGCACCATCTTGTGCGTCTCACGCCCGACGCCGGATTCCTTGTATCCGCCGAACGCGGCATGCGCCGGATAGGCATGGTAACAGTTGATCCAGACGCGTCCGGCTTCGATCCCGCGGCCCATGCGATAGCAGCGATTGGCATCGCGCGACCACACGCCCGCCCCCAGACCGTAGGGCGTGTCGTTGGCAATCGCCATTGCCTCGGCCTCGTCGCGGAAGGTGGTGACGGCCAGCACGGGGCCGAAGATTTCCTCCTGAAAGATCCGCATCTCGTTCTTGCCGGTAAAGACGGTCGGCTGGACGTAGAAACCGTCATTGAAGGCCGCACCCAGATCGGGCCGCCCTCCGCCGGTGTGCAGGGTTGCCCCTTCTTCCTTGCCGATGCGGATGTAATTCAGGATCTTGTCCTCCTGCATCCGCGAATTCTGCGCCCCCATCATGGTCGAAAGATCGAGCGGATTGCCCTGCTTGATCTGCTTCACGCGCTCCAGCGCGCGCTCCAGAAAACGGTCAGCGATGGATTCGTGCACCAGCGCACGGCTGGGGCAGGAGCAGACCTGCCCCTGATTGAGCGCGAACATCGTAAAACCTTCGAGCGCCTTGTCGAAGAACGCGTCGTCCTCGGCCATCACATCGGCGAAGAACACGTTCGGTGACTTGCCCCCCAGTTCCAGCGTGGCCGGGATCAGCAATTCGGCAGCCGCATGGGCAATACCGCGTCCGGTCGCGGTGGAGCCGGTGAAAGCGATCTTGGCGATGCGGTTGCTGCGCGACAGGGCAGCCCCCGCTTCCCGCCCCAGCCCGTTGACCACGTTGATCACGCCCGGCGGGAACAGATCGCCGATGATCTCCATCAGCACCAGAATGCTGGCCGGCGTCGTCTCGGCAGGTTTGAGCACTACGCAGTTACCGGCAGCCAACGCGGGAGCCAGCTTCCACGCTGCCATCAGGATCGGGAAGTTCCACGGAATGATCTGCGCCACCACCCCCAGCGGTTCGTGGAAATGATAGGCGACGGTGGTCTCGTCAATCTGGCTGATGCCGCCTTCCTGCGCGCGCAGGCAGCCTGCGAAATAACGGAAATGGTCTATGGCCAGCGGGATGTCAGCGTTCATCGTCTCGCGCAGCGGCTTGCCATTGTCCCACGTCTCGGCAATCGCGAGTTTTTCGAGATTCTGCTCCATGCGTTCGGCCACGCGCAGCAGGATCAGCGCGCGTTCGGTGTGTGAGGTCGCACCCCATTCCCGGCGGATGCGGTGCGCCGCGTCCAGGGCCAGTTCCACGTCCGCCGCTTTCGAGGACGGAATTTCGCACAGCGGCGCGCCGTTCACGGGCGAAATGTTCGTCAGGTAGTCGCCGTCCTTCGGGGCGACCCACTCCCCGCCGATGTAATTGCCATAGCGGGCTTTGAAGGGCGGCTTGGCGATGGCGGTCTCGGAACTGATGACGTTCATGGTGGTCCCTTTCTCGCGGATAGAAACGATGGGATATTGCTTGCATGGCTCAGGTCTCCGAGACCACTCACCTGGCTGCATGGGTGCCTGTCGGTGGCACGCCGGCAGAGCATAAATACGCCCTGTCCGTGCACAGTACCCGCAGAACATGCTGTTAAGCGCTTGATATTGCCCGGACGGTGCGGTGCATCGCCGGTACTATACGTGCTTCGGTCGAAATGATCGTCACGGAGTGTTGTTTTGGCCGCGACCACAGGGCTGGACGTCGAGGCACAGCCATCGGGGCGATTTTGTCGCGATGTCGAATTGAATATTGTGCTGCGGGGTGAAAAGCCACATGCAGACATGGATACCAGCGTGCCACCGGGTCAGCCGTGCTGCCCGCCACAGGCGATCACGACAGGGAGAACGACGTGCCGACAGCCATTCCTGAGGACTTGCCCGGAGAAGCGCCGCTGATGCCGAAGGGCGCGCTGAAGTCGCGGCATGTCTCGATGATCGCAATCGGGGGGATCATTGGTGCGGGCCTGTTCATCGGCAGCAGTGCGGCCATCGCCGAAGCCGGGCCTGCGATCCTGCTGGCCTATGCACTGACTGGCGGCATGGTGGTGCTGATCCTCAAGATGCTGGGCGAGATGCTGCTGGCGCGTCCCGGGCTTGGGTCGTTCGTGGATTACGTACGCGTTGGCAATGGCGCATGGGCCGGGTTTCTGGCGGGATGGCTGTATTATTTCTTCTGGCTGATCACCATTGGCAGTGAGTCAATCGGGGCGGCGCTGATCCTGCGCGACTGGGTGCCGTTGCCGGTCTGGGCGCTGGCGATCGGGCTGATCCTGCTGGTGCTGGCGATCAATGTCGCGGCGGTTCACCTGTTCGGGGAATGTGAATTCTGGCTGGCCATCGGCAAGATCGTGTGTCTTGTCGCGTTCTCGGTGCTGGCAATCCTGCACGCGCTCGGGTTTTTCGGTGCGGGGCCGGGTGCGGGCACGGTGCTGCTGGGTCATGGCGGATTCATGCCCCACGGGTGGGTGTCGATGGTTGCCGTGGTGCCAACATTGCTGTTTTCGATGATGGGGTCCGAGGTCGCGACCGTCGCGGCGGCTGAAACACGTGACCCAAAGGCCAATATCGCGCGTGTGACGCACACGGTCGGGCTGCGGATCGCGGTGTTCTATATCATCTCCATCGCGCTTGTTCTGTGCACCGTGCCGTGGGACAGCATCGTTCCGGGCAGTTCGCCGTTCGTCGTCGCGATGGAGGCGATGGGCATCCCCGGGGCGGCGCTGGTGATCCGAGTGGTGGTGCTGAGTGCGATCACGTCGTGCCTGAATTCCTCGATCTACATCACGTCGCGCACGCTGCATGGTCTGGCCGTCAAGGGCGACGCGCCGCGCCTGTTCGCCCGCCTGTCGCGCCAGGGTATCCCCGCGCGCGCCGTCCTGTTCAGCAGCGCCACTGGTCTGGGGGTGGCGTTCTGTTCGATCTTTTCCCCCAACGTGCTGTTCGCCTTTCTGGTCGGCGCAAGCGGTGCGGTGATTCTGTTCATCTATTTCCTGATTGTCAGCGCGCATATGAAGATGCGGGCGCGTCTGCTGGCGGATGGCAGCATCCGGAAGCACGAGATGCGCTTCGGTCCGGGCTGGAATTTTCTGGCCATGGGTGCCATTGCTGCCGTCGTGCTTTCGATGGCCATCAGCCCGACGCAGCGCCCCACCGTGCTGGCCAGTTCCCTTGCCACCGCGCTGACGCTGTGCGCTTTTGCGGTGAAGCGTGCCCGCGGGCGCGCCGACACACCGACGGAAGGGATCATCCATCGTGTCTGACGTGCCGAGCAGCCCGGGTCATCAGCTTGAACGGCTTCTGGATATCATGGTGCGCCTGCGTGACCCGCAGACGGGTTGCCCGTGGGATCGCGTGCAGGATTTCGACAGCATCGCCCCCTATGCCATCGAAGAAGCGTATGAGGTCGCCGACGCCATCGCCCGTCGGGACTGGGCGGCTTTGCCAGACGAACTCGGCGACCTGTTGTTGCAGGTCGTCTATCACGCGCGCATGGCGCAAGAGGCCGGTCTGTTCGATTTCGAGACCGTGGCACGTCTGATCTCCGACAAGATGGTCCGACGCCATCCCCACGTCTTCGGGCAGGCCGAACTGACGCCCGATCTGTGGGAAGGTCAGAAAGCGCGGGAGCGCGCGGGCAAGGACGAGCACGGCACGCTGGACGGCATTCCCGCTGAACTGCCGGCGCTGTTGCGTGCGCGCAAGATCGGCGCGCGGGCTGCCCGGGTCGGGTTCGACTGGCCCGACGCACGCACGGTACTGGGGCATCTGAAGGCTGAAATCGTGGAGTTTGAGGCGGAACTTGATAACGCCGATCCCGCGCGTCTGGCCGACGAACTGGGCGACGTTCTGTTCTGCGCCGCCAACCTCGCCCGCAAGCTGAACCTGGACCCCGAACAGTGCCTGCGCGACGGCAACCGGAAATTCTCCCGCCGTTTCACGGCCATGGAAAAGAGTTTCGCGCAGGAAGGCAGCGCCCTGCCGGACCTGACGGTCGAGCAGATGGAGGCACGCTGGCAACAGGTGAAGCGCGAGATCGCGGCTGCGGACAAGCAGGACGGAGCACCGTAGTCTGACCATCGGTTGCCTCTAACCCCACACCCCATGTGCACCGTTCTCATCACGTCGGCGACCCAGCACGCTGCGCCTGTCGCGCGTGCCCGGCAATCACGGTATCAGCCGCGGGTCGATGAGGGGGGCAGAACCGAGCGGATCGCCGCTATATCAATGTCCGCCAGTCGGCGGTGCCCGAAATCCGTCGGATGACCGCCATCAAGGCTGACAACCGGGTCGATGGGATCGAAATGCGCGGGGTTGCCCATGATCGGGTCCGCCGCCCGGTCGGAAATGAAATCTGCGCCGGCCGTATTCTGTCGCACAAGTGTGTTGTAAGCCGCATATGCCGCCCCGCGCCCCATCAACAGGGCGACGCGCACCGGCGTGATCGTCGTCAGGCCGATCCGCACGCCCGGCACCACCTGCCGCACAAGCTGGACATAGTCGCGGGTCTGGGCATAGGCGACGTCCGCCGCCACACCCAGCGACAATGTATTGGCCCCTGCCCCGGTCAGCAGGATCTGCGGCCCGGGGCGCCCGATCAGAAACTGCAACGTGGATGGCAACGCCTGCAACCGCGCGGCGATGGTGGCGCCGCCCACTGCGACATTGTCGATCTCGTAGTCCGGGAAAGCCGCTTCATACAGGCGTGATTCACTCCGCAGCGCGGTGCTGCCGACACCGGCCTCAACACTGCTGCCATCGAGCACGATGGTGCCGCGGGGGACCGGCGGGGGACCGCCCGCCAGTTCCACCCCCCATGCCCGCATCGCATCGGGGGTCAGACTGTGATCGAACACCGCCAGCCCATCCAGTTGCCAGCCAGCGCCCGCGCCGGGCTGCGTCGTGCCGAGCAGAAGATCGCCCCACGTAACGGGCGGAGGCGTCAAAGCAGAATGGAGGCTCACCTGATCGCGGCACAGCGCGGTGGTCAGTGCATGATTAAAACTCAACCCCAGAACGGACGGGGTGGAGGGCGGCGAAAGCCCAAGATCGACGCTGGCACCTTCCAGCAGAAGGGTCAGGTCGCAGGCCTGATCCGGTGGCCGATCTGGATTGGCGTGGCCGGCCATCGTTGCAAAAGGCATCGATCCTTGCGCGCCGAACGTCCATAACGATCCTGCCGCGACGGACGCGACGTTACCCAGCCGCATCGCCGCAACAATGCTGAACCCGGCCTGAAGGGTGAACGCACACCCCGCCATCGCAAGGGCCGTTGCGTGATACCCTTGATGCAGTGCGGGCGGGTTGCCCTGAAAGGCCCCGCTATTGTCGAACAGCAGACCCGGAACGCCCCGCGTCACGACGTCGGCGCGGATCAGCGGCCCGGACGCACCGGGTGGTGGTCGCAGTGAAGACTTGCCCATCTGGTCCGCCATGCACAGGACACGCCCCGCGCCGTCCCCAAGGAAAGCTGCGATGCCGGGCGTGTCCCGAAGACCTCGTGCCGTGAAACCGAATGTCCTGACCGCAGCGTCGCGCTCCCGCATGACGACGATGTCGGTCTGGCCCGGTGTGCGGCAGATGGAGTGGGCCGCATACAGGGCCGTTGGCACGGGCGGGCCCGCGAGGCGATCAGTCCCGGCAAATGCAGATGTGTTTTCGGACAGATACGCCCCCATCATGATGCCCTGCAATGTCTGTCGCCGCGATATGGCCATTACTGGCTGGACCTTGCCCCGGGTGCCTCGGCCCCCGGGGACGGTTTCAGAACGTCCCTGATCGCGTCAAGATCCGCACGCCCGTAGGCGACGCTGGGCTCGAAAAAATGGTCTTCGCCATATTCGTTCCAGTTATCGAGGAAAATCAGGTTATGACCGGGATGGTCCGGTGGCAATTTCTTTGTCGCAGAGATTGCACGGCGCAGCAGACGAGCGAATTCCGATGGTGGCAATCGGTATCCTGCCGCGACGTGGCTCCATGCCCGGGCGTCATATCCGACAGAAACGGTCTGCGTCGGGGGAATGAGCGAGTATTTCCGGCGCAGTTCCTGGGCGCGATCGTGCGCCGTGATGACATCGTCTGTTGTCGGCGTGGCGGTGTGCAGCAGGCCCGTGAATATCGGTGTTGCGTATGCCATGACACCATCAAGGCCGATCGCATGGCCCAGCATATTCGCGTCCGACGGGTTGGCATTGTTGCACCCGAGAATAAGCGGATTACCAGCGCCTGCCGCGATGGCGCGGGCGCGAAATTCAAGGATCGCCCGGCGTGCCTGAGCGGGGCCGCCCAGTTGTGCGGCCAGCACTTCGGGGTGACCAATCACGATCAGAGGCCGACCATGAACCCGCAGATAGTTCGGCTGGGTCAGATAGGCGTCGATCCAGAAGCGCACCACATGATCGAGGAAATCCCCGGTTCCGCTCACACCATCCGCAGCGGGGTTCGCATTATCCCAGAACAGGCTCCACCGCATCTCCAGACGACGCGACGCCGTTGCGGAAAACGCCCGTATAACGCCTTCGAACTCCGCAATGACGGGTTGGCCTGCATTGCCCTTCTGACGAAACCAGCACGACTGGAAGGCATCGATCCCGGCTGAAAGGGCAAGCTGGATTCGTGCGTCCGTTACAGCGGGATCTGCATCGTTATAGAGGCCCGACAGGGGGCGGTCGCCAGGTTGGTGTGTGATAACGGAATCCCACATGGCCTGCGACGACCACAGATCACAGGACTGTGCCACAATGATCGGCGCGTCTGCTGGCAGAGGGGCAAGCGTGACGGCACGTTTCGATGGACTGACGGTCGGTGTCTCGGGCGTGCCACGGACTTCGAAGTGGTTACTGGCCGGTTGACCACCTCCCAGAACCGTCAGGCGAACATAGCGTGCAGTACCTTCGATCTTGATCTCGTAAGCAGCAGATGGCTTCGACCCATCCTCGATCGCAAGACGACGCCACTCCTGTGGCTGAGCCGTCGACCCGCTGTCGGAGCCCTCGATCACGAAGCGCCACGACGCGACCGATGGAAATTCCTGAACAACGCTATGAAGTTCCGTCAACTGCCCCAGATCGATGACCAGCCATTGAGGGGCAGCCCCGGCGGCAACCCAGCCGCGCAATCCGCTCGAACCGTCGTGCGGCAAGGCACTCTGGGGTGGGTGGGCCGAAATCGCGCTTGAGGCGCCGATGCGTGGATACATAACGGGGCGACCGAATGCCGGAAGAAAGTTCAAAATACAGAAGAAAAGGGATAGGAAGAAGCAGAAACTTACGGTATCGATTTTAGAATTAAAAAATATGGAGACGTTGCGGTGAAAGTTCCAAACGCGGCAGCGATGTCTGAAAAGACCTGGAATTTTGGGACTGTCGACGGAATATTGTTTGCGCGCAACATTGTTCTGGGTCGAAATGGAAAGTTCCTGCATCATCCGGGACCAAACGAAGATCGGTGGCACATGGATGGTGACGCACTTGTGATTCTGGCGCGCGATGGTCAGGTATCTTGCCGGATGCAGCAGGTCGAAAGCCCGATACCCGGCCGCTTGTGGTTTCATGGGGAGCATGTCGTTGGCGGCCCGTCGGGACTGATGCTGGCCCTGCACGAGACAGGTGTGGAATTCCCCGTCTACCTCCGTTGGTCCGAAGCCTACGAGACGTTTGCCGAGCAAGTTCCTTTTTATTACTCGTCCGAACGCAAGATTCGCGGGATGATCCCGATCGGATCGCAGATTTCCCTGCACGCGCCAACATTTGTGGAGCCCGAGAGCTGCTTGCCCAAGGGGGAGTTCATCAGCGTCGGGGCCTATAGTTATTGTCATGGCGCCTTCACATCGTTCAGTCAGGCCCGGATCGGGCGTTATTGCAGTATCGCTGGAAACACACGCCCTTTCGGACCAGCACATCCGATAGAGCGCATTACCACCAGCACTTTTACGTATGACGAAGACGCCATCAACACGGCCAAGCGCTATGGTCGGGATGATTTCCGTCCGATCCCCTACAACCAGTTCGAGGCACCGGTCGTCATTGAAAACGACGTGTGGATCGGCGAAGGCGTCATGATCCGGGGCGGTGTGACAATCGGCAACGGTGCCGTGGTGGCCGCCGGCAGCATCGTGACGCGCAATGTTGAGCCTTACACGATTGTTGCCGGCGTTCCTGCACGACCGGTCAAAAAGCGATTTCCTGACCATCTCATAGAACGATTTCTCAAAACACGCTGGTGGGAATACAACTTCGTTGATCTTCCCGATTTTTACGATGATCCACCGCGGTTTCTGGAAGAGCTGGAGTGCCGACAGGCGGCGGGCGAAATTCAACCCTGGACGCCGGAACGCATCGAACTCGCGGACACGCTGCTGCACCTGCCGCCCACCGAAGACTTCATGTAGCCAACTACAGATCACGCAGTTCACTGCCCGTGCGCTGCGTTCTCCTTTTCGGCCGAGTCCAGAAACTCTGTGATGTCTGTTTTCAACATCAGCGCCAACTCCCGGTCGATGCGCGCCTCCGGCCAGTTCCACCATTGCAGTTTCAGCAGGCGCTCAATGACGTCTTCATCGAAACGGTACCGTTTGATCACGGCAGGATTCCCCGTGCAGATCGCGTAGGGAGGAATGGAGCCACGCACCACACTGCCAGCACCGATCACGGCACCGTCACCGATTACACTCCCCGGCAGAATGGTCACATTCACACCAATCCAGACGTCGTTCCCGATTTCGACATCTTTTCCAACATGATCTTCCATGCCCGCAATCACGCTCGGCCAGAAACGCCATAAATCAACAAATGGATAGGTGCTGGCGGCATTGATCGCGTGATTACCCAACACGATTGTCGGATCTGCCATCGAACAAAAGCGTCCCACCTTCAATGTCCCACGCCCTCCCTCAAGCACGCGCGGGCTCCCGTAGGTATTTTTGCCGAATGACCATCCAAACTGGTCGATAAGGTCCGCCAGAGCGACGCTCGTATCTTTATGCCCGGAGCCAAGGCGTTTCTTTACTTCTGACTTTACAAGCGGGAAAAACACGTCACGTCGAGGGGACGGCACACTTGATGCCCAGGCCGTACGAATTTCGTGAACGGCAACAGCCGGAAGCAACGCTGCCACAATCGGAAAGAACTCCGACCTGCCGCTGCTAAAGATTTCGGCAAGGCCTCGACTATCGAAACTGCCATGCTCGGGAATACACCATAAAGGCGCCTCGGGTGCCACATACACGGACCGTAGCTCAAATTTTGCGGCATCGTCGACGTCTCGCGCGCACGCCAGAAAACCCTGCCCCTTCTGGGCAAGAAAATCGCCCTCCAGTCCGACCCTGATTGAAGCGCTTCTGGAATCGCCCTCAACCCGGACGCCCCAGAACGATTCGGCACCAGCAGACTCAACCAGATGCAATGCATCCATCCCAAGCAGCAACACCGCGTTTGCTGCACCGCGATCACCAACCAACACGACGGTTTTGGCGGCTGATCCTTCTTCGGGCGCATCAGAATCGTTGACGCTTAAACGACCATCAGGATAGCTGACGAGAATCCGCCCTTCAGCATCATGTAGAGTGCTTAATATGCTCATGTTCGCAGCTCCTTATCAGGGCTATGTCCTGGAGGAGACGGCGCCCTCGACCTGATGAATGATCGGCAGAAGACTCTCGACTACCGATCCGGAAATCTGGTCGATCATGCCTGCTGTCTGATCGGTCGGCAGTCTGGGTAAACGCGCCACATGAACATTCAGCCGATCATAACTGAGGGTCATGTCACGACTAAGCACTTCTCCGGCAGCCTTCGCCATTGCATATTCTGCAAGCCCGCGGGGATGGTCATCCACATAAACGGTGGATGGAAAAAATGCATGTACATGTTTTTCCTTGGCCAAATTTACACACAACTTCTCAAAGGATCTTACATATACCTCATAAAATCCCTTAAATATCGCCGAATCGAAGGTGGCTCCATTCCGCGTCCCGATGCGCCGAGTGGCAAAATAATAGAGCGACTGAGGGAGCGACGGCAGAAGATCCAATTGTGCATCCACGTCACCCAGCACGTCCAGCTTCATCGTAATCGCCTGTCCACCCGCTTCGCGGATGTCCGTCGCGACCGCCTCGGCGTCGGCAGCCCCAACGACATAGGATATGATGACACGGACACCGGCAAGTCCAAGCAACTTCGCTGTCACCTCACCTATCCCGCGGGAACCACCCACGACCAACGCGGTGTGCCCGGCATAGACGGCCTCGGGCATCACAGAACGCAAAGCGTCCGACGTCGGCTGCTCGGTCGGCGGCGTTCTGCGTGACGCCTTTAGCGTTCCCTGAACACCGGGCGACTGAACTGAAAACGTGACGACCTGAAAGCGGGGCTCGGCCTGACGTACGGTGAAGTGCAAGGCGTCGCTACTGGTCGCGAAATCGCGGGACTCTTCGATCAGCTGGATACCGATACGGTGAAATGTCGAGTGCAGACCTGGCGAAACCATACCAACCAAACGTGTCATCGCAAGGATTCCGGCAACACGTTCTGCACCGATTGCGGATACCAGATTGGGCCAGAGTTCAGCGCATTTCTCTGCCGGTCGGTAGAATGTCACCACGCCATTGGACGCCGCAATGTCTTCCCAAACCATGGGGATTGGGTCGTTCCGTTCCGAAGTGTAATGCAGAGATGTTCCATCAAGCGGTATCTTGACAGTATCTGTTACAACCTGGCGTTCTTCGAAGCGAAGTACATAACTGGCAACTTTGCCTTTATCACTTCGCAGTTCCGCTCGTATTTCCTTATCGGAAGGACAAACGATGCCGAGCGTTACCTCTTCGCCGACATGCAGAAAACGCGCAAAATCAGCATCGAGTTTACTCAATCTATCCAGAGTGTGAATGCCGGCCACAACGTCCAGCGCCCACAGCATGGATTGCACACCGTGAACAACAGGTGCTCCGGCGGGCGTGCGCCGCGCCGCCAAAGCGTCCATGTGCATGGGGTTATAATCGCCCGAAATCGACGCAAAATTTGTCTGGTCGAGTTCCGAAAAAACGCGCGTTATCAAGCGGCTATCTCGGTCCGAACCTGAATAAGATTTACCAGTTCGCCGACATTTTCAAGCTTGTCCAATGCCTGGCTTGGAACCTTTATTCCAAAATGGGATTCCACGGCCATAACGATTTCAATCATCTTGAAGGAATCCCAACCCTCGACATCTACGGCGCTCAGGTCTGGTCGCAATTCAAGGTCATCAAGCATCAACACATCACGCATGATATCGGTCAGCTGGGGATAAATTTCCTGCTCGGTCATCACGAGATCTCTTCGATATGAATTGGAACACCTGAGTCTTGCACGCTATTGAGCTCAAGACAGTAAAAAACTGTGCCATCAGGGCTTTCTTTTTCGCACGAAAACCCCAAACGGTTGTAATGCTCCCGAACCATGTGGTTTTTCGGGCTCGGGACATAACGCCCCGTTATTCCCGTCAGCCCGAGCTTACGAGCCTGCTCTACGACGACCGCCAACATGGCCTCTTCAGCCCTGCGACCCAGAACACGACAGCTCATCAGCCATGTGTCCAGTCGTAAATCCGTGCCATCTCGATACCCGATGATCACGCCGATCAGTCCGTTATCGCCATAACGGTCCATAAGTCGAAAATGCAGTCCAACCACGTCGGGATCACCGATGATGGAATTCGCCTCGGGTTCAGTGATCCGTTGTGTTGTCAGATTAAACTGATTCGTCTTGTTCACGAGTTGCACAACACGGGTCTGATTGGCACCGTCGAAATGCCCCCACCGTAACCGCATCTCCAGCCCCTGCAGATAGCTGTCCATGTCGGTCGAGGCGTCCGCTAGAGCTTGCCGCTCGCGGTTTGCCTGATACTGTTCCTGCCGGGCGGCATCATCCGCGGTGATGGACAGTGCCTCAAAGTAACCCGCGGCCGCAAGGCAAGACGGTACCAGAGCAGGGTCTTCCGGGACTTCGGGAACTGCGACCATCGGCAATTCCTGACGCACCAGATTACGCTCGAACGGGTTATCATCAAGAAACACCAACGCATCGAGTCCAAGGTTTAATTCACGCGCAATACGACGAATGTTGGAAGCCTTGTCATCCCAATTCGCCACGAAGCTCGCGATATTGGATCGCCGCAAGATCATTTCGGGATGCTCGTCAAAGGCACGAAATGCGACGGACTCGTCATTCTTTGAACAAACCGCGAGGATTATTCCGCGCTTACCAAGATCGTAAGCATAAGACTGCACTGCGGCAAAAGCTTCACCCGTCGCGCTCCCTTGCCCCAGCGCTATCCCCTCCAGGCCGTCGTCGCCGATCACGCCACCCCACAGCGTATTGTCAAGATCAAGTACCAGCGCCTTGCTTGATCTCCCCCTGATAGCGCCAAGCAATCTGGCCACCAGATCACCATAATAGGGCGCCGCATGCAGACTGATTTCCTGTTTTGCACGATGCCACAGGGCGGGATCGTGCCAGGATCGCAGCCCAATGCGCGACGCGTGGCGGTCGATTGCCACTAGGTGAACGTCAGCCGCATCCGCCAACCCCGGGAGAGCCGCGTTCAGTCGCGTCACGAAGCCTACCTTCGACCCAGGGAGACGCTGCTCATTATTCCCCAGCAAATCTGGAAATACCGGTAGGGCGGTTTGCTGTAGCACAACGGCATTCAACCGCTCACGTGCCAACTTCCATAAACTTCCGAGGTCCTGCAAGCATCGGTTCACAGCCCCATCTATGTCGCTGCCGGAGTCCTTGACCGCAGAAGTTGTCGCCAGGTGCTGCGCGTCAAATGCGAACAGAACGACATCCGGCATGAACGCATGAAGCCCCGACGATGGATTAAGTAGTTCCTGTCGGTATTGCCCGTAGTCGGGTTCGTAAGTGGTAACTTCGACACCATGTCGAAGTGAGGCCACGCGAATTGACGCGTGTAGATGCGCAAGTGTCGATGATCCAACGATTGCAAGCCGAAGCGGCTTTGTGACCCCGCCGCCTTCATCCAACGCACTTTGAAAGAGGTGATCTACAGCATTCGTCTGCACAAAGTCCAAGTCAAAGCGGGCAAGATCAATTGCCGTCTGCCGTGCGAACGCTCCTCCTTTCACGCGGGCGGCTTTCAGGCGCGCGCGGAACTCAACCGGCTGGCAGAGCCATTCAAGCGCGCAGTGGGTCATATTCCACTCCTCCCGCGAAAGAACAGGCCGCGGCTCCGAAAGAGACGCTTTTGTTCCACGAGAGGTTCCACCACAAAGTCTTTCACGACTTCAGTCGTTTTTTCCTCATTTTTTTCTGCTTCACGTTTGACTATGGAATTGTCCGCGAGAGATATGCGATTCAACTTGTCCGCCTGGCGGAGCACCATTTCCCAAGATGTATGGTCGACTTCCTTGAATGTCTCGGCATAAGGCGAGTCAATATAACCGACCAGAAGCCTCTCTCGTAGTACCGCAACAGTTCCCGGAGGGTTGGTGTCATCACTTCGGCGGATCACCAGAAGTGTGTTATCTGCAAAACGCTCAATTGCATCATGCAGTGCTATCGCCACGTCATCGGAAATACGCGCAAGAGACGCCTTATGAACAAAAATTTTCGAGCCCTCTTCAAGGTCTTCGAGCAACTTCCTCTTGAGATAGGACATGCGTGTAATCTGCTGCTTCAGAAACCGTTGTTCGTCTACGCTGCCGCGTCGAACAAAGCAGTGCATATGAAAAAAGCCCCTCGTGTCGCGAACAAGGTACTCGTCGTGTTCGGTCAACCCGAGTTCGACATAGGCAGGGTCCCCAAGAGCGCTCAACCTATCTTCAAGCAACTCCGTCAGCATCTCTGCCGAAATAGCCGCGAACCGGAAGAGTCCCAATGGATCAGCGCCGAGACGCCTTTGAACTGTTCCGAACTCACAATGGTCTCCCAGACCTTCGAAACGGAGCGCAAGATCCTTCGAACTCTCGGGATCTTCTGTGTCAGACTGACGACCGTTGGCAACGATGACGCCCTCTTCAAGTTTCGTCGCCTGCCATTGCCATATGGCGTCTCCGCGTGCATTGCGAATATTGGGATCGTCCGGACAAAGGTGAAGTGCCTTGTCCCAACGCTCGACCGATAGACTCCATTGACCCTGCCGATCTGAGAGCATCGCATGGCGGATGCGCAGCTCTACACTTTCAGGGGATTCTGTAACGAGATTTCCCATCAACTCTTCAGCACGGGAAAAATGCCCAGCAGCCGCAAAACTCACCACAGCGAGCGCGTGCAGCATCGTCAGATCCGGAAACTTCCGCAAAATTGCACTCCAGCGAGCCGCGGCCTCCTCCCACTTTTCTTGGCTGTATGCAACTTCGGCGTGATGGGCAGCCAATTCTGCATCTTCTGGAAAGAGCGTAACTGCGTCGGAGAGAAACTTCTGAGCTTCCTCCAGATTTTGGCTCTCCCGAAGAGCCCTTCCATACCCTAAGGCAAACGCCCGGTGCATGGGATCCCGGTCCTTTAACTGCCCCCATAGCAGCGCTGAGGATTCCCAGTCCTGTGTCGCGTCAGCTGCCTGTGCCCGCGCAACAAGCGCTTCATCCGCCATGGCAGAGAGTGCAGCACGCGCATTGCTCAAGAGACTGTCGCTATTTTCCAGCACGTAAGGATGTTCTGTAGCGATACTTTTCAACCTTTTGACCTGTTTGATAACCTGATCCCAGTTCTCAGCGTGAGCATCGATCCCGATCGACTGGGCGATCACGTCTACGCTTTCCGGAAACTGCTCGAGACCGTCGTTGATCAGGGCGCGAGCATCATCCCAACGCTCAACGATTTGCAGCAACGCAGCTTCTGCAGCCCAGCATACTGCTGTTTCAGGATAACTTTGACGCGCGTGCGTCCAACGCGACAGCGCACTAGGCCAATCCCCTCTTTCTTGCGCTTCGATGGCTTGCGCAACGAGTGCCTCCGCCGACGCGGCGGCGGGGCGCTCCTCGTTATCGGTTTCGCGCCCAAGGTCGTAAGTCTGGATGGCTAGGCTATTCATTTCGGATGCCTCATATTGTCTACAGGCGTCATACACCGTGCGTCTGCGCATCTTGCTCCATACTTATCCAGAAAATCAGCACCTTTTCAATGAACGTTTAATTTTTTAACAGTGCGGGCAGAAACTCTGGCGTCGCGCCTAACCGGCTTGAGGGCGGGAGTTCGGGCAACCACTTCCAGCGGGCGCATTGGACGACCGAAAGCACCGCGAATAAAGTCAGCGTTGAAAACTTTCGCCCAGGACGTCGCGGTCGGGACGTAGACGTTCGCCGCGCGGCTTTCGTAGTCGCCTACTCGTTCAATGGCTTCCCGCAGAGCATCCTCCATCCCCTCAAGCGATGGTTCACATGGGATGAAGTTTTCGCTTAAGTCCTCGAAATCTTCAATCGATCGGTTCTCATACGTGTTGGTGATAACAAGAGCGCCAGTCGTCGCGAATTCAAACGGTATCACGCTCGGATGTGGTGCATCCATCATACTGATGCCTATATCGAGCGTACCCATAAATTCAACGTAGGCCTTTTCTTCCATTTTCTTTACCAGCTTGAGCGAGTGGCCTTTGGCCAGGTAAATATCGGGCAATTCACTCAGTGCGCCCAGTCCAACGAAACTCCATTCCGAACCAAACAACCCCTCATTGCACATGCGCTGCAGCGTAATCACAACCATTTCGAACAGGTTGCGCGATGCATGGGCTTCAGGGCGTGCATACGCGGCGAGAACACGTTTGGGCCGCTGCGACATCGCTGCCGCAGATTGTGCCGGCAGAGCATTGATTTTGTGCTCAAAACACACGTAACGCGGCGATTTTGACTTCGCACTCTTAAACACGCCGATCTGATTATCTCTTGCATAAAGCTCAAGAAACCGACTATTTATAATTGGTATGTGAGGTATTTTATACTGTGCCGCACATACTGCCCGCATGGCGGAGCTATCGTAAAATACCGGTTCGTATTCCTGCATTAGCAGGTAGGGAATTTTATTGCGTGTCTGCGCGGCAAACGCCGCTGCGACAGCAAGATCCCAGACAGAATAGGATACAAATAAATCTTGCGACCCGATCTCGAGTTGGGGAAGGTGATCTCGACCAATCAGTTCGCAATCTTGCAGAATATTCCGAAGCGTGTCATCTGCTGTTCGCCATACAAAATACTCACGATTTGGTCTCTGCTCTTCCATACAGATAATGCCGATCCGGAAACGCTGCCTGGCCAACGCGCATATCAGGGCATAACACGCCTGATATCCCCCAAAGGAAATGTCCGCATTCAGGACGGGCAAAACAAACCAGACTGTAACAACACTTTTCTCGACAGCCAAAGGCACCTTGATATCACGCGTCCTGTGGACGCGATCCCGCAGAAACTCGGTTCTCTTGAGCAGCACCGGGTCAGTGACCCCTGGCATCTTGACCTCCAGCGCACGAGATAACTCGAATGCTGGCATCCGCCCCTCGGCGCGTCCGGCAACCAGATAATGACAAAAGCCTGATGGCAAGGCACCGCTTTTCACCGCATCCTGAACATCCCAGTAAAAGGCTTGATACCAATCTTCCTGAAACCAGGCATTGGGGGAATACTGGCGTTTCACACCCACTGTGAAATAATGCTCGACGGGATCGATCTTGCTGTTCGAAGCCATGTATCGCTTGCGATAGTATTTAGCGTCGAATTCCGCTACTTGCATCTGGCGTAAATCGGTCTGGTCCTCCATCCGCGGCGCAATTGCCTCAACGGAGCACGACATATGACGGCCGTAAAAATTATAGTATTCGACGGGTGATATCCAGCTGAACACCGCAAGAAATCGATATGCGTGCGAGTCCAGCCTTACATCGTGCAATCGTGCATCAGCCACCGGAGGACTGGAAGCTGATGCACGCGCAAGTTTTTCCATCTCTAGCGACGGCCATCGACCCTCACGAAGGCCCGCCTTCAGATAATGAAAAAATCCACTCTCCACGATACCCCGCGCGATCGCAGACGCAACATCGGGATAGCGGCGCCGATACCAGCCTTCGGAGAAGAGATGGCATGGACTTATGGTTCTGGCTTTTGGTTCATCCATATAGAGCGCGAACAGTTGGCTGTCGGTCGCCTTGCTGTTGCACAATTTCAGGCCGACAAGGCCCTTGCGAAGCAGTGCAAAGTCAAACAGACCTTCCACAACCTGCCCAGGACTGGAAAGGGTCCCCTGCGGTAACACCTCTTCGGACAAGAACCTTATGAGATGACGGGTCATTTAGTATCATCCGAAGAAGGTTATTTCCAATGGCGACCAACACCCTATGGGGTAATGACTGAAGCGCGCCCTCGGCTGCAAGTGCTTGGAAATAAATAACTGAAGTTCTCAGATGATTGCAACACACAAACTTATTTTTTGAAATAAATACGATGTTTGTTAAATAAAAACCATACAATGTAAGTATCGGATATTGCCGAGATGACCATACCTCGCCGTTGCATGCCACTGTTATTTTCCGTCTATCAACCGATCAGGTCAATCAAGACTCTGTGAACTGTGCTGCATGCGCGCGTATCGTTTCGTTAGCGGGCTCCAGATCGAGTGCTCTCCGGGCTGCCTCTGCGGCGGCTTCGGCGTGCCCAAGCCCACTTTCGGCCAAACTGAGAACATACATGAATGTACCGCAGACTTTTCCGTGATCAAGAAGTCCGTTGATCAGCAAGTGTGCCAGCATCGGTCGTTCTGTCAGCAAATAAAGGCCCGCCAACGAAGACACGATCGTCTCGTTATCCGGAGCCAGAGCTACTGCGCCGATTGAGGCTTTCAAGGCGTCCTCGAGACGACCGCTTTCGGAAAGCATCAGCGCGTGGTTGTAAATCATTATTGCATGATCGATCTGACCGGCGTTCAGCAGCATGCCGACACGTCCCAAATCCGGTAACAAGCCCGATCTGAGGTAGTGCTCGAAAAGTAGCTTCCTGATCGCTGGTTCTGACGCGTCGAGTTTATACAAGCGCTCCGCGTAACCTGCCGCCGCCGACAAATTGCCGAGTTCCTGCTCAATAGAAACAAGGGCACGCAAAAGATCCGCACTAGCGCCTGCACGGTCCATGAACTGGATGCTGATTCTGCGCACCTGATCGATCTGCCCTGCACCCTGATAGAGCCCCACGAGACGCTGGAATAGCCCATCGTCCGTTGGATCAAGCTGCAGAGCGCGAGACGCAAGCTCGATGGTGAGTTCGGTTTTCCCAGTTGGCTCGTTAATGAGGCTCAGCACGTGGTAGGTCGTCGAGGTTGCGCGGGCTTCCGCCTCCAACTGCAACAGCACGCTTTGCGCCTCCGCGTTACGCTTCAGACGATACAACAGGATCGCGAGTTGGTTCCCGTAAAGAGGCTCCGCAGGGCTCAGAGCATACGCCTGTTCCGCATGCTGCCGCGCCTCCTCGTAACGGCCCAGATGATCGAAGGTCATACTCTTGAAATACTGTACCTTCGCCCGCTCGACAGCGTTGGGGAACAGCGCGTCCTCCGCTCCCGCCAATACGAGTGCGGCCCGCTCCGGCTGACCGAATTTGAGGTCGAGAGCCGCCGCATGTGTGACAATATCGACCGCCCCTGGAAGAAGGGCTGCAGCCTTCTCCGCATAATCAGTCGAAGACGCGCGCGGCACCTCGCTGCCATCGTGTGCAACTCCATAATTCTGGCGAATCTGACTTTCCGTATAATTCCACCAGGCTTCATATTCGTTCAGGCGCTCGCGGCGCTTTTCCGTCCCCGCAGTCACGGCAACGGCGGACTTCTTTTTCAGCAGCCCCTCGTCCCGCAAAAATCCTATCGTTGCGTCCAGATTGAGCAAAAACGGCCCGGTGATTGGCTTGGACGGGAGTTCAGGCTGATCCATCGCGTCGAAATAGGTCGCGTTGGCTTCCATAAGATCGTCAAGAACGTAATATCCACGATATCCTTGGCCACGACACAGATGCACGACGCGACGGCCCGGAGGCGCGAAAAGCCCCAGATGCATCGCACTGCCCTGAAGTCCCAACAGCACATTGTCGTCATGGAACAGCGACGCCTGTTCCCGGGGCGAGAGGAGTTCAGGATAGGCGATTTCCCAACCATCTCCGGCCAAAGTCGATTCGAGTTCACGCTCACCGATCGTCATTGCGATCGTGGTGTTTTTGCGCGAGAGAAACACACGCCGCCCTTTCGAGGGTGCGTGCTCGAACGCAGCACTACGAAATGTGTCGCGATAGGTGCGCGTAACATGGTGATGATAAGTGAAGGACGTTGAAGGTATCAACAGTTCATCCACCGATACCACATCACCGACGGGCACGATGTTGTCCCGTGACAAACCGAGCAACTCCAGAAATCCCAGCTGGTATCGGGGTAGCGTATCAACACCCGTCGTCAGAAAAAGCCATGGCAGGTCGCGATATTCAGGAAGCGCCCATAGACGGGCGCTGCTTTCCAGCAGGAAGTGACCGAAATGATCGAATGCCACTCCCGCAAAAACGGCCTTTTTGAAAGTGCGCGAGGGGGAGCGACTATTGGCAGGTTGACGGGGGTCGATTGCATAATGCCCATCGGAACGGGGCTGCAGGCAGGCGTTCAGCAACTGGCCTTGCGCGTCGAAAACGCCACCGGCCAACGCATCGAGCCCGTTACCGGCAATCGTCGGTCGGGCACCGACCACCTGAACATCCGAAACCCATACAGCCTCCGGCATTTCATCAGAAATGGTGTACTGGCGATTATAAATCATCGCGTTATCAGAAAATCCGATGAATTTCTGCGCCATCGGTATATCCTGTTTCTGGCTTTCGCGGGGAAATTCGTTGAACGTGCTATGGCTAATTAATCGCTGAGCCTAGCTCGAGGGTGGTGGTGATTTACATATCTCTGCCAGAACGTCGCTGCTGAAGATGTCGTTCCAGCTGGCGAACGCCGGATTGAATATGTTTGCAATCCGTTCCTCAGCGTTTTCAACGCGTGACACGGCCTCCCGCAAGCACTGCGCAGTGCCTTCCACGGTCGGCGGTCCCGCAATGATATTTCCGGAAATTGCGGCTAACTCCGAAGCTGAGCGATTTTCGAATGTGTTGGTCACCACAAGCGCGCCAGTTGTTGCGAATTCGAACGGCATGACACTCGGGTGCGGTGCATACATAAGGCTCAGTCCAATATCCATTGAACTGATATAACGCGTGTATTCCTCTTCGGACATCTTTGCATGCAACGTGAGATGATGTCCTCCCCCCAGCGGTACCGGCGGCATATCAGTCAGAGTTCCAAGACCTACAAATGTCCACTCTGCGCTGAAGATTCCCTCTTCGCACACTTTTTGAAGCGCAAGGATCAGAATTTCAAACAGATTGCGTGCAGCGTGACCTTCCGGCCGGGTATAGGCGACCAGCACACGCGTATCACGATTGCGAATATCTTCAACCGACTGACGCTTGAGCTGGTTGATCCGATGTTCGAACACGGTGTAGTCGCGTTGGGCTCTCGGCTTCTTTGCGCCCCCAAAGACACCAATACGATGCGACGCAAAGAACGACTTGAGGAAATTGCTGTTTATCACGGGATAGTGAGGAATATTATATGCTTCCTCCAAGAGGGCTCGCGCCGCATTATTGTCGTGGAAAATCGGCTCGAACTCTTGTGAAAGCAGGACCACATGCGTGTTTGGCGCAAGCTTTCGTATATTATCAGCGAAGTAGAGGTCCCAGAGTGAGTAGGCAATCACGACGTCGTTGCTGCCGACAACCAAGGGGTCCTGCTCAAGGAAAGGTATGAAGTTGATCTCGGAAAAAACTTTCCTGAATATACTCTTTTTTTCTTTCCATATAAAATATTCGACGCTGGCGTTGGCATCTTCCGTACACACGACAGCGACGACCCAGCCCTCTTCCGACAGTCGGCGGATCAACTCCAGCGCGCTTCGATACCCACCGAAGGTGATGTCCGGATTGATGGTCGGCAGCAGCATAAAAATACCGCGCGGCTTGTTTTCGTCGACAACAATGCGGCGATGGGACATCCGGGCGCGAATGGACGTCATTCTTTCCTGCAGACCGGCCTGCGTCACCCCCGGCAACCGGGCCTCCAGGACGGCTTTGCGTTCATAGATCGGCAGACGCTTTTCTGCCCGACCGGCAAGCACATAGTGATAAAAGCCCGAAGGGATGTCGCCCCGATCGATCGCATGCATGATCTCGGGATAAAACGCCCTGTAAAACTCTTCATCGAACCACGAGTTCGGTGATTTTCCGGAAACCATCCCTTCGACCAGATAATGGGTGAGCGGGTCATGATCTTCCGTCAGGCCACTGCCCATATATGTCCGTGCATACCACTCTTCGTCGAACTCGCGGGCGAGGATACGCAGGTGTGCCCGGCTTCGCTGCGTGGTGGGATCGCCAGCCTCTGGAACGAAGCCCATATATCGGCCATAAAAATTGTGAAAATGTAAAACGTCGATAATAGGAAAGGATTCGACGAAGTCTTTCGCGACCGGGTAACGATACATATACGTTACGTCATCGACAAAATCAGTCGTCGGCGGTGTGTGGACCAGAGGCACGATACTGCCATGCAGTTGCGGCGACGGCCAACGTCCTTCAAAGAGTCCGTGTTGTATGAAGTGAAGAAATCCAGACTTCACGTGACCTGAAGCCACTGCCGCGTTCACGTCTCCGTACTGCTGAAGGTACCACGCCTCGTCGAAATGACTATTCGGACTTAATGCGGAAAGACGCCCATCGTCCAGATAGAGCGCTTCGAACGAGTCTTCGCCGAGTGTATCGTGATCGTATCCCAAAGAAGCCAGCCTTGAACGAAAAAGGCCGGCGTCGACACACGCTTTGAATATCTGATCGCTACTTCGTTGCTCGCCCATGATTTGCAGGCTCCGATAAGTGACCGCGACATCCGCTTGCCTGTTAGAAGGTCAAATAATTTTCTTTTCGTCAACGGCTTTGAAGCGTCCTATAGTGACTGCGAAACAATTATTTTTGTTCTTTTATAACTAACTTTGTAGAAATAATGCGCCTTATCAATGCTCACGTGCATCTGGTTCAACTGAGGAGCGAATCATACCCAAAAAGAGCCGTGAGATCGCGGGCCTCCCCATCCGTACAAGCGAGACCCTGCGAAAGCTGGAGCCATATCGAAACGACGTGCGCTCTCGACAATCGCAATCTCTCTGGCAACAGATGTTTCAAATATAAAAACACAGCACGAACGCGCGACTCCGGCTGCACATCAATCACCACGCCAAGCATGTCGGTGCCGTAGTGATTTGAGACCTCAGCGACTAACACTCGCTAAGCGTACACGAATTGAGAAAAATACGTGCCTGATACCGCAGGAAGCAGGCTTGGACCAGAAGGACGAAGCTTTCCGTATCCGACAGTTGACTGAGTTAAGGGTTTTAACGACACCCCGCGTCAACAGGCTTGATGCCCCGGCACGGCTCTCTTTCATGCGAAGCAGTCGTGGGTGTAAGGCGGGGCCCACCTAATGCACACGAAAGACGCCGCCGCCCTGTGTTGACGATTGCCGCCCCCTCCGCAGTGTTCCCTGCGGGCCAGAACGCATCAGGAGGATGCAGTCGCCGTTTCCTTGTACGCGATGGAACCCACGCCAATATAGCCTGGTAGCCGCGCCCGCACGCGCGCAGGCGCACGACGCAGAAGAAGCCCTCGATGCCGAGCATCAAGCGCATCCCAGGCTTCCGTTGGTGTGCTGGCTTTGGCGGGAAGCAAGTCGGGACGCCCCAGTAGCAGCGCGATCGCCACACGCTCCGGAATCGTCGTCATCTGCCACAAAAGATCAGGCGCTATCTGGCCTGTCGTGACAAGGCGAACTGCCTCCAGCACCCGCATCCTGAACTCCTCCGTTTTCGGTCGGATTCAGAATAGGCTGCAATTGCTTAAAGAGGCGTTACCGAAAGGTCGCCTCGAGCCCCTTTTAACCTCTTTTGAGCGCGCTTCAGGCCGGACGGTCGGTCAGAGCCGTCGCGAGCACCAGAACGGCAACTGCTGGCAGAAATGCGACAACCGGAAGCGTAGTGGCAACATTCATCGAGGTCGCAATAAAGTCGCTAAGAATTTGGATAGACATTATTTGTATTCCTGATTTGCTTTGTTGGCGCCGTAAAACCATGAGCCAGAAATCACCGCAACAGCGAGCAGGCGATTAGCAGATCAGCTAAAAACGCATAGATAACACACATCTATATTTATGATAATCAAATAATCATTTTCAAATTATTAGACGAGGACGCAAGAAGCGTAATGCATTCAAGAATGACTAAAAATCGCTCAAGCGTCGGTACAGCTGCTTTAGGATGTAAAGTGCTGCACTTTTTTTACTCATATCGATGAAAAATTATGCACATCGCTTTTCTGGAATTTTTGTTCGATTGAACAACCCGTCGAACACCGAATTTCCAGCTTTTGGGCCGCTTCATCATTAAACATGATGCTTCGATAAGATTCTCTGTATCAGCAGCCAAACGCCACTGTAAAGGGCACCCATCACGCTACCCACATATCCCCACAAAAAAGCCCGGCACAGGGCCGGGCTTTTCCGCAGTTCAGCGCTACGACAGATCAGGTATTCATCGCGTCGAAGAAGTCCTGGTTCGTCTTGCTGTATTTCAGCTTGTCGAGCAGGAAGTCCATCGCATCCATCGTGCCCATCGGCGCAAGGATGCGGCGCAGCACCCACATCTTTGTCAGCGATGCGCGATCCACCAGCAGCTCTTCCTTACGCGTGCCGCTCTTGGTGATATCGATCGCCGGGAACGTACGCTTGTCGGACAGCTTGCGATCAAGGATCAGTTCCGAGTTACCAGTGCCCTTGAACTCTTCGAAAATCACTTCGTCCATGCGCGAGCCGGTATCGATCAGCGCGGTTGCAATGATCGTCAACGAGCCGCCTTCCTCGATGTTACGCGCCGCACCGAAGAAGCGCTTGGGGCGCTGCAGGGCATTGGCATCCACACCGCCGGTCAACACCTTGCCCGACGACGGGACAACCGTGTTGTAGGCACGGGCCAGACGCGTGATCGAATCCAGCAGAATGACGACGTCGCGCTTGTGCTCGACCAGACGCTTGGCCTTCTCAAGCACCATCTCGGTCACCTGCACATGGCGGGTCGCAGGCTCATCGAACGTCGAGGAGACAACCTCGCCGCGCACCGAGCGCGCCATGTCCGTCACTTCTTCCGGGCGCTCGTCGATCAGCAGCACGATCAGGAACACTTCGGGATGGTTCGCCGAAATCGACGACGCAATGCTCTGCAGCATGACCGTCTTACCCGTGCGCGGGGGTGCCACGATCAGCGCGCGCTGGCCCATACCGATCGGGGAGACCAGATCGATCACGCGGGGCGTGAAATCTTTCTGTTCCTTCTTGCCGGATTTGCCGGTCGCAGCCGAGCCGCTGACCGCATCGCCCTCGACTTCCATCTTCAGGCGCCGCTCCGGGTAAAGCGGCGTCAGATTGTCGAAATTGATGCGATGACGCACGGACTCGGGCGGCTCGAAATTGATCGTGTTGACCTTGAGCAGCGCGAAATAACGCTCGCCGTCGCGCGGGGCGCGGATCTGCCCCTCGACGGTATCGCCGGTACGCAGCCCGAAGCGGCGCACCTGAACCGGAGAGATATAGATGTCGTCCGGACCAGGCAGGTAATTTGCCTCGGGGGAGCGGAGAAATCCGAAGCCGTCGGACAGGATTTCCAGCGTCCCCTCGCCATAGATCGCCTGATCGTTGTCGGCCAGCGTCTTGAGAATCGCGAACATCATATCCTGCTTTCGCAGGGACGACGCGTTCTCTATCTGCAGGCTCTCGGCATACGAAAGCAGATCAGAGGGGGTTTTGGCCTTGAGTTCGGCAAGATGCATGCAGAGCGCCTTGAATGGCAAAGTCGGGGGGAGAACCTGATGATGCGGGGTCGGAAGTCATCGGACTCGCAACGTGTCTCGGCTGAGGGCAGAGTTGCCCCACAACGCCGGAAAGCAGGCCAGGTTCCATACGGAGGGGAAATCCAGCGATAGAACACCGCTGGCTCTATATCGGATTTACGGGATCGCTGCGCTCAAGTCAAGAACGCCCGGAACGGTGTCAGTTCTTGTCGAACCATCCCCGCCGCCAGAACCACAGGAGCGGCCCTGCAATCGTGATCGCCATCAGGGCAAGGGAATAGGGATACCCATACGTCCAGTTCAGTTCCGGCATGCCCTTGAAGTTCATGCCATAGACACCCGCTATCAGCGTAGGCGTGACCCCCGTAAAACTGACGACGGTCAGGATTTTCATGCCGTCATTCTGCTCGATACTGATGAACCCGAGTGTTGCGTCCAGCAGGAACTGAACCTTGTTCATGGTCTGGGCCACGAAATCGTTCAGGGACGCAATATCACGCCCGATCGTCTTCAACCGCGCGAGCAGTTTTGGTGACAGGTCACGCTGCTTGTTCTCGCTCACATAGGTGGAGATACGCTCCAGCCCCAACAGGCTGTCACGCACGGCAGACGCCAGATCGGCGGCCGATCCCACCCGCCGCAACTGCTGACGAAGGCGATTGGCAGCACTTCCGCGCCGGCTCGGCCTGCCCATGAACACGTCGTGCGATAACGCATCCAGGCGTACACCCAGATGCTCCAGAATATCGGCCAGCCTGTCGACAACCGTTTCCATCAACAGCACCGCAACCTCGTCCCCCGAGACATGCTGGGGGTCTTCCTCCAATATCCGCGCGGTATTCCCGAACGACGAATAATCGGTGAACCGGATCGTAATCAGCACTGAGGGCGACAGCACGAACCCAACAGGAGAGACGGAAAAATCATCCTCCCGCCGACGCACCAGCGGGGTCGAAAGATAGACGCTGTCGTCCTTCATATACAGGCGCGACGAACTTTCGATCTCATCAAGGTCGGTCCGACGCGGGATCGTCAGGCCGGTCATATGCTCTGCCAGCGTGATCTCGGCGTCCGTGGGATCGAGCAGGTCGAGCCAGGGAGCGCCCTCCGCGTCATGCGGGGCTTCGACTTTGGTCGGTCGTGCACCGGGCACGTGAGCAAGAAACATGCGCGGTTCTTTTCAACTGATGCAATCCGGCCCGGACTGTCCACCAACCGTGGGCATCGGGCAAGAGCGTGTCAAAATGTTAATGGCCGGGCGCGTCCGCTCTCAGGGGTCCGCCCCTGAAACCCGCCAGAGGGCTCGGCCCTCTGGACACCGGCCTGTTAAAACCACCCGATGTCCGGGCAGAGCCCGACTCAGGTGCGGGCATGGACGACAGCCACCCCGCTCTGTTATGCCAACTGCGCCCCAATACGCGATTTATCCGCGGGCTACCTGTCCCCGCGGCAAGGACGAGACGATCATGACCCCTTCGCTTTCCGGCACTGCTGGCGCCAACAGCCTGCGTCAAGGCCCCGACGATCGTGGCCGCTTCGGCATCCACGGCGGCCGCTTCGTCGCCGAAACGCTGATGCCGCTGGTGCTGGAACTCGGGGATGCTTACGAGGCCGCGCGCAACGATCCGTCCTTTCACAAGGAACTGGCGTTCTACCTCAAGGATTATGTCGGCCGTCCCAGCCCGCTGTGGCATGCCCGCCGCCTCAGCACGGAACTCGGCGGAGCAAAGATTTATCTGAAGCGTGAGGAACTGAACCACACCGGCTCACACAAGCTCAATAACGTGATGGGCCAGATCCTGCTGGCGCGCCGCATGGGCCGCAAACGCATCGTGGCCGAAACCGGCGCGGGCCAGCATGGCGTCGCCACGGCTACCGTCTGCGCGCTGTTTGGCCTGCAATGCGTGATCTACATGGGTGCCACCGACGTGGAACGGCAGCAGCCCAACGTGTTCCGCATGCGTCTGCTCGGTGCCGAAGTCGTCCCGGTCACCGCCGGGGCAGGCACACTGAAAGACGCCATGAACGAGGCGATGCGCGACTGGGTCGCCAACGTCCACGACACCTATTTTTTGGTCGGCACCGTCGCCGGACCGCACCCCTATCCGCGCATGGTGCGTGATTTCCAGTCGATCATCGGCACCGAAACCCGCGCCCAGATCCTGGAAACCGAAGGCCGCCTGCCCGATGCCGTCGTCGCGGCCATTGGCGGCGGTTCCAACGCCATGGGCATCTTCCATCCGTTCCTCGACGATGCGGACGTTCGCCTGATCGGGGTCGAGGCCGCGGGCCACGGTCTGGATTCCGGCAAAACCGCCGCCTCGATCTCACGCGGGCGCCCCGGCGTGCTGCACGGCAACCGCACCTATCTTCTGCAGGACACGGACGGTCAGATTACCGAGGCCCACTCCATCAGTGCCGGTCTCGACTATCCCGGTGTCGGGCCCGAGCATGCCTGGCTGGCGGACATCAAGCGCGCGGAATATGTCGGCATCACCGATGACGAGGCCTTGGACGCGTTCCAGATGTGCACCAGCCGCGAAGGCATCATCCCGGCCCTCGAAAGTGCCCACGCCATCGCGCACGTGATGAAAATGGCCCCCACCATGTCCCCGGACCAGATCATCGTCGCCTGCCTGTCCGGTCGCGGCGACAAGGACATCTACACCGTCGCCAGCCATCTCGGAGTCAGCCTGTGAGCCGCATCGCCCATCGTTTCGCCGCCCTCAAGGCCGAAGGGCGCGGCGCGCTGATCCCCTATCTCCAGGCATGCGACCCCGATTATGCGACCTCGCTGGACCTGCTGTGCCAGATGCCGGGCGCAGGTGCCGACCTGATCGAGATCGGTGTGCCGTTCTCCGACCCCAGCGCCGACGGCCCGATCATTCAGGCCGCCGCCCTGCGCGGGTTGCAGGCCGGATCGACCATGCCGCGTGTGCTCGACATGGTGCGTGCCTTCCGCGAAACCGACGATAGCACCCCGATCATCCTGATGGGCTACATCAACCCGATCGACACCTACGGCCCTGCACGTTTCTGCGTCGATGCCGCCGCCGCCGGTGTGGACGGTCTGATCATCGTCGATCTGCCGCCCGAAGAAGCCGACCTGATCGAAGGGCCGGCACAGGAAGCCGGGCTGGACATCATCCGTCTTGTCGCCCCGACCACCACGGACGACCGCCTGCCCCGCGTGCTCGGGACTGCGTCTGGCTTCATCTATTATGTGAGCATCACCGGTGTGACCGGCACGCGCACCGCCAGCGCCGACGAACTGGCCGCCGCCCTGCCGCGCCTGCGCGCCGTGTCCGACCTGCCGGTGGCCATCGGCTTCGGCATCCGCTCCCCCGAACAGGCCGCCGCCGCCGTGCGTGCCGCAGATGGCGCAGTCGTCGCATCGGCCCTGATTGCAACGCTGCAAAGCACCCTCGTGGACGGCGAGGCGACCGATCGCACAGTGCCCGCCGTGCTGGAACAGTTGCGTTCAATCGCGGATGGAGTAAGGAAGGCCAGAACATAGGTCCGACGCAGACACTGCGCGGCCCTCACATTTGAATTTGCGGGATGCGGGCACCATGTCCCGACACCCCGGGCCGGCACTGCCGGCGCACCTGCCAAGGGATGCACCATGAGCTGGATGACCGAGTATGTCCGTCCGAAACTGCGCGGCCTGCTGAAGCGCGAAGTCCCGGACAATCTGTGGGCCAACTGCACTGGCTGCGGCCAGATGGTCCTGACCAAGGATCTGGAGCGCAACCGCAAGGTCTGCCCGCATTGCGGCCACCATATGCACGCGCTGGTTGACGAACGCCTGGCCTGGACGTTCGACAAGGGCGAATGCACGCGCATCGAACTGCCCAAGGTACCTGCCGATCCGCTCGGGTTTCGCGACCAGAAGCGCTATACCGACCGCATCAAGGACGCGCGCGCCAAGACACATCTCGATGAATCGCTGGCCGTCGCCCACGGCAAGATCGGCGGCCACGATGCCGTCGTGGGCGTGATGGCGTTCGAATTCATGGCAGGCACGATGGGCACCGCGCTGGGCGAGGCCTTCATCACCGCAGCCCGTCTGGCCATCCTGCAGAAAGCCCCGCTGATCGTGTTCACCGCATCGGGTGGCGCCCGGATGCAGGAAGGCATGATGAGCCTGATGCAGATGCCGCGCACGACCATCGCACTGCAGATGCTGCGCGAAGCCGGTCTGCCGTATATCGTCGTGCTGACCAACCCGACGACCGGTGGCGTGACCGCGTCCTTCGCGATGCTGGGCGACGTGCATATGGCCGAGCCGAACGCGCTGATCGGCTTTGCAGGCCCCCGCGTGATTCAGGATACAGTGCGCGAAACGCTGCCCGAAGGCTTCCAGCGTTCGGAATATCTGCTGGATCACGGCATGGTCGACATGATCGTCAAGCGTGGCGATCTGCCTGAGGCCCTCGGTCGGGTCATCGGCCTGCTGAACGCGCGCAACATCGCGCCCAAGGCAGCCTGAGGTCCCGATGACCAAAGCCGGCGCGCCGGGCCTCGGCACCGAGTTCACAGGGCGCACCGGCACGGTGCTGGAGCGCCTGAACCGGCTCTATCCCGCCCTGATCGACCTGTCGCTCGGGCGGCTGGAGCGCCTGCTGGGGCAACTCGGCAATCCGCATCTGTCGCTGCCGCCCGTCATTCATGTGGCGGGCACGAATGGCAAGGGCAGCACCTGCGCCAACCTGCGCGCCATGGGCGAGGCAGCAGGCTGGCGCGTGCACGTCATGACGTCGCCGCATCTGATCGACGTGACCGAACGCTTCCGGCTTGCCGGAACACTGGTCAGCGAAGACGAACTGGTCGGCGTTCTGGAAGAAATCGAGCGGATCAATGACGGCGCGCCGATCACCGTGTTCGAAGTTCTGACAGCCGCGGGCTTCGTGCTGTTCGCCCGCCATCCCGCCGAACTGGTGGTCATGGAGGTCGGGCTGGGCGGCCGTTTCGACGCCACCAACGTCATCCGGCACCCCGCCGCGTGCGCCATTACCCGGGTCTCGATGGATCACGAGGCCTTCCTCGGCCCCGATCTGGTGACGATCGCCGGGGAGAAAGCCGGGATCATCAAATCCGGTGCCCCCGTCGTCACCATTGCGCAGGATCCCGCCGCACTGGCCGTCATTGCGGCCGTTGCCGACGACTGCGCCGCCCCCCTTTCGATGCAGGGCCGCGACTGGACAATCCGGGAGGCAGGCGATGGCCTGCGCTTTGAAGACGCGCGCGGAACACTTGTCCTGCCGAAGCCCGCACTTCCCGGTGCCCATCAGATCGAGAACGCGGGGCTGGCGATTGCAGCGCTGCGCGCGACCGGCCTCGATGTGCCACAGGACGCGTATCGCGCGATTGCCGGAACCCGTTGGCCCGCGCGCCTGCAACGGCTGCACGGCACGCTGGCGCAGATGCTGCCACCTGGCTGGGAACTCTGGCTGGATGGTGGTCACAACCCCGACGCGGGGGAGGCTCTGGCACGAGCACTCGGCGCATGGAGCGACCGACCGGTGCACGTCGTTGTCGGCATGAAACAGACCAAGGACGCGGCGGGCTTCATCCGTCCCTTGCTGGCGCACGCGGCATCGGTGCACGCCGTGACCGAAGTGGGGCAGCATATGGCGCTTTCGCTCGATGCGATCATCGAGGCATCGGGTGGCGCCGCGCAGGCTGGGCCAACAGTGCGCGACGTGCTCCCGCGTCTTGCTGCGGGCGACGGCACGCCAGCCCGCGTCGTGATCTGCGGCAGCCTGTATCTTGCCGGCGTGGTGCTTGCCATGGATGGCTACATCCCAGACTGATAGAGGAAAAATGTCGGTGAAATCGGTAATTTTCGATACGGACCCCGGCGTTGACGATGTGATGGCGCTGCTGTTCCTCGCGCGGTTGCCGATGCTGCGCCTGCGGGCCATCACCACAACATTCGGCAATCTGGACATCGACACCACAACGACGAACGCACTGGCGATTGCCGAGCAATTCGGCATCGACGTGCCGGTCGGACGTGGTGCGGCCCGCGCGCTGGCGGGGAATGTGCCCCACTACGTGCCGCAGATTCATGGCGCGAACGGTCTGGGCGATCTGCATCTTACCCCACGCACCCGCACGATCGATCCGCGTCCGGCCGCACGGCTGATTATCGATCTGGTACGCGAAAACCCCGGCGAGATCACCCTTGTCACGGTGGGCCCCGTGACGAATCTAGCCTTGGCCCTTCAGGAAGATCCCGATATTGCCTCAATGGTGGCCGGGGTGTCGGTCATGGGTGGGGCGTTCGGCACACGCGGCCATACCGGCAATGTCTCCCCCGTGGCCGAAGCCAACAGCGCGGCAGATCCTGCAGCCATGGACATCGTGCTGGGCGCATCCTGGCCCGTCACCATGATCGGCCTGGACGTCACGCAGGAGGTGGTGATGGACGAAGCCTACCTCGCTGCCCTGCGTGACGGCGCTGGAGAGGCCGGGCAGATGATCTGGGATATCACCCGTTTTTATCAGCGCTTTCACGAAGAAAGCCGTGGCCTGCGCGGTGTGTTTGCTCATGATTCGCTTGCCGTGGCACATGCGGCCATGCCGGAACTGTTCACCTGCCGCCCCGGACCGACCCGCGCCGTCAGCGGCGGCATCGCCCATGGTCAGACCATTCAGAAGCCGCGCGGCCTGTTGTGCGCGCCCAGTTCCTGGGATGAACGTCCGGAACAGTTCGTCGCCACCGAGGTAGACGGCTCTGGATTTCTTGCGTCTTATGCTGGCACTTTGATGGGATGATCTTCATCATGCGACGTTTCATCCCCTTGCTGGCCGTCATCCTGCCCGGGGTTGCGGCAGCAGCGCCCAGCCCGTCGGAAATCGTGGCACAGGCACCGGACTCGGACTGGGCCACGGTGCCGGCAGACCGGCTTCTGGTCATGACACTCGGCACCGGTGCGCGGGTTGTGATCGAACTTGCACCGCAATTTTCTCCCGTTCACGTCAGCAATATCGAGCATCTGGCGCGCGCGCATTGGTGGGACGGTGGTGCCATCATACGGGTACAGGATAATTACGTCGTGCAATGGGCACCACGCGATGAAAAAGCGACGCCGCCTGCAGGCTTTGTGGCCCATCCTCCGGCTGAGTATGATCAGCCAAAACACGACATTCCGTTCATGTCGCTGGGCTTTTCAGATCCTTATGCACCAAGGTCCGGCTTTGCCGCGGGCTGGCCAGTCGCAGGTGACGCCGATCGCGTCTGGCCAGCACAATGTTACGGAACGATCGGGGTTGGCCGTGACATGCCGCCAGACACGGGCGACGGGCAGGAACTCTATGCCGTCAACGCTGAAGCACCGCGGCAACTCGACCGAAATCTCGCGGTCGTGGGGCGCGTCCTGTCGGGCATGGAGTTTCTGGGCGCTCTCCCGCGCGGCACCGGCGCTTTGGGATTCTATACGAACAAGACACAGAACATTGCCATCCGCGATGTCACGATGGCCACGGACCTGCCGACCGCGCAGCAGCCACGTCTTCAGGTCATGCGTACCGAAAGCCCCAGCTTCTCAGCCTATCTTTACGCGCGCGCCAACCGGACCGATCCGTTCTTCGTCCACGCCGCACACGGCATCTCGCTGTGCAACGTGCCGTTACCCGTGCGCCCGCAACCTGCCGACGCCGTCGCCGCAGGACACTGAAAGATCAGCCTGTCAGCCCAGCATGCGCCCGGATTTCACCCACGCGCAGGCCGTTCCAGTTCCGCATTTCCTGCACCAGATAGGACCGGACCACCGGATCTGCCGCAATCGCGTCACCGCCGAACCGCACCATCAGCGCCGCCGCAGCAGCATAGGCCGCACGAATCGCACCATCACGGCATTTGATCGCAATCCCCAGCCCAACCTCCGGCAGTGCCGCGATCATGATGCCTTCCGCACCCATTTTGCAGAACACCTGCGTGCCGAGCGTTTCCATCACCTGCGTATCGAACCGTCCGGTGCCGGCGACCATGAACGGTGCCTCGGCCACTGCCTGCCGCAGCGTCACACACGCACGGGCACGATCGGCAGACAGCCCCTTGCCTGTGCCGAAACGCGCAAATCCGTGCGCCAGTGCCGTCAGTGGAATGGCATAGGTCGGAATCGAACACCCATCCACACCACGATTGGCGTCATCATGTGCGGCCCCGGTCATCTCGGCGACGGCCTGCGTTGCGATCCGCATAGCCGGATGGTCGGCTGAAATATAACCCGCAACATCGAAGCCATTGTCGCAGGCAAGGCAGACCAGACCGGCATGCTTGCCCGAACAGTTATTATGCAGCGCCGAAGGTTCCTGCCCGATGGCCGCCAACCCACGCGCCGCACGTTCCGACGTCGGCCAGTGCGCGCCACACTCCAGACACCCGACATCGCGCCCGACACGCGCCAACATACGGGCCGCTGTCTCGGTATGCGCGACCTCGCCAGTGTGGGAGGCACAGGCAAGTGCCAGTTCCTCGGCACTGAGACCCAGCCGCTCGGCCGCGCCGGTTTCAACCAGCGGCAATGCCAGCAATGCCTTGATGGAAGAGCGGGTATAGACCGGCTGCGCGACATCGCCCGCGGAGAACACCACCTGCCCGTCCGCATCGACAACAACCGCAGCCCCCTCATGCAGGGACTCCACGTCCGCACCGCGCGTGACTTCGGCCAAAGGTGCGTCGTTGGGGGAAAATGTCATGATGTCAGGGTCCGCCGGTCAGAAGATAGCACATCGCCCCGGCCCGACGGCTGGTGTCCGCATCGGGCTCAAGCAGGGTTTCAACCAGATAACGTCGAATCCGCAGCAGGGCCACATCCTCGGGCGCCATATCGTCGTCCAGCACCAGGGACAGGAAATACGCAGCCCCCGGGCGTTCGGTCAGCAAGAGCGGCGCTGACGGACTGAAAGACAAGCCCTCCGTCACGGCCTGCCGCTCGTCCTCCGGGGTTGCCACCCAATAGAGATAGCTGTCTTCCCGGTCCGTGGCGCGGATGCCCTGATACTGGATACGGCTGACCGGGGCTTCCTCCGGCGTCAGATGCCGAACCGGGGCGGGAGCCTCCCGCTGCGCGTCCTGCACCGGCACGCCGTCCGGCGTGGCGGATATGTCTGCAGGCGATGCGAACAAATCAGGCTGCATCACCAGATCGTTCGGCACTGCGCGACCTCCGGATGGCGCGCGTGCAACCCTTGCGGCAGACTCGCCACCGTCAAGCGGCAGTTGAGGCAGACTAGTGCGCCCTGCACGCGCCATCGCGATTGCCCTCTCCATGCCCGATGCGCCGGCCAATGCGTCCGCATTCAGGGAGCCTGCGAAGTCGGACAGCCCCCGCCCGCGCCAGAACCACGCCCGCGCCTCCTCGGCGTGGCGTGCGCCCCTGATCCGGGCCAGAACGCTGCCATCGGTGCCAACAACGATGTAAAATCGGCCGGTGGTGCCCAGTGACGCGTAGCTCGTCACGACCCTGATCTTGATGTTGCGCGTGTCCATGCTCGTCCTGCGAATAAGGGCGGGTAGGTGCGCGCACCATCAGCGCTGCACGGAGGCGGCGTCTAATGATTTCGGCCCGTCACCGCAACGAGAATCGTTCGCGGGGTTCGCTTTATCGCAACGCTCGCACACGCCCTCCGCCTCAATCGTGGATGCGATGATACGGAATCCGGCAGCCGTTCCAACTGCCAGCAGGGCACGGCTGACCGCGTTATCTTCCAATTCGATGACGCGTTTGCACGTGCGGCATATCAGAAACTGAGCCGCGTGGAAGTCAGAGCAGCCATGCGCGTGGCCAAGGGCGTGACGGCACCCCACAAAGGCGCTCAGACGCTCGACCCGATGGATCAGCCCCTGCTCCATCAGGAAATCGAGGGCGCGATAAATTGTCGGCGGTGCTGCGCTGCGGTTGGCCTGCTTGAGGTGATCCAGCAATTCGTAAGCTCCGACCGGCTGGTCACGGCTGAGCACAAGACCCAGCACGAACCTGCGGATGTCCGTCAGACGCGAACCGCGATGCCGGCAGAATGACTCCGCCTGATCCAGCAGGCTCTCAACCGGCGGCGCGAAGGTCTCGCTAAGCTCCATCTTTCGTTCCCAACTCCGTCGTGCGCCCCTGATTTCGTATTTACCTGTTTGCACGGCAAGAGGGAAACCGCTAAGCCCACCTCTAATGTTATAGAGTAACATCGGTCCTGCTCGCTCCATGCGCTTTTCAACCTGCCTTCCTGTCGCCCTGACGGTCATTGCCATTGGGACATTCGTCCATGCGCCGGTTGCGGGCGCTGCGCCTGCGATCCGGATCGTTGCGGCCGAACGCGTCTGGGCCGACCTGGCGGAGCAGGTGGCCGGCCCGGAGGTCGCCACTACCGCGATCCTCTCGTCCCCCACCATCGATCCGCACCTGTTCGAAGCCTCTCCCGCTGCCCTGCGGGCTGTCGCGGGTGCGCGCATCGCAATCGCCAACGGCAATGACTACGACCCCTGGATGGATGGCCTGCTGTCGGCGCACGACGATCCGGCACGGATTGTCATAACCGTCGCGGCGTTACTGCCCCCCGACGACACAACCGACCCCCATCTCTGGCTCGACCCACGATACGCTCACGCACTGGTGGATCGGATTGCGTTCGACCTCGAGCAGCTTTCGGGGGGGAACGAGGCACGCAGCGCGCGGCTGAAAGCCGTGCAGGCAGCCCTGTCAGCACTCGATGGTCGCATCGCTGCTTTGCGCGCGAAACTGGGGGGACAGGCGGTGGCGGCAACGGAACCTCTGGCCAACCGTCTGCTGCTACGTCTCGGCCTGACCGTGCGGGATATTGCGTTTCAGCACGCCCTGCAGAATGACACCGAACCCGGCCCGCGCGACGTGGCGCGGTTCGAGGCCGATCTGCGCCATCACCGCGTCGCCCTGATGATCGACAACCAGCAGGTCTCTACTCCCGCGACGGAGCGCCTGTGCGCCATTGCGCTCAAGGCGGGCGTCCCGGTCGTCAGCGTGTCGGAAAGCCTGCCGCCGGGGGTGCATTATCAGGACTGGATCGGCACGATTCTGGACGCCATCGCCAATGCACTGGCCGCACACCATGACTGACGCCATTACTTTCCGGGATACCCTGATACGCCTGTCGGGCCGCACCGTGCTGGACCGCACCAGCTTTACCGTCCGAACTGGCGCGTTCGTGGCCCTGCTGGGTCCCAACGGGGCGGGCAAGACGACGCTGCTGCGCGCCATGCTGGGTCTTGTCCCGGCGACGGCAGGCGAAGTCTCGGTGCTGGGACAACGCGCCGGGACGCAGCCGGGACGGATCGGCTATATGCCGCAGGCCCGGCTTCTGGCGGCCCCACGCTTGCGAGGACGCGACTACCTGCATGCCGCCCTTTATGGAATCCGACGCGACGCCCTGCCGCACGGGCCAGAGCGGGAAATCGAACGTGTTCTGTCACTGGTCGATGCCACAGCGCTGGCGCGGCGCCCTGTGGGCGACCTTTCGGGTGGGGAGCGTCAGCGCCTTGCACTGGCACAGGCGCTGCTGGGACAGCCGGATATCCTGCTGCTCGACGAACCCCTCGCCAGTCTCGACCCTGCGCGCATGGGCGATGTCATCGCGCTGATAACGGACGTGCAGCGAAGCCTGGGGCTGACCGTGGTACTGTCGGCCCATGACATCAACCCGTTGCTGGGGGCGGCGAGCGACGTGCTGTATGTGGCCAACGGCCATGCGCGTCTCGGCCCGGTGGACACGATCATCACGACGCCGGTGCTGTCGGCCCTGTATGGCGTTCCAGTCTCGGTCGTGCATGCACAGGGGCACATCTTTGTCATGACGGGCGGCGTATCGGCAGCCGGCGGGGAATGCCATGCCCATCATTGACACCTCAATCCCCTGCCCCTGTTCGCACTGGACCCGGTAATGCTGGCCTATGACTTCATGCGGACCGCGTTCGCCACCTCCGCGCTGGTGGCGGTCCTCAGCGGTTTGACTGGATGGTTCATCGTGCTGCGGGGCCAGAGCTTTGCAGGCCATGCGCTGTCACATATCGGTTTCGCCGGTGCCGCCGCCGCGCTGTGGCTGTCGGCGCCGCCCCTTGCCGGGTTGATTGTCGGCACGCTGGCCGGGGCGGGCTGGATCGGCGTGCTGGGCGAGCGGGGGGAACAGCGCGACGTCGCGATCGGCATCGTGCTTTCGGTCTCGCTCGGGCTGGGGTTGCTGTTCTTGCATCTGGCCAGCGGCAGCGCGAGCAGTGTAACGGCCCTGCTGTTCGGTAATGTGCTGGGGGTGTCGCATGCGACGCTGCTGGTGCTGGCAGTGATTGCCGTGCTGGCCCTCGGCGGTCTGGCGGCAATCGCACGGCCACTGCTGTTCGCCAGCCTGATGCCCGACAATGCACTGGCCCGGGGCGTCCGTGTGGGGCGGCTCGGCACGATATTTCTGCTTATTGTGGGGCTGGTGACGGCTGCCTGCGCTCAGGTCACGGGGGTGCTGCTGGTGTTCACGTTGATGATCGGGCCTGCCGCAACGGTGCTGGCGCTCGGGCTGCCGCCGTTGGCCGGCGCGGCGATGGCTGCCGGGATCGCGGTGTTCTGTGCGTGGGGTGGCCTGACGCTGGCCTGGGTCAGCAATGCGCCGGTGTCGTTCTGGATCAGCGCGCTCAGCGCACTGATCTATGGTCTGGCCCTGATGGTGCGGCGCATCAGACCCGCTGCCTGACGGGACGCGGGTCTGGCGCTCAGTTCGGCATTTCGAGCAGAAGCCAGTACGTCAGGGCCATGAAGACGACCAGCCCGACGTGAATCCAGATCAGGGCGTTCAGCGTGATGACAGGCACGTCACTCTTCGTCTTGGCCATGATGCCGTAATTCCTTTGCCTAAAGCCCCGGATGGGGCAGCACGTGATAAGCGCGGTTGAAGTAAACCAGTCCCGCCAGACCATCGTTGATCCGAAGGTCTTCGACAACGCAGAACATCACACTATGGCTGCCGACCTCGACAATATTGTCAATACGGCAGTCAAAGGACGCCACGGCTTCGGTCAGCACCGGTGCGCCTGTCGTCAGGCTGGTCCAGTGACCGTGGGTAAAGCGCTCGGCCATTTCGGCCTTGCCCGCGAACATGTTTGAGAGGTCCTGCTGCACACCCGACAGCACATTCACACACAGCGGCGCACCCGTGCGATAAGCGTCGCGCGACCGCGAACTGCGGTTCATGCACACCAGCAGGGTCGGTGGCTCGTCCGTTACGGATGCCACGGCGGACGCTGTAAACCCGACCGGCGCGTCCAGCGTTCCGGTCGTGATGATATTCACCGCCGCCCCGAGACGCGCCATGGCATTCCGGAAGGACTGGGAGTCGATGGCAGCCATGGATACGTGGTGTCCCCGATGCTGTGTGGTGTACGCTATGATACAGGCCGCGCGCGCGGCTCCTTCCCCTCCTTGTTGCCTCATCGCAACCGACAGTTCAACCGCGCGGTATCGAACCCCTCGTTTCCACGGCAGGGTGGAGTCTCCGTCCCGCCCCCTTCCAATGCCGAGTGCCATGCCCGACGAGTCAGCCCCCCTGCATGTGTCCATCCATGGACAGACCGCTTTCCTGACGCTCGACCGTCCGAAAGCGCTGAACGCCATCGACCTGGCATTGGCCGATGCGCTTGATCAGACCCTTACGCGGTGCGAGACCGATCCTGCCATCACCCGCGTTGTCCTTGCGGGCAGCACCCCGCGCGCCTTTTGCGCTGGCGGTGACTTGCGCGCCCTGCATAAGCGCCTGATGGCCGAGGGCCCCGATGCCACGGCCGGGCAGTTCGGCCGGGTCTATGACCTGTTTGCGCGGATCGCGCACTTTCGTATCCCGGTCATTGCCGTGATGGACGGGATCGCGATGGGCGGCGGCATCGGCCTCGGCGGTCACGCGACGCACCGGATCGTGACGGAGCGCTCTGCCCTTGCAATGCCGGAGGTGCTGATCGGGCTGACGCCGGACGCGGGTGGCTCCTGGCTGCTGGCATGCGCGCCGGGCTTTGCGGGGCTGCGCCTTGCACTGACGGGTGGCCGCATGAACGGCGCGCAAGCCGTCGCAAACGGGTTTGCAGATCATCTGGTGGACAGCCCGATGTTGCCCGCGCTGATCAGTGCCCTCGAACACGGGAAAACGGTGCAGGAAGCCCTGCTGGCCTGCGAAAACGCGCGCCCGGAAGCGCAGACGCCAGAGCCGGAGGCCGTTGATGCGGTCTACGCTGCCCCCGACCTCACGGGCGTGCTCGATCGGCTGCGCAACCATTCAGCCGCCTGGGCGCGTGAGGATCTGGCGGAGATCGAAGGCGCATCGCCGCTCGCCCTGCGCGTGACGTTCGCTGCCTGGCATCGCGTCAGGGCGCTCGGCGCAGACTGTGCGGAAGGGTTCGACCGGGCGCTGGCGTGGGAGCGCACGATGATCGCAGGATTGCTGCACCATCCCGACTTCGCCGAGGGCGTGCGCGCCCGGGTGATCGACAAGGACCGCGCCCCGAAATGGCAATGGGCATCGTCCGACGCTGTACCCGACGCCCTTGTCGCCAGCATCCTTGGCGCCACTTAACCCGCACAACATTCCCGCCGCACGGCATCAAAGGATTCCCATGCCGCCTTCCCCGACCTTTCGTCCCTCGATGCGCCATATGGATCTGGGCAGCCTGTTCTACGACCCTGTCGACGCCGCGAATTTCCCGGACCACATCCTGCGCTACCGCAATGACCGGGCCGCTGCGACCGTCGGGCTCGAAACCCTGTCCGACGCTGAGTGGGTGCAGCATTTCGGACGGTTTGAGGCACTTGAAGGCTCCCTCCCCCGTCCGCTGGCGCTGCGGTATCACGGGCACCAGTTCCGACACTACAATCCCGATCTGGGCGATGGGCGCGGCTTTCTCTTCGCGCAGATGCACGAGCACCCGTCAGGCCGCCTGATGGATCTGGGCACTAAGGGCAGCGGCACGACCCCCTGGTCGCGCGGAGGCGACGGACGCCTGACGCTGAAAGGTGGCGTGCGCGAAATTCTGGCCACCGAAATGCTCGAGGCCCTCGGCGTCAACACATCGCGCACACTCTCGATCATCGAGACCGGCGAGAAGCTGTCGCGCAACGACGAACCGTCGCCCACACGATCCTGCGTCATGGTGCGCCTCAGCCATTCGCATATCCGCATTGGAACTTTCCAACGGCTCGCGGCGTTGGGCGAAGGCAAGGCGATCGAACGCCTTATGGGATATGTTTCGGAAACGTATTATCCAGACCTTCGTGTCTTGCCGGGCCAGACGATGGCATCGGCGCTTTTTGACGCCGTATGCAGCAACGTTGCGCTTATGGGCGCACAGTGGAATGCCGCTGGCTTCGTGCACGGCGTGCTGAATACAGATAATATCAATATCACCGGCGAGAGCTTCGATTACGGACCGTGGCGCTTCCTGCCCGAATATGACAGCACCTTTACCGCGGCTTATTTCGATTACAATCGTCTGTATGCCTTTGCGCGTCAGCCGCAGGCACTGGGTTGGAATCTCGCCCGATTTGCAGAATGTCTGCTACCGTTTGGTGAGATCGGCAGCTTTGAGGCTTCGCTGGAAACATTCGTGCAAAGTTACCGGTCTCAGGCAAATAACGCCTTCATGAGAAGATTGGGCCTTATCCCTCACTGTGTTGAAACTCCAGTGGAAATTACAGCACCTGTCTTGCAGTTTCTGACGGAAAGCCGGATCGGATTTGAACAATTCTTCTTCGACTGGTATGGTGGCCTTAACAGTGCTGATCGAGCGGCATCGGGACCGCGCGCTTCTTTCTATGCGGCCCCGTCTTTCACACCCGTTCGGCACCTGTTTGAATCGTTCGATGGGGCACGTCCCTCTCACCCGTATTTCGGGCGGGACAACCCGGTTTCGATGCTGATCGACCAGGTCGAGGCCATATGGTCCCCGATCGCCCTGAACGACGACTGGAGCAACTTTGATGCGGTGCTGGGCGATATAGCCATGCTTCGCACTGCCTATGGAGTGCAGTAACCGATCGCGCCCCGCCCGGCCTGTCCGGCCCGGCGATGGGCCGGCACACAGGAAAGGCTTTCGACGCATGCACGATGCAACTGCGCCGTCCCCGTCGGGACAGACGGCGCCCGGTTCGGACGGTCTGGCGCACGCTACCCCGCAAGAGGTTGCGGCTCACGTCCAGCAGATCGAACTCTCGCCCAACGCAAACAGGATGCTGTGGCTCGCAGCCGCCGTGGCCGCCATCTGCGGCGGCCTCTACGGCTACGATACCGGGATTATTTCCGGCGCCCTGTTGCTGATAACCAAAGACTTCCACCTCGCGAGCACGACGCAGGAATTCGTGGCATCCGCCATTCTCGCCGGTGCCGTCATCGGTGCGCTGGGCACCGGCTTCATGTCAGAGCGGCTGGGCCGTCGCCGGTCGGTTATCATCGTGACGGCTGTGTTCGTGGTGGGCGCACTCGCCTGCGCATTTTCCCCTGACGTCACGTCACTGATCATTGCCCGCGTTTTCCTCGGCCTTGCGGTCGGCGGATCGACGCAGGTCGTGCCGATGTATATTTCCGAACTCGCACCGCCGGAACGTCGCGGCAATCTGGTGACAATGTTCAACGTCGCCATCGGTGTTGGTATTCTCCTTGCAAACATCATCGGATTTGCCGCGCGAGATGCCTGGGGCTGGCGTCCGATGATCGCAATTGCCGCAATTCCTGCTGCCATCGTCTTCGTCTCGATGTTCTTCATGCCACGCAGCCCGCGCTGGACGGCTGAAAATATCGGCATGACCGAAGCAGTGGACGAACTGAAGCGCGTGCGCGAAAGCCGCAAGCAGATTCGCCACGAAGTCCGCCAGATGCAGGAAATCGCAGACGACGTCGATGACAAGGATCGTGGCTGGCGCGGCCTGCGCCAGCCCTGGGTGCGCCCGGCACTGGTTGCCGCCCTCGGCGTTGCGTTTTTCACGCAGTGCGGCGGTCTGGAGATGATGATCTATTACGCCCCGACCTTCCTGTCCGACGCCGGATTCGGGGCATCGTCCGCCCTGCTGGCCAGCCTTGGGGTCGCGACGATCTATCTGATCATGACGGCCCTCGGCTGTATCTTCGTCGACAGGATCGGTCGTCGTCGCCTGATGCTCATTATGGGTCCGGGTTCGGTCCTCAGCCTGCTCGGGCTGGGACTGATGTTTGCCATGCACCCGGCAAAAGGCTCGTTCGGGGCCGATCTGATCATCGTGTTCCTGATGCTGTTCATGGTGTTCAACGCAGGCGGCATTCAGGTTGTCGGCTGGCTGCTGGGCGCGGAAATGTTCCCGCTGCCCATGCGCGGTCAGGCGACCAGCCTGCACGCCGCAACCCTGTGGGGCAGCGATCTGCTGGTGACCGGCACGGCATTGACGCTTGTGACCCTGATCTCGTTGGGCGGGACGATGTGGTTCTACGCGGGCGTCAACCTGATTAGCACGATCTTCGTGTTCTTCTTCGTGCCGGAAACATCCGGTGCATCACTGGAAGATATTGAAGAGGCCCTGCGCCACGGCACATTCCGCCCGACGCGCGGCAACAAGTCGATCGCGCGCGACGACCGCGAGGATTGATGGTGGATTGAGTGGAAAAAGGGCCTCATCCGTCATCGCGGATGGGGCCTTTTTTATTGGGGGTCGGCAAGGAGTTCGCGTCCCCGCACCCCGGTCGGAATTAAGCGAGCGTCCGGCAATGTGCCGATGCCAGCAGATCGGCGTCCAGAGAGCCAAGCCCTCTGGCGGGTTCAGCGCAGAGCCCTGCTCTCAAGGTGCCGGATTACAGTACCTGAAATGGATCGCGTTGATCCGCTCTAGAATCTCCGGCGTGATCACCACCTCCAGCGATGCGAAATCCGCCCGTAGCTGCTCCATCGTCGTCGCCCCGATGATGTTGGACGTCACGAACGGCCTCTGCGTGACGAACGCCAGTGCCAGCCGTGTCACGTCCAGGCCCAATTCGACCGCCAACGCCATGTAGGCATCAATGGCTTCCTCGACATTCACCTTCTGATAGCGCTGACCGCGATCAAACAGGGTGGTTCGGCCCCCCGGGGGCCGCGCACCCCTCTGGTATTTCCCCGTCAGAAAACCCTGCGCCAGCGGAGAGTAGGCCAGCAGCCCGACGTCTTCACGCTGCGCCATCTCGGCCAGACCGATCTCGAATGTCCGGTTGATCAAGCTATAGGCATTCTGAATCGACACGACACGCGGGCCGATGCCGCGCTCTGCACCGCTGACATAGCGCGAAACGCCCCATGCCGTTTCGTTGGACAGGCCGACGTGGCGGACCTTGCCCTCCGTCACCAGTTCGCCGAGCGCGGCCAGCGTTTCTTCGATGGGCACACCATCATCAGGGCTCGGCAGATCGGAATACACCGTGCCGTCATCACCGAAGGTGCCGATCTTCCGGTCCGGCCAGTGCAACTGATACAAATCGATGTAGTCGGTGCGAAGCCGCTTCAGCGACCCTTCGATGGCATAGCGGATATTGGCCCGATCCAGACGCGCCTCCGCCCCACCGGGTCGATGCCACTCCGCTTTGGTACGACCAACGACCTTGGACGCCACGATCACCTTGTCACGACCGCCGCGCTGCGCCAGCCACGACCCCACGATCCGCTCTGTCGACCCCTGGGTTTCAGCCCGCGGCGGGATGGAATAAAGCTCTGCCGTATCGAGAAAATTCACGCCCTGCTCGAAGGCGTAATCCAGTTGCTCATGCCCTTCGGCTTCAGTGTTCTGTTGCCCGAACGTCATCGTGCCCATGCAGATCGCACTGACCGTCAGGTCCGTGCGACCCAGTTTGCGATAGTCCATCATTCCACTTTCGAAACACATGATTTTGAAAAACAAATGCGCGCTGCCCGATAAGGTCGGCAGCGCGCATCGTCAGGTCTAGCAATCAGATCGTGACCCAGAATCAAAGGGCGGCGTTCAACTCCGGCA
>Ga0157365_10000061_pt1 | contig 52153 bp, 57 predicted proteins | sample AttsexASBM3_FD_111478 | JGI IMG/M metagenome (GOLD analysis project Ga0157365, IMG submission 111478) | Fungus gardens microbial communities from leaf cutter ant in Ribeirão Preto, State of São Paulo, Brazil - Atta sexdens ASBM3 | ecosystem: Host-associated > Fungi > Mycelium > Unclassified ...
CCGCGAGCAGTTCGAAATTCGGACCCATCGCCGGCTGCTCGACATTGTCGAGCCGACACCGCAGACCGTGGACGCCCTCATGAAGCTCGACCTCGCCGCTGGCGTGGATGTCGAGATCAAACTGTAAGGTCCAGACGATGCGTACCGGATTGATCGCAAAGAAGCTGGGGATGACCCGGCTGTTTAAGGAAGACGGCACCCACGTGCCTGTCACTGTCCTGCACCTCGACGAGGTTCAGGTTATTGACGCACGGACGACCGAGCGTGACGGTTATAATGCCGTTCAGATCGGCCTGGGCAATGCCAAGGTGAAGAACGTCAGCAAGCCGGAGCGCGGCCACTATGCCCGCGTCAAGGTCGAGCCGAAGTTGAACGTGGTGGAGTTCCGCGTGTCTGAGGACGCGCTGCTTGAGCCCGGCACCAAGCTTTCCGCTGCCCATTTCGTGATCGGCCAGAAGGTCGATGTGACGGGCACGTCGAAGGGCAAGGGGTTCGCGGGCGTCATGAAGCGCTGGAACTTCGCCGGTCTGGAAGCGTCGCACGGCGTTTCGATTAGCCACCGTTCGCATGGTTCGACCGGTCAGCGCCAGGATCCCGGCAAGGTCTTCAAGAACAAGAAGATGGCCGGTCATATGGGCGATGAACGCGTGACCACGCTGAACCTGGAAATCGCAGCAGTGGACGAAGAGCGGAACCTAATCATGGTTCGCGGTTCGATCCCGGGTGCGAAGAACGGGCTCGTTCTGATCCGCGATGCGATCAAGAAGGCACGCCATAGCGATGCGCCGTATCCGGCCGCGACGCTGGCTGCCGCCGGTTGAGGAAGAGGGCAATGGAACACGATATCAAGACCCTCGACAATGGTAGCGCCGGTTCGCTGACGTTGCCGGACGAGATCTTCGCGGTGACGCCGCGTGCTGACATCATGGCGCGTGTCGTTCACTGGCAGCTGGCCAAGCGTCGTGCGGGTACGCATCGAACGAAAGGCATGGGCGAAATCTCCGGCACGACCAAGAAGCCTTACAAGCAGAAGGGCACGGGTTCGGCTCGTCAGGGTTCGCTGCGTGCGCCGCAGTTCCGGACTGGTGGCGTGGTGCATGGTCCGGTCGTTCGCGACCATGGCTATGATCTGCCGAAAAAGGTTCGCAAGCTGGGCCTGATTTCCGCGCTTTCCCAGAAGGCGGCGGATGGCAAGCTGATCGTTCTGGATGCGGCTTCGGGCGTGACCAAGACAAAGGAAGCGGCGGCCAAGATCAAGGCGCTGGGCTGGAACTCGGCCCTGATCGTTGACGGGACCGTCGATGAGGTTTTCGGCCGTGCGGTTCGGAACCTGGTGAAGATCGACGTTCTGCCGACCATCGGTGCGAATGTTTATGACATCCTCAACCACGATGTGCTGGTGATCACCCGCGCCGGTCTCGAAGGCCTGAAGGAGCGCCTGTCATGACCAATGTGCTCGAAATTCGCCGCAAAGCGGAGCGTATGTCGCGTGAGGCAATGTTCGACGTGATTCGTGCGCCGCACATCACCGAGAAGTCCACCGCGCTTTCCGAGCGTAATCAGGTTGTCTTCAAGGTTGCCCTGACGGCGACCAAGCCGGAGATCAAGGTTGCGGTCGAGACGTTGTTCGGGGTGAAAGTCCTGGACGTCAACACGCTGGTGCAGAAGGGCAAGACGAAGCGGTTCAAGGGCCGTCTGGGTCATCGCTCCGACATCAAGAAGGCGTTTGTGCAGCTTGCGGAAGGTCAGTCCATCGACCTGACCGCGAAGCTGGGCTGACGCGGGGTAGACTACTATGGCATTGAAGCACTTTAATCCCACGACGCCGAGCACCCGCGGCACCGTGCTGATCGACCGCAGTGAACTGTGGAAGGGCAAGCCGGTCAAGCAGCTCACGGAAGGCAAGAACAAGTCTGGTGGCCGTAACAATCACGGTCGCACGACATCTCGTTTCCGTGGCGGCGGGCACAAGCAGTCCTATCGTTATGTCGATTTCAAGCGTCGGAAATTCGACGTTTCGGCGACGGTGGAGCGTCTTGAGTATGATCCGAACCGCACGGCGTTCATTGCGCTCATCAAGTATGATGACGGCGAACTGTCCTATATTCTGGCCCCGCAGCGTCTGAAGGTTGGCGATCGTGTTGTTTCCGGCGCGCGTACTGACGTAAAGCCGGGCAATGCGATGCCGCTAGGCGCGATGCCGGTTGGCACGATCGTGCACAACATCGAGCTGAAGGCGAGCGCCGGCGGCAAGATCGCGCGTTCGGCTGGAACCTACGCGCAGCTGGTCGGCAAGGATGCCGGTTATGCGCAGATCAAGCTCCAGTCCGGCGAACTACGCGTCGTTCGCGGCGAATGCATGGCGACCATTGGTGCGGTTTCGAACCCGGACAACATGAACCAACATCTCGGCAAGGCGGGTCGTGCGCGCTGGATGGGGCGTCGTCCTCATAACCGTGGCGTCGTCATGAACCCGGTCGACCATCCGCATGGTGGTGGTGAAGGCCGTTCGTCTGGTGGTCGTCATCCGGTTACGCCTTGGGGCAAGCCGACCAAGGGCTACAAGACTCGTGTTAACAAGAAGACGGACAGCTTGATTATCCGTCGCCGTAAGACCGGCAAGTAAGAGGGGGCAGAGAGAGATGGCACGTTCCGTCTGGAAGGGCCCGTTCGTTGACGGGTATTTGTTCGGTAAGGCTGAGGCGTCGCGCGCATCGGGCCGTAGCGAAGTGATCAAGATCTGGTCGCGTCGTTCCACGATCCTGCCGCAGTTTGTCGGTCTGACCTTTGGTGTCTATAACGGCCACAAGTTCCTGCCTGTGCAGGTGACGGAGAACATGGTCGGTCACAAGTTCGGTGAGTTTTCGCCGACTCGGACCTTTCCCGGCCATGCCTCCGACAAGAAGTCGAAGCGGGGCTGATCATGAGCAAGCCGAAGCACATTCGTACCCTGGCCGATACTGAGGCCCAGGCAGTTGCGCGCAACATTCGTGTCAGCCCGCGCAAGTTGAACTTGGTTGCGGCGATGATCCGCAACCAGCCGGCATCCGCTGCAATCGCGTCGCTGACGTTCTCGCGTCGTCGCATTGCTCAAGAAGTCAAGAAGGCTCTCGAGAGCGCAGTGGCGAATGCTGAGAATAACCATCAGCTCGACGTTGATCAGCTTGTCGTGAAGACGGCCGAAGTTGGCAAGTCGATCGTCATGAAGCGGTTTCACGCCCGTGGCCGTGGTCGTTCGGCGCGCGTTGAGAAGTTCTTCAGCCATCTGAAGATCGTCGTTGCCGAGCGTTCGGCTGACGAGTCCGCGACTGAGGCCGCCCCGCAGGGTGGACGCCGTCGTCGTGCCGCGACCGCAGAGCAGAAGGCAGCCTGATCATGGGACATAAAGTCAATCCGGTCGGGCTTCGGCTCGGCATCAATCGCACTTGGGACAGCCGCTGGTATGCAGGGGCGGATTACTCCCGCCTGTTGCACGAAGACCTGAAGCTTCGTGCATTCCTGCGGCGCAAGCTCTCGGGAGCTGGCGTTTCCCGCGTCGTGATCGAGCGCCCGGCCAAGAAGCCGCGCGTGACGATCTATGCGGCACGCCCGGGCGTCGTGATCGGCAAAAAGGGCCAGGATATCGACGCGCTGCGCAAGGAACTGAGCCGTATGGCGAAGACCGACGTTGCGCTTAACATCGTCGAGATTCGCAAGCCTGAGATCGATGCGACCCTGGTGGCGGAAAACATCGCCCAGCAGCTTGAGCGTCGCGTGGCTTTCCGCCGTGCGATGAAGCGCGCGGTGCAGTCCGCGATGCGTCTGGGAGCGCAGGGGATCCGGATCAATTGCTCGGGCCGTCTTGGTGGCGCTGAAATCGCACGTATCGAGTGGTATCGTGAGGGCCGCGTGCCGTTGCATACCCTGCGTGCGGATGTCGATTACGGTGTTGCCACCGCGAAGACAACCTATGGCACCTGCGGCGTCAAGGTCTGGATCTTCAAGGGTGAAATCCTGACGCATGACCCGCTGGCACAGGACCGTCGCGCTGCCGAGCAGGCACCGCAGCGCTGAGCTGATCTGGAGTTTAGGCGCCGTCACAGGCGCATGAGGAATTACGAAGATGCTTTCCCCGAAGCGAACGAAGTTTCGCAAGGCTCACAAGGGCCGCATCCATGGACTGGCCAAGGGTGGAACGACGCTCAATTTCGGCGCGTTCGGCCTGAAGGCACTTGAGCCTGAGCGCGTGACCGCGCGCCAGATCGAAGCGTCCCGTCGTGCGATCACGCGTGCGATGAAACGTGCCGGTCGTGTATGGATTCGTATTTTTCCGGATCTTCCGGTCTCGACTAAACCGGCAGAAGTGCGTATGGGCTCCGGTAAGGGGTCTCCGGAATATTGGGTGGCACGGGTCAAGCCGGGCCGCATCCTGTTCGAGATCGAGGGCGTTCCCCCTGATGTCGCGCGTCTGGCGCTGACGTTGGGTGCGGCAAAGCTCCCGATCAAGACGAAGTTCGTGACCCGCATCGGGGAGGCGTAAGATGGCTGAACAGTACAAGCCGGCCGATCTGCGTGCGAAGAGCGCCGACGAGCTGCAGTCATTGCTGCTGGATCTGAAGCGCGAGCAGTTGAATCTGCGCTTCCAGCACGCGACTGGCCAGAGCGAAGGTCAAGGACGAGTGCGCTTGGTGCGTCGTGCTATCGCACGCATCAAGACGGTCGTTCACCAATCGAAGAACAGTGCGGGCGCAAAAACGTCCGCCGCAAAGTCCTGAGAGGAGACGGGCGATGCCAAGGCGCGTCCTGACCGGGCGAGTGACAAGCGACAAGATGGACAAGACGGTTACCGTTCTTGTTGATCGGCGCGTTATGCACCCGCTCTATAAGAAGTTTATTCGTCGTTCTAAAAAATATGCGGCGCATGACGAGAACAATGAGTGTCACGTTGGGGACATGGTTCGCATTGAAGAATGTGCACCGATCTCCAAGCGGAAGACGTGGGCAGTGGTGACGCGAAACGGGGCCGAGCTCGGCGCCGACGCGACCACGGCTCAGGCTTCGGCATAAGAGGGGCATAGACCATGATCCATCCCGAGACCAACCTTGAGGTCGCCGATAATTCCGGCGCCCGTCAGGTGCAGTGCATCAAGGTGCTGGGCGGTTCCAAGCGGAAGACTGCCTCGGTCGGCGACGTGATTGTCGTGTCCGTCAAGGAAGCGATTCCTCGTGGCAAGGTGAAGAAAGGTGACGTCCATCAGGCCGTTATCGTTCGGACCTCCTATCCGGTGCGCCGTCCTGATGGCAGTGCGATCCGCTTCGACAAGAATGCGGCCGTGCTGATCAACAAGCAGCAGGAGCCGATCGGCACCCGTATCTTTGGGCCGGTCGTTCGTGAACTGCGTGCGCGCAAGTTCATGAAGATCATTTCTCTGGCGCCGGAGGTGCTGTAATGGCCGCGCGCATCAAGAAGGGTGACCAAGTTCTGGTCACCACCGGTTCGTCGAAGGGTGTTCAGGGAGAAGTTCTCTCTGTGAACCCGACGATGGACAAGGCTGTCGTCCGTGGTGTCGCGCTTGCGAAGCGCCATACGAAGCCTAGCCGCACGAATCAGGAAGGCGGAATCGTCTCCCGTGAAATGCCTGTGCATCTGTCCAACCTGAAGCTCGTCGATCCGAAGAGCGGCAAGCCGACGCGCGTTGGTTTCCGTGTTCTGGAAGATGGCCGCAAGGTCCGCGTCGCCAAGGCGACCGGCGATGTCATCGAAGGCTGAAGGAGGCGAATATGTCTGAAGCACAGACCCAGAGCCGTACTTTGCCGCGGATGCAGCAGCGTTATCAGGATACCCTGCGTGCGCAGCTTCGTGAGCAGTTCGGCTACAAGAACATCATGCAGGTGCCCAAGCTCGAGAAGATCGTGCTGAACATGGGTGTCGGCGAGGCGGCTGGCGACCAGAAGAAGCTGGACGCCGCTGTAGCGGAAATGACGGCGATTGCCGGTCAGAAGCCGGTCAAGACCCTGGCGCGCAAGGCGATTGCCGGGTTCAAGATCCGCGAAGGCCTGCCGATCGGCTGCAAGGTTACACTTCGTGGCGCCCGGATGTATGAATTCTTGGATCGTCTGGTGACGATCGCGATGCCGCGTATTCGCGATTTTCGTGGTCTGCCGGCGAACAAAGGCTTTGACAGCCGTGGCAACTTTGCGATGGGCATGAAAGAGCAGATCGTGTTCCCGGAGATCGAGTATGACAAGATCGATCAGGTCCGGGGCATGGACATTATCTTTGTGACATCCGCGAAGACTGATGCCGAGGCGAAGGCGCTTCTCAAGGCGTTTGACCTGCCGTTTAACGCCTGATTGCAATTAGGCGCCAGGAACGGGCATTTCGGCCTTCCCTTGGGAGGCCAATCGCCTATATAGACACGCTGTTTGGAAAACCGTTGGGAAGGGCCCGACAGGTTCCGGAGGAAATATCAAGCATGGCTAAGATCTCCGCCGTCAACCGAAATGCCAAGCGTGCGCGCATGGCAGCACGGGACAAGGAAAAGCGGACTGCTCTCAAGGGCATTATCAAGGATCGCACCCTGCCGGTTGAAGAGCGCTTCGACGCGACTTTGAAGCTAGCTGAACTGCCGCGCAACGGATCGCGTGTTCGCGTGCGTCTGCGTTGCAAGCTGTCCGGTCGTTCGCGCGCTAATTATCGCAAGTTCGAACTGAGCCGTATTGCTCTGCGCGACCTGGCCTCTGCTGGCCAGATCCCGGGTATGGTCAAGTCGAGCTGGTAAGGGGCTGATTCATGTCATTGTCTGATCCGCTGGGTGATATGCTCACCCGGATCCGTAACGCACAGCGCGCGCGTCATGCCGCTTGTGTTGCACCGGCGTCCAAGCTCCGTGCCAATGTGCTCGAAGCTCTGCGCCGTGAAGGTTACATTCGTGGGTTCTCGACCGAAGAACTGCGCGCTGGCGTGTCTCAGCTTCGTATCGAACTGAAATATGCCGAGGGCCAGCCGGTCATCAAAGAAATCCATCGCGTCTCGAAGCCAGGCCGCCGCGTCTATTCCAAGATTAAGGAATTGCCGCGGGTTTATGCTGGTCTCGGTGTCTCGATCCTGTCCACCCCGCGTGGCGTCCTTTCGGACGTTGAGGCCCGCGCCGCCAATGTTGGCGGTGAAGTCCTCTGCCGCGTGTTCTAAGGAGAGGGATCGATGTCACGAGTAGGCAAATATCCTGTCGCAGTTCCTGCTGGCGTTGAGATTTCGATTGTCAACAGCACATTGACGGCCAAAGGGAAGCGCGGTTCGCTGTCGATTCCGTTGTCGCGTCATGTCGAGGCGAAGGTAGAGGGTGGTCAGATCGCGATCAGCCCGGTTGGCGCGCGTTCACGTGAGTCTTGGACGATGTGGGGCACCACCCGCGCGGTGGTCGCCAATGTCGTGAAGGGCGTTTCCGAGGGCTTCACCAAGGCGCTGGAAATTCAGGGCACGGGTTTTCGTGCTTCTGTCCAAGGGTCTAACCTGGTGATGAACTTAGGTTATTCTCACGACATCGTTTATCCGGTGCCGGCTGATGTGAAGATCACCACGCCTCGGCCGACTGCGATTGTCGTTGAAGGTAATGACAAGCAGCGCGTTGGTCAGGTGGCGCTTGACATTCGTAGCTTCCGCAAGCCGGAGCCTTACAAGGGCAAGGGCGTGCGCTACGAGACCGAAGTTCTCCGTCGCAAGGAAGGCAAGAAGAAGTAATGGCTACGCAGCAAGGTTTGCAGGAGCGCCGCCGCGAGCGGTTGCGCTTCCAGCTTCGCCGCAAGAGCGGTGGCCGGCCGCGTTTGTCGGTCTTCCGCTCGGGTAAGAACATCTATGCGCAGGTGATCGACGATACGCAGGGCAAAACCCTGGCGGCGGCGTCCACCCTCGAAAAGGAAATCCGGGCCGAGGGCAAGACGGGCGCCGACAAGGCTGCTGCGTCTGCTGTTGGCAAGCTCGTTGCGCAGCGCGCGACGGCCGCTGGCGTTTCCGCCGTGGTGTTCGACCGCGGTTCGTACCTGTATCACGGTCGGGTCAAGGCCCTGGCCGAGGCCGCCCGTGAAGGCGGGCTGTCGTTCTAAGGGAGAGATCACTTATGGCACGAGAGCCAAGAGAAGGCGGCCGTGGTGGTCGCGAACGTGAGCGCGAGCGCGAGCAGGGCGACGATCTGGTCGACAAGCTGGTTACGATTAACCGTGTCGCCAAGGTGGTGAAGGGCGGACGTCGTTTCGCTTTTGCCGCATTGGTCGTGGTTGGCGACCAGAAGGGGCGTGTCGGGTATGGCGCGGGCAAGGCTCGTGAAGTTCCCGAGGCGATCCGGAAGGCGACCGAGCGTGCGAAGCGCACCATGATCCGCGTTCCGATGAAGGAAGGCCGGACCTTGCATCACGACATGGCTGGTCGCTTCGGGGCTGGTAAGGTCGTGCTGCGCACGGCTGAAGCCGGAACCGGGATCATTGCCGGTGGCCCGATGCGTGCGGTATTCGAATCCCTCGGCGTCAATGACGTTGTGGCGAAGTCGCTCGGCACCCGGAACCCGCATAACATGGTCAAGGCCACGTTTGCTGCGCTTGAGCGTTGCACCAGCCCGCGTGCTGTTGCCAATCGACGTGGCAAGAAGGCCTCTGACCTGTTCTCGAAGCGGGCCAATGACGCTGCACCGACGGAGGAAGCCAATGTCTGATGCCAAGGCAACCGTTCGCGTCAAGCAGACGGCGTCCGGTGCAGGTCGTAAGCCGGGTCAGAAAGATACTCTGATCGGGCTGGGCCTGAAGGGAATTGGGTCGACCCGCGAGCTGGAGGATACGCCTTCGGTTCGTGGTATGATCCGCAAGGTAGCCCACCTGATTTCGGTGGAGGATTGAAATGAACCTGAACGAACTGCGTGACAACGAGGGCTCTCGTTATCGCAAGAAGCGTCTGGGGCGTGGCATCGGGTCCGGCAAGGGTAAAACTTCCGGACGTGGTGTTAAGGGTCAGAAGGCGCGCGAGGGCGTCTCGCTCAATGGCTTCGAAGGTGGTCAGCTTCCGCTGTATCGTCGTATGCCGAAGCGAGGGTTCGTGAACATCTTCCGTAAGGAATATGCGCCGATCAACCTCGGTACGTTGGACAAGGCGATTGCCGATGGCAAGCTGGATGCCAATGCGACGGTGACGGAAGAGACTCTGCGTGGTGCTGGTCTGGTTGGGACGGGCAAGTATGCCGGTGTCCGCTTGCTGGCACGGGGCGAAATCACCCGTAGCGTGACCATTGAAGTCGCTGGTGCTTCTGCTGCTGCGGTTGCCGCGGTGGAGAAGGCTGGTGGTTCCGTCAAGACCACGGTTGCGAAGAAGCAGACGGACGTTCCGGCTGCTTGATCGTGAGCCTCACTCCATAAAGTGGTGTTCTCGGGACGCTGTTTTATGGTCGACATCTACGAGGTTTGAGGCAGCGTCCCGTGTTTGCACGGCGGCGCTGTTTTCATGAAAGGACGGGCGGATGGCTTCCGCAGCTGAGCAACTGGCCTCCAATCTGAATTTCAGTTCGTTTTCGAAAGCGACCGAGCTGAAGAAGCGCATCTGGTTCACGCTTGGCGCGCTGATCATCTATCGGCTTGGGACCTATATCCCGGTGCCGGGTGTGGATGCGACCGTGATGGGGCAGCTTCTGGCCCAGCATCAGGGCGGCATTCTGGGCATGTTCGACATGTTCACGGGCGGCGCTCTGGGGCGTATGACAGTGTTTGCCCTGAATATCATGCCTTATATCAGTGCATCGATTATCGTGCAGTTGCTTTCGACTGCGCTGCCGTCGTTGGAGGCGCTGAAGAAGGAAGGTGAGGCGGGGCGCAAGAAGCTCAATGCCTATACGCGTTATCTGACGGTATTCATTGCCTTGTTCCAGGCATATGGGATCGCGGTTGGGCTTGAGAATATGCATAGCCAAGCCGGCAATGCGGTTGTCATGCCTGGCGCGTTCTTCATCATGTCTTCGGTCGTGACGCTAGTTGGCGGCACGATGTTCCTGATGTGGCTGGGTGAGCAGATTACGGCACGAGGCGTCGGTAATGGTGTGTCGCTTATCATCTTCGCGGGTATTGTCGCCAACTTGCCGCACGCTTTGGCCAGTTTGTTTCAGCTTGGCTATACTGGCGCACTGTCTCCGTTTTTCGTGATCGTGTTTCTGGTTTTGGCGGCTCTGACCATCGCGTTCATCGTTTTCATGGAGCAGGCGTAACGGCGTGTATTGATACAGTATCCCAAGCGTCAGGTCGGGAGCCGGATGTATGGCGGCGAGTCGACGCACATGCCGCTCAAAGTTAACACAGCCGGTGTTATACCGCCGATCTTCGCATCGTCCGTTCTGCTGATCCCGGTGACGATTGCCGGGTTCATGAATGGAAAATCGATGCCGGGCTGGCTATCGTTTTTGGGACAGGAACTGGGGCAGGGGCAGCCACTCTATATGCTGTTCTATGCTGCGATGATTCTGTTCTTCTCGTACTTCTATGCTGCGGTTACGTTCAATCCCGAAGAAACGGCTGAAAATCTGCGGAAGCAGGGTAGTTTCATTCCAGGGATCAAACCCGGGTCCAATACCGTTCGATATTTCGATCGTATCTTGACCCGCCTGACAACGATCGGGGCGCTTTATCTGGTTTTGGTGTGTCTGTTGCCGCAGATCCTGATCAGTCGTTACAATGTGCCGTTTTATTTTGGCGGAACGAGCCTGATCATCATTGTGTCCGTCACGATCGATACGGTGACGCAGATCCAGTCTCATCTGGTGGCTCATCAGTATCAGGGACTGATTCGCAAACAGCGAGGGCGTGAGCGGGGACGGGTGAAGCTAAGATGAACATCATCCTGCTTGGCCCCCCAGGGGCTGGAAAGGGGACGCAGTCGAAGCGTCTTGAAGCTCGTGACGGCTTCGTTCAGATCTCGACGGGAGACATGTTGCGTGCTGAGGTTCAGGCTGGCTCAGAACTTGGCCTGAAGGCCAAGGCAATCATGGAGCGGGGTGACTTCATCCCCGATCCGATCATGATTGAGATGATTCAGCAGCGGGTTCAGCAGCCGGATTGTGGCAAAGGCTTCATTCTGGACGGGTTTCCCCGGACCGAGGCTCAGGCGCGGGCGCTCGACTCGATGTTGAGCCGATTGACGATGCAAATCGATGCTGTCCTGTTGCTTGATGTTGACGAGCCTACCCTGATCGACCGAATTGCCGGTCGTTTTACCTGTGCCAAATGCGGCGAGGGATATAACGATAGCTTCAAGCCAACCAAGATGCCGAATATCTGTGATGTCTGCGGCAGTCACGAGTTCGTTCGTCGTCCGGATGACAACCGCGAGACCGTGCAGAAGCGGTTTGATGTGTATCGAAATCAGACGACGCCGATTCTGCCTTATTATCAGGCGGAGGGGCGTTTGATGAAGGTTGATGGGATGGCATCGATCGATGCTGTCAGCGTGGAGATTGATGCCGCTTTGGAGAAAACCGGCCACATCACGGAGATGTGAACGGATTTGTTTGACTCGGAGGGGGGTGACGTTATATTGCGCGCCCTCGACACCGGCGTAGAGCAGAGGCCGAAAACGTTCATTGCGATTCTTGCAGAATGCAGTGACGTCAGGCGTATCTTCTGACGACACGCCATCATGTGGAAGGGACGACCGGAAGGTTGACTCTTTTCACCAACAGGATTTAGCCCGGCGACGTTTCGGGCGTTTGAGGAGTGAGTGGCGTGGCGCGTATTGCCGGCGTGAATATTCCGACCAACAAGCGGGTGCTGATCGCGCTGCGCTATATCTATGGTATTGGCCCTTCCACGGCGCAGGCAATCTGCACCAAGCTGGAAATTCCTGATGCGAAGCGTGTCAATGAGCTGAGCGACGACCAGATCGTCAAGATCCGTGAGCTGATTGACGCCGAGTATCGCGTCGAGGGTGATCTTCGTCGTGAGACGGCGATGAACATCAAGCGTCTGATGGATCTGGGCTGCTATCGCGGTCTGCGCCATCGTCGTGGTCTGCCGGTTCGCGGGCAGCGCACGCATACCAACGCCCGTACCCGCAAGGGCAAGGCTGTGGCCATTGCTGGCAAGAAGAAGGTGACACGCTAATCCGGTTTCTGCCTGATTGGCTTGGCGGCCTTATTCCGGGCCGTCAGCACTTTGTCGCCTTTATTGGAACTGACAGGATAACCTCATATGGCTAAGGCCGCTGCTCCGCGCATTCGTAAGAAAGAGCGCAAGAACATTATCTCTGGTGTTGCGCACGTGCTTTCCACGTTCAACAACACCATGATCACTATTTCGGATGCGCAGGGTAATTCGATTGCCTGGTCTTCCGCAGGTGCGCAGGGCTTCAAGGGCTCTCGTAAGTCCACGCCTTATGCCGCGCAGGTTGCTGCCGAGGATGCGGGCCGCAAGGCGCGTGAGCATGGCATGGAGACGCTTGAGATCGAAGTGTCCGGCCCGGGCTCAGGGCGCGAGAGTGCCTTGCGTGCCTTGCAGGCCGTCGGTTTTTCGATCACGTCCATTCGCGATATGACGCCCGTGCCGCATAACGGCTGCCGTCCGCGGAAGCGCCGCCGCGTCTGAGGATTTGTCCCGGCTGGTTTCAGCCGGGACCGTTCCTACGTCGATTCGCGAAAATTCGCGGAATCTGGTCCGCCGTTCTCCGGTGGATTTCGTTTTTGAAAGGCTATGACCTTGGTTCTCCAGAAGAACTGGCAGTCACTCATCAAGCCGGAAAAACTGGAAGTCGAGCCGGGCGCGGTTCCGTCCCAGACGGCGACCGTGGTTGCCGAACCGCTTGAGCGTGGCTTTGGCCTCACGCTTGGTAACGCGATTCGTCGTATCCTGCTGTCTTCGCTTCAGGGCGCTGCCGTCACGGCTATCCAGATCGATGGCGTTCTGCATGAGTTCTCGTCCGTTGCCGGCGTGCGCGAGGATGTGACCGATATCGTCTTGAACGTGAAGCAGCTTGCGCTGCGCATGCATGGCGAAGGGCCGAAGCGTATGCTTCTGACCGCGATTGGCCCAGGTGAAGTCAAGGCGGGTCAAATTCAGACCGGCCACGATATTGAAGTGATGAATCCTGATCTGGTGCTCTGCACGCTTGATGACGGCGTGAAGCTTGGGATGGAATTCACGGTCAATATGGGCAAGGGCTACGTCCCGGCTGCTGCGAACCGTCCGGAAGATGCGCCTATCGGGTTGATCCCGATCGATGCGATTTATTCGCCGGTGCGTCGTGTGTCCTACAAGGTCGAGCAGACCCGTGTTGGACAGGTAACAGATTATGACAAGCTGATCCTGACGCTGGAGACCAACGGGTCTGTTACGCCGGAAGACAGCCTGGCACTGGCGGCGCGTATTCTTCAGGATCAGTTGCAGTTGTTCATCAACTTCGATGAGCCACGCCCTGTTCGCCATGAAGAGCCACGTGACGATCTGCCGTTCAATCGCAATCTGCTTCGCAAGGTGGATGAGCTTGAATTGTCGGTTCGTAGTGCGAACTGCTTGAAGAACGACAACATCGTCTATATTGGCGATCTTGTGCAGAAGACCGAGCAGGAGATGCTGCGTACTCCGAATTTTGGCCGCAAGTCCCTGAATGAGATCAAGGAGGTTCTGACCTCCATGGGTCTGTCTCTCGGAATGAGCGTGCCGGCTTGGCCGCCTGAGAATATCGAAGATCTGGCCAAGCGTCTCGACGAGCCGTTCTGAGCAACCCAAACTAGATAGGAAGAAACATCATGCGTCATGGTGTGAGCGGGCGTAAGCTCAATGTCACCTCTACCCACCGCGCCGCCATGTTCCGCAACATGGCCGTGGCCCTCATCAAGCACGAGCAGATCACTACGACGCTGCCAAAGGCGAAGGAACTTCGTCCGGTGGTTGAGAAGCTGATCACGCTTGGCAAGCGCGGCACGCTTCACGCGCGTCGTCAGGCCGTTTCCCAGCTTCAGGACGAGACCATCGTCAGCAAGCTGTTTTCGGCTGTTGCAGAGCGTTATCAGGGCCGTTCCGGCGGCTATACGCGCGTTCTGCGGGCTGGCGTTCGTTATGGCGACAACGCTGACATGGCTGTGATCGAGTTCGTTGATCGCGATGTCGAAGCCAAGGGCAAGGATAGCGGCCCGGTTCAGCAGCGCGTTCAGGAAGACGATTCCCTCGCAGCCTGATCGGCTGGCAGAGTAATGAGAGCCGGTCCTTTTGGGCCGGCTTTTTTTTATGTACTAAAACGGTCCCATTTCAGATGCTGTTGTGGTAGTTTTTCCTCCTCAGCAGGGAAGCGCACTTCTTATGTGTGCATAATGCGAACCGCAGGACCAGTTATGTGTTCTGTATCGAAATGTTCGCTGAGTGGTGCCCAAAGCTCCACGGTATCGCCCTGTGATTTTTGAGACCCGGGCCTGAGCACTCTCGTAAGGTCTGCAACGACGCATCCCATGTCGAACGGGGCAATGAGGTTCCGCTCGACTCGTGATGCGCCTTTTGATGGAGAGCATCATTGTCGGATACAAAAACGGGTCGGCGAGGGATCGCTGATATTCTGGGCATTCCCAAAGCGTTGTTCTGGGGTTTTGTCGGGCTTCTTCTTTTTATGGTCGGGGACGGTGTCGAGGCTGGATATCTCGATACATATATGTTGCATCATGGGCATACGCAGGGAGATGTGAACCTTCTGTTCACGGCCTATGGCGTTACGGTCATGATTGCTGCCTGGTTTTCAGGGCCGCTTTCCGATCTTTACGGCCCCAAGAAAGTCATGTGGGCCGGTCTGGTCATGTGGGCCATTCTTGAAGCCTGTTTTCTTGGACTGGGGCTTGGACCGAACAACTATCCGATAGCGCTGACTTTCTATGCCCTGCGCGGTTTTGCCTATCCGTTGTTTGCCTACGGCTTTCTGGTGTGGATTGCTGCGGCGACACCGCCGATGATGCTTGGGTCTGCTGCCGGCTGGTTCTGGTTTTCCTTTTCGGCCGGGTTGCCGACGCTGGGTTCACAGTTCGCGCGGTATGCCATCCCCGAGATCGGCGAGCTGGCGACGTTCTGGTCATCGCTGGGGCTGGTGGTTCTGGGTGGTCTGGTGGCGTTGCTGTTCACGCGTGAGCCGACTGGTTCGAAGCGGCTGCTTCCTGATCATGTGAACACCAAGGATGTCTTTTTCGGTTCGATCAGCATTGTCTGGCGTGAGCCCAAGACGCTTGTGGCGGGGATTGTACGCACGATTGATACGTCTTCCGAGTATGCGTTTCTGGCGATCATGCCGGCGTTCTTTATTGACCAGCTTCACTTCACGCAGTCTCAATGGCTGAACCTGCTTTCGATCGTGTTCCTGAGCAACATCCTGTTTAATCTTGTCTCAGGGATGATCGCTGACAAGATGGGCCATCGGACGGTGGTTGCGATCTTTGGCGGGATTGGTGGATTCGTCTCCATTCCCTTGTTCTATTATGTGCCGGTCTGGTATCCGGGTGACTTTATGATGGCTGCCATCGTCGGGGCCTTTTATGGGGCGACCGTGGCTGCATTCGTTCCCCTGTCCGGGTTGATGCCGCAGATCTGCCCGAAGGAAAAGGCCGCGGCTCTTTCCATCCTTGGGCTTGGTGCGGGTGCGAGCACCTGGGTTGGCCCGGCGATCGTTGGGCTCTGCGAAGGTGTTTTCGGGTTTGGATTGGAAGGTGTGGTCTGGGCTTTTGCCGTAATCTATCTGGCTGCTGCCGGCATGACGACTGTGCTTTCGATTTCTCCAGAAGCCAGACGTTATACCGAAGAAGCGATTGCCCGGGGTGAGACGGTGACTGCGGTTGGTCACTGAGTTTTTCACCGACTTTGTTATGTCCTAAGCTGAAAGGGCTGGTCTCGTGAGGGGCCGGCCTTTTTGCTGTCAGGGAGATTGTATGGATAGGAACGAGTTGAAGGCGGGCTTGGCGGCGGATGTCGGGCGGCTTCAGGACGGGCTTGAGGGTAATGCCTGTTATCGTGAGACGATCTGTCGGGTCAGCAGGCGTATGTGTGGAGAGGTGTCCGGAACGGTTTCTGACCTGATGTCGGACCGGCCGATACTGATGATTGCCGGAGCCTGGCTTACAGGCGGCGTGCTTGGAAGGACAATCGCGCGGCGAAGGTGAACTTTGATTAAGACGTAACGTTAACGGACCGACGACTTAATGGAGGCACCGTCATGTTGCATTGGGCTATTGTATTTCTGGTGATTTCGCTGGTGGCGGGTCTGTTCGGGTTTACTGGAATTTCCGAGTCTGCCGCAGGCATCGCGAAGATTCTGTTCTTCCTGTTTATTGTCATTTTCGTGATTTTTCTGGTCATGGCCCTGATGGCCGGTCACGCCGTCGCAGGCTGACCGGATTGGCGAATGGCCCGGTTTACGGGCCATTCGCTTCTGATGTGCCGGGCGGGCGAGCGCCGTTTTTGTCTTTCTGGATGAAGCCCGGCACGAATGGGTTGTCCGTTTGCAGCGAGTTGACCGATGGCAGGGTTGATGGATCCCAGCCTCCACCCAGATCGGTGATTAATGTGACGCTGGCTACGGCTTGCTGTTCCCGGACGCTTAGAGCTGTCAGTTCGTTCGAGAGTGCCTGCTGCTCTGCTGTTACGACAGTCGTGTAAATCTGTGTTCCTGCCAGATACTCGTTGGTGGATATCCGGACGGCTTCTTGTGACACCTGAACGGCAATATTCTGTTGCTGTAGCTGCTGGCCCAGTATTCTGAGATTGGAGAGCTGGTCTTCCGTACCTTGCAGGGCGCTCAGGACTGTCTGCCTGTATTGGGCGACGGCGTTATCATAGTCCGCATAGGCCTGTCGGACTGCTGCTGTGCGGGCACCTCCCTGGAAATAGGTTTCGGTCGAAGCTGCGCCAAGCGCCCATGTCTGGGTGCCGAGCTGGATGAGCTGGGAAATGGGATTGCCTGAATAGCCGAATGAGGCTGTGAGGGTGATGGTTGGGAAAAACGCGGCGATTTGATAGCCGATTTCAGCGTTATATGCGGCAACGTTACGTTCCTGCTCGGCGATGTCCGGGCGGCGTTGCAGCATGACGGATGGGAGGCTGTAGGGGGGGGCGGGCAGGGTATCGGGGAGTTTGCCGATCGGGATGGTGAGGTCTGCCGGGGCGTGTCCTGTCAGGACGGCGATGGCGTGTTCATACTGGGCGCGTTGGACGCCGGTCTGGATGGCCTGTGCGCGGGTGGTTTCGAGCTGGTATCGCGCCTGAAGAGCGGTGGTAGGATCCGCTGTGCCGGCATCAAGCTGATTTTTTGTAATCTGATAGGCTTGCTCATAATAGGTGACGTTGCGATTCAGCAGATCCCGTTCGCTGTCCAGATAGCGGAGTTCGAAGTAATCGGTGGCGAGTTGGGTTTGGTATGACAGGGTCATGGCGGCGAGTTCGGCGGCGCTGGCCTGGGTGGAGCGGACCTGCTCTTCGGTCTGACGGCGGACTTTACCCCAGATATCGACGGTCCAGCTTGCTGAGGGGCCGGTGCTCCAGGTGTTCTGCGTGATAGAGCTGCTGTAGTTGACGACGCTGCCTGACCCCGCAGATCGGGAGCTGATGCCCTGCGCGTTGCGGTTGAACTGGAAGCTACCGTTGAGGGTGGGGAAGAGTTGCGCCCGGATAGAATCGATCATGGCGGCGGCATGACGGTATTGGGCTTCGTAGGCCTTGACGTTCTGGTTCGAGACCGCGACCTGTTCCTCCATCTGGTTGAGCAGGGGGTCGTGATAGACTTCCCACCATTTTCCCTTCGGCATTTCCGCCATTTTCGGCTGTGCCCATTGCCAGCCTGGAGGAGGGGACTGTTCCTTGAACCGGGCTGAAATGATGGGTTTGGGACGGTGATAGTCTGGCCCGACCATGCAGCCTGAGAGAGTGGTCGTAAGTGTCATGGCGGCCAGGAGGCGGCGGGGAGTGGCAGGAGCGAAGAGACGGATCATCCTGGGAAACTATCCTGGCGAGAGCGGTGGAAGATGTGGGCGATGGTGGATGGTGCCCGGCGCATGGCGCGGCCGAACTGGTCCAGATACAGGAAGACGACGGGCGTGCTGTAGAGCGTCAGGGCCTGGCTGACCAGCAGGCCGCCGAGGATCGAGATGCCGAGGGGATGACGCAGTTCGCTGCCGTAGCCGTTGCCGATGATGAGCGGGACGGCGCCGAGGGCGGCGGCGATGGATGTCATGATGATCGGGCGGAAGCGCAGGATGCTGGCCTGACGGATGGCGTCGTGCGGGGTGTGGCCTTCGCGCAGGGCCTGGATGGCGAAATCGACCAGCATGATGGCGTTTTTCTTGACGATGCCGATGAGCAGGATGACGCCGATCATGGCGATCAGGGAGAAGTCCTCGCCGAAAAGCTGGAGGGCGAGGAGGGCACCGACGCCGGCCGAGGGAAGGGTGGAGAGGATGGTCAGCGGGTGGACGAGGCTTTCGTAGAGGATGCCGAGGACGATGTAGACGGTCAGGAGGGCGGCCATGATGAGCAGGGGCTCGCTGCTGACGGACTTCTGGTAGAGGGCGGCGTTCCCTGCGAAGCCGCCTTCGATGTCCTGCGGCATGTGCATCTGAGTCATGATGTCGCGGATGATTGTGACGGCCGTTCCAAGCGAAACGTTCGGGGCGAGGTTGAAGGATACGGTCGTCGCGACGGCCTGGCCCTGATGGTTGACGGTAATAGGGGTGGTCGTGGGGGTGATTTTGGAGATCATGGTCAGCGGAACCATGGTTTCCGCGCTTGTCGTGACGGCTGATCCTGTGGAGGCGGAATTGCCGCCGGCGAGGCTGTTGGCAATGGCGTTCTGGAAGGAGAGGGCGCTTTGACTGGTGGCGGAGGCCGCGTTTTCCTGCCGGACGCGGATGGTGTTGGAGACGGTGCCGCCCTGGGCCGCGCCACCCGCGGCGCTGATCCAGACCTGACGGAGGGTTGTGGGGTCGCTCCAGTATTGCGGCGCGGCTTCCATGACGACGCGGTACTGGTTCAGGGGTTTGTCGATGATTGAAGCGGCGCGCTGGCCGTAGGCGTCGAACAGGATATTGCTGACGAGCTGGGGGGTGATCTGGACGCGGGACTCAGTGTCACGCAGGAGGCGAACGGTGAGGGCGGAGCCGCCTTGCTGGAGGTCTGACGAGACGTCCATCAGTTCGGGGCGTTTCTGGAGTACGGCGACGAGGCGTGGGGTCCAGGTGTTCAGGCTGTCTGCGTCAGCGCTTTGCAGGCTATATTGATAGGCGGCGTTGGAACTGCGGGCGCCAGCGCGGACGGAGCCGGGTTCGCGCAGGTAGAGGCGTGCGCCGGTCATGTGGCGCAGGCGGCGGGCGATGCGCTGGATGGTGACGTCTACGCTGTCGGTCCGGGATTTCTTATCCGTCAGGGAGATGAAGAGATTGCCCTGATTGGAAGAGCGGCCGCCCAGAAAACCGGCGACGTGGTTGACGTCCCGGTCGGCGGTGACGGCCTGCATGGACTGCTCCATCTTGCTCTGCATGGCGGTGAAGGAGGTGGACTGGTCTCCCAGTAACTGGCCCATCATCAGGCCGGTGTCTTCGGTGGGGAAGAAGCCTTTGGGCATCTTGACGAAGAGGGCGAGGGCGAGGGCGAGGGTGAGCGGGAGAGACAGCACGGTGAGGAAGCGGTGGCGCAGTGCCCAGTCGAGCGAGGATCCGTAACCGTTGGTGACTGCGGTGATGGTGCGTTCGATGGTGCTGCCGATTTTCGATGCGGGGGCATGTGCGTCGTGGCGGAGGATCGTGGCGCACAGCATGGGAGTGAGGGAGAGGGATAGGACCATCGAGATCAGCAATGTGACCGAGAGGGTCATGGCGAATTCGTGGAACAGGCGACCGGCGATACCGCCCAGCAGGAGGATCGGGACGAAGACGGCGATCAGGGAGACGGTGATGGAGAGGACGGTGAAGGCGACTTCGCCGGAGCCTTTGACGGCGGCGTCGAACCGGGAATGGCCCATTTCGAGGTAGCGGGTGACGTTTTCCAGCACGACGATGGCGTCGTCCACGACAAAGCCCGTGGAGATGGTGAGGGCCATCAGGGACATGTTGTCGAGCTGATAGCCGAGCAGTTCCATGACACCGAAGGTGGCGATGATGGAGGTGGGGACGATGAGAGCCGGGATGATGATGGCCGTGAAGGAGCGCAGGAAGATCAGCACCACGCCGACGACGAGGCCGACGGCGATGATCAGGGTGAGTTTGGTATCGGCCAGCGAGTCCCGGATCGTAACGGAGCGGTCGATGACGATATGCAGGCCGACATCGGGGGGGAGGGCGGACTGGATCAGTTTGAAGCGGGCTTTGATCTGATCGACGGTATCGATGATGTTGGCGCCGGCTTGTGCGAAGACCGGGATGATGATGGCAGGCTGGCCGTCGTACCAGCCGGCATTGCGGACGTTTTCGACGCTGTCCACCACATAGCCGACATCGGCGAGATGGACGGCCTGATTGCTGCGATAGGCGATGATGAGATCGCGATAGGCTTCGGCGGTGGTGGCCTGATCGTTCACATCGAGGGAGTAGCGTTGGCCTTTGGTTTCGATGAAGCCTTTCGGAGTGTGGGCATTGGCGGAAGCGAGGGCGGCGCGGACGTCCTCGAAGCCGATGCCGTATTTGTAGAGTTTCAGGGGGTTGAGTTCGACGCGGACGGCGGGGAGGGCGCTGCCGCCGATATCGAGATCTCCCACGCCCTGCACCTGAAAGAGCTGCTGCTGGAGGACGTTGGTGGCGAAATCGTAGAGTTGCGGCTTGGTGCGGGTTTGGGAGGTGAGAGCCAGCACCAGCATGGGTGGGCCGTTGGAATTGGCCTTGAAATAGGACGGGTTCTGGCGGAGCGAGGTGGGGAGATCGGCGTGTGAGGCTTGCAGGGCGGCTTCGACGTCCCGCGCGGCGCCGTTGATGTCTCGCGACAGGTCGAATTGCAGGGTGATGCGGGTCTGGTTGACCATGGACTGGGAGGTCATTTCGGTCAGGCCCGCGATGGCGCCCAGGTGACGTTCCAGCGGTTCGGCGATGGTACTGGCGATTTCTGCCGGGGAGCCGCCGGCCTGTTGGGCCTGTACGGTGATGACCGGAAAATCGACGTTCGGGAGATCGGCCACGGGGAGCATCACGTAGCCGAGAACGCCGCCGATCAGCATGGCGACCGTCAGAAGGGTGGTAGCGACGGGCCGCGTGATGAACAGGCGGGTGAGGTTCACCGGTTTTCCTGTGGGGTCGTTGCCGGACGTGTTGTTGCCGGGCTGGGGGCGATGCCGAGCAGGCGGCGGGTTGAGGTGCCGATACGGTCCATCGCCAGATAGATCACGGGGGTGGTGAACAGGGTGAGGATCTGGGAGAGGGCGAGGCCGCCGACGATGGCGACGCCAAGGGGACGGCGGAGTTCGGACCCGACGCCGGAGCCGAGCATCAGGGGCAATGCGCCGAGGAGTGCGGCGAGCGTGGTCATCAGGATCGGGCGGAAGCGCAGGGTGGCGGCGTGCCGGATGGCGGCGATGGGGGCCATGCCTTCGATACGTTCGGCCTCAAGGGCGAAGTCGATCATCATGATGGCGTTTTTCTTGACGATGCCGATGAGCAGGACGATGCCGATGATGCCCATCACGTCCAGATCCATGCCTGCGATTTCCAGTGCCAGCAGGGCGCCGATGGCGGCGGAGGGCAGGGTGGAGAGGATGGTGATCGGGTGGATGAAGCTTTCGTACAGGACGCCGAGGACAATATAGACGGCGACCAGGGCCGCGATGACGAGGTAGAGTTCGTTGCCGAGGCTGTTGCGGAATGCGGCTGCGGTGCCTTCGAAAGCGGTCTGGAAATCTCCTGGCAGGTTGATGGATTTCTCGACGCGCTGGATGGCGTCGGTTGCCTGCCCGAGAGAGTAGCCGGGGGTGACGTTGAAGGAGATGGTGGTGGCCGGGAACTGGCCGTAATGGGTGATGAGCAGGGGGGCGAGGCCGTGCGTGACGGTCGTGACCTGATTGAGGGGGACGAGGCCCGATGTGGGCGAACGGGTGGGGCCGGAGGTGCTGCCGCCGACCTCGCTGCCGCTGACACCGGGGAGGTAGAGCTGGTTCAGGCTGTTGAGGTCGTGCTGGTAGCGGGGGTCGGCTTCGAGGATGACGCGATACTGGTTGGCCTGGGTGAAGATCGTGGTGATCTGGCGTTGGCCGAAGCTGTCGTAGAGGAGGTTGTCCACGGTTTCGGGGGTGATGGCGTAGCGGGCGCCGTTGGTGCGGTCCAGCGTGACATGGGCGACGAGGCCGGCGGCCTGCATGTCCGACGTGACGTCTTGCAGGGCGGGTTCCTGACGGAGGGCTTCGATGAATTTCGGCACCCAGGTTTCGAGGGATTTCTGGTCCGGATTTTCCAGCATGAACTGATATTGGGTGGCGGAGACGCTGGTATCGAGCGACAGATCCTGCACGGGCTGGAGGTAGATGGAGGCGCCTGCGATCTCGTTCCCCTTGGCGGTGAGACGGCCCATGATGTCGTTGATGGAGCTGGTGCGCTTGTCCTGCGGCTTGAGGTTGATCAGGAAGCGCCCGACGTTGAGCGTCATGTTCTGGCCGTCGATGCCGACGAAGGAGGACACGCTCTGCACGTCCGGGTCCTGCCCGATGACGCGGGCGAGGGCGACCTGATGTTCCTTCATGTCGGTGAAGGAGATCGACTGCGCCATCACGGATATGCCCTGAACGACGCCGGTATCCTGGGGCGGGAAGAAGCCTTTCGGGATGATGATGGCCAGGAAGGCGGTGAGGGCGAGTGTGGCGAGCGTTATGACGATTGTGAGGGGCTGGTGGCGCAGGACGACGTCCAGCGCGCGGCCATAGGCGTCGATCACGGCCTGGATGCGCTGTTCGACCCAGACGGAGGCGCGGCGCGCGCGGCCACCGGCGTTCGGGTCGTGCGGGCGTTCCGACAGGAGGCGGGCGCACATCATCGGCACGAGGGTGATGGAGATGACGGCGGAGAGGACGATGGTGATGGCCAGCGTCATGGCAAATTCGTGGAACAGGCGGCCGACGACATCCGACATGAAGAGGAGCGGGATCAGCACGGCGATCAAAGAGATTGTTAGCGAGATGATCGTAAAGCCGATTTCGCCCGCACCTTTCAGGGCGGCGGTGTAGCGGTCTTCGCCTTCTTCGACGTAGCGCGCGATGTTTTCGATCACGACGATGGCGTCGTCCACGACGAAGCCGGTCGCGATGGTGAGGGACATCAGGGAGAGATTGTCGAGCGAGTATCCCAGCAGGTACATGACGGCGAGCGTGCCGACGAGGGAGAGGGGGACGGAGAGGCTGGGAATGATGGTGGCGGGTATATTGCGGAGGAAGACGAAGATGACGGCGACGACCAGCAGCATGGCCATGCCGAGTTCGAATTCGACGTCCGCCACGGAGGCGCGGATGGTTGTGGTGCGGTCCGTCAGGGGGGTGATGTCGATGCCGGGGGGGAGGCTGGCGCGCAGGCGTGGAAGGATGGCGCGGACGTTGTCCACCACGGCGATGACGTTGGCGCCGGGCTGACGCTGGACGTTGAGGATCAGCGCGGGGTTGGTACCGGCCCAGGCGGCGAGCTGATCGTTTTCCGGGCCGATGACGACGGAGCCGACGTCCTTCAGGCGGATGGGGCCGTTGTTTTGATAGGCGATGACCTGATTCATCAGTTGATCGACGGATTCGATCTGGCCGTCCACGCGCAGGGTGGCGGAGCGGTTCGGGCCGTCGAACGTGCCGGTCGGGGAATTGACGTTGACGGTTCCGATAGTGGTGCGGAGCGTGTCGATCGCGATGCCGTAGGAGGTCAGCTTCGGGATGTTGATGCGGACGCGGTAGGCCTTGCGATTGCCGCCAGAGAGGGTGACGAGGCCGACGCCGGAGACCTGGCTGATTTTCTGTTCAAGGCGGGTATTGACGTAGTCTTCCACCTCCGTGAGGGGCAGGGTTTTGGAGGTGATGCCCAAAGTGAGGACGGGGGTGTCGGCCGGGTTGACCTTGGCGTAGATCGGCGGGGCGGGCAGGTCCGTCGGCAGAAGGGAGTTGGCCTGATTGATGGCGGCCTGGACTTCCTGTTCGGCAATGTCCATCGACATGCTGAGGCCGAAACGGAGCGTGATGACGGAGGCGCCGCCGGAGGACTGGGACGTCATCTGGTCCAGCCCGGCCATCTGACCGAGCTGGGTTTCGAGGGGGGCCGTGACGGAGGTTGCCATTACGTCCGGCCCGGCGCCGGGATAGAAAGTCGAGACCGTGATGGTGGGGTATTCGACTTCCGGCAGGGCGGAGAGCGGCAGGAAGTGATAGCCCAGCAGACCCGTCATGAGGATGGCGAGCATCAGCAGCGAGGTCGCGACGGGGCGTTCTATGAAGATCCGTGAGGGGTTCACGCGCCGGGCTCTTTTCGGAAGTCAGGTGTCTGGGGCTGCATCAGTGCTGGTTGCCGGTATTGTGGGTGTCGGTGTTCTGGGTATCGGATTGGCCGGTTTCGCTTTGCTGGCCGTTCTGGTCGGCGTGATGAGGGTGGTGGCGCGGGGCTGGCTGGCTGTCGTTTCCGCTGTCGGTTGTGGGGTGCGGGGTCTGGATCGAGACCTTGGCGCCGGGGCGGAGATGATTCGTGCCGTCGGTCACGATCTTGTCGCCCAGTTGAACGCCGGACTGGATGACGGCGTGATCGTTATCTGAGGTGCCGATCTTGACGTATTGCACCTTCACCGTGCTGTCGGGCTGCACGACATAGACGAACTGGCCGTTGGGACCGGTTTGCAGGGCGTTCGTCGGCAGGAGCATGACGTTCTGGAGCGTATCGACCAGCAGGTGGATGTTGACGAACTGGTTCGGGAACAGGTGTTCGTCCTCATTGGGGAAGATGGCGCGCAGACGGACGGTGCCGGTGGAGGTATCGATCTGGCTGTCCAGCGCCTTGACGGTGCCGTCCGCGATTTTTTCGAGGTTGGCGCTGTTCCACGCTTCCACGGGAAGGGCGCCGATGGCGTGCAGGCGATCGTTCACGCGGGGGAGCTGGTCCTGCGGGAGGGTGAAGATGACGGAGATGGGCTGCATCTGCGTCAATGTCGTGAGACCGCCGGACTGGCCGGCGGTGACGTAATTGCCCATGTCGAGCGCGCGGATGCCGACGCGGCCGTCCACCGGGGCGAGGATCTTGCAGTAATACAGATTGAGTTTCGCGGTTTCGAGGTTGCCCTGATCGGTTTTGACCTGGCCTTCATATTGCTGGACCACGAATTCCTGATCGCGTGCGGTCTGGGCGGCGACGCTGTGCTGGGCGATGAGGCGCTGGTAGCGGGCGTTGTCCACGCGGGCTTCGGCGAGGAGGGCCATGTCGTGATCGAGCGTGCCCTGCATCTGGTCGACGGCGGCCTGATAGGGGCGGGGATCGATCAGTTCGAGGACGTCGCCTTTTTTGACGTGTTGGCCTTCCTGATAATAGACGGTCATGATGTGGCCGTTGACGCGGGGCGTGACGGTGACGTTGGTGATGGGGACGACGGTTCCGAGTTCTGTCAGGCTGACGGGCATGGTGCCGTTTGCGACGGTCGTGATGGCGACCGGGCTGACCGAATCATCGACTGCCGCGTTTTTCCCCTTGTGTTTTCCCGCGCCGTTGTGATGAGGGCGTAGCAGCGCGAAGGCGATGACGGCCAGAAGGGCGATACCGATGGCGACGAGGATGGCGCGACGGCGGCCGGATCTGGCGGAAGGCGGGGGAGATGAAGGCGCGGGGCGCGGGCGGTCCTGAGTTTCGGCCGTCTGATGATCCATATCGTTAAATCTTCCGTCCACCCTGTCGTCGTTGCCGGATCATGCGTGAAATGGGCATGTCGGGCAGCGTATTTTTTTTACCATAGCTCATGTGACTGATTGAGGTCATGACCTCATCTAAATTATTGTTCAAACAAAGAAATGAATTTTTGCAATCCATTGCAGCGTGTTGGCCGCTTGTAACAGCTTGCCGAGGCGTTGATAGATGTGACGTGCGACTGTGCGGACGGCGCGGATGGCAACCGTATCCGGGTCGTTTCGTTTATCTGGCTACGTGCACATAGACACGGGAAAGGAATCACAATGGTTGACGAGAACACCAAGACGAAGGCCGAAGGCTTGCTGGACGAGACTTCGGGCAAGGTAAAGGACGCGGCCGGTGGCCTGACGGGCGATCTGGGCCTTCAGGCCAAGGGCAAGGTCGAGCAGTTCAGCGGCACGGCTCAGCAGGAATTCGCCGATCTGTATGACGAGGGTGAAAGCAGGCTCGAAGCGGCGACGGCGTTCGTGCAGGATCGACCGCTTCTCTCTTTGGGGATTGCCACCGTGTTCGGCACAGTTCTGGGGTGGCTGCTGTTTTCCCGGAAAAAGTAACACTTTGTTTTAAAGTTGTTTTTTCAGTCGATTCGGCGGTTCCGAGTCGCGCATGGCAATTTACGGGTTGCCATGCATGCCGGCTTTGATTCACAAGCGACTCGGGGCTGCGCTGCTGTAGCGTGACGAAACGAGCCGAGGTCAATGCCGGATTTATCTTTAGAATACTCGCATGGTGGCCTTGTCGCCGGAGTGGATGAAGTTGGTCGTGGGCCGCTGGCTGGGCCAGTAGTCGCTGCTGCCGTAATGTTCAGGAAAAACCCGCCTGCTGCGCTGTCGGTATTGATCGATGATTCCAAGAAACTATCAGCATCAAGACGTCAGATAGCCTATCAAGCCTTGCTGGCGGCTGACGATATCGATGTTTCCGTCGCCGCTGCTTCTGTTGGGGAGATAGGGCGTCTCAACATCTTGCAGGCATCGTTTCTGGCGATGCAGCGAGCCGTCATGCGGTTGCCCGTAAGGCCGGACCTCGTGCTGGTGGATGGGAACAGGGCGCCTGTACTGCCGTGTGTGGCACGGACGGTCGTGGGGGGGGATGCACTCAGCCTGTCGATCGCGGCGGCTTCCATCGTGGCGAAAATCGTGCGGGACCGGGCCATGACGCGTCTGGCTTTACGTCATGATGCTTATGCTTGGGAGCGGAATGCGGGATATGGAACGCGTGCTCATATGGATGGTCTTCGGTCCCGTGGAGTGACGCCCCATCATCGAGCTGGTTTCGCGCCGATCCGCGCCTTGATGCAGGAGCTGGCGGCATGACAATGGAAGTGCCGTTGGATCAGATTTTCCGAGGTGACTGCATCGAGATGATGAAGATGCTGCCGACGGGAAGCGTGGACTGTGTGTTTGCTGATCCGCCTTATAATTTGCAGCTGCGGGGTGAATTACGCCGTCCGGATGAGACAGTCGTCGATGGCGTGGACGATGCGTGGGACAAGTTCGCGGATTTCGCAACCTATGATGAGTTCACGCGGGAGTGGTTGTCCGAGGCGCGGCGGCTGTTGCACAAGGATGGGACGATCTGGGTGATCGGCTCCTATCACAATGTGTTCCGGCTCGGGGCGATCATGCAGGATCTGGGATTCTGGATTCTGAATGATATTGTCTGGCGGAAATCCAATCCGATGCCGAATTTCAGGGGGCGGCGCTTCACCAACGCGCATGAGACGCTGATCTGGGCGGCGCGAGGGGCGGAGAGCAAATATCGCTTCAATTATCAGGCCATGAAGGCGCTGAATGACGATTTGCAGATGCGTTCGGACTGGTATCTGCCGCTTTGCACCGGGAATGAGCGGTTACGGAATAATCATGGGTTAAAGCTGCATCCGACGCAGAAGCCGGAGAGTTTGCTGCATCGCGTTCTGATTGCCTCTACGAATGTGGAGGATATCGTGCTGGACCCGTTCTGCGGGACGGGGACGACGACGGCGATGGCGAAGCGGCTGGGGCGGCGGTTCATCGGGATCGAACGGCACCCGGATTATGTGGAGGCGGCGTTGGGACGGGTGCAGCGCGAGGTGCGTCTGCCGCCGGAGCAGTTGGCGATCACGCCTGCGCGCCGGGAGGCTCCGCGTGTGCCGTTTGGCAGTTTCGTGGAGCGGGGGGCGATGCCAGCGGGGACGATGCTCTGTGATCGGCAGCGGCGGGTGAAGGCTGTCGTGACACCGGATGGGAGCCTGGTTTCGGGATCGCAGCGTGGGTCCATTCACAAGATGGGGGCTTTGCTGACCAATGCGCCGTCCTGCAACGGTTGGACGTTCTGGCATTTTGAGCGTGACGGCGTGCTGCTGCCGATCGACGTTCTGCGGACTGAGATGACGCAGGAGCAGTTGCGCAATACGGCGTGATAAAGGAGGTCAGTCCTCGAAGCGGGTGTTTCGTCCCTTTTTGATCCGGGAGCGGTGCGCCTTGCTTTCGAGGCGGCGGCGTTTTTCCCCCAGTGACGGGCGTGTCTTGACGCGGAATACTTCGCGTGTGGCGGCTTCGCGGATCAGGTTGGCCAGCCGTTCGAGGGCGTCTTGCCGGTTGCGGGTTTGGGTGCGGAAGCGTTGAGCGGTGATGACGATGACGCCGTCCTTCGTGCAGCGGCTTCCGGCGATCGTTTCGAGTTTTGCCCGGGTGCGGTCCGACAGGGCTGGTGAATGACGGGCGTTGAAACGGAGCTGGGCGGCGGTGGCGACCTTGTTGACGTTCTGGCCGCCTGGGCCGGACGCCGTGATGAAGGTGACGTCCAGTTCCGTATCCGGGATGGTGAAGCCCGGCCGGATGGTCAGTGGCATAGGTATATGACTGTGGTTACTGGCCGCTGAAGCCCAAGAAGCCGATATCTGGCTGAGGGCTGCCGCCATGCGTATCGTAATGCGGCCCGGTGACAGAAGTGACTTTCGGCCCTTTGGTATGGCCGCCGATGGTCAGGTGGCCGTTGCCGTTTTTCATCTCGACGCCATTATCCGATACATCCGATGCAGTTTCGAGGCGGCCATCGGGGTTGTAGGTGCGCATCGAGAGCAGAAGGAAGGTGATGTCGTTCCGGTTCAGGTCGATCGACATATCGAGCGGGGTCTGGCCGAGGACGTTGTGGCCCCCCATGTCCGCGCCCCGGTTCAGGGCTTCCTTCGCGGCGCCGAGGCTGCCGCGATTGATGGCGTCGAACAGGGCGGAGGTCGGGTTCATGTCTGCCGCAGCGTGGCCGGGATCGGATTCCATTGATTCCGCGCCGGGGAGGGCCGTGGGGGGCGCGGCCTGACGGGCGGCCTTGCGGGCTTCAGCTTTTTTCTGCTGTTCCATGGCTTCCTGTTCGGCCTCGGAATCGTCCGCGTCCTGAGCGTGTGCGGCGTGCCAAGGCACGAGGGCGACAGGGGTTGCGATCAGGCAGGTGATGAGCAGCAAGCGAAGAAAGCGCGTCATGATCGGTCTGGATACTCGTCTCGGTAGAGGCGGAAGGATATTCATTCTAGCGGTTTGTGGGCGGAGACGCGACTCCGCACCGAATATTTCATGATATTACGACATGCGGCTGCGACGGCCTTCGCGCCACCAGCCTGTCATGGTCAGGGTAAGGACGAAGATCATGACGAGCCATGTGGGGAGAACCGGCGTGGCGTGGCCATCGCCGTTGACGTGGGAGATGCGCTGCGGAAAGCCGATCCAACCCTGACCGGCTGATGCCGCGCCGTCCTGTGTCAGGTGAAGCGCGGGGGTTGAGGCGGCATCGGGCGTCCAGTCGATTGCGCCGCCGCTGGCGTTAGTGATGGGAGCGAGATGCTCGGCGGTGGCGCGCAGATCGGCATTTTCCAGCGGATTGGATTGTTGGGGGGCGGCGTAGGTTGTGAGGGTGCCGTCCGTGATGCGCCAGATGCCGAAATCGGACGGGACTTTCAGGCTGCCTGTGGCGATGCCATTTTCGCCCTCCTTGAGTGAAAGATGCGACTGCGTGCCGGTGGGACTGGTGATCGTGGTGGCGGGGACCGTGCCAGGGGTGACGGCGTGTCGGGTGATGGTGAGGGTGTCGTTCCGGATGGTTGCGGAAAGCTGGTTTTCCTCGAGTTCGGGTTCTTTCATCAGCCAGTGCGACAGGCGGCGCAGGAGTTCGGCCTGTGGGCCGCCGCCGCCCTCGCCACGGGACCAGAGCCAGATCTGATCGGACAGAAGGAGGGCGACGCGCCCGCGATCGACGTGATCGAGGATCAGCAGGGGCTGGCCCTGCGCGCCATTCATCAGGACTTCGCCCTGGTGGCTGTCGGTCTGAAGGCTGCGATACCACGGCCCCCAGCCGGAGGGAGTCTTTCCGGTCGGGGCGTTGGGGAGACCGGCGGTGACGGGGTGACGGCGGCCGGTTTCGGTGAGCGTCGGCTGGAAGCGTTCGGTCATCATGCCGTCATTAGGGACATGGGCGGGGAGGATCTGGCCGAGCGGGCTGTCCTGTAATGTGCCGGGTTGGACGAATTCGGGGCCGGCCGTGAGCAGCAGGCCGCCGCCCTGGCGCACGAAATCCGCGATGTTCTGTAGATACATCTGGGGTAGCACGGCGCGGTTCTGGAATCCGTCCAGGATGATCAGATCGAACTGCTTGATCTTGTCCGCGAAGAGTTCGCGCACCGGGAAGGGGATCAGGGCCAGATCTGAATTGGGGGTATCGTCTTCCTTGTCGGGTGGGCGCAGGATGGTGAAATGGACCAGATCGACGGAGGGATCGGCTTTCAGGAGACTGCGCCAGATGCGTTCGCCCTGATTGGGCGTGCCGGAGACGAGGAGGACGCGAAGGCGGTCCCGCACGCCGTTGATACGGACGACGTCGCGGTTGTTGATGGCCGAGACTTCGCCGGGAAGGGGGGAGGCGGACAGGCCGAGCAGGGTTTCGCCGGGATGGGTGACGGGGATGGTGATGTCCTGCGGGGTGCCGGTCTGGATGTCACGGGTGATGGGGGGTGCGCCGCCTTGAGTGATGGTGAGGGTGGCGGTGTGGGTGCCGGTGGTGCCGAGGTCGTCCACCTGCACGCGGAGGGTGGCGTCATGCCCGACGATGGCGAAAGGGGGGGCTTGCAGAATGCGGAGGCGGCGGTCCGTTTCCTCGCCTTTCGCGGTGAGGAGGGTGTGGATCGGGAGACGGTGGCCCTGTGCGTCGCGGAATTGTTGCGGGAGTTTGGCGGGGACGTCGTGAACGCCGCCATCGGTGACGAGGATGGCGCCTGCGAAGCGGCCTTGTGCGATGTCGGCCTGATCGATGGCCGAGAACAGGCGTGTGCCGTGGCCGCCGCCCCCTTGGGCGATGATGGTTTTCAGGGTCAGGTTTCTGAGGTGGCTGGCCTGTTGCTGGAGGGTGTCTGCAATGGCGCGAGCGGTGGCGGCGCGGTTGTTGATGGCCATTGAGGGGGATTGATCGACGACGAGCAGGGCCTGCATCGGGACCGCGCGGAAGGTTTGGGTGATCCATTGCGGGCCAGCCAGCCAGACGAACAGCGTGGTGAGGGCGAGCAGGCGCCAGATCGTGCCGGGCGCGCGGCGGAACAGGCCGTAGGCGCAGATGGTGAGGGCCGCCATGCCCAGGGTGAGGAGCGCCCAGTGCGGAAGGAGCGGCGCGAAGCCCAGCGTGGATGCGTGTGTGGTGCCTGTCATTGGCCGAGCCGTTTCAGGATGGCGGGGATATGCACCTGATCGCCTTTGTAGTTGCCGGTGAGCGCGTAGAGCACGACGTTGGTGCCGAAGCGATAGGCGAGTGTGCGCTGATCGTCCCCGCCGGGGATGGTGGCGTAAGGGGTATTGCCGGATTCGTCCACGGCCCAGGCGTGCGCCCAGTCAGCCGCGCCAATGATGACGGGGCTGACATCATCGTTGCTTTGGTCTCCGGATTGAGCGACCCAGACGGGCTGTCCTGCGAGGCGACCGGGGAAGTCCCGCAGCAGAAAGAAGGTGTGGGCGAGGACGTGTTTGGGGGTGAGTTTGGCGAGGGGGGGGATATCCAGCCCGTCCGTGACGCGCTTGAGGGCCTGACGGGTGGCGCGGCTTTGACCCTCGTCGTCCAGATCGGAGCCGGCGCCCTGGGTATCGATCAGGATGATTCCGCCATGGGCCATGAAGGCGTTGAGGGCGGCGATGCGCCGCGGATTGGTGGTCGCGTCCGGGGTGATGGGCCAGTAGAGCATCGGGTAGTAGCTGAGGTCGTCCCGTTCCGGGGTGACGCCGTCTGCCTGCCCCAGTTGGGCGGAGGTGCGGGCGTTGACGTAATCGGTCAGGCCGTGGAGGCCCTGACGGGAGACGGTATCGGTGTCCGCATTGCCGGTCAGGACGTAGCCGAGGCGGGTTTCTAGTGCGGCTTGTGGGGCGGCTCGTGGGGTGGATTGCGCCTGGCCTGCGAGGGGCGTGGCCAGCAGGGCGAGGAGGGCGATGCGCCCGAGGAGGCCGCGCAGGCGGAAGGAGATCAGCATGTCGGCCAGCAGCATCAGGAGGCCGAGGAACGCGAGCAGGGGGCCGATCGGGTGATCCGGTTGTGCGCCGGTGGGGGCGAGGAGGGTGCCGAGCAGGGGTTCGGGGGTGAGGGTGTCGAGTGTGTCGCCGAGATTGAGGGCGCGGCGCTCGGTTTTTGGGCCGTAGAGGCCGGCGGGGTGGGTGTTGGTGACGGGGGTGTAGGGAAATTCGTTGGCCTGGATGCCGCGGGCGCTGGGCGGGGGTGGGGTAAGGAGGCCGTCGGCGTCCAGTGTTTCGGCGGGGGCGAGAAGGCCGTTGGCCCGGCTGCCGTGGAGGCCTGCGGAGCGGTCCACGAGGCGCTGGAGCATGTCCGGGAACAGTTCCGAAAGGGGGAGGTTGGACCAGTCCGCCGTGGGGGTGGTGTGGAACAAGACGACTTCGCCGCTCCCGAGGGGGGTGGCGGTGACGAGGGGGGTGCCGTCCGTGAGACGTGCCCAGACGTGGCTGTCCAGATCGGCAGAGGGCTGGGCCAGTACCTGTCGGGAGATGGCGACTTCATGGGCGATGTCCAGCCCGGCGAAGGGAGACGAGTCCGGGAATGGGGCGATGTGTTGCGGGGTGCCCCAGGACATTGGGCCGCCGAGCTGGCGCATTCCGCCGACGAGGGGGACGGGGAGCAGGGGATCGGCTGGTTGTTCCGCGCCCTGTCCGGTTCCTTGCTCGGTGGGTTGGGCCAGGGAGGGGCCGGCGAAACGGATGAGTTCGCCGCCCTTGCGGATCCAGTTGGCTACGGCTTGCCGGGTTTGCTCGGAAGAGAGGGTGCCGTCCGTGGCGATCAGGACGGAGAGTGGGGCGGTGAGGAGGTGCTGGGTGTCGCCGCGATGGAGGTCCGCTATGGGGGCGAGGGCGCGGTTGAGGAAGTAGAGCGCGCCGACGAGGGGCGTGTCCGCGCCGTTGGATTCGATGAGGCCGACGGGATGACGCCTGTCGCCCGAATCGAGCAGGCGCATGGCGGCCGGGCCGGTCTGGCCGTCCAGCGTCAGGGCGTCCGTGCGGTTGCGCAGAGGGGCGGGGAGCGGCACGTCCAGCACGGTATTGGTGGTGTTGGCCGGGATGGTCATTGGGAAGACGGCAAGGGTGCTGCCGGTTTCGGTGCGCGCGCGGAGGGTGATCTGGCGTGCCGGGCAAGGGAGGCTCGTGACGGTGGCGCGGAGGGTGCCGTTTTCGGCCGGGTGGGCGCCGAGGGCCATGAGGTCGCAGGTAGGCCAGCGCATGTCCGCGATGGGGCCGGAGAGGGATTGGTGGAGGGTGGTATCGGCCGGGGTGGCGAGGCCGTCCGACAGGAGCAGAGTTTGCGTGCCGGGGAAGCGGGGGTGGAGGGCGGCGAGGGCGTCCGACAGGGCGGCGCGGTCTGTTCCCCAGGGTTCGGGGCGCCATTGGGCGAGGGTGTCGCGCAGGGTGTTGGCATTATGGGAGATGACAGGTTCGGGCAGGGCGCCGTCCGGGCCTCTGGCGCTGTGCATCAGGATGACGTCCCGGCCCTGACGGGCGGCGTTCATGGCGAGGGTCTGGGCGGTGGCGATGCGATCGTGCCAGCGGGGGATGGCGGCCCAGCCGTCGTCCATGACGAGCAGGAGGGGGCCGGTGCCGTTCAGGCCGGAGATGGTTTTATGGTGCCGGACGAGGACGGGTTGGGCGAGACCGATGATGACGAGCAGGGCGGCGGCGGTTCTGAGCAGGAGGAGCCAGAGGGGCGCGCGGACGGTGTCTTCCTGCCTGTGTTGCAGGCGTTTCAGGAGGAGCAGGGCCGGGAAGCGGGTGTCCTGTGGGGCGGGCGGCGTGGCACGGATCAGCCACCAGATCAGGGGGAGAGCGATCAGGCCGATCAGGGCGAGGGGGGCGAGCAGCATCATGCGTGGGCGTGGGCGAGGCGGTTGTGGAGGGCGAGGAGGGTGGGCAGGGGGTTATGGTCCGTCACATGGAGGGCGAAATCCGCGCGATGGCGGGTGCAGGCGTTCCGCAGGCGGTCGAGATGGGCGGCGAGTTGCGTGCTGTAATCGTCCCGCAGGGTTTCGACAGCGGGGAGGGTGAGGGGGGCTTCGTTTTCGAGGCTGGTGAAGCGGATGCGGCCCCCGAAAGGGAGGGTCGTTTCGGCGGGGTCCAGCACGCAGAGGAGGTGGGCGCGGGCGGGGCGGGCGGCGATGGATTGCAGCACGCGTTCGATCTGGTCATCCGGCCAGAGGAAGTCGCTGACGAGGATGACCTGCCCGTGGATGCGGATGAGTTCGGGTTCGGGCCAGTCCTCGGGGCTGGGCGCGGCTTCGAGGGCGTGGGCGAGGCGTGGGAAGGCGGCCTGACCGCTGAAGCCGTGACCGGGTTCGTGGCCGGCGATCAGGCCGACGCGTTCGTGGCCGCGCAGCAGGGCGGAGCCGAGGGCGAGGGCGCAAACGAGGGCGCGTTCCCGTTTCGTGGGGAGGTGCGGGCTGGAGCGCCAGTGCATGGAGGCGGAGGGATCGCACCAGAGGGAGACGTGTTGGGGGCTTTCGGCTTCGCGTTCACGCACCCAGAGCTGATCCGAGCGGGCGGACTGGCGCCAGTCGATATGGGAGGCGGGTTCGCCGGGTTGAGCGGCGCGGTATTGCCAGAAATCCTCGCCGCTGCCGGCCATGCGCCGCCCGTGGGCGCCGGCGGCGAGCGAACGGGCGATTCGGTCCGCCTGCACCATGAGTTCCGGCAGGGAGGCCGTGATGACCGCGTCGCTTTGCGAGGTGTCGGCATTGCGGCGGGAGTCGGTGGGCCGGAGCCGGGACCAGAAGCGTTTCACGATGGGGACCGCGTGTTCAGACGAGCCGCTCGGCCTGACGGGTGATCAGGGTCGTGAGATCGGTGCCTTCCGCGCGGGCGGCGAAGGTGAGGGCCATGCGGTGGGCGAGGATGGGTTCGGCGAGGGCCCGGACGTCATCCGGGCTGGGGGCGAGGCGGCCGCCGATCAGGGCGCGGGCGCGGCAGGCGAGCATGAGGGATTGTGCGGCGCGGGGGCCGGGGCCGTAGGAAAGGGCGCGGCGGATGGTGTCGTCCTGCGTGCTTTCGGGGCGCAGGGCGCGGACGAGGCTGACGATCATGTCCACGACGGTGTTGCCGACCGGCAGGCGGCGGACGAGGGTCTGGGCGTCCATCAGGGCCTGGGGTGAGAAGAGGGCGCGGGGTTGCGGCAGGTCCGCGCCGGTGGTTGCGATGAGCATGGCGCGTTCGGCGTCGGCTTCGGGGAAATCGAGGATGATGCGCAGCATGAAGCGGTCGAGCTGGGCTTCGGGGAGGGGGTAGGTGCCTTCCTGCTCGATGGGGTTCTGGGTGGCGAGGACGTGAAACGGGCGTGGGAGCGGGTGTTCCACGCCGGCCTGGGCGACACGGTATTCCTGCATGGCCTGAAGCAGGGCGGACTGGGTGCGGGGGCTGGCGCGGTTGATCTCGTCCGCCATGAGCAGCTGGCAGAAGATCGGGCCGGGGACAAAGCGGAACTGGCGGTGGCCGCTGTCGTCCTGATCGAGGATTTCCGAGCCGGTGATGTCGGACGGCATCAGGTCCGGCGTGAACTGGACGCGTTTCGCGTTCAGGCCGAGAACGTGGGCGGCGGTGTTGACGAGGAGGGTCTTGCCCAGGCCGGGGGCGCCGACGAGGAGGGCGTGGCCGCCTGACAGGATCGTGACCAGCAGGTTTTCGATGACCTTGTTCTGTCCGAGGACGGTGCGGCCGATTTCCTGCTGGACGGTGGCCAGGGTCTGCGCCAGTGCGTCGGCGCGGGCGACGTCGTCATGCGGGGGGGATGCGGTGGCGGAGCCGAACGCATTGGCGTGCTGCTGGTCGTGAAAATCGCTCATGCCGTCAATCTGCCATGTCCGGGGGTTTCATCAAGACGAAAGCGCACCCACTATCAGGCTGCGGGACCATCGTTGAGTGGTTCTTTTGGATGAAACCGCTGTTGGAGAAGCCGTTGCAGGACGAATCCCACCGTTTTTCAGGGGATGCCCCGCTGTGTGATGCGGCTTCCGGCATCGCGCGGCGGCTGCCGTTTCTGATCCAGCGGGACGGGACGTGGCTGTATCGTGGGTCTCCGATCCGGCGCAAGCCGATGGTGTGTCTGTTTTCCTCGTTGCTGACGCGGGATGAGGCGGGGGTGTTCTGGCTGCGGACGCCGACGGAGTATGGGTCCATTCAGGTGGAGGATGCGCCGTTCGTGGCGACTGAGCTGGATTTCCGGGGGTGTTGCGGGCGGCGGCAGACATTGTGTTTCCGGACGAATGTGGACGAGGTGATCTGTGCGGGGCCGGAGCATCCGATCACGGTTGCATGGGATGTGCCGCGGGATTCGGACTGTCCCGGGCCGGTGCCGTATCTGCATGTGCGGGCCGGGGAGGGGGCGCATCCGATTCTGGCGCGTCTGAGCAGGCCGGTATTCTATGAGCTGGCGGCGCTGGCCGTGCCGGGGCATGTGGGGTGCCGGCCCTGCATGGGGGTGTGGAGCCGGAATATGTTTTTTCCGCTGGGGCCTGCGGCGGGGTAGCTGCCTTGGTGACTGCATTGTCGGCGCTGGGGGCCGACCGTATGGTTGGGGGATGGTGAAATACGTCGATATCGCGGATTTGTCGGGTTGGTCCGGGCTGGAGCGGATCTGGTCCGTTCTGCCGGAGGCGCGGCTGATTGGTGGATCCGTCAGGGACATGTTGTGTGGCCGGGTGGTGTCCGATCTGGATCTGGCGACGCCTGAGCCGCCGGAGGATGTGCAGAGCCGGCTTGAGGCGGTGGGGATCAAGGTTGTGCCGACGGGGCTGTCTCATGGTACGGTGACAGCGGTGATCGAGGGGCGGCCATTCGAGATTACGACCTTGCGGCGCGATGATGAGACGGATGGGCGCCATGCGGTGGTGTCGTGGACGCGGGACTGGCGGGAGGATGCGGCGCGGCGGGATTTCACGATCAATGCGATGTCCTGCGATCGGGGGGGGGCGGTTTTCGATTATTTCGGGGGGGTAGATGATCTGCGGGCGCGACGGGTGCGGTTCGTGGGGGATGCGGGGCGGCGGATCGAGGAGGATGCGCTTCGGGTTCTGCGGTTTTTCCGGTTTGAGGCGCGATATGGCGGCGAGGCTCCGGACGGGAAGGCGCTGGCGGCGATCGAGGCGCGGGTGGCGTTGCTGGACCGGCTTTCCGCCGAGCGGGTAGCGTCCGAAGTGTTGCGGATTTTGGTGGGGCCGCAGGTGGTTCGGACGGTTCGGCAGATGGAGGAGTGCGGCGTTCTGGCGCGGATTATGGATGGCGCGCGGATTGACCTGCTGGAAAGGTTGATCGCGTGTGGGGGGCCGGAGGATGCGGTGTTGCGTCTGGCTGCGTTGTGTGAGGATGGGGCGGCGGTAGGGCGGCGGCTGCGGCTGTCCAATGTGCGGGTGGCGCGGCTGGGGGCGGCGGTGGGTCCTGGCGTTCGGCCGGAGGCTTCGGATGACGTTTTGCGACGGGCATTGGTGGGGGATGCGTTGCCGGTTTTGCTGGACCGGACGTGGCTGGAGCAGGCAGACCTGTGGGGTTCGGCGTCCGTCGAATGGGATGGGGTGAGGGCACGATTGGCGGGGATGCCGCGCCCTGTGTTTCCGCTGACGGGAAAGGATGCCGTGGCGGGTGGCATAAAGCCGGGGCCTGAGATGGGGCGGGTGTTGCGGCGGGTTGAGGGGTGGTGGATGGCGGGGGGATGTGTGGCCGGGCGGGAGGCGTGTCTGGCGGAATTGCGGGATGTGATCGCGGAATTGAGCGGATGAAAGTGGTGCGTGGCCTTTTCAGCGACGGGTGAGGGCTGTAGATCGCCGGAATGGATGTGCGCGCCTCGAACCGAATGGACCCGACCGAACCTGCGAGCCGGGCGCTTTTGCGACGGTTGTGGCGTGAGGAGGTGACGTTGCATCGCGGGCGGATCGTGTCCGTCGTGGTGCTGACGATTGCGATGGCGGGTTTGACGGCGCTGTATCCACTGGTGATTTCGCGCGCGGTGGATATGTTTGCGGCGCATGATCCGCGCATTCTGTATCAGGTTCCGGCGCTGGTGATTCTGATTACCGGGGCGAAGGCCGCGGCGCAGTATGGGCAGAGTCTGGCGGTTCAGGGGCTGGTTCTGACGGTGATCCGCGGGCTTCAGGTGCGGATGTTCGATCATACCTTGCGGGCGGATATCGCTCGGATCGAGGAGGAGGCGCCGGCGCGGTGGGCGGCGCGTTTCACGACCGATGCGGTTTCGATCCGGGAAGCGATGGTTCGTGCAGTCAATGCTCTGGGGGATGTGGTGACTGTGGTGGGGCTGGTGGCGTCCATGGTCTATACGGATTGGGAGCTGAGCGTGATCGCGCTGGTTCTGTATCCGGTGGCGGCGGTGCCGATCCAGAAGCTGGGCAAGCGGGTGCGGCGGGCGTCCGGCGGGATGCAGGAGCAGATTGGCGAAACGGCGGCGATTTTGAACGAGAGTTTTGCGCTGGCGCGTCAGGTGCGGGTCTATCGGATGGAGGGGGCCGAGGGGGCGCGCGTCAATCGGTCTCTCGATATGTTGCATCATGCGTTCATGCGGATTGCGCGGGGACGGGCGCGTGTCGATCCGGTGCTGGAGGTGTTGGGGGGGAGTGCGATTGCGGGGGTGTTGGGGTTTGCCGGGTGGCGGGCTGCGATGGGGGGGGCGACGCTGGGGGATTTCACGGGGTTCGTGGCGGCGTTGTTTGCCGCGGCGCGCCCGTTGCGGGCTTTGGGGGCCTTGAATGCGGCGTTGCAGGAGGGGCTGGCGGGGCTGGCGCGGGTTTTTTTGGTGATCGATGAGCCGCCTGCGGTTGCGGAGCGGGTGGATGCGGTGCCTTTACCGGCGGGTGGCGGGCATTTGCGGTTTGAGGAGGTGGGGTTTGTGTATCCTGACGGGCGTGTCGGGTTGCGGGATTTTCATTTCGAGGCGTTGCCGGGGACGACCGTGGCGCTGGTTGGGGCGTCCGGGGCCGGGAAATCCACGGCGTTGTCCCTGATTCCGCGTCTGCATGATGTGAGTGGGGGGCGGATCGTGCTGGACGGGGTGGATTTGCGTGATCTGCGGCTGGACGGGCTGCGGGATGCGATTGCTTATGTGAGCCAGGACACGATGTTGTTCGACATGTCGGTTCTGGACAATATCTGGCTGGGACGGCCGGGGGCGAGCCGGGAGGATGTTTTGAAGGCTGCTTCTGCGGCAGCGGTGGATTTCGCGGATTCGTTGCCCGAGGGGTTGGAGACTTCGGTCGGGCCGGGGGGGCAGCGGCTTTCTGGGGGGCAGCGGCAGCGTGTGGCTTTGGCGCGGGCTTTGTTGCGCGATCCTCGGCTGTTGTTGCTGGATGAAGCGACGAGTGCGCTGGATTCCGAGAGCGAGGCGAAGGTTCAGCGGACCTTGGCGACGTTGCGGAAGGGGCGGACGACGGTTGTGGTTGCGCATCGGCTGTCCACGGTGCAGTCGGCCGATCTGATCGTGGCGATGAAGGATGGGTGTGTGGTGGAGTGGGGGACGCATGCGGAGCTGCTGAGGGAGGATGGGCTTTATGCGCGGCTGGTGCGAACTCAGGTGCTGGAGGTGGAGGCGTCCTGAGGGCGTCTGATCAGGCCGATTGCCGTGAGGATGGCTGCGACGGTGAGGCCCGCCCAGGCCCAGCGGACGTGGATGGGGGCGAAGTTGAAGTGGACGTGGCTGGTGCCGCGGGAGAGGGGGATGACTTGGAACAGATTGTCTTGTGGGGAAATAGGGACGGGGTAGTCGTTCAAGGTGGCTTGCCAGCCGGGCATGTAGAGTTCGCGGCGGGTCAGGCTGGCGGGGGTTGAGCAGGTAGTGGTGATGTCTGTGCGGGTTTTCGAGGTGAGGATGCAGTTTGGGGTGGTTGTGAAATAGGGAGTGGGGTTGGGGATGCGGTAGATGTCCGTCATGGGGGTTTGCATGATGAGGGTGGGCGTTTGATCGGTCGTGAAAGTGAGGTCTGGCGTCGCTGTTCCGGCTTTTGAGTGGACCTGCCAGATCATGAGGGGGTGTGTGGCGTTGCTGAGGGTGAGGGTGAGGTGCAAGGGGGCGTTGGGGGGAATGGGGAGGGAGAAATTCAGCGGGAGGTAGCTGTTGTCGGGGACGTTCTGGAGCGGGTGTTCGGCGGTGGCGCAGGATGTGGCGGTGCAGAGGGTGGCCGTGAGGGTGCCGTCCGATTGACCGAGATAGGTGCCGATGCGGAGATTGGCGGCGAGGATGGGGTGGGTGGTGATGGGGGGAATATCGGTTGTGGCCGTTTCGCCCGGGGAGAGCGGGTGGCCGCCCGCTTCCGTTGAACCCACGGAGGAAGCGAAGGGGGGTATGCCGTGACCCTGGATAATGGTGCCGACGCCGAGTTTCTGAAATGCGTCCAGGGTGTTGGTGAGGGCTGGGCGGAGAACGGGGGAGCCGTCCGGACGCAGGGGGTAGCTGCCGTCGAAGGTGACGACATCGATATTCGGGTCGATATGAGTTTTGAGGTAGGCGATCCAGAGTTTTGGGGCTGGGTTGACGTTATGATCGATCAGGGCGGTGCCGTAATAGGCACCGTAATTGGGGGAGAGGGCGCCTACAGAGACGGTGCGTTGGGTGGGGTCGATCTGGTGCAGATAGGCGATTGGCGTCAGGTCGAGTGGTTCGGGGCGGTAGCAGGACAGGAGGGGAAAGCAGAAGGCGGCGAGGCTGTATGCGGTGGTGGTCCAGGCGGCGAGGGCTGGTTTATGGCGTTGGAGGGCTATGGCCATGCAGGCGAGGGCGGCCAGACCGGCGGTCAGGGTAGTGAGGGCGTAAAGCTTGCCTTGGGTCTGGGAGAAGGTGGCGTGGAGGGTTGAGATATCGAGAATGAGGGTCGCGAGGATGAGGATGCTGGTGATGATCGGGGCGTGGAGGCATGACTTGGGGGTTTGATGGATATCGTTGAGGGCGAAGGCGGCGAGGATGATGGCCGCGCATTCCCAGGAGGAGCAGGCGTAGCGGAAGAACAGGGTGTGGCCGAGGCCTGGAATGAGGTCCAGTAGCTGGGTGAAAAGAGGCAGGTTTGCAGTTTTTACGAAGGCGCAGAGGAGGATCGTGCCGAGCAGGATGCGCAGGGGGCGTTCGTTTTTGCCGGGCAGGGCGGCGAGGGCGAGAATGAGGGTGGGGAGGCCGAGATAGCCGCCCATGCTGAACCAGAGGGTATATTGGCTGGCGAAGAAGATGGGGCCGTTGATGCTGGGAAACAGTTCCATGGCCCAGCCGCCATGGGGGAGGGGCACATCGATCATGCCGCTGTGAATGCCGGTATTGGCGTAGGGGAGGTAATCCAGGAATGCGACGAGTTGGGGGGCGGCGAGGCCGAGACCGAGGGCTGTGCCGAGGGAGAGGGCTTTGAGGAAGCGGACGTTGGGGAACTGGCGCAGGCGGAGCGCGGCCCATGTGAGGGCGAGGAGGCCCTGGAAATAGGCGGTTTCCGGGAAGCCTGCGAGCAGCATGAAGCCGAGGGCGAGACCGAAGGGGAGGAAGTGACCGGTTTTGGCGCGTTCCACGCCCCATAGGAGCCAGGGGAGGAAGGCAATCGGCTGGATCGGGCTGTCCGAGGCCCAGGCGAACGTGCCGCAGAAGGTATAGAGGATGGCACCTGTGAGGATGGCGGAGCGATTGAGGTGCAGGCTTTTGAGCAGGGTACTCATGCCGAGGGCGGCGGTGATCTGGAGGGCGAGTTTGAGCAGCAGGACGCCGTTGTTCAGGCCGAGCAGCAGGACGAAGGGGAGGAAGAAGGCGGCGGGCTGGTATTCTCCTGCCAGCGGCATGCCGACGCCCGTATAGGGGTTCCACCATGGAAGGATGAGGTGCCGCCAGTCGTGCGCGACGAGGCGGCCGAGGGCCTGGACCGTGACGCCTGCATTGCCGTCCACCCAGCCGGGGTTGCCTGGGATGAGGCTGTGAGGTGGTGAGGAAAGACCTGCGAAGAGGGCGGCCGGGTCTGACGAAACGAAGCCGAGGAGTTCGGGAAGATGGACGAAAACGGGGAGCAGGATGAGGAGAAGGGTGTCCCGTCTGGGCATATGGTTCAGGGGGTTTCGGGTGTGATGGCAGTTTCGAAATCGCGGGCGAGGCGGGTGTAGAGATCGCGTTTGAAGCCGAGATTGTAGGTCTGGATGGCATCGAGATCGATCCAGGACCAGTCCTCGAATTCGGCGGGGAGATGGGCGTTGAGGTTGATGTCAACGTCGTTGCCGGTGAAGCGGACCACGAACCAGGCTTGCGTCTGGCCGCGGAAGCGGCCGCCGAGGGCGCGGCCGATCAGATGGGGGGGAAGGTCGTAGCTGAGCCATTCGGGATGGCGTGCGATGATCTGGATGGCGTTCGTGCCGATTTCCTCGGCGAGTTCGCGAAACAGGGCGGTTTCCGGGGTTTCGCCTTCGTCGATACCGCCTTGGGGGAATTGCCAGACGCCAGGGTCGGTCGGGCCGCGTGAGAGATCGGCGCGGCGGGCGAGGAAGACCTTGCCTTCGCGGTTCATGATGATCGCGCCTACGTTGGGGCGGTAGGGCAGGGTGGCGGCGTCGGTCATGGGTGGGTATCCGGTTGGGCGTCTGGGGATGCGGTTGCATACCCAACCGGGGTGATGGGGGCCAGAGGCGATTGGGTTTGGACCGTGGTATGTGACAGGGGGGCGAGAATAAGGCCGTATGCGCCGAGCGTGCCGAGCCAGGTGGTGATTTGTGTGAGGAGGGCCGGGGTGAGGCCGGTAGTGATGCCGAGGGCAGAGCCGTTCTGGCGGGCGTCTGCTTCGAGCTGTGCAAGCTGACGGGCGATGGCTTCCGGGGGTTGATCGGCGTTGAGGACGATGCTGGCGATAAGGCCGTTGAGGGGAGGTTTGCGATCCGGGTTGGCTTCAATGAAGCCCGGGCCGGTATGTTCGAGATGGCGTGCTACGGGTGTGAAGGCGGGGCTTGTGACGAAGCCGCTGCCGTCGAGACCCTGTGCGGCGTCCGTGATGGCGTCCGGATCCGGAATCCGGGCCAGGGACCAGCCTAGATCGGCTTCGTTTTCTTCCGGGGTGTGATCGTTCGTGAGAGCGTGGGGGCCTTCGTCATCCCTGTCGGACGTGGGCTGCATAGGGAGCGAAAGGACAATGGCGTGGCCGTGGGCGTGCGTGTCGGCGATGAGGGTGGGGAGATTCGGCAGGTAGGGAGACAGGATCAGCCCGACAGAGGTGGGAAGAGCTTGCGCTCTGGCTGTCAGGTCTGCGGAAAAGCCGGTGCCATCGAGCAGGAGGGTGATTTCGGGCACGTGTGGCATTGACGGAGCAGGTGCCGGGAGAGCCGGCGCGGGGACAGGAGGATGGATCGGGGCCGCTTTGGCTTGGAGGGGAGTGGCCGAGTGCATGACGGGGTGGCCGGTGGATTGGTTTGGGCCGGACCATTCCAGTGCAGCGGCGCCGAGGCTTATGGAGGTGAGCAGGACGCCCCAGAAAATGACCAGAAGACGCCCGGCTTTGGGAAGCCGGGACCAGATGGTTTGGAAGGTGTTAATGGGTGTCATGCTCGGGCTGGGTATGCGGCGTGGAGGCTGGCGGGGCAGTGACTTCGGGAGCGGGAAGGTTGGCCATCGAGCGCACGACGCGCAGGCCTTCCTGAAGCTGAAAGTCCGTCGCGGGTTTCGTCGGGTCGAAATCTGGCCAGCCTGTGGGGGGCTGGTCCGGGATTTCGGCGGAGATTTTCGGAAGGTCCGTGCGGGCGGAGGGTTTGGTCTTGTTGCCGCCTTCGTTTTTGATGATGTGCAGCAGATCGGCCTCGCGGATGCTGAAGCCCGGATCCTGACGGCTGTCTTTCACGAGGATGTCGGGCACGATGCCGAGACCCTGGATAGAGCGGCCGGAAGGCGTATAGTAGCGGGCGGTAGTGAGGCGGACGGCGCCGTTGCCGGGGATGGGGAACAGGGTCTGGACGGAGCCCTTGCCGAAGGATTTCGTACCCATGAGAACGGCGCGGTGGTGATCCTGCAGAGCGCCCGCGACGATTTCGCTGGCGGAGGCCGAGCCTTCGTTGATCAGCACGACCATGGGGAGGTTGTTGGTGATGTCTGTTCCCTTGGCGTCCCAGCGCTGGTCTTCATGCGGATCGCGGGCGCGGATGGAAACGATCTGGCCCTGCGGGATGAAATCGTCTCCCACGGCGATGGCCTGGTTCAGAAGGCCGCCGGGATCGTTGCGGAGGTCGAGCACGAGGCCGGAGAGCTGGCCGCCGGCCTGTTGGCGCAGCTTATCGTAGGCGGCGTGCATCCGGCCTTCGGTTTCCTCGTCGAACTGGGAAACGCGGATGTAGCCGATCTTGCCGTAGAGGGCGGATTTGACGACCTCCATGTGGATGATTTCACGCGCCATCGTGAGGGTAATGGGTTTGGGCGTATTTTTGCGCGCGAGTGTCAGGCTGATTTTTTCGCCGGGTTTGCCGCGCATTTTCTGCACGACATCATCGAGCGGAGAGCCATCCACGTTCTTGCCGTTGACGGCGATGATGAAATCGCCCGGCTTGACGCCTGCGCGGGCGGCAGGAGTACCGTCCAGCGGGGAGACGACCAGGATGTGACCGTCCTGACCCTGGACCTGGAGGCCGAGGCCGCCGAAGGTTCCGGTGGTTTGCACCTTCATGTCCGCGTATTGTTTTTCGGTCATGTAGGAGCTGTGCGGGTCCAGCCCGCTGAGCATTCCGTCGAGCGCGTTGGTGATGAGATCCTTGACGCTGACGGGTTCGACGTAGCGGGCGCGGACGAGATCAAGCACGTTTCCGAAGAGGACGAGATAGCGGGCGATTTCAGCGTGATCGCCCGCGTCGGGAACGTCCTGCGCCAGGGCCTGCGCGGTGAAACCGGAGGCGAGGGGAAAGCCGGTGACACGGCTTGCCAGCGGCATGGCGGTGATGCCGGCGAGGAACGCCGTGCCGAGCAGCAGACCTGTACGGAGCTTCATACAAAAAAATTCCTCGAACGCGACGCGCCTGAACCGGCGCCTGACTGCCCCGTATGATGGGTATGCGGGACAAAGGTTTACAAAATCCTAACGTACCTGATCTTAGACCAGCCTGCCGATAGCGCAAAATTCCGTTCTTCAGGGGCCTTGGGCTTCAGAGGAATGGCGCGGGATTGACGCTCTGACTGCCGTGGCGAAGCTGGACGAACAGGATGGAGCGGTCTGAAGGCATGGTTCCGAGCGTGCCGCCTTTTGGGATACTGCTTCCGTTGCCGACGGAGAGCGTGCCGAGGCCGGCCAGCACGAAGCGGTAATCACGCCCGCAATCGAGGATCAGCATTTGCCCGAACGAGCGGAAAGGGCCGGAGAATTCGATTCGGCCAGCGCAGGGGGCGTGGACGGCGGACAGGGCGGGGGGATTGTAGGTGATGCCGGTGGCGGGGCCGGATTCGGTTTCCTGCCCGTAGCTGGTGAGGGTTGGGCCTGAGACGGGGGCGCCGCCGTGGCCGGTGGGACCGGGGCCGGCGGGGGCGGCGAGGGCATGGGCCTTGTTGCGGGCTTCCTGGGCTTTTGCGGCCTGATGGGCGCGGGTAAGGGCTTCGGCTTCGGCGTCCAGCCGGGTCTGGGCCTGATGTTCGGCCTGTTCGATCTGGGCGATGGCGGCTTGCAGGGCGGTGGCCTGACGGGCGGCTTCCGCGACGGCGCGTCTGGCCTGCAGGACGGCGGCGTCGGCGCGTTTTTCGGTGCGGATGGCCTGACGGGTGGCGAGGCCGGCGCGCCGGTTCTGTTCGGCCTGGGTGGCTTGCAGGGCGGCCAGATCGGCTGATTGCGAGGTGAGATCTGCCCCCGTGGCGGCGAGTTCTGCGTGCTGATCGTGCAGGCGTTCGGCGTTGTGTTCCACAAGGGTGGAGATGCCGGAGAGGATGGTCAGGCCCCGGACGGCCTGACCCGCAGCCTGACCTTGGGTGTGTTGGCCTTGAGTATCGCCTGTGGCGAGCAGGGTGGCTTCCGGGCTGCGTCTGACCTGAAGCGCGATGGGGACGAGGAGGCGGAAAGAGGCGGATTCCTCGGCGATTTGCTGTTGCAGGGCGGTCTCGCGGGTGTGGAGGGTGTCGATACGGGTGGTGACGATCTGGATTTTCTGGCTGGTGTTGGCCAGGGCCTGGGCGGTTTCCGTGCTGATCGTGGTGGCCTGCTGGGTTTTCGCGGCATCCAGAGCGGCCTGTGCGGCGGCTTGCTGCTGGGCTTTCTGGCGGGCGGCTACGGCGGCGGTCTGTGCGGCCTGGCGTGCCAGCATCGCATTATGGGCGGCCTGGGCTTGCTGCAGGGCGCGTTGTGCGGCGCTAGGAGTGGTGGGGTGCTGGAGATGGGGATGACCGTGGCCATGCCTGTGCCCATCACCGTACGAAGGGTGATGAGGGCTGGCTGCGGCGGCGGTGCCGCAGGACAGCAGGAGGAGGGCGAACTGTCGGATGGCGTGTCAGGCGGGGTTGAGCAGGGACTGGCCGGTCATGGCGTCCGGCTGTTGCAGGCCCATGAGTGCCAGCAGGGTGGGGGCGAGATCGCCCAGACGACCATCGTGGAGGGTGCGGTGGCTGGCGCCTGCGAGCATGACGGGAACGGTGTTGAGGGTGTGGGCGGTGTGGATGCCGCCGGTTTCGGGGTCGCGCATGGTTTCGCAGTTGCCGTGATCGGCTGTGACGACAAGGGCGCCGTCCTGGGCTTCGATGGCTTGGGCGATGCGGCCGAGGCCCTGATCGACGGCTTCGCAGGCCTTGATGGCTGCGGTGAGGACGCCGGTATGGCCGACCATGTCCGGGTTGGCGAAATTCAGGACGATCAGGTCGAACGTGCCGGAGGTGATGGCTTCGACGGCGCGGTCCGTCAGTTCGGGGGCGGACATTTCGGGCTGGAGATCATAGGTGGCGACCTTGGGGGAGGGGACCATGATGCGGTCCTCGCCCGGAAGCTGGGCTTCGCGGCCGCCATTGAGGAAGTAGGTGACGTGGGGATATTTCTCGGTTTCGGCCATGCGGAGCTGGCGTTTGCCAGCTTTGGAGACGACGTCACCCAGTAGGTCGTCCAGGCTTTCCTTGGGGAACAGGACGGAAAGTTTGTCGGCCAGGGTGTCGCTGTAACGGCTCATGCCGCAGGCTGAGGCGAAGCGGATGGTTCTGTTGCGGGGGAAGCCGTCAAAATCGGGTTCGAGCAGGGCGTCTAGCAATTCGCGGATGCGATCGGCACGGAAATTGAAGGAGAGGATCCCGTCTCCGTCCTTCATGCCAGCATAGGGGCCAAGGATGCTGGGCTGGACGAATTCGTCGCTTTTGCCGAGGTCGTAGGCGGCGTCCAGCGCGGCTTCGGGACGGTCGATCCGGGTACCATCGGCGGCGGTGATGGCATTGTAGGCGAGGGAGACGCGGTCCCAGCGCTTGTCGCGGTCCATGGCGTAATAGCGGCCGGAGATGGTGGCGATCGTGGCGCCTTCCGGGAGGGCGGCGGCGAACTCCGGCAGGTATTCGGTGGCGGACTGGGGGGCGGTATCCCGGCCGTCGGTGAAGACGTGGACGGCGACGGGGATGTTCGCGGCGGTGAGGATTTTTGCCAGGGCGATGGCATGGTCCTGATGGGCGTGGACGCCGCCGGGGGAGACGAGGCCCATCAGGTGACAGGTACCGCCGGTGTTTCGCAGGGTGGTGATCAGGCCGTTCAGGGCGGGGTTTTGGGCAAGGGAGCCGTCCCGCGCGGCGCGGGTGATGCGGGGGAGTTCCTGCATGACGACGCGGCCTGCCCCGATGTTGAGGTGCCCGACTTCGGAATTGCCCATCTGGCCTTCGGGGAGACCGACATCCTCGCCGCAGGTGCGGAGGAAGGCGCGTGGGCTCTGGCTCCAGAGGCGATCGAAATTGGGGGTGTCTGCCAGACGGACGGCATTGTCGGCATCGTCCTCGCGCCAGCCGAAGCCGTCCAGGATCACCAGCATGACGGGGCGCGGTGTGGGGACGGTCTGGTCGGGCATGGGTGCTGGTCCTGGGGGTGTGCGTGCTGGCTCTAGGAGGTTGGTGTTATCAGCAAGGAGGGCGGGGCGGCAAGCGGGGTGGGGCGTGGGTGTCGCACATGAAAATGCCGGGCGATGCCAGCATCGCCCGGCGTCTTGCACCGTATGGAGTGTGGTGTCAGACCTTGTCGATGGCGTCTTTCACCTTACCTTTAGCTTCCTGGGCCTTGCCCTTCAGATTCTGTGCGGTGCCTTCGGCCTGGAGCTTGTCGTTATCGGTCACGCGACCGACTTCTTCTTTGGCTTTGCCAACGGCCTGGTTGGCGGCACCGCTGATCTTGTCACTGAGTTTGCTCATGATGCGAACGCCTTTCCTTAATGGTTATGTTAAAAAACCGTTGGGATGGGCAGGAGTTCATCGTGACATGGAATATAACGGGGGTTTGAAGATGGTTGAGAGTTGCGGACCGATTGGATGTGGTGTCGGGCTGACGCCGGAGCAGCGTCGTGTGATGCGGGAGCATGGTACGGAGCGACCGGGATCCAGCCCGTTGAATGACGAGAAGCGCGAAGGGGTTTATCATTGTGCGGATTGCGGGACGCCACTGTTCGGTTCTGCGACAAAATATGAGAGTGGTAGCGGGTGGCCGTCTTTTTGGGCGCCGCTGGACGGGGCGGTGGGGCTGACGCGGGATATGTCCCACGGGATGGTGCGGACGGAGGTGCATTGCGCGCGATGTGAGGGGCATTTGGGGCATGTGTTTCCCGATGGGCCGCGGCCTACGGGGGAACGGTATTGCATGAACGGGCTGGCGCTGGATTTCCGGCCGGGCGAGGTTGCCGCGTAGTTTTCATTTCGATGTGATGTTGGGAATGGCGGTTCGTGTGCGACCCGGTTAAGATCGGGCTATGAACGAAACGACGAAAACTGCCATTCCTCCCGTTGTGCTGGACCATCCGCTGGTTCTGCACAAATTGACCCGCCTGCGTCAGGTTTCGACCTCGACCGCCGGATTTCGCCGGCTGACGCGGGAACTCAGCCTGCTGATGTGTTATGAGGCGACGCGCGACCTGGCTGTGGAGCCGGTCGAGATCGAGACGCCGATGGAGACGATGCAGGGCTTTGCGCTGTCTGGCAAGAAGCTGTGTTTCGTGTCTGTCTTGCGGGCGGGGAATGGTATTCTGGACGGGATGCTGGATCTGGTTCCGGCGGCGCGTGTGGGGCATGTGGGGCTGTATCGCGATCCGAAGACGCTCGAAGCCGTCGAGTATTATCTGAAATTTCCTGAGGATGTGGCTGAGCGGGATTGCATCGTCGTCGATCCGATGCTGGCGACTGGGCATAGCGCGGCTGCGGCGATCGACCGGGTGAAGGCGGCGGGGGTACAGAAGATCGTGTTCGTGTGTCTACTGGCGGCGCCGGAGGGGGTTGCATATCTGAGTGAACGGCATCCCGACGTGAAGCTGGTGACATGTTCGATCGACCGGGAGCTGGACGATCACGGCTATATCCGGCCGGGCCTGGGCGATGCAGGGGATCGGTTGTTCGGGACGCGTTGAGAGAGGTTGCTTCGGGGCTTTTCAGCCCCGGGTGACTTTGTAGCGGGCTGCGAGATCGGCTTCGATCTCGTTGGCATGAGTGGCGTCCCGGGCTTCGATCATGATTTCAAGTTCGGCGGTTTGCACTGAGGGGGATGCGAACAGGCGCTGGTGCGAGACTTCGATGATGTTGCCACCGGCTTCGCCGATGCGGGTAGAAATATCGGCGAGGACGCCGGGGCGATCGGGGATTTGCAGGACCAGCGAGAGCAGTCGGCCGTCCCGGCGCAGGGAGCGCAGGAGGGTGTTGGCCAGGATGCGGCTGCCGATATTGCCGCCGGTGATGGGCATTCCGACGCGTTTGCCCTTGAAGCGGTCCGGGTTGGCGAGGACGGCGGCGATGGCTGCGGCCCCGGCGCCTTCGCTGACCTGTTTGGCGGTTTCGGCGAGGATGGTGATGGCGGATTCGACCTGTAGTTCGCTGACCACGAGCACGGCTGAGAGATGATCGCGCAGGGCGTTCATGCAGTGCGTGCCAAGTTTGGGGACGGCGATGCCTTCGGCGATGGTCGTGCCGCCGATGGTTTTGACGTCCTCGCCCGGGAAAGCGGCGAGGGAGGCGTAGCTTTCGACCTGCACGCCGATGATTTCGAGGCTCGGCTTCATGTGTGCGGCGGCGACGGCACTCCCGCTGATCAGGCCGCCGCCGCCCATGGGGATGACGAGGACGTCGAGATCGGGGACGTCCTGAAGCAGTTCGACGATGCAGGTGCCTTGGCCGGCCATGACGGCTTCGTCATCGAAGGGGTGAACGAGGGTCTGGCCTTCGATGGCGCGGAGTTTTTCGGCAATGAGGACGGCTTCCGCGAAATCCTCGCCTTCCGTGACGACGCGGGCGCCCCAGGCGCGGGTGCGTTCGATTTTGGCGGTGGGGGTGAAGCGCGGCATGACGATGGTGGCTTCGATGCCGAGCAGGCTGGCGTGGCGGGCGATGCCTTGTGCGTGGTTGCCAGCCGAGATCGCGATGACGCCGCGTTTGCGCTCCTCGGGGGTGAGGAGGGCGAGTTTGTTGGCTGCGCCGCGTTCCTTGAAGGAGCTGACGGCCTGAAGGTTTTCCAGTTTCAGGAATGTTTCGGCCCCTGTCAGGCGGTTCAGGCCGTGGCAGGGGATGGTCGGCGTACGTAGGATATGGGGGGCGATCCGTTCGTGTGCGGCGGCGATCGCGGTGAAATCGAGCATGTTACTTGTAGATGACGGTCAGGATTTCGTAGGTGCGATCTCCGCCGGGGGCGGGGACGGCGACGCTGTCTCCAACACTTTTGCCGATCAGGGATTTGGCGAGGGGGCTGGAGACGGAGAGCAGGCCCTGTTTGATGTCGGCTTCGTGGACGCCGACGATCTGGTAGCTGCTTTCCTTGTCCGTTTCCTCGTCCACCAGTTCGATATGGGCGCCGAACTTGACCTGATCGCCGGAGAGTTTGGAGGGGTCGATCACTTCCGCTGTGGAGATGATTTCTTCCAGTTCGAGGACGCGGCCTTCGATGAAGGACTGGCGATCCCGCGCGGCATGGTATTCGGCGTTTTCCGAAAGGTCGCCGTGTTCGCGTGCTTCCGCAATGGCGCGGATGACGGCGGGGCGATCGATGCTTTTCAACCGGCGCAGTTCGTCTTCGAGCCGGGCGAGCCCGTTGCCGGTCATCGGAATTTTCTGCACAGCGCATCCTCAAAACGAATTGGCCCACGGACGGCGGCCCCGGACGGGAGGAAATCCCGGCGTGACCGCCATGTGTGTGCGGTTTGACGGCGTATGCGACAGGCATCCGCCTAAAAACGATCGGTTAAGATATGGGGTAGATGGCTGGAATACAAGCGAAGGGGGACAGGTTGCCTGGATTTCCTGCGAACGCCGCATGTCTGGATGGGCAGATTTTGACAGGTTGTGTCATGAAAAGTTGTAGCAGGGAAACTCACACAATTAAGGACGGAAACCAGAAAGGGTGCGACTGCGCCGAGAAAGCGTTCATGAGATATAGCTTTTGCCTGATACGTGTATTAATGTATTTTTAACGAAATAAGGTGTCACAAACGTTATTCAAGGAATAACATGCTGAAATGTCTTGTTAGAGCCCTTTTGGAAATTCAGGGATAAGCGTTTCTGCGTAGCATGAGGCTTCCCATGGAGATGTGGATCATGGCCTCTGCGACGTCGATCCGCTGTTCGTAGTCCTTCACAAGGTGACGCCAGCGGATCATCCAGCCGAAGGTCCGTTCCACAACCCACCGACGCGGCAGGATTTCAAACCC
>Ga0157365_10000062_pt1 | contig 51984 bp, 45 predicted proteins | sample AttsexASBM3_FD_111478 | JGI IMG/M metagenome (GOLD analysis project Ga0157365, IMG submission 111478) | Fungus gardens microbial communities from leaf cutter ant in Ribeirão Preto, State of São Paulo, Brazil - Atta sexdens ASBM3 | ecosystem: Host-associated > Fungi > Mycelium > Unclassified ...
GAGATCGACCGCCGGGTGCGGTTTCTGACGAAGCGGGTGGAAAACGCCATCATCGTCGATCCAGCCGACCAGACGCAGCGCGACCGGGTATTTTTCGGCGCGACCGTGACCTATCTGACGGATGCTGACGAGGCTCGTACCGTGACGATCGTTGGTGCAGATGAAGCCGAACAGGGACGCGGGGAGGTCAGTCTGCTCTCGCCGGTTGCCCGTGCGTTGATGCGGACGCGGGTCGGGGACGAAGTACGCCTGACCACGCCGTCCGGGGACGAGATGATCGAAGTCTCTGCGATTGCCTATCCGGATGCCGTGGTGGCGTAACGATTTGGCGACCCCGCTGCGCTGGGGCATAAGACTGTTCCTATCGATGCGTTGCCGACCCGCTCGGCCTGAGGAGAAGACCTGATGACCCGTGCCCTGAAAGTCGCCGTTCAGATGGACCCGCTGGAAAAGGTCGACATCAAAGGCGACTCGACGTTCGCGCTGATGCTCGAAGCGCAGAAGCGTGGGGCGGAGATGTTCGTCTATCAGGTGGAGAGCATGAGCCTGACCGAGGGGCGCCTTTCGCCGGAAGGTGCGCGCACCGACCGGCTGTTCGCCCGCGCGCGGCCAGTAACGGTGCAGCGCGAACTGGGCGCCCATGCGACATTCGGGGACGAATTCGTGCTCGACCTGTCCAGCATGGACGTGATCCTGATGCGTCAGGACCCGCCCTTCGACATGGCCTATATCACCGCGACGCACATGCTGGAGCACATCCACGGGATCGGCCCAGGCAAGGCGTTCGTGGTCAACGACCCGGCATCGGTGCGTGATGCGCCGGAGAAACTGCTGGTCACGCACTATCCCGACCTGATGCCGCCGACGCTGGTGACATGGGACGTGCGCGCCATTCACGAATTCCGCGCCCTGCATCGCGACATCATCGTCAAGCCACTGTTTGGCAATGGCGGGGCGGGCGTCTTCCGCATTCGCGAAGACGATCAGAACCTGAATTCCCTGCTGGAAATGCATTTTGCGCGTTCGCGTGAGCCGCTGATGATCCAGCGTTATGAAGCCGCCGTAAGGGCCGGCGACAAGCGGATCATCCTGGCGGATGGCGAGGCGATCGGCGCGATCAACCGCGTCCCGGCAGAAGGCGAGGCACGGTCGAATATGCATGTCGGCGGCAAGGCGCAGGCCGTAGCATTGACCGAGCGTGACAAGCATATCTGCGCGACCATCGGACCGATGCTGCGCGAGCGCGGGTTGATTTTCGTTGGAATCGACGTGATTGGTGACTGGTTGACCGAGATCAACGTAACGTCACCGACGGGTCTTCAGGAACTTGAGCGTTTCGACGGGATTAACGGCGCAGGCCTGATCTGGGACAAGATCGATGCCCGTCTGGCTGCTGGCGGTCTATGAGGTCAGGACTTGCCGAACCGGTTATCGAACCATTTTTCAATGTCTTTGCGATAATAGAAGTACGGAATGCCAGCCCAGATAACGATCGTGAGCAAGACCAGAACAGCGATTAACATCTTGCCCCTGTCGGTTTGATAGGTCGACTGTTCGTTCTTTTTACCTGAAACCACGCAATCTGCGCAACAGCCATGCCGTTCGTTCATGACAGGCACGGTCGCAGGTGCTAACCATCCTCCGGGGCCTTCAGTCATGAAGGTTGGAGGGCAAAGAGAAATTCGATGAGTGACGTATTTCAGGAAAGCGCCGTTCGGTCTGGACTCGAATCCGGGACTGGCGCTTCCGGCGGCGGTCATGGACCGAAATCGGCCCTCGACGCGGACGCGGTACGCCAGGCTTATCGTCGCTGGGCGGGTGTCTATGACGCGGTGTTCGGCGGGATTTCGGCGTTCGGTCGCAAACGTGCGGTCGCTGCCGTCAACGGTCTGCCCGGAACGCGGGTGCTGGAAGTCGGTGTCGGCACCGGTCTGGCGCTGCCGCATTACCATGCAAGCAAGCGGATAACGGGGATCGACCTGTCGACCGACATGCTGGCGCGCGCTCGCCAGCGGGTCGATCGTCAGGCGATCGGCAATGTCGAAGCCCTGCTGGAAATGGACGCCGAGGCGACCGGCTTCGAGGATGGGAGCTTCGATATCGCGGTTGCGATGTTCGTGGCTTCGGTCGTGCCGCATCCGGATCGCCTTCTGGCGGAACTGAAGCGCGTTGTGCGGCCGGGTGGGCACATCCTGTTCGTCAATCACTTCCTGGCACAGGGCGGCATGCGTCTGGCGATCGAGCGCGGCATGGCGTCTGCGTCCCATTCGCTGGGATGGCATCCCGATTTTGCCATCGAATCCCTGCTGCCGCCGGCGGATCTGGCCCGCGCGACCCTGACCCCCGTGCCGCCCGTCGGTCTGTTTACGCTGGTCACGCTTCCGCATGGCAGCCCGGCTCAGGGCGCGACGCTCGCGGCCTGAGTGCGGAATTCTGCGCCGATCCATGCGTTTTCTGCATTGATCGGCGGGAACTTTCTCTGTTGTTGCTCTCGTTTTTGTCATCGCAAGGGGCTAGATTGCCGCGTGTTGCGCCGCGGCGCCCCGAATGGGTGGCGTCACGGTAGTCTGGAGAGAGAGTGTGATGGCGTCTGAGACGCAATCGGCCGGTCCGGCCCAAACGGGACGCAAGGCCAGAAAACAGCGGGCCGTTATCCATTATCCGTCCCAGGCCGATGGCGACATCCTGTCGGCTAGGTCCCTTGCCGCGCATACCTCAAACATGACCCGAGCCGTTGCCTTCGGCTATCTCGCTCTTGCGGTTTTCGCAGGCGTGTTTGCCGGCGGCATCGGGTCGGGCCTTGTTCTGGCAGCTGGCAGCGCTGATGCATCGGGCACGCTCGCGCTCGATCACGGCGTGATTATGGACTGTTTTGCAATCATCCCGGCGTTGGTCGGCGCATTCGGCACGGGTTTCGTGCCCGGGCGCCTCGGATCACCCGCCATGGCAGCGCCGAGACTGGCGCTGGCTGGACTGATTCTGGTTGGGTTGTCTTTTGTCGGCGTGTTGGCGGGTCCGGTTGCAGGTGTTGGCCCCGCGCTGGTCCTGTGGTGTGTCGGCACGGTCGTGCAGGCTGCGGTCCTGCTGGCGACCGTGGCGAATATGCGCGCGCCGGGCGTCGGTCTGCGAACATTGTCGCCGTTCGTCTGGTCGCAGGTTGCGACGGCCGCCGTTCTGGTGATTGCGGCACCGATCTTTGCGGCGCATCTGACCCGCGCTGCGCTCGATGGTGTTGCTGTCGCCTCCGTTCTGCGTGAGTTTTCCTTCCCGCTCGCGACGCTGGTCCTTTTGCCGGCGTGCGGTCTGGTGTCCCTCGTCATTGATGAGGCGACGCGGGCCTCGCGCCGTACCGCGTGGGTGGGTCAGTTGGTTTCGGTCAGCTTCGGTGTGATGGCGACTGGCGCGATTGTCTGGGCGCACGACGCGTTGCGCGGAACGCCGTCTTCGACGCACATGCTGAATATGATTTTCCTGATGCCCGCGTCTCTCGCGATGGTGGCGTGCTGGATGGGGATGCTGTGGCGCAGCCCGGCTCAATCCCGGGCGGCTCTGCCGTGGGCGGCGGCTTTTGCGATCATGCTGGTGGCGGGCTGGGCGCAGGACGTGATGACCCACGGAGCCGGCTCGCATGAGGCAGCTGCGCTGTGTGCCGTTCTTGCAGCGTTTTCGGGATTTTACCGCTGGCTTGATGTGCGCGCAGGGGCTCTGGTGCCGGTCTGGGCCGCGCGCGTGCACTTCGTGCTGACCGTGCTTGCGATGGGTGTGATGCTGCTGCCCGGTCGTCCGGTGTCGAGCCTGCTGGGCGCGTTTCTGGGGGTGGGGTCGCTGGCGATGTTTGCTATCGTCCAGTGTCTGACCCTGGCCCGCTATCGCCCGTTTCTGCACGCCGTGAGTGGTGGGCGGGAATTGCGTTCATGAGCGGCGTGGCTCTCGACCCCGGCGCGATTGTCGACGAAGCATTGAGCGGCCCGGCTCTTGCGCTGGGAACGGACACGCGGGACTGGTTTGCGCTGCTCAAGCCCCGCGTGATTTCGCTTGTGGTGTTTACCGGTGCGGCTGGCCTGATGGTGGCCCCGGGGCATATGAACCCGGTTATGGCGGCGATCGCCATCCTGTGCATCTGCATGGCTTCCGGCGCTGCCGGCGCGATCAATATGTGGTTCGACCGCGATATTGACGCGATCATGACGCGCACGGCGACACGCCCGATTCCCGACGGACGGATGGCTCCGGACGCTGCATTGGGCTTTGGTATCGGACTCTCGGTCGCGTCGGTGGTGCTGATGTGGTTGGCGACGAACCTGCTGGCCGCTTCGATCCTGGCGTTCTCGATCTTTTTTTATGCCGTCATTTACACGATGTGGCTCAAGCGCTCGACACCGCAGAACATTGTCATCGGCGGCGCGGCAGGGGCCTTCCCGCCCATGATCGGCTGGGCTGCGGCGACGGGGTCGATGTCGGTTCTTCCGGTGGTGATGTTTGCGATCGTGTTCCTCTGGACCCCGCCGCACTTCTGGGCCCTGTCGCTTTACGCGTGCAAGGATTACGGGCGGGCGGGCATTCCCATGCTGCCGGTCATCCGAGGAGCGCGTTACACCCGCCACCAGATCCTTGGCTATACGATCGTGTTGCTGGCGGCGTCTCTGGTGCCGTCTTTCCTGCATCTTTGCGGTTGGATTTATACGGTGACGGCGCTGGTGCTGGGGTGCGGGTTCGTGGCGTGTGCCGTGGGCGTCGTGCGTGACGCGCAGGACGAGACTGGGGTAAGCCTGACCAACGACAAGCCAGCACGGCGTACGTTCCGCTTTTCGCTGGCCTATCTGTTCCTGCTGTTCTGCGGGTTGCTGGCCGATCACGCGCTGCGGGGAGTACTGTAAGATGCCGCAATTGTCGCAGGGCGCATCGCTGGACTTGCTCGCCCGTCGGCGGCGTATACGTATTTACGCGGTGATCGGAACGGTCGCGTTCTTTGCTGCAATTTTTTATGTGATGGCATTCGTCGGCGTTCGCTGACTGCGGGCTCTACCGTCGGGTGTCTGTTTGCGCTGTCTCGACAGTCGCGGCGTTTATCAGTTTAGTATTTCCCGTTCATCCGACTGCGGTCGGGAAAGGGGATATACCAGTGAATCGCACATCGAAATTTCTGGCTGTCGCAGCGTTGACTGCGCTGGGCACGTCTTCGGCATACGCGCAGTCTGCACCAAAATTCTACGAAGATTCCGCAGCGATTGCGCCTTTTTCAGCAGCCGTTCGCGTGGAAAATACGGTGTTCGTATCGGGTGTGATCGGTGTCGATGCCAGCGGACATCTGCCAGCGGACTTCTCGGCACAGGCAACCAACGCGATGCATAACATCGAGAAGGAACTGCACCTCGCCGGGGCAGACATGAGCCAAGTCTTCAAATGCGATGTCGCGATGACCGACATGAAAAATTGGCCAGCTTTCAACGAAATCTACAAGACGTTTTTCAAGCCGCATGCCTATCCGGTGCGTATGGCGGACGGTGTCGTCGCACTCGCAAAGGGCGCGTCGCTGGAACTGGAGTGCGAAGCGTACGCCCCGGCGAAGTAACGGCCCTCCGAACGCGCGCACGCATAAAAAAAGCAGGCCTTGCGGGGCCTGCTTTTTTGTCGGGCGCAGCACTTATCGTGTTTGCTGGATGGCAGAAAGCAGCCAGCCGCCGCTCGGGCCGGAGCGCACGAAGGTCCAGAGTTCCGTGACCGAGACACGCTCGCTGGAACTGCCGTCGATCACCGTTCCCGCCATATCGGTCGTCACGTCGATCAGGGAATAGCGCATGGCGACCGTTGCGTATTCCATCCCGTTTTCACGCCATGCTTCAGACAGGTCACCACCGTCGAAACGGACGTTGGAGACGATGTTGCGCGCACCGCGACTGGCGTAAGCGGCAAGTTGTTCGTTGAAATAGCTGACCATTTCAGGCGTCGCCATGCGCTGCATGGCCGTGATGTTCTGCTGGGTCCAGGCAGTCTGAATGTCATACAGCGCCTGCTGGAAAGCCGAGTAATCCGCTGGCGTCAGGCTCACGGGCTGCGAACCGCCGCCCACGGGGCTGACGCCCATCGGCGCGACGGCCGACGAACGGCTGCCACTGAAGCGTCGGAATACCCAACTCAGCAGCAGTCCGAGCAAGACCATCTGGATCAGGAAGCCCAGAAACCCGCCGCCATGCATTCCGCCGAAGAAACCGTGGCCGCCCAGAAGCCCGAACAGACCGGCGCCAAGGAAGCCGCCCGCAAAGCCGCTGAGGAACGGATGGCGATTGATACTGCCGCCAAACCCGCCGTAGCGCTGGCCGGTCATGCCACTGCCATATGCGGACGAACCGCCCTGATACGGAGAGATGGACCGCTGCATGGGCAACGCACCGGACGGTGCATATTGTGTGCTGGGCGGCGCGCTGTAGGTGCGCGAGCCGCGGCTGCCCATCGAAAGGCCGCCGCCAGGGCGGGCATCGGCCACAGACACGTTAAAGGCCAGGATGCCGACCGCGAGGAAAGAAAGAAGCTTACGCGTGTTCATGAAACCCATCGTCCTGTCAGGCGCCCGCGACGCTCATCGCGTCGATCCGCACGGTGGGCGCGTCCGTGCCGAAACGGAATACAAGATCGTCGGCCAACACCATGCGGGCATACATATCGTTCAGATTCCCCGCCACGGTGATGCCTGCCACTGGCTCGGCAATGGCTCCGTTTCGGATCATGAAGCCGCTGGCACCGCGACTGTAATCACCCGTCAGCCCGTTCACGGCAGAGCCCATGAGTTCGGTGATATAGATGCCCTCGATAATGTCGGACATCAGATCGGCGGGCGTGACACTGCCCGCGCTGAAATACAGGTTTGACAGTGCGGGGGACGGGGGAGAGGACGACCCACGTCCTGCGCGTCCATTCGAGATCAGTCCAAGCTGGCGGGCGGAACGTGAGTCCAGCACCCACTGTGTCAGCACGCCGTCCTCGATCAGCGTCAGGGGCTGCATCGCAACACCTTCGCCATCGAACGGGCGGGAGCGAAGTCCACGCACCCGCAACGGATCGTCAATCATGTTGACGCCAGCGGGCAGGATACGCTGTCCCATCTTTTCCTTCAGGAACGACGTGCCTCGCGCGATCGAACCACCGTTGATTGCGCCAGCCAGATGCCCGATGAGGCTGCTGGAAACGCGCGGGTCGTAAACGACCGGCATGATGCCGGTTTTCGGCTTCGTCGGATTGAGGCGCAGAACTGCTTTTTCACCGGCGCTTCGACCAATCTCGGCCGCGCCCCGCAGGTCGGACAGGTGAACGGTGCTGTGATAGTCGTAATCGCGCTCCATCCCCGTGCCAGAGCCAGCCAGGACGCTGGCGGAAACCGAGTGGCTGGTCCTTGCATAGTGGCCTGTGAAACCTGCCGACGTTGCCAGCACGACTTCGGTGCGGCCGTAGGACGCCGAGCCACCACTGGTATTGGTCACGCCTTCCACCGCAAGTGCGGCCTCCTCGGCGATGCGGGCGCGCTCCAGAAGGGTTGCCGTGTCGGGCGATGCGGCGTCCTGCAGGTCGAGGCCCGATGCGTCGAAACGACCCGTCCGTGTAAGGTCGCAAAGCCCGGCGAACTGGTCCTCAGGCACCACGCGCGCCATGGACAGCGCCTGTTCAACCAGAACGTCGAAACGGGACGGGTCGAGCGTGGTGGTCGACGCAATCGCCGCACGCTTGCCGACGAACACCCGCAGCCCGATGTCGGTAGATTCCGAACGTTCAAGATCTTCCGTCTTGCCCTTGCGAACGGACACGCCGAGCGCGGTGCCGGAGGCGATGATCGCATCCGCAGCATCCGCACCCGCACGACGGGCCCGGCCGAGCAGATCTTCGATCAGGTCAAGCGAACTGGTGGATGCCGAACTCATGCTGCCAGTTCCGACACGATGTCGGAGAGCGAGGGCACATGGGCCACAGGTCCGATGCAAGCCAGCGTCGGCTTCGCATGGAAGGTCCTGGTGGCCGAACGGCGGATATCGTCGATTGTCACGGCATTGATCTTTGCGACCGTCTCCTGCGTCGGGATGATACGACCGAACAACTGAATCTGGCGCGCGATCTGCTCGCAGCGCGAACCGGTGCTTTCCAGCGACATCAGCAACGACGACTTTAATTGCGCGCGCGCACGGTCCAGTTCTGCCTGGGCCACTTCGCGCTGTACTTTCGCGAGTTCGTCCAGCACCACGGGCACCAGTGTCTTGGCTTCTTCCTCGCCCGTGCCGGCGTAAATGCCAAACAGGCCGCTATCGACGAACGGGACGGTGAAGGAATAGATCGAATAGACCAGCCCGCGCTTCTCGCGCACTTCCTGGAACAGGCGCGACGACATGCCGCCCCCAAGCAGCGTTGAAAGCAGCAGGGCGGGGTAATAATCGGGATCGCCATAGCCGACGGACGGGAAGCCCATCACCAGATGGGCCTGATCCAGATCGCGCTCGACCCGGATTTCACCGCCACGATAATCGGCGGCAACGGCATCGGGTGCCGTGCCAGCGGGCAGCCCGCTGAAATGCGTGTTGACCAGATCGACGACGCGCTCGTGCTCCAGATTACCGACCGCCGAGACGATCATGTTGCCGGTCGTGTAGTGCTTTTGCATGTAGTCGGACAGCGTATCACGCGACAGGGTGCGAATGATCGACTCTGGCCCAAGCGTCGGGCGACCCATCGGCTGGTCCGGATAGGCAGTTTCCTGCATGTGATCGAAGATGATGTCGTCGGGCGTGTCGTTCGCCTGCCCGATTTCCTGCAGGATCACGCCGCGTTCGCGCTCGATCTCTTCGGGCTCCAGCGTCGAATTGGTCAGGATGTCGCCGATGATGTCCGCACCCAGCGCCAAGTCTTCTTTCAGCAGCTTGACGTAATAGGCCGTCTGCTCCCGCGCGGTGTAGGCGTTGATGTGACCGCCGACATTCTCGATTTCCTCGGCGATGCGGGCGGACGAACGGGTCTTTGTGCCCTTGAACGCCATGTGCTCGAGGAAATGAGAGACGCCGTTTTCTTCCGCCAGTTCATGGCGCGTGCCCGCACCGACATACGCCCCGAACGAGATCGTCTCGACACGGTCCATACGTTCGGTCACGACCGTCAGGCCGGAGGGAAGGCGGGTGATGTTGATCGGGTCGGTCATTCTGTTCCTGTCGGATGGCGGTGGAGGTTGGCCGAAAAGACGGCACCCCCCGCCGGATGCGCGTTCGAGAGACTTAGCGTGCGTTGGACATGACGTGGGCGCGGACGGCGGCTTCAACCGTATCGAGGTCGTTGGCGACCACCCGGAAATTTTCCTTGCGTTCGTACAGATCGGCAAGGTGAGGCGGCAGTGCGGGGCGGATGCCCGTTGCAACCTCCATCGCGTCGGGGAATTTCGCCGGATGTGCTGTGGCCATGGCGATCATCGGGATGCCCGGCTTTCTGGCGCTTCGCCCTGCTGCGATGCCGATGGCGGTGTGCGGATCAGCGAGGTAGAGACTGCGTTCATACAGGGAACGGATTTCGGTACTCGTCGCGTCGTCGTCAAGGGCCACGCCGGAGAACAGTCCGGTCGCGGCGCGCCACACGGCGGGATCGACGGACATGGTGCCGGTCGCACGGAACGAGGCCATCGTCGCGGCGCAGGCCTGCGGATCGCGCTCCAGCAGTTCGAACAGCAGACGCTCGAAGTTCGAGGACACCTGAATGTCCATGGACGGCGACAGGCTGGGCACGACTTCGCGCATCGACATGTCGTTGTCGTGGAGGAAGCGGCTGAGGATGTCGTTGCGGTTGGACCCAATTGCCAGGTGCGTGACCGGCAGCCCCATCTTGCGGGCCACCCAGGCCGCCAGAACATTGCCGAAATTGCCGGTGGGCACGGCGAACGCAACCTCCCGGTCCGGTGCGCCGAGGGACAGGGCTGCATGCACGTAATACGGCACCTGAGCGGCGATGCGGGCCCAGTTGATCGAATTGACCGCCGACAGGTTCATGTCGCGACGGAACGCGGTGTCGGCGAACATGGCCTTCACGAGGTCCTGGCAATCGTCGAACGTGCCCTTGACGGCCAGATTGCCGATATTCGCGGCCTTGACGGTCGTCATCTGGCGGCGCTGGACTTCTGACGTGCGGCCTTCGGGGTGCATGATGACGACGTTGATGCGCGCGCGGTCGGCGAAAGCCTCGATCGCGGCGGAGCCGGTATCGCCAGAGGTCGCGCCGACGATCGTCAGGGTTTCGCCGCGCTCTTCCAGAACGTGTTCGAACAGGTGGCCAAGCATCTGCATGGCCATGTCCTTGAATGCCAAAGTCGGGCCGTGGAACAGTTCCTTGACGAACAGCCCATCCTCGACCTGCACCAGCGGCACGATGGCCGCGTGGTCGAACCCGGCATAGGCCGCGGTGGTCATTTTCAGCAGCTGTGCCTCGGTCAGGCAACCTTCGGCAAACGGCGCCATCACGCGGGCGGCGACTTCCGGATAGGACAGGCCGCGCATGGCGCGCCATTCATCGGTCGTGAAAGTGGGCCACGTCTGCGGGACGTAAAGCCCACCATCTTCTGCGAGACCGGCGAGCAGCACTTCGGAAAAGGTGCGGACCGGAGCCTGCCCGCGCGTCGAGATATAGTTCATGACGCAATCATAGTCGCATCCGCCCTGCGCGCGAAGAGGCAGAGTGCGCCGTCTGGCGCGGTTTTACGTCAATGTTGGCCGATATGAACCGCAAGAAGGGACGCTGTTCCACCGGAGTCGGTGGCAGGCGCCGTGTTGCTCTGCTGCACCACGGGTACATAGACGGTTCCGTCCGGGCCGATCGCCGGATTGCCGGGCCAGTTGAGCCGTGGATCGGCACTCAGGGTTGCGGGAATACGCCCGACGGTGAAGGTGTCAATCGCGTGGTGGGGCAGGTCCGAGAAATAGAGCGTGCCTTGCGCGTCGACGGTCAGACCGCCCAGCGCACCGGTCATCTGCCACAGGGTAAGGCCTTCCTGCTGTTCGATCGGGGTGACGAGCGGATCGGTAATCAGCGTCGTGGCAAGCCGGTAGAGCATACCGCCGGGGGGTTGGAGATAGAGCCACTGTCCGTCCGGGCTGACGGTCAGCATCGAGACATTTGTCATGTCCACCGCACCGCTGGCGGTGAGCCGCGTCTTGCCGTTCACGACGACCGGGTGTCTGGCCACGAGCCCGGGAGAGCCTTCAAGGCAGCGCAGTACTTCGCCGGTCGTAAGGTTGAGCAGCACGATTGCCGAGCGCCCGGCATCAGCGATGTAGGCAAAGTTGCCATGAACTGCGAGGCCCGAAAGCACGGCGTCCTTCGGCTGGGCCCCCAACGGAATCGACCGCACGATATGGCCGCTTGCGGGATCGATCTTCAGCACCTTGCTGGCACCGGCATCGAGCACCCAGAGACTGCCATCCGCCACGGAAAGGCCAGCGATATTCGTGAAGCCAGGCGCGTCGGAGGCGAACGGGGTGGGCTGCCCGTTTTTGATAAGGCTCAGCGTGCTCGCGGCGGTGGCCGTCCTGGGCGAGGATACGAAGATGTTGCCGTCAGAAGTGACAGCAACGCGGTCCCAGTGAGCTTCGGACGATGATGCGATCGTTGTGATCGCGGCATCGGCGTGCGCGCCGGTCGGGGCAAGCACGGCCAAAGACAGAGCAAGAGCCGAAACGCGAACGACGGAAGAGATCGGAGAAAACGCCATTCGTCCTTATAACGCCGAGTTTACTCGTTCAGGCAATATGGCGCCGCGACTTCCGCTTCTACCGGGGGCGCACTCTCGAGCTTTGTCACGTTGTGTGCGTGCCGGTGCGCAGGGGTGCGAAAGCGCGATTCCGCCGGGTTGTCGAGCCAGGGGGAAAGATCGGGTTCGGAGGTTAGAACCTGAGCTGCATGCATCAGAATCGCGTCGTCAATTGTCTTGCACGGCACGCTCCAGCGATTGCCCGGCAGGCGGGAGACATAATGATTTTGGTCGTCGAAACGTATTTCCGACGAGATCTGCTGGATGTCTTGACCGTTCCTGATGGTGGCAAACACAATCCCTGGAACAGATCCGGTGCGACGTTCGACTTGCATGACGTTTTCCTCGTGCGCGTGTAGATTTCGACCCTTCCGGTAAGATGAAGCCCGCGTCTGAAGATTTGGTTAATGGGCGATTTTTAATTTCGAGGCTCCCGACGATGGTTCGTGCTGGCACTGCGTCCATGATTGCCGAGGCCGAGTCACGGGGACTCGCCATGCTGGCCAGCGGGGACGCAGCCGGGGCACAGACCTGTTTCCGCGCGCTGCTGGCGGAGCATCCCGGGGATCCTCATGCGCTGCACGGTCTGGCCTGTGTGGCGCGGGTGGCAGGCCGGGACGATCTGGCGATCGGTCTTGCGGGGCGGGCGATTGCCGCACGCCCTGCCGCGTATTTTCACATAACGTTAGGTCTTTCCCTGGCCGCCCAGGGGCATCTGGCCGAAGCGCGTGCTGCGCTGCGGGTTGCGATTCTCAAGACGCCAGACGACCCCCGGGCGCGCCGGGCGCTTGCGCAAATGCTCGAGACGGGGGGCGATCTGGCGGAGGCTGTGGTCGCATGGCGGGCCGAGGTAGATCTGCAGCCTTTCGATGGGGAGGCGCACCTGGCGCTGGCCCGGTGCGCGCGCCTGGCGGGGGATTGGTCGACGGCTTCTCGCGCTGCCGATGCGGCGGTGCGCCATACCGACTGCTCTGTTGCGGCGCTGCAGGAGCGGGCGACCTTGCACTCGGCAACCGGGGCGGCGGTCGCGGCGGAGAAGGATTTTGCGGCAATCGTCGCTTTGCGGCCCGACGATCCGGCTGCTTTGGCCAACCATGGTGCGGCGCTGTTTTCGCTCAATCGTCTTAATGCGGCGCAGGACGTTCTGGCACGGTCGGTCATGCTGGCACCGGACGTGGTGCCGACCCTTGTGAATTTGGGCCTTGTGCTGATGGGGCTGGGCGATCTGATCGGCGCGCGGGACGCTTTCGCGCGCGCATTGACGCTGGCGCCCGGCGATCCTCGTGTGCTGGTCAATGCAGCGACGCTCTTTACCGAATTGGGGAACATGGAGGGGGCCCGCAGCCTGTATCGACAAATTGCCCAGACCGCAGCGGGCGATGGGGACTGGGTCCGGGCGGCATTCAATACGGCGACGATCGACCTGGCGGAGGGGCTGTTCGCGCGGGGGTGGCAAGGGTTCGAGCAGCGCCTGCTGCTGCTGGAGCGGGGGACAGCCACCACGGTGCCCGCGTGGGATGGTCAAAGCGCCGGCTGCGTCCTCATCGAGGCTGAGCAGGGGTTGGGCGATCAGATCCAGTTCCTGCGCTTTGTGCCGGAGGCGGCGCGACGGGCTCAGGTGGCGATCCGCGTTGGCGCTCCCTTGACGTCACTCGTTACAGAGTGGGTCGCGTCACTCGGTGCAGCCGGGTATGCCGTCACGATGGCCGAGGACGGCTTGCATTATGATTTTCACTGTGGTGTCGGCAGTTTGCCACATCTTCTGAACAGCGAATCTGTCCCCGATCGGGGCACTTATCTGGGTCGTCATGTTGGACGGACTGGCGCACAGCGTCCCTTGCGCGTCGGGCTCTGCTGGGCGGGGAATCCCAACTATCGCTTTGATCGGCGGCGTTCGATCCGCCCGGACCTGCTGGCCGGACTGGGCCGCGTTGCCGGTGTCTGCTTCGTCAGCCTGCAACACGCGGCGGACGCCGTGCCGTTCGTCATGGAGCAGCCGGATCTGCCGGATTTTGCGGTGATGCGAGACGTCATGATGACGCTCGATCTGGTGATTTCGGTGGATACAGCCGTCGCGCATCTGGCGGGTGCGATCGGCTGCCCGGTCTGGATGCTGAACCGATTCGGTGGTGACTGGCGGTGGGCACCGGCGCTGCGTGACGCAACCGGCACACGCAGCCTGTGGTACCCGTCCATGCGGATCTGGCAGGTTTCAGGCCCGGACATGCCGGATGAGGGATGGATTTCGTTGCTTGGGCAGGTCGAGACCGCGCTCCGTGATCTGGTGCACTGAAGCGGCGCGTATTACGTTTCGATTGGTAAACTTTTCAGTTTCGGACCGGCGCAAACCGGCCTGACAGGAGACATGCAGATGACCACGGGCACGAGCGAGGGCGAGTCGCTCTATACCACTTCCCACGTTGCCGCCCTGCGCGAGGACCTTGCGCTCGCACTGCGTGCCGCAGCGCACCATGGCCTGGGCGAGGGGGTGTGCAACCATTTCTCCGTTATGTTGCCGGGTGGCAGCGACCTGTTCCTGCTGAATCCGCAAGGGCTTATGTGGCAGGAAGTGCGGGCTGACGACATCGTGCTGGTGGATGGCGACGGACGGAAACTGGCCGGTCGTCACGATGTCGAGCGCTCGGCGATGTTCATTCACGCCGCGATCCATCGGATTGCGGGCAAGGCGTGCGTGCTGCACACGCACATGCCCTATGCCACGGCGCTGACCCTGACGCGGTCCTGCGGTCCCGACACCACGATCTCGCAGAATGCCATGCGGTTTCACGGCCGCGTGGCGCTCGACACCGCCTATAACGGTTTTGCATTCGACGGTGCGGAGGGGGAGCGGATCGCCCATGCAATGAATGGCGCGGATATTGCGTTCCTCGGCAATCACGGTGTCGTCGTCTGTGCCGAGCGCATCGATTACGCGTACGACGACCTGTATTATCTGGAGCGTGCGTGTCAGGCCGAAGTTCTGGCGCGATCGACCGGCCTGCCGCTTGTCCCGGTTTCCGCCAATCTCGCCGCCGTTGTGGCGGAACAGAGCAAGGGCGACCGGATGCAGAGCGAGCTGTTTTTCAAGGCACTGCGGCGGGTTCTCGGCTGAGAGCCGCCGGGGCAGGGTCGCTCAGGCGACCGCGCTTTCCCGTGCCAGGCCTTCCGGCACGATCTGCTCTTCGGCGTTTCGCAGCACCGTCAGGATTTGCTGGCGGACCTGTTTGATGCGGCGTTCGTCCGTGATCTTCAGGCCGAACAGGTCCCGCACGTAAAACACGTCGACCGCGCGCATGCCGTATGTCGTGATGTGGGCCGATCCGATCTGCAGCTTTTCCTCGTTCATCGCGGCGGTCACGTCGTGCAGCAGGCCGGGCCGGTCGCGGCCATTCACCTCGATTACGGTATAGGAATTCGACGCGCGATTATCGACCAGCACACGTGGGGGCACATGGATGGCCCGCATGCGGCGCGCATAGAGCATGCGGGTGCTCTTGGCGATTTCCTGTTCGAGGTTCAGGCGACCGGCCAGCGTCTGTTCCACCAGTTGCGTCAGGCGGGCAAGCTGTTGCGGCTCGGTGAAGGCCTCGCCCGTGGCGTCCTGAATCCAGAACGTGTCCAGCGCCATGCCGTTGGTCAGTGTGTGGACGCGGGCATCGACGATGGAAGCTCCGGCGACGGCCAGTGCCCCGGCGATCAGCGAGAACAGGCCCGCATGGTCAGTGGTATAGATCGTGACTTCGGTGACGCCGCGGGTCGGGACCGGCAGACATTCCACGGTCAGCGGTGCGCGACGGGCCTCGGAATCGCGGATCAGCCGCGCGTGGCGATGGTGCGTTTCCTGGTCGAAGGACAGCCAGTATCCGGCGTAGCCGAGCTTCAGGAAGTGATCGACATCACGCCGGGCGAACTGTTCCTCTTCCAGCACATCGGCGATGGCTTCCTTGGCGTGGGCGACGCGCAGATCGCGCTCCGTCGTCGCCAGACCGCCTTCGAGCACCTCGGCCACGCGGGTATAGAGTTCGCGCAGCAATGTTGCTTTCCACGCATTCCAGACGCGGGGGCTGACGGCCCGCATGTCCACGATGGTCAGCAGCAGAAGCAGGCGGAGCCGTTCCGGCGACTGGATGATGTCGGCAAGATCGAGGATCGTCTTGGGATCGTCGATGTCGCGCTGGAACGCCGTGTGGCTGAGCAACAAGTGATGCAGCACCAGCCACGACACCGTCTCGGTTTCCTCGCCGTTCAGGCCGAGGCGGGGGCAGACGTCCATCGCCAGTTCGGAGCCGAGTTCCGAGTGATCGCCACCGCGGCCCTTGGCGATATCGTGCATGATGACGGACATATACAGCGCCCGCCGCGACTGGATATCGCGCGCAAGATCGTAGGCGATGGGGATTTCATCGGCCATCGTTCCGTGTTCGAGGCAGTGCAGGACGCGCACGGCTTCGATCGTATGCGCGTCGACCGTAAAGATATGGTACGTGTCGAACTGCATCTGCCCGACGATCCGCGACCAGTCCGGCAGCAGCCGACCCATGATGCCTGTTTCATTCAGGATACGCAGCAGGCGGGTGCTGTCGTCGTCGCGTTCGATTGCGCTGAAGGCGCGGGGCGCGGGTCGGTTGGCCGAGACGATGGCGTCGCTGGCGGCATCGGGATCGTGGTCGGCGCGGGCTTCTTCAGTGGGCGTTGGACCGCAAAGCAGGTCGAGGAAGATTTCGGCTGCGTCCTGATCATCGCGCAGGTCGGCGGCCGTGCGTTCCCATCGGATCAGTTGCTGCATGGCGATGGGATGGATCTGGCAATGGCGGATTCGTGACCATCGCAGCAGTTCCAGCATCTGGATCGGTGCAACCTCGAACGCATTCGCGTCTATGGGCAGGATCTTGCCGTCGCTCAGGGTGAATCCGGCTGCCGTCATGGCAGGATCGGCTTCGGGGGGATTTTCGACCGGCCCGAGGGCCCGGCTGAGAACCGCTGGTTCAAGGACATGCGTCAGGCGCATAACCTCGCGCGCGGTCAGGAAGTAGTGACGCATGAAGCGTTCGACGCCGACCTGACGGCCATGATGGGTGTAGCCCATGCGCGCGCCGATCACTGGCTGCACGTCGAACGTCAGGCGTTCTTCCGCGCGGCCCGCCACGTAATGCAGGTGCAGGCGGACCGACCACAGGAAGTCCCACGCGCGGCGCGTGCGGACGGCTTCCTGCTCGGTCAGCAGACCGTAGGATGCGAACCCCGGACCCAGCAGATCGGAGACATGGCGCGTGCCGAAAGTGTAGCGGCACATCCAGTAGAGCGTCTGGAGATCGCGCAGGGCGCCACGACCTTCCTTGACGTTGGGCTCGACCAGGTAGGGGCTCTCGCCGAAGCGTTGATGGCGGAGTTTGCGCTCCTCCCGCTTGTCCTGAATGAAGCGGGCGGACCCGGCATCGATACAGGCGATGATGAAGCGGGCCTCGAACATTGCGAACAGGCGCGTATCGCCCCAGAGCAGACGCGCGTCGAGCAGGGTCGTGCGAACGGTGGTGTCGGCTTCGGCTTCCGCCAGGCATTGCGAGATGGAGCGCGTGGCGTGCCCGACGCGCAGGCCCAGATCCCACAGGAAATACAGGATATATTCGATCAGCCGGATGACGTCGTCGCTCGGGTCGTCGGCTGTCAGGAACAGCAGGTCGATGTCGCTGAACGGGGCCAGAAGCCCCCGACCGTAGCCGCCGGTTGCCGCAACGACAAAGCTTGCGTCCAGCGCGACGCTGCCGACCGGGCCCTCCTGCTTCAGGGTCTTGCGGGCGTGGCTGCACAGACATTCGATCAGCGTGTCGGCAAGTCCGGAAATGTGCTTGGCCGCAGGCGTGCCCTTGATGCGTCGCGCCTCGAACGCTTCGCGGATTTCTCCTTGGTAGCGACCCAGATGGCGGCGAAACAGCCCGACGGCCGCGTCGCGCGTGAGGACACCGTCAACCTCGGCAGTGGCGAGTGAGGTCTTCAGATGTCGGCGCATTTCTGCGACGGGCGTCAACGAGAAAGTGTCGGAAGACATCGTCAGGGTATGGATACCATTTTGGAGGGGCGGGAGAGTGGCGCGCATTACGTATACCAGACGCGAAGTCTTATGATCGCGTTAAAGTGCTGCCGTCTTCAAGTGTGAGTTTGCGGAGATCATACAAGGCTTGCAAGGCCTCTCGGGGGGAAAGGCTGTCCGGGTCGATGGCCAGCAATGCCGCCCGCACGGCATCGGGCACGTCCGCCTGTTCCGCTATCGCTGGTGGCGCGTCGCCCCCGATGTCGAACAGCGGCAATGGCGCGCGTGCCTTTTCATGTTCTTTCTCAAGGGCAGCAAGCAGTCTGGTGGCCCGTTGGACCACGGTTTCCGGTACTCCGGCAAGGCGCGCAACGTGCACGCCCCAACTGCGACGCGCCGATCCGGCGACGACCTGATGGGCGAAAACGATCCGTCCTTTCCAGTCGCGAACGGCCATGGTGTGTGGCGACAGGCGCGGCAGCGTTTCGGCGAGTTCGGCCAGTTCGTGGAAGTGTGTTGCAAAAATGGTACGGCAGCGGAGCGTTGAATGCAGGGCCTCCAGCGTGGCCCATGCGATTGCCAACCCGTCGAGCGTTGCCGTCCCGCGCCCGATTTCGTCCACCACGACCATCGAACGGGGGCCCGCCTGGTTCAGGATTGCGGCGGTCTCCGTCATTTCCACCATGAAGGTGGAGCGCCCGCGCGCCAGGTCGTCTGCCGCGCCGACCCGCGAAAACAGCCGGTCGACAATGCCGAGGCGCGCGGAGTCGGCTGGCACCGGCAGGCCGGCCTGCGCGAGGATCACGGCGAGGGCCGTCTGGCGCAGAAACGTCGATTTACCGGCCATGTTCGGGCCCGTCAGCAGCATGACGCGGCGGTCGGGCGACAGATCGCAACCGTTAGGGGTGAAGACGCTGGAACCTGAAAGGGCCGCTTCGACCACCGGGTGGCGACATGCGACCAGTTCGAAGGCCTGATCATCGGTCAGGGTGGGGCAGCACCAGCGACCACCGGCAGCCAACGCCGCACAACCGTTCAGCACGTCGAGCATACCGAGACCGCGCGCGATGGCGGCCAGTGCGGGCTCGGACAGGATTGATGCGACGATACGGCTGAAAATCTGCCGCTCCATCGTGGCCGCGCGCTCTGCCGCTTCGGTGATACGGCGGTCAAGCCCGACAAGTTCGTCAGTCGAGAAGCGCGCGAGGCTGGCGGTGCCCTGCCGCAGGGTGACATCGGGGTGGTCGCGCAGACGGTCGGCTGCGGCAATCGGGACCTCGATGATATAGCCGAGTTGGGCGTGATGGCGGATTTTCAGGCTGTTGAGGCCGAAGGCTTCCGCATAACGCGCCTGCAGCGCTGCGATCACGCGGCGGCTGTCGGTGCAGAGTGCGCGTTCTTCATCCAGGGCCGTGTCGAAGCCCTCGGCAATGACGTTGCCGTCCTCCAGTCGTGCCGGAGGTTCGGGGTTCAGGGCGCGGGCCAGCAGGGATTCGAGGTCACGCGCATCGGCGTGCAGGGACCGGATGGCCTCGGCCATGTCGGGCGGCAGGGGGGAGGCGGCGTCGGCTTGCAGCAGGGTGGCCACGATGCGGGCTGACGCCAGAGCCGCGCCGATGGCGGCGGCGTCGCGTGGCTGGCCCCGCCCCAGCGACAGGCGCCCCAGCGCGCGGTCCATGTCGGGCGTGCGGCGTAGCGTGTCGGACAGTGCGTCGCACAAGGTGGGGCTTTCGATCAGCCAGAGCCATCCGCGCTGGCGGCTGGTGATGCGTGCAGCATCGGTCAGTGGGGCTGAGAGCCATTGCGCAAGCATCCGCGCGCCGGCGCTGGTGACCGTGCGGTCGACACTGACGAACAGCGTGTGTTCGGAGCCACCGTCCCGGGCGCGCAGGATATCCAGACTGGCGCGAGTCGCAGGATCGAGCCCGAGGATCGCGCCGTCATCCTGACGGCGGGGGCTGGCAAGGCGCGGCATCTTGCCCGCCTGACTCTGACGGATGTAGTCCAGTGCGACACCGGCTGCGACAGCTTCCTCGTCAGAGAAATCGCCGAAGGCATCCAGGCTGGCCGCCTCGAACGCTTCGGCGACGCGTCTGCGCGCCTTGTCCGCGGCGGATGGGGGCATTTCGGGCGCCAGACGGGCTGCGAAGTCGCCGAGTTCAAGGCCCGGTGGTGCCAGGATTTCGGCAGGGTCCAGACGCCCCAGCAGGTCGGACAGGCCGTGTTCAGGGACCAGCGCCGTTTCGAACACACCGGTGGAGATGTCGATCCAGGCGGCACCGAATGGCGATGGTCCGCGATGGCCGCGCCCCTTTGGACGCTGTGCGATGGCCAGCAGCAGATTGTGCCGCCCGGCTTCGAGCAGTTCGTCCTCGATCAAGGTGCCGGGGGAGATGACGCGCACGATGGCCCGGGCCAGCGGCCCCTTGGGGCCCGGTTGTCCCGGCTTGCGGGCGGCCTCGGTCTGTTCGGAGACGGCCACGCGGAATCCGCGCCGGATCAACCGCGCGAGATAGGCGCTGGCGGCGTGGTAAGGGACGCCGCACATCGGGATCGGCTGTCCCGCGTGCGTTCCGCGGTGTGTCAGCGAGATGTCCAGCGCGGCGGCGGCCGCGTGGGCGTCGGCGAAGAACAGTTCGTAGAAATCGCCCATACGGAAAAACAGCAGGGCGTCGGGTTGTTCCGATTTCAGCGCAAACCATTGCGCCATTGCAGGCGTCGCGCCTTCGGCCGAGGGGGTCTTCATGCCCCCCTCTTTAGCGGCGTTCACACCGTGCCGTAAGCCCGCTCGGGCGACGTTTCTTCACTCTGCGGTGGCGATCGGTGCCAATCCGACGACGTTTCGCAGGAAGTCCCGGGTTTTCGACAGGACCGCATCGCTGGCGTGGGACAGGCCGGGGAACGGGATGACGTGGGTGCCCGCATCGGGGAAGTCGACAACGTCCTTTTGGGCTGGCGGGGTGCCAAGTTCGTCGGCCATCGTCTTGATCTCGGCGACCGACACTGTCGGGTCCTGATGGTCCGCGTCGCGATAGTAGTAGCCAACGAAAGTAGGGGCGGTGACCGCCCGGAAAGTGGGCTCGATCATCGCACCACGGGTAAGTTCCGCGAGCGCGCGATAGCCATCGACATGGATGGCGCTGGCCCAGACCGGGGAGCTGGATTTCTTGTAGCGGATTGCCCCGCCCCGGTTCTGCGATAGGCGCAGCATTTCCATGCCCCACGGATAGAACACCGGGTTCAACTGGTTGCCGCGTTCACGCACCAGGGGCGACCAGAGCACGAGGCCCTGTATGTCCTGCGGTGCCTGGGCTGCGAGCAGCAGCGCGAGCGATCCGCCGGTTGAGGTTCCGATGACGATCGTCCGTTCGCCCAGCGCTCGCCCGATGCCCAGGGCTTGTGCCGCACCGTCTGCCAGTTTCTGTGCGCTGAGGCCCTTCATCGCGTCGGGGGCCGAAAGCCCGTGGCCGGGCAGGCGCGAGAGATACAGATTGCAGCCGAAGTCCGTCGCGAGAGAGCGGGCGAGTTCGCTACCTTCGCCCTGACTGGCGGAGAATCCGTGCAGGTAAACGATCGAGCAGGCCGTACGGTGTGGATGGCCGGGTTCGGCCCAGACGATCCGCGCTTCGGTGTCAGGGCGCAGCGGCCCTGCGGCCTGTTCCTGTGCGCGCACCAGCGTTTCCAGTGCCGTGGGGTCGGTCGGCATCTCGGGTACCTGCACTGTGGGGCGTACGGGATGGACACGGGGGCCCAGCGCGTAGGCAGCCAGCGCGGAGCAGGCCAGTAGCGGCAGAAGAACGCTCAGTCGGGTCAGTTTCATGTAGTCGGTGTGCCTTTACCATAGAGCCAGTGCGGGTGACGGAGCTCGATCCGGTCCAGAATGCCTTCGCACCAGCGTTCCAGAAAGGGAATGTCCTGTGACAGCAGGATCAGGCCGAGCGGCAGCATCCACAGACCGAAGATGGGCAGTATCGCAAGGCACCCGCCAATGACGAAGGCAGCCCCCGCGAACAGGCGCGGGATGCGCGATTGCGGACGGCGTAGCCAGCGGACGGCGCGCGCCAGATGCCCGGGCAGGCGGTCGATCATCCGATCCATCCGAATCTGTCGGTGTTCGCGTGTGGTGGGGGCTGTTGGTGCGGTCATCTGGGCCTCGTGCAGGGTGCAATGGTCATCAGACGTTTGCGGGCACGGTCGGGTCGCAAATATGCGTGCATTTTACCCGCGCCTGCGTGTCAGGCGGCGTTTGATGGCTCCCAGAATGGTTCGGAGATCTGTCACGCCCAGACATTGCAGGGCAATCCCGTAAACAAGGCCGCCTTCGACGACGAGCGCGGTCATGCCAGCAATCCGTGCGATGCCGTGCCAGGAGGCGACATGCCCCAGTCCGGCGTGTTCGGTCACAATCAGGGCGGCGGTCATCAACAGGCTGGCCAGCGTCATGCGCCACAGGCGCGAGCGGCATGGCGCATCGATTTTCAGCCCCCCAACCCGGTAGAGCATCACCCCGAGCGCCAACGCGTTGATGCTGGCCGCCAGCGAACTGGCCAGTGGCGGCCCGACATGGGCCAGCGGCCGGTACAGCGCGAGGTTCAGTCCCAGATTGAGCGCGAGGGTCGCCATGCCGATGCGCACGGGCGCGGCGGTATCGCCGCGGGCGAAGAAGCCGGGCGAGAGCACCTTGACCATCACGAACGCAGGCAGCCCCAGCGCATAGGCGCGCAGGGACTGGGCCGACAGGAAAGCGTCATGGTCCGAAAAGGCACCGTGCCCGAACAGGGTGGCCATGATCGGATGGGCCAGTACGATCAGTCCCAGCGTGGCTGGCAGGGTGAGGATCAGCGCGTATTCGATGGAGCGGTTCTGCGTGGCGTGCGCGCTGACGTAATCTTTCGAGGCGATATGGCGTGTCAGGACCGGCAGCAATGTCGTTCCCGCCGCCGCGCCCAGCACGCCCAGCGGCAGTTGATTCACGCGGTCGGCGAAATACATGAACGAGATGCTGCCCGCAGGCAGGTAGGAGCCGATGGCGGTATCGACGACCAGATTGAGCTGCGTTACGCCGCTGCCGATCAGGCCGGGGACCATCTTGCGCATCAGTTGACGGACGCCCGGCGTCAGTCGGGGGCGGGGGACGCTGAGGGGGATACCGGCGCGGCGGGCTGCAACCAGCAGCAGGCCGAACTGCACCACACCGGAGATGGTGATGCCCCAGGCGGCTGCATGCGCCACGGTCGGCGTGAAGGGGGCAAGCCAGAAAATGGCAGCGATGCCCACGACGTTGAAGCTGACATAGGCCGCCGATGCCGCGGAAAACCGCCCCATCCCGTTGAGCACGCCCGACACCAGTGCCGCACCGCAGATCAGCACCAGATAGGGGAACGTGATGCGCGACAGTTCAATCGCAAGATCGTAGCGGGCCATGCCCTTGGACGGATCGTTGAAGCCGCTGGCAATCACGTTGACCACCTGCGGCATGAAGATTTCGCCCAGGATCGTCAGGCCGGTCAGCCAGAAAAGCAGCACGCCGAGGGCTTCGCGGGCGAAGGTGCGGGCCATCTCCGGGCCCTGCGTTGCCAGAACCGACGAAAACTGGGGCACGAAGGCGGCATTGAAGGCCCCCTCGCCAAACAGTCGGCGGAACATATTGGGCAGGCGGAACGCGACCTGATAGGCGTCCTGCAGCGGGCCGGCCCCCATGAAGGCGGCCAGCAACTGGTCGCGCACGAGTCCAAGAATACGGCTGAGCATGGTCCAGCCGCCGACGGTCACAAAGCTTTTGAGCATTCAGGGGGTCTTCTGCCGCTGTGCGGTCGCGCTGCGGGTCAGCGGTCGAGCACGACCCGGTCGATGGCGGTCTGGAAGCGCGCGGCCTCCGGCGAGGTGATGGACGTGAACCAGCGGCTGAGCTGCCCTTCGCGGTCGATCAGGTATTTGTAGAAATTCCACCGCGGCCGCGACAGGAAGCCGCCCTGTGCCACAAGCCACTGGAACAGTGGGATCGCGTGGGTGCCGCGCACCTCGGACTTGTCCGCCACGGGGAAGCTGACGCCGTAATTGCGGGAGCAGAACGTGCTGATTTCGCCGGCGGTATCAAGTTCCTGCTTGCCGAAATCGTTGCTCGGCACACCAATCACCATCAGGCCACTGTTGCGATAACGCGACCATGTGGCTTGCAGCCCCTCATATTGCGGGGTGAAGCCGCATTTCGATGCGGTGTTGACGATCAGGATCGGCCGCCCTTGCATAGCCTTGAAGTCGATGGTGCTGCCGTCCAGCGCGGGGAGACTGAAATCATAGATGGTCGGCATGACGGGCTCCTCCTGCATTCGGGCGGGGGAGTGTAACGCAACCCGGAGCGGTGCGCGAGTGACCCGGCGCAGTCGTTTTGGGCGCGGTGTTGGCCGTTCGGGTCGCACCCTGTATCGTTGCGCTTGACGTGCCAACCGGTGCGGTCTGAACAGGTTGGCGTGGTCTGAGCGGCGGTACGCAAGTGCTGCCCGCGATACCCCCGACGGCGGGGCGAGGGTATCGGTCGTGGTGCACATGGTGCGGGGATTGCTGGGGCTGGTGGTTCTTCTGGTCGTGGCGTGGGGATTTTCGACCCAGCGAAGGGCGGTAGATCCACTGATGGTTCTGCGGATTCTGGCGCTGCAGCTTGCGATTGGCGCGGTGGTGCTGTTCGTGCCGGTGGGCCAGACGGCGTTGAGGCTGCTGGCGATGGGGGTCCAGACTGTCCTGTCCTATGGTCTGGATGGAACGTCGTTTCTGTTCGGCGGGTTGGTCAGCCCCAGAATGGACGCACTGTTCCCGGACGGCAGCGGATTTATTTTCGCGCTGCGGGTGCTGCCGCAGATCATCTATATCAGTGCGCTGATTGCGTTGCTTTATCATTACGGCCTGATGCAGCGTTTTGCGCGGGGTCTGGGGTCTGTGCTGTCGCGCGTTACCGGGGCCAGCCCGCTGACGTGTTTTTCGGCGGTTCTGACGGTCTTCCTTGGGCAGAGCGAGATGCCGATCGCGTTGCGGCCGTATCTTCCGAGCATCGGCAAGGCTGAGTTGTTTACGGTGATGTGCAGCGGCACGGCGTCCATCGCGGGGTCGGTTCTGGCGGGCTATGCCGGGCTGGGCGTGCCGATGGAATATCTGCTGGCGGCGTCGTTCATGGCAATTCCCGGCGGGTTGCTGTTTTCCCATCTGCTGATGCCTGCGCGCGATGGCGGACGGCACCTGCCCGAGGTGGAGGGTTTTTCGCACGACAGGGCGTCCAGCGTTTTCGAGGTGATCGGCAACGGCGCCATGAGCGGCGTGAACGTGGCGGTTGCGGTTGGCGCGATGCTGATCGCGTTCATCGGGCTTATTGCGCTTGTGAATGGCCTGATCGGGCATCTTGGGGTGGCGGTCGGGCACCCGGGCTGGAGCCTGCAGGCGTTGCTGGGGGTCGTGTGTGCGCCGATTGCCTGGGGGTTGGGTGTGGACTGGGCCGAATGTCGCGTCGTCGGCGGGTTGATCGGGCAAAAGCTGATTTTCAACGAATTCGTCGCGTATGTTGAGCTTTCGCCAATGCTGCATCACGGGGTGCTGTCGCAGCGTGCAGCGGCCATCGCGTCTTTTTCCCTGTGCGGATTTGCCAATCTGTCCTCGATCGGTATCCTGATCGCGGGCTTTGGGAGTCTGATCCCGGAACGCCGTTCCGAGATTGCGAAGAACGGTTTGCGGGCTGTGCTCGCGGGGTCGTTGTCAAATCTGGCCAGCGCGGCCATTGCGGGCATGTTTATCGGCTGAGGCGCGGCGTCAGACCGGACCCGCTGTGCAACCCTTTGTGCATCCACGTGTTGCGAACCCGTCCGCCGCTTTTGACGAGCGTGCACTGTGAAAGGATTCTGCCTGCGTGTTGCGACAGGACTATCTCCATATTCTGGCCACCCTTCGGGGGTGGATCGGCTGGATGCCCCCGCGAGTGGCATCATCACTGATCCTGATTGCCGCGGCCGCTGTCGCTTTGCTGTTCAGTCGTCTGGTTACCGACGCCATCACGCATCTGCCCGGGTCCCAGCAGGGCGTGAAGTTCGTCCGCCGGGTAGTTGCCGAGTTGCGGGCGGCCATTCGTTTCATGCTCATGATTATCGCGTCCAGCGCCGCGTTGCCGGCCGCGACCGGACTTTCTGCCAATACGATCAGTCTGATCGCGCGCCTGATGCTGGTGGCGTTCATCCTGGTCCTCGGTTTCGGATTGATCCGGACATTTCGCGTCTTTACCGAGGTGTACCTCGAACGTCTTGCGGGGCGTGAGACAGCCAACAACATCGTCTCGCGCTCGCATCAGACGCAGATCAGGGTTCTGCGCCGTGCGATTGAAATTCTTGTCGGTATCGTCACAGTCGCCAGTGCGCTGATGACGTTCAGTGCGGTCCGGCAGTTCGGCGTGTCGCTGTTTGCTTCGGCAGGGGCGGCGTCGCTGGTCGTGGGTCTGTCCGCACGCCCGCTGCTGACAAATCTGGTTGCGGGTATTCAGATTGCGATAACCCAGCCCATTCGCATGGAAGATCTGATCATCATCAATGGCGACTGGTGCTGGGTTGAGGAAATTAACGCGACGTATGTCGTGCTGCGTGTATGGGACATGCGGCGGCATATCGTGCCGATTTCATATTTTCTGGAAAATCAGTTCGAGAACTGGACACATAATTCCGAAGCGATTACCGGCGTGGTGTTTCTGCATCTCGATTATCAGACTGACATGCAGAAAGTGCGCGATATGCTCGACGAAGTCATTCGCACCTGTCCGCAGTGGGATCGGAAAATCCTTGGGTGTCAGGTGGCCGACAGCGATCAGCATATGATCACGATCCGCATCATCGCCGGTGCGGCAGGTGCCCTGCAAAGTTGGGATCTGTGCTGTGGAATCCGGGAAAAAATGATCGCGCGTCTTCGCGCTGAATGTCCGGAGAGCCTGCCGCGCAGCCGTCTGGCCGTCGTCCCTTCAACCCCGGACGGTCGGGCATGGCCGACAGACGAGTTGATCTCTCCGCCCATCCGCCGTCCGCATCCCGGCATGGCGCCTGCTCACAGCAGCATGTTGTCCGTGGACCAGCACAGCGGATCGGGCGGCGGAATCTGACCCAGTTGCGTTTCAGGCAGCCTCTGCCTGAAAAGCAACGGCTGCAGTGCCGGTGCAGATCACCATCGCCTGGGTGGTCGGCAGTTCGATCACCCGTTCGGGGCGCGATGCAAAGAAGATGTCGAACGCCTCGGCAACGCCGGAGATGATCGAATAGTCGTGCGTCAGGATGACGCCGCCCGGCATCATGCGGGGGTAGAAGAACTCCAGGCCAGCAAGCGTCGCATCTTTCAGGTCGACGTCGAGGTGGACGAACGAGAAACGCAGATTTTCGAGCCCCAGTGTCGTCCCCGGGAAAAGACCTTCGTGGAAATGGACGCCCTGGTAAGGCGCCAGCAGTTTCTGAACGCCGGGCAGGGAGCCATGGAATTGCCCGCTGGCAAAGACGCGCCCTTCACGTGTGTCCGGGTCAGGCAAGCCTGCGAAGGTATCGAAGAGGTGCAGGGGGGCATCGCCCTTCACCTCGGCGATCAGCCGCGCCGAGCAGCCGCGATAGACGCCAAATTCGGCAAAGGCACCTCCGGCCTGACTCTGCGCGGCGGCGAGTTCGTGCACCATGAACGCCTCGTCGCCACTCAACAGGGAGTCGGCCTTGGCGCGGCAGGCTTTCAGTCTAGCGACGGTCAGTGGATCCTTGTGGCCACCCAGAAGCATCAGTTGCAGTCGTGTTTGCAGTCCTGAACTCAGGGCGCGGGCAACGCGGTTGTTACTGATGAATTTCCGCATCCGCTCATTACGCATCCACATGCTGTGCCAGTCCCCGCTGTTATGGCGTCCGCTCCCTGGCACCAGGACGGAGCTGCCGGTTGAAGACAGCAGAACGGGCCGTTCCGGCGCGAGTTCCTGAGAGGGGTAAGATTGCCGCATCAACCCGGCTGCGGTCGAGGACGGGGCCGAATGACGCCCAAGTGCCGCAACGGCCGTGAGGTTGCCCGGTTTGCTGGCGTAAGGCCCGGGTGGCTGGCTGCGGGCGCAAGGTAATATCCGATGCGTGCGGTGTGGCATGGATCTTTCTAATCGAGTGTAACGGAATGATCGTATTTTGATACATGAGGATAAAAATTGGTGATTTCTGAAATAAAAATACGTTTCTGGAAATGTCTAATTGTAGAAATACATTTATTAATTTCTTTTCGTTACATCGAAAATTATCATCATTTTCCCTTCGTTGAGTGTCCGTTTCGATCGATACGATTTGGGGCATGTTTGGTGAACTGAGCAATAAATGCAATCAAACGAAATAGACGTTTGTAGAGTAATTTTATTTCTTCGAATTTCATTTTTAATGCTGTTTTATATCGAGCTTGGAAAATAAATGAAAATACGTGCCGTTTTTGTCACATGAGTGTCATGAATGCACATGGATGGGATTTTTCACGTATCAGAAGCATTTTTGAATTGATATGTTTTGACGTCATTTCGACATAAATTACTGATCATTCGGCACGGAGGCTGAATATTTCATGCAGCGTATTCCTCAGGGAAATCGCCAGCGACGGACCATGTCTGGAGTTGCTGGCCGCGGGGGTCTGATCCCACATTTTCTATGTGCAACAGCGATAATTTCATCGTTCGCTGTTACGGGTAGTGCGTTCGCGCAGTCGGCACCGTCCGCACCTGCTTCGCAGACGCCCCTACGTCACAGCAAGAAGACGGCTGCTCATACCAAGGCTTCTCATGCCACGACGGTAAGCGTGCCCACCGCTCGCCCCGCCGTTGTCGGTTCCAGCGCGCCGATTTTGACGCCGAAAGCGGCTGTTGCATCGACGAGTGATACGGCTGGCCCTGAATCGATCACGGTGCGCGCGATGCGCCGCTTGATGCGTGAGAAGGACAGTCCGTCGGCCGCGACTGAAATCGGGCAGGCGCAGATCCGTCAGGAAGGCTCGGCAGGGAATATCGTCTCGATCCTGCGGAATGCGCCGTCCGTCTATGTCTATTCGCAGGGCATCGGTAATAACGAGCCGGTTATTTCCATCCGCGGCACCCGTGGTCTGGAATCTGCATCGACACTGGACGGCATGCCCATGCAGGACCTGCTGAATGGTGGAAGCGGCGGCTATCTGAACAGCATTCTTGCAGCCCCGTTCACGACGGATCAGATCGATGGTGTCACGCTGTATCCGGGCGTTGCCTATCCGGATCAGTCCACGTTCGGGACAATTGGCGGCACGGTTGCGTATAAGACCAAGCGTCCGAAAGACAAGTTCGCGCTTGAAGTACTGGGCGAAGTCGGGTCATTCGGCACCTGGAAGGAAGGTTTCCAACTGGACACAGGTCGTCTGGATGGTGCGCTGGGTGAGGGTGTCGACGCCCCGAAAATGATGCTGCAGTACTATAATATGCAGACCAAAGGGTATATCGACTACACCCCGGCGCGTTATAATTCGATGATGTTCGCCTTCGACAAGCCGTATGATTCGGCGCAGTCGCTGTTTCAGGCAACCATCACCTACAATACCGGTAGTGGTCTGATCCTGCCTCAGCCGGTCCCCTCGACATATCAGCAGGCATACGGGAATTTCTCGAACTACAACCCGAGTCAGCAGTATTTTTATCAGTATAACGACTACTTCAACCTGATGTTGAAGAACGATACGTTTATCAACGATTACATCCAGATCGGTGAGAGCGCGTTCTATCGGTATTCGAATTCCTATAGCGACGATTACGCGAATCCGACGCTTTTCGAGCCGAACGGCGCTGCAGGTTCTGCTGCTGTCAATGGCATCAACCCGTTCAACCAGACCGTCGCGGGCTTCGGCGAGCAGAGCTATTACGGTTATGGCAGCGGGGTTTATTACCAGCCGGGTGTCATGAGTTACGACGGCAACAAAATGTATGCCAATAGTGCCTCGTGTCCGGCATCTTTGCAAGCGTCTTGGGCCGCTGCCGGTCAGGCAAATCCTTGCGGATATAACTCGCAGGAGATGTATACCCACACAGACACATATGGCATCCAGCCGCGTATCTCGATCCTCCCGCCTGAGATATTCGGGATTCGTAACACGATTCACATCGGCGGCACGCTGGCGCGTGAGACGCAACCGACGGGGTTGCCGGAATATTACGGTGTTGATCCGGTTATCCCGCATGACGATGCCAATCGGGTTGTAACTTCCACTAATGGAACAGCCGGTCAGTTTCAGCGTACGATTTTCGCGGTCTATGCACAGGACAAAATCGATCTTCTGAACAACACGCTCCACATTACGCCGGGCGTGACATGGCAGGGCACGGAATCCAGCGTGCACGAAGCCGAAGTGTATGGCGGGACAGTCAGTGCTGCGACGCAGGCAACAGCATACTGCCAGACCTATGGCTGTGGCTATGGACCGTTCAAGGAGAAGAAGTGGGACCGCAATACGCTGCCGTTCCTGAACGTTTCCTATGATTTCGACAAGATTGCACCAGCCCTGCGTGGACTTTCGGTCTACGGCAGTATGGGGCAGTCGGCACTGTATGCTCCGGTCAGCGACTTCTCGCCCAACCTGATCGGGTCGGCACCCAATGCCTCGATCGTGCATATGTATGAAGGCGGCATCAAGTACAACACGTCGCATTGGTATGTATCAGCTGATTATTTCTATCAGAAGATCGATCGTGACTTCGGATACTTCTCGTATCAGTCGGGGCCCAACACCGGCTACTCGCTCTACACCAACGACGGTCAGCGTCTGACGCGCGGTCAGGAAGTGCAGATCCAGTGGCGTCCGAACAAGACGTGGCGCTTCTTCGGTAACTTCACGCATCAGAGCGCGCGTTATCTGAAGACGTATTTCGCGAACGTGACGGTTCAGGAAGATCAGTTCGGTATCGCGCAGCGTGGAACCCACGTCAGCGGCATTCCAAGCTGGATGGCGCAGTTCGGCGTGGACTATAACAAGCAGAGCCTGTTCCTGAAAGATGACGATCTGAACGTCAATCTGACGGGTCGATATACCGGGCACCAGTACACCACGTATGACCTGACCGGTTTCCAGAATGTCGGCCCGGTGGCGGGTACCACGGGCGGTTATGGTACCTACGATTATTACAGCACCACCGCGGGTTCGACGACGACCGATCCGAACGGTGGCATCGCGCCGTATGTGCTGTTCAATCTTGACGTGAATTACGACATGCCGGTCCGGAACATGGGGCCATTGAAGAAGCTGAACTTCGATCTGAATATTCAGAACCTGTTCGACACCTTCTACTGGCAGTACAAATACAAGCAGATCTCGCCTGCTTCGTGCGGTACTTTCACCAGCAATCCGGCCGGAACGACCGGATTTACGGGCAACGCCGTGTCCAACTATGGATGCACGTCGTCCTATTCGGACGGTCTGCCCGGCATGCCGGCGACCATCATGTTCACGGTGCGCGCGACTTTCTGACGCGTATGGTTTGGGGTCCGCCCGTATAAGGCGGACCCGTTATCCTTCGAATGAGAAGAGACATTTCGGCAGGGGCGTGATTTGGAACGCTCCTGTCGGCTTGATCCATCGCCGCGTTTACTCGGCGCGGGTCGGGCGGCTCATGAGGGCGATGCGCGCCTCATGTGGCGTCAGGCGCCCCGCCAGCAGATGGGTCACTGTTTCGATGATCGGCGTGTCGACCACGTGCTGGTGGGCGACAGCCAACAAGGCCGGGGCTGTCTCAACGCCTTCCGCCACGCTGCGACGCTGCGCCAGAATATCGTTCAGGCTCATGCCGCGACCCAGTTCATGACCCAGACTGAAATTGCGCGAACTGGCCCCGGTGCAGGTCAGGATCAGATCGCCAACGCCCGACAGGCCCGAAAGGGTTTCGGGCCGACCGCCCAAGGCCTGCGCCAGCCGCCCCATCTCAGCGATTCCGCGCGTAATCAACGCAGCACGGGCGTTTTCGCCAAGGCCCGCGCCCAGACACACGCCGGCGGCGATGGCGATGACGTTTTTGGCGGCCCCCCCGATCTGCACGCCTATGGGGTCGACGCTGGGATAGATCCGAAACGCGGGGTCGGAGATTTCGTGCGCCAGTTCAGCCGCAAGATCGGGATCGTCTGCTGCCAGAACAGCAGCGGCGGGCAGTTCGGCGGCGATTTCATGGGCGAAGTTCGGGCCTGACAACACAGCCCGCGCCAGATTCGGATGCACCTGGACGGCGATTTCCAGCGGAAGGGCACCGGTCTCGCGCTCCATCCCCTTGCAGCACAGAACCATCGCGGCGCGCGGGGTCATTTGTTCCAGCACGCCGCGCAGATGCTGCACGGGCGTCGTGACCAGCAGGATATCGGCGTCGGGGAACGTCGTTGTCGGCTGGATATTCGTGGGCAGGGGGAAACCCGGCAGGCGGGCATTTGCACCATCGGCTTCGCGCGTGATCGGGGTGCGGCTCCAGAGTGGGATCGTCCGGTCGCCGCGCCCAAGATGCAGTGCCAGCGCAGTACCCCACGCTCCGGCCCCGATAACCGCAATCGAGCGATGTTTCATAGCTGTTCCTGCGTGATGCGTCGGACCTCGCCAGACGCATCGTCCTCGCCCAGTGTGGCCGCGAGGCAGCTTAGCATGGGGGCTGCCCGCTCCTCGAAACCAAAGGGGGGACGCACGATGACAAGTCCGGCACCGTTGAGGCGGGAGGGATCGACCGGCTGCCGCAGCGTCAGTTCTGCGGCGATCACGTCCGCCACACCTGCGTCGGCCAGCATGTCGTGGAATGCGCGGACGGGCGTGCGATGCTTGATCGGATACCACGCGGCGACGATACCGGACGGGAAGCGGGCACGGGCGGTGACGATAGCCTGCGCCAAGCGGGAAAATTCATCCGGACGCTCGAACGGCGGGTCGATCAGGATCAGGCCCCGCTTGATCGTCTTGTGCGGCATGAGACCGGTGATCGCCTCATACCCGTCGCGCTCGTGGATATGCGTGTCGGGTGTGCGGCCCAGCGCACGCCGCAGGCTGTGGGCATCTTCGGGGTGCAATTCGCAGCAGATCAACTGGTCGCCGGGGCGGCCAAGGTGGGCTGCGATGGCTGGCGATCCGGGGTAGGCCCCGGGGAAGCCCATGGCCTCCACCATGTCCAGATAGGCGCGCAGGGGGGCGACGCCGCGCGGATCGATCTGCATCAGCGTTCCGATGCCCGCGCGCCATTCGCCGGTGCGCTCGGCCGGGTCGGCGTTCAGATCATAGCGTCCGATCCCAGCGTGTGTATCCAGAACGACATAGGGGGCGGGCTTGCGATGGAACGCCGAGATCAGTTCGATCAGCAGCGCATGCTTCATGCAGTCTGCAAAATTGCCGGCGTGAAAATGGTGTCGATAATTCATGGTGTGGCAAACAGCCTCTTGACCTGGCCCGAATAAATTCAGCACAAATGGTGGGGCGTGGCGAATGCCGCGTGTGGTCCCCATGGATTTGGGGGCCAGACATAGACGTTCTCGGGGCGGGGTGAAATTCCCTACCGGCGGTATTTGGCAGTGTGTTTCGGCACGCAGCCATCAGCCCGCGAGCGCCCATGACGGTGAAAGCCGCTGTGGGGTCAAGCAGATCTGGTGTGAATCCAGAGCCGACGGTCATAGTCCGGATGGGAGAGAACGAAGACAGCTGTCCACGCGGGGATTCCGTGCGGGCATCGAGTCTTTATGGCGCCTCGGGTCCGTCCGAAAGGATGGGGACCTTGTATTGTGACGACCTGTGAGTCGTGGGATGTCGGCGTGGCCAGCCGTTATCCCGAACGAAGCGACACCACTGCCGCGCCCAATGCGGCAGTTCTGAATGGCTTCCGTGCTGCGCTGCGTGAGGCGCAGCTTTATGTGGGTGCAACGGCACCCAACCCCCCGGTCGGCTGTGCGATCCTGGACGCGGACGGCGAAATCCTCGCCGTGGCGGCGCATCAGTGCGCCGGCAGTGCGCATGCAGAGGCCGCCGCATTGGCCCTGTGTGCGGAACGTGGGGTGCTGGATCGGGCCGTGACCGCTGTGGTGACGCTTGAACCTTGCAACCACGTCGGGCGTACGCCCCCCTGCACACACGCGCTGCTGGGCAGTCCGATCCGCTCGGTTTGGATCGGATGCGCCGATCCGAATGGCCATGTGCCGGGTGGCGGTGCTGCGTATCTGGCGGCGGAGGGTATGCAGGTCGCGTGGCTGGAGCAGCTTTCGCCCGATATGACCGAGCCACTGCTTACGCTATGTCAGGCGCTGATCGTGCCCTTTACGCACCACATGCAGACGGGCCTGGCCTGGATCACGGTCAAGCAGGCCCTGACCATGCAGGGGGAGATGATCCCGCCGGTCGGTCATACTGTCTTCACATCGGAAAAAGCGCTGACCCATGCGCACAGGATACGGCGTGCGACAGATGCGATCGTGACCGGGGTGGGGACGGTTCTGGCGGACAATCCTGGTTTTGACGTGCGTCGCGTTCCCGATCACGCGGGGCGCGCTGCGCGGCCGCTTGTCGTATGCGCGCGCAGGGGGGGCATCCCGGAAGACTGGATGCGGCGAGCTGAAACCCGTGGGTTTACGCCGTGCGTGTGCGGCGATGTTGCCGATGTCGCGCAAATGCTGGGTGAGCAGGGGGTGCTATGGGCGATGGTCGAGGCCGGCCCGGCGCTGCTGCAGACGATCCGCGCGCAAGCTTTGTGGGACGAATGGCTGACCATCCGCCAGATGCCCGATGGCACCGAACAGGTGACGCGGGTGGTGCGCGTGCCGGGTGTTGCGGCACTGAGTGTGCTCGATGAAATCGAGGGGGCTGCCTGAGATGTTTTCAGGAATTATTGAAACGATCGGTACTGTACGATCTGTCGAGACAACACCGGATGAGAAGCGCGTCACCCTTGCGACGGGTCTGCCTGACCTGATGCTGGGCGAGAGTATTGCGGTCAACGGGGTGTGCCTGACCGTAACGCGTTTTACTGCCGCCGGTGACGCGGATTTCTTCATCAGCACGGAGAGCCTGTCCCGAACAGCCCTTGGCACTCTTGCCGCAGGGGGCATCGTGAATCTTGAACGCGCGGTGACGCCGCAGACGCGGCTGTCCGGGCATATCGTGCAGGGGCATGTCGATGGTCTGGCGACGTTGCAATCCGTCGTGCCAAGCGGGGATGCCTATGCCCTGACGTTTTCGGCACCGCGCGCGACCGGTCGGTATCTGGTTGAAAAGGGTTCGGTGGCGATCGACGGGATCAGCCTGACGGTCAATTTCGTCGAAGACCGCGATGAAAGCACGGTGTTTGGCATCACCATCATCCCGCACACCTGGGCACACACGACACTCGGCACGTTGCGCGAAGGCGCGCGGGTGAATGTCGAAGTTGATATCATTGCGAAATATGTGGAGCGGCTATGCTCGAAATCATGAAGCGGGCCGACCAGCGCCCGATGACCCCGGCCCTGGCGGCTGCGGTCAGCGCCATTGCGGCAGGCAGGATGGTGATTGTCGTCGATGACGAGGATCGTGAGAACGAAGGCGACTTCGTGATGGCCGCCGATTGCATCACGGCGGAGTCAATGAATTTCATGATCACGCACGGGCGTGGTCTGGTGTGCCTGCCGTTGTCCGGCGCGATTGTGGATCGCCTTGAACTGCCGATGATGGTTGCGCGCAACACCTGCCGACGCGGCACGGCCTTCACCGTCTCGATCGAGGCGATGGAGGGTGTGGAGACCGGCATTTCTGCCGCAGATCGGGCGCGGACAATACTTGCAGCCGTCGCCCCCGACGCTGTGCCATCGGATCTGGCCAGCCCCGGCCACGTCTTTCCGCTGCGCGCCGATGCGGGCGGCGTGCTGGCGCGGGCAGGACACACCGAGGCATCCGTCGAGTTGGCCGAACTTGCGGGGCACAGTGCTGCTGCGGTGATTTGCGAAATCATGAACGAGGACGGCACGATGTCGCGCCTGTCGGATCTGCGTCGCTTCTCGCAGATTCACGACATGCCAATCGTCAGCATTGCCGAACTGGTCGCTTGGCGTCAGCAGCAGGGCGTCGCGGTCCTGAACGTGGCCGAAACTGCCTTGCCGAGTGCATTCGGTGGCGAGGATCTGCGCGCGCATGCCTTTCGGGATGCCGCAGGTGTTGAGCATCTGGCGCTGGTCAAAGGCAATCCCGGTTCTGGCGTGCCGCTGGTAAGGCTGCATTCGGAGTGTCTGACGGGCGACGCGCTGGGCTCGCTGCGCTGCGATTGTGGCAGCCAACTGCGCGACGGGATGGCGCGCATTGCGCAGGCCGAGGCGGGCGTGCTGGTTTATGTGCGCGGCCATGAAGGGCGCGGCATCGGTCTGGCCAATAAAATCCGTGCCTATGCCTTGCAGGATCAGGGACTGGATACGATCGACGCTAATCACGCGCTGGGATTCGGCACGGATGAACGCGACTGGGGCGTGGCGTGCGCGATCCTGCGGTCGCTTGGAGTGCGGACGCTCGATCTGCTCAGCAACAATCCGCAGAAAAGCGCGGTGCTGAGAGAGCATGGGTTCGATGTGCGGCAGGTTCTGCCTGTTGCGACACCGGTCACACGTTTCAATCACCAGTATCTCGACACGAAGCGCGTCCGCATGGGGCATACGATGTCCTTGGGCGCGGCCGAATAACGCCACACGAAAATTTCTTATCTGAACTGGATTACTCCCATGTCGACCAACACGCCTTCTTCCGCCGTGACCTTCACCTTTGCAAAGCCGCCGCGTCTGGCCATCCTGGTCAGCCGCTTTAACGAGACCGTCACCCACGGCCTGCGCGATGGCGCGCTGGAGTGGTTGGCCGAACACGACATTACGGTGCGTGAGCAGGATATTTTCGCAGCCCCTGGCGCGTTCGAACTCCCGCTGCTGGCGCAGACACTGGCCAGAACCGGGCGTTATGACGGGGTGATCTGCCTCGGGTGTGTCATCAAGGGTGACACGGCACATTTCGAATTCATCAGTCTGGGGGCGACCGTCGGGATCATGCAGGCATCGCTGGAAACCGGCGTGCCGATCGCGTTCGGTGTTCTGACCACCTATTCCGACGAACAGGCGCAGGTGCGCGCTGGCACCGACATGCACAACAAAGGGCGCGAAGCCGCCGGCGCCTGTGTCGAGAGCCTTGCCCTGATCCAGACTATCAACGCCTGAGCTTTCAACCCTCGTTAAAGCGTGTCGCCATCTCCTCAAGCGGCCAGCGGGGACGGGGGCGCAGGGCGCTGTCGTCGAACGGCCAGCACCCTGCGGATCGGGCATGGGCAATTGTCTCGATCGCGGCCCAGCCGACCATGACGGCGTTGTCGGTGCACAGTCGCAGGGGCGGGGCTGCGAACGGGATGCCGTGCGTTTCGGCCACGGCGATCAGGCGTTCGCGGATGGCGGTGTTGGCCGCGACTCCGCCAGCCACGACCAGCGCAGTGGCTGCGGGCAGCATCTCGAGCGCGTGACGGGCGCGATCGGCCATCACATCGGTCACGCAGGCCTGAAAACTCGCGGCAATGTCGGCTGCGTCCTGTCGGGGCAGGGCGGCGTTGCCGAACGGAACCAGACGCTGTGCGACGGCGGTCTTGAGGCCGGAGAATGAAAAATCGCATCCCGGCTTGCCGATCAGCGGGCGCGGCAATGCATAGGCGTCGGCACGGCCTTCGCGCGCCAGTGTCTCGATCGCTGGTCCGCCGGGCCAGCCCAGCCCCAGCATCTTGGCCACCTTGTCGAAAGCTTCACCTGCGGCGTCGTCAATTGTCCCGCCGAGCTTGCGATACTGCCCCACGCCCTCTACCGCGATGCACTGGCAATGGCCGCCGGACACCAGCAGCAGAAGATAGGGAAAAGGAACCCCGCCCGCGACAATTCCCGGCAGACGCGGGCTCAGGGCGTGGGCCTCGATATGGTTGACGGCGATGAACGGCAGGTCGAGCGCCAGCGCCATGCCCTTGGCTGCACCGCTGCCGACGATCAGCCCGCCGATCAGTCCCGGTCCGGTGCTGGCCGCGACCGCGGCAAGGTCGCGTGGGTTCAGCCCGGCGTCAGCCAGCGTCATGCGAACGAGGTCTGGCAGGGCTGCAAGATGCGCGCGTGCCGCGATTTCAGGGACCACGCCACCAAAGGCCGTATGGTCCTGCTGCGTATGGGTGCGTTCGGCCAGAATGGTGCCACCGGGCGCCAGAATCGCGCACGCCGTATCGTCACACGAGGACTCGATCGCCATCAGGGGACCGTCAAGAACGGCCTCCGGGAGGGTGTCGGTCAAATTTTGGTGCGTGCGGGGCGTCATGTCGTCTTTCCTTCGGGCTCCCACGGTAATAGACAAAGCCGATGTCCTTAGCACCTCCTGCCGGTGGTTCCGTGTCTCCGGCGCTGCAGAAGATTGCCGCCGAAGCTCAGGCCCGGCGGTCCGGTACTCTTACGACCTCGCATCGGCGTACCTTACCGATGCGTGTCGGCACGCGCGCGTCTCCGCTGGCGTTGGTGCAGACGCGGGCTTTCCTGACGGTCCTGACGCGTTTCTGCCCGGTCCTGCGCGACATGGGCGCGTTTCAGGAACATCAGATCAGCACGACCGGCGATCAGGTTCTGAATCGCCCGTTGGCCGAAATCGGCGGCAAGGGACTGTTCGCCAAGGAAATTCACGAAGCCCTCGCTGACGGGCGAATCGACTTTGCCGTGCACAGCCTCAAGGACCTTGAGACGACGTTGCCGCCCGGTCTGGTGCTGGCCTGCACGCTGCGCCGGGAAGATGCGCGCGATGTGCTGATTTTGGGGCCCGATTGCGCGGCCCCGTCGGCAGAAGATCCGTTCGCGGCGTTGCCGCAGGGTGCCCTGATCGGCTGCGCCTCGGTGCGTCGACAGGCGCAGATGTTGCATCGGCGACCGGACCTGAAGTTCGGATTGCTGCGCGGCAACGTGCAGACGCGTCTTGATAAACTGGCGAAGCGGAATTGCGACGCGACGTTGCTGGCACTCGCCGGGCTGCGGCGTCTTGGCATGGAAGATCGCGCGGATGTCGTGATCGACCCCACCGTGATGGTGCCTGCCGCCGGGCAGGGCATCGTGGGCGTGACCGTGCGTGAGAGCGATATCGAACTGCGCGAGCTGCTCGCCGCGATCGAGGATTACGAGGCCCGGGCCGTTTCGACCGCCGAGCGCGCGTTGCTGGCCGAACTTGATGGATCGTGCCGCACGCCGATTGGAGGCTACGCCCAGTTGATCTCCGATTCGCTCGGGCAGCCGCAGTTGAAGCTGACCGGCCTTGTCGCGCGGGAAGACGGTTCCTTCCTGCTCAAGCGCGACATTATCGGGGCTCCGGCAGATGCCGCCCGGATGGGCGCAGAGTTGGGGCGTAGCCTGCACGCCGACAGTCCGGCGGATATCTTTGTCGACTGACGAAACACATCGGACCGCACCAGCGGGTGCGGTGCTCGTGACACGCCCGGAACCGGGTCTTTCCGAAACGCTGGCACAGTTGACTGTTCGGGGTTGGCATGGGCTGGCCGCCCCTGCAATTCGTGTCCGCCGCGCGGGGCAGGCCCAAACGGTGCCGCATCATCAGGCTCTGGTGCTGACCAGCGGGCAGGCTCTGGTATTTCTTCCTGCTGCAATCGACCGCGCGACGCCCGTGCTGGCCGTTGGGGATGCAACTGCCCGGCGCGCGCGGGAAGCGGGATTTTCCATCGTGAACAGTGCCGGGGGCGACTCGCGCGATCTTGAAACTCTGGTGAGTCGAAGCTGTGATCCGAACGGGCTGCCCCTGTTGTTTCTGACGGGGGTCGGGCTTGGTCTGGATGTGGCGGTGCGCTTGCGTGCGCTCGGTTACGCCGTCAATCGGCGTGTCGTGTACTGCGTTGAGCCGCAGCGTCGTATGGCCACCAGTGTCGCGCACGCGTTATCGAGCGATCGCGTTGCGGCTGTGCTGTTCTTTTCAGCTAATACGGCGCGGGCGTTTCTGTCGGCACTTTCTGATCAGCATCGGAACGCGCTGCGTCACGTCAGGGCGATCTGCATTTCGGCGCAGACGGCGGCAGTTCTTGCGCCGGGTGAGTGGCAACAGATCACGATTGCCCCGCGTCCGGATGCCGATGGCATGCTCGACGCGCTTGGTCCTGCTGCATGAAACGAGAAACGCCGGACCCTGAGGCCCGGCGTTCCGGTTAGTGCGCTCTGTCTGATCCGGGGATCAGGCGTTGCCAGCCGGAGCCGGAAAGTTTTCGGCGCGCTTGGCCTGCCACAGGGCAACGAAGTCGATCGGCTGCAGCACGATAGGCGGGAAACCGCCATCACGGGTGACATCGCCGATGATGTTGCGCGCATAGGGGAAAATCAGACGCGGCACTTCGACCAGCAGCAGCGGCTCGACGATTTCGTCGGGCGCATTGTTCAGCGTCACGATCGCGGCATAGGCCAGTTCGGCAATGAACACGACGCGGCCGGTTGGGCCGCCTTCGGTCGCCGGCGGCTCGGTCGCTTCGCTCTTGATCGCCAGAACGACCTCGAACACCGGCTGCTCCTGCTGGAGACGGTTCACCTGAACGTCGATGTTGACCGCGATGTTCGGCGCGCCGCGAAGGGTCGCGAAGATCTCGGCACCCGACGGAACCTCGAACGAGAGGTCCTTGGTGTATTGCAGGTTGACAGCCAGCGGGAGGGTCTGCGGGGCGGGCTGCCCATCATTGGCGGGAGTCTGGGTGATATCGGACATAAAATCTGGTCTTCCCTTGGCCATCCGAAAGAATGCTTCGACCTTCGCGGTAGCATGGGTGGCCCGGTTCGCCAACCGGGTCCCCGGTAATTTAGAGAACAGGGGTCACGGTCTGTGTCAGTGCCGCCGCAGGGGCAGCGGGAACGCGGGCTTGAGTTTTCTGATGGGCGGCGGTGTCGGAACCTCAGCCGCCGGATCGATCTCGATCCAGCTTCCATTGGCCATGGGCCGTCCGGCAAACGACCGCAGGAATGCCCAGTGTGAGATCAGCAGCGTGCCGTGATGGTCTTCATGGGCCGACATCTCGGTGCGGAAGCGCTGCGCCCGGGTCTGGGCTTCGTTTTCGGACTCAAAGCCACTGTTCCACCAGATTTCCTCAAGCCCGCTGAAATCGACCTCAGGCCATTCACGCGCCAGGCAAGATGCGGGGGCGCCGATGTCGCACGCGAAAAAGCACTGTTCCCGCGCCAGCAGAGCGATCTGCGGGCGCAGTCCGAACATGGCGGCAATCGGGGCCGCGGTCTGCAACGCCCGGGTATAGGGAGAGACGAGAATACGGCGGATCGGCAGGGCTGAAAGTTCTTTGGCCAGTTGTCGGGCATGAAGCTGGCCCGACGGGGAAAGCGGGGCATCGGCAATACCCGGGTCCACCCGCGAAAGGGTGAACAGCCGATTAAACTCGCTCTGGCAGTGCCGCATTATGAACATGGACGCATGACATAAAGCGTTGGTGCAGGAGGCTCAAATAAATCCTTGGAGACAGACTGCTTTTGCCGCGCGCAATGCGCTCACAGCAGCGTTTGTGCGATTGTATGGCGGCCCAAGGGTGCTTATGTGTGGTTGAACCGGCATCGGGGCAGGCTGCCATCCGGCGGTCGGTGCCCCTGCAGGGTGAGCGCTCCGGTGGCGCATGGAATGGTTTGGAAGGCTCGATGGATTTCTCGTTGGACCGGTTACCGGTTGATATCGTGCTGTTTGCCCTCGTTGCCGGATTTCTGGTGCTGAGGTTACGCAGCATTCTGGGGCGTCGCGTGGGTCTGCAGGCAGCACCGCAGCCGCAGCCGGGTGCTGTTGAACGTCCGGCCCCGACCATCGAGGCACGAGCCGTGCCACCCGCCAGCGCCGTGAAACTGGACATTCCGACCCCGGAGACACGGGTCGGGCAGATTCTGGCGCAGATCAGGCAGCAGGAGCGCGATTTCGACTCCGCTACGTTCCTGAACGGGGTTGACACTGCATTCCGTCGCATCGTGCTGGCGTTTGCTGCTGGCGACCGCGCAACCCTGCGCGATGGACTGACCAGCGATGCATTCGTGGCGTTCGATGCCGCCATCACAGCGCGCGACGCGCAGCAGGAGGTCCAGAAGACCGAGGTGCGGGGCATCGACAGTCTGACGATTCTCGACGCACGCCTGGCGGAGGGCAATCAAGCCTCCATCGAGGTGCGGATCGTGTCCGATCAGATCAGTTACGTTCTGGACAAAGACGGTGCGACCGCTGCCGGGACCGATGCCGTCACGGAATTTTCCGATCTCTGGGTTTTCGAGCGCCTGCTCGGCAGCACCATGAGCGGTGCGGCGTGGCGGCTTTCCTCCGCACGCAGCGCCTGATTACCCCACTTCAGACTGTTTAATATGACGTACTCCCCCCGCACCTGTGCGCGCGGCGTTCTGGCTGCCTGTTTCGCTCTTCTCGCCTCCTGCACCGTGGCACCGCCCGGTGGCGCGGTCTTTACGGCGACGGATTTCTCGACCCTCACTGGCTGGACGACGGAACAGCATGCACCGCTGGTTCCCGTGTTTCTTGAGGAATGCCGCACGCTCGCGCATCTGCCGCCCGAGACTTATATGGGCGGCAGCCCCGCGGCGACACCGATCGGGACGCACGCTGGCGACTGGGCAGCAGCCTGCACCGCGGCGCAGTCAGTCCCGATGGGTGACGATGCCGCAGCGAAGGGATTTTTCGAGCACTGGTTCACGCCGTATCAGGTGACCGGGGAAAACGGAACGAACGCGCGCTTTACCGGCTATTTCGAGCCGGAAATCCGTGGCTCTCTGGAAAGGGGCGGTATCTTCCAGACCCCCCTGTATGCTCGTCCGAATGATCTGATCCGTGCGAAAGCCACGAATGGCGAAATGCTAAGCGGGCATTATGTCGGCAGCCAGTTCCAGCCTTACGACTCGCGCGCTCAGATCGATGCCGGGTCGTTGAACGGACGCGCACCGGTCCTGATGTGGCTGGCCGATCCGATTGACCTGTTTTTCCTGCAGATCCAGGGCTCAGGGCGGGTGCGTCTGGTGGACGGGCAGATCCGCCATGTCGGGTATGACGGACGCAATGGACAACCTTACGTGCCGCTGGGGCGTGTGCTGGTGCAGCAGGGCGCGCTGGCATCGGACCAGGTGTCGATGCAGTCGATCCGTGCGTGGCTTGTCGCGCATCCCGACGATGCGCGACAGACGATGGAAAAGAATCCGAACTACGTCTTTTTCCGCGTGCTGGATCAGCAGAACGATGCACGTGGCGCGCCGGGTGCGCTCGGTGTGCCGCTGACGCCCAGCCGCTCTCTGGCGGTGGATCGGAATTTCGTGCCGCTGTCTGCGCCGGTGTGGGTGGAAACCAAGGTGCCGCTGGCGGGCGGCCAGTCCGGGGCGTGGAATCATCTGGCATTCGCGCAGGATCTGGGGGCCGGAATCAAGGGGCCGACGCGCGCCGATCTGTATCTCGGCTGGGGACCAGAGGCGGAACGGATGGCAGGCAATCTGCATGCGGATGGCCAGATCGTGGTTCTGCTGCCCAAGGCCGATGCGTCGGGCCCCTCGTCCGACGCGGCGCCATGACGACGGGTGACGTAACACAGCCACGCAAGTCGAACGCGCGTTCAAAATCTGCCGCGATCACGCCGCAGCGCCCCCGCATCCGGCGGCTGCCCCGGATTCAGGAGGGCGCACATACGCTGATCCACGGCGATTGCCTTCAGGTGATGAAGCGCATGGAGGCCGAAAGCGTCGATGTGGTCGTGACCTCGCCTCCCTATAATCTGGGTCTGGCGTATCTGACGTATCGCGATCGCAAGGGTGAGGCGGATTATCTGGACTGGATGACCGATATTGCTCGGGCTGTGGCGCGGGTGCTCAAGCCGAGCGGATCGTTCTTCCTGAATATTGCCGGTTCATCGTCTCAGCCATGGCTGCCGTTCGAACTGATGGTGCGGCTGCGCGAGATCTTTCATCTGCAGAATCATATTTCCTGGGTGAAGTCGATTGCGGTGGATGGCGACAGTTTCGGCCATTTCAAGCCGGTCAACTCGGCACGTTACGTGCATCGGAATCACGAGCACATCTTCCACCTGACGCTGAATGGCGACGTGCCGGTTGCGCGTCTGGACGTTGGCGTGCCGTACAAGGACAAATCCAACATCGCCCGCCGGGGACATGCGCAGGATCTGCGGTGCCGTGGGGACACGTGGTTCGTCCCGTATGAAACCGTGCGCGGCAAGGCGCAGAAATTCAATCATCCCGGCACGTTTCCGGTGACGTTGCCGGCCATGTGTATTCGCCTGCACGGGGTGCCGGATGCCGTCGTGCTCGACCCGTTCATGGGGACCGGCACGACGCTGGTGGCAGCGCAGAAAGAGGGCGCGCGCGGCATCGGGATCGAAACGGACGCGACTTATGTGAAGATCGCGAGGGCTCGGGTTCAGGCGGCACTGGCGGGCGAGTTATAGCGCGTTATCGATTTTATCGATTTTCTTGATGAAAATTCATCATTTTGTCTCTTCACGGACTCGTGTCACAACCCAAGCGTGTTGCGAAGCCGGGTCGGAGCGATATGATCGCGTTGCGCGTGTGCTGATGAAAATCAGGCGCGGGCTGGCGTGTGACCCCGGACCGGTTTCGCCGGAATGACGGGCTGTGTGCGGCGGGATGGTAACGCCCCCGCCACCGTGCGCCGCGAGGGGATGGTTTGATGATTCGGAAATTCGTGGCTGGCGCTGTTGTCGCCGGTCTGGTCGCGTATGGCGGCGTGGTGGCGTATCTGACCCACTTCGATCATGCGGGTGCGCCCGTGCTAAGAGCGGATTCGCCCACACAGAAAGATCCGGTCGCGCTGGCTGCGTTCAATGTGATTGCCGGTGCGCGCTGCGATTATTGCCATTCGGCCAACGCGAATTTGCCGTTCTATTTCCATCTGCCGGTCGCCAAGCAGTTGATGGCGCACGATCTGGAAACCGGCCTGCGCCATTTCCGTATCGAGCCGGTGCTGACTGCGTTCCAGTCCGGCACGCCCGCCGGTGTCGAACAGCTTTCGCGCATCGAGGAAGTGATCAACCAGAACCGTATGCCCCCCTCGCTGTATCTGTTGATGCACTGGCATGCCTATCTGACGCACGGGGACAGGGACGCGGTGATTGCCTGGATCGACCAGACGCGTCGCCAGCATTACGACACTGCCGGTGTCGCGACGAAGTTTGCTGCCGAGCCAGTGCAGCCCATTCCCGAATCGCTGCCGGTGAACGCGGCGCAGGCCGATCTGGGTCGTCGTCTGTTCTTTGAAAAGGGCCTGTCGGGCGATGGCTCGATGAATTGCGCGAGTTGCCACGGATTGCAGAGCGGCGGCGTGGATAACCGCGTGACGGCTGACGGTATCGGCCACCAGCAGGGGCCCATCAATGTGCCAACCGTATTCGATTCGGCGTTCAACATGAGCCAGTTCTGGAACGGGCGTGCCGCAACCCTGGCCGATCAGGCTGCCGGCCCGGTGATGAACCCGATCGAGATGGGATCGCACAACTGGCCGGAGGTTGCGGCAAAGCTGAAAGCTGACCCGAGCTATGTCGAGGCGTTCCATGCCGTTTATGGGGATGAGGACATCGATCAGAAAACCGTCACATCGGCCATCGCCGAATTCGAAAAGACGCTGATTACGCCCGACAGTCGGTTCGACCAGTATCTGAAGGGCAATGACGCGGCGATCACGGCGCAGGAGAAGCACGGCTACGCTTTGTTCAAGAGCGTCGGCTGCTCGGGCTGTCACTCCGGCGTTGCGATGGGCGGTCAGGCGTATGAGGTGATGGGGCTTGAGGGCGACTATTTCACCGATCGTGGCACGAAGCTGCAGAAGGTGGATGACGGACGCATGGCCGTGACGAATGCTGAAGCAGATCACAACCGTTTCAAGGTTCCGAATTTGCGGAACGTTGCGCTGACGGCACCCTATTTCCACGATGGCAGCGCCAAGACCCTGACCGATGCGGTGCGTAAGATGGCGCGGTATCAGACGCCTGATCACGATATGTCCGATGCGGATGTTGCCGATATCGTGGCGTTCCTCAACACGCTGACGGGTCAGTATCAAGGCAAGACACTCGACGCTGCCGCGACTCGCTGAGCGGACGCGCCCGGCGGATAAGAACCTCCGGGCGTGATCTGCCCTTTGTGCTGCGGCCTGCGCGCGTTATCTGTGCAGGTTGCAGAATGGGGTGTTGAGAATGGCGCGGCGGCGAACGCTACGACGGGATGAGGAGGCCCTTTGGGCGGCCTTTGTGCGCGACATCGCGCCGATCCGTCGCGCGCCGGCACCGGCGCCGGTTGTCGCGGTCGCGCCTGTGTCCGCGCCGGCGGTTGTTCCCGCGGCCCCTGAGCCCGTGCGGCCGGTTGCTTCGAAAACCTGGTTGACGCCGACGGGGTCAGGGCGTGTGCCACCGGTTCGCGTAACGCGGTCGAACGCCGTCGTCGCGGTCGGGCAGCGCATGCCGGGCATGGACGACACCAGTTGGAAAGCGCTTGAAACCGGTAAGATGCGCGCGCAGCGGACGCTCGACCTGCATGGGCACGCGGCGCAGGCGGCGTTTGTGCGACTGCACGGCTTCCTGCTGGCCTGCGCTTCGGAGGGGGTGCGCTGTGTCGAAATCATCACCGGGCTGGGTAGCGGGCAGGAGGGCGGGGTGATCCGCCGGGAACTGCCATTGTGGCTAGGGCGCGCCGATCTGCGACCGCTGGTGCTGGGTGTCGTGCATCCGCATGCGGCCAATCGTGGGTCAGTGCGGATATTATTACGAAAAAAGCAGCGTTAGGACACGTCGGAAGATGTGGAACCTCTGCTTATTGCAGTGTCGCTATACAGGGTGAACTAAACAGGTGACCCTTCCACGCTCCTGCGACGGTCTTTGTGGCAACCAGTAGCCACATGAACAGCAGGGCTGCGGTCAGTCCGGTGCCGATATAGCCGATCACGGCCATGTGCAGCGTTGCCGCCAGCCGATACGTTGCGGCTGCATAAACACCGAGGGGGAACGTATACCCCCACCAGCCCAGATTGAAGGAAACACCGCTCCGCCAATAACGGACCGTGATCAGAAGGGCGAGTATCAGCCACCATAAGCCCAGCCCCCAGAGAAGCAGGCCGCTGATGGCACCGATCCCTTCTGCAACCTGACCGATCGCGGCAAGACCGTTTTCACTAAAAATTGCCCGGGCATCCGCGCCTTGCACCAGCATGCCGAGCGCGCCGGTTCCGATCGGCCCCAGCGCAAGCCAGGACGAGGCCGCCATGCTCTGATGCGGGAGTTTGTGGAGCGCCATGCGCAGAATAAGGATCGCAAGGATGCTCATCGCGACGGGCACGGAATAAGCCCACAGCACATAACTTGTTGTCAGCATAAGAAATTGCGCATGTGCGTCGGGCAGATGCGGCGCGAGCAGGCCGCCCGACGCGCCAGCCACCTCAGCCGCCACAACTGGCAGCAGCCATACCGCCGTCATGCCGTCGAGGCTCAGTTGATGGCGGGTGAACATCAGATACGGGATCACGACACCGCAGGCGAGTGACATCACGACATCGAGCCACCAGAGCCCTTCGGCTACGGGCACTATGCTCTGTCCGAACAGACCAATCCCGAAAGCAATGCCGCCGTTAATAAGCGTGGCGAGGCCCATCGGGATGGTACCGATGAACATCGAGACGACATTGTGTCCGAAGATACGCTTCGCCTCGTGACTGAATATCACCCATCGCGCGGTATAGAGAGCGCTGAAGAGCGCAAAAAGGGCGATATCCAGAAACCAGAGCCCAATGCCGATGGGCTTCAGAAGCGGCCCGATCCCTGACATCTGGGGCAAGGTAAGTGCGAGGATGCCTGTTCCCATGGTTACGGCGAACCAGTTCGGTGTGAACTGACGAATGACGTCACGCCGGTGTTCCAGGCGCCTGAGCGGCTTGAGACTGCGTGCCGCGTTGCGGGTTTCTCTGGAGATCATTGTCCGGCTCTCTCGAATATCTCGGTTTTGGCTCACGCGGCACAATGGGCTGCTGGCTTTCCTTCAGATACGAGAGGTCAATTGATCTATCTATTGAATTTTAATAATAGATTATATCTCTAAAAAAGATTGTTTAGCGTTGATCATCCCGTCGGGTGATAACGGGCTCAGGTACGGCTCAGCGTATCCAGCGCGGCCTGCAGAATATAAGCCGCTGCGACCTTGTCCACGACCTCAGCCCGGCGTTTGCGGGTCATGTCCAGATCGCCGATCAGCATCCGGTTCACGGCACTCGACGACAGGCGCTCATCCCAGAGCGCGCCCGGAAGGCCCGTCATCTCGCTCAGCGATTTGGCCCAGTCCTGTGCTGCCTGAGCCGCAGGACCAAACCCCCCGTCGAGCGACAAGGGCAGCCCCATCACGAACCCGCCGATCTCCTCCTTGCGTCGGACCTTGGCTATTTCGGCCACGAACGCCGACAGTTTGCCGCGTTTGATCATCGCGTAGGGCGACGCCAGCATCAACGAGACGTCCGACAGGGCGAGCCCGATCTGGCGCTGTCCGGGGTCGATGCCGAGCAGACGATGATGGGGGGGCAAGTGGGCGATCAGGTCGGGGAGATTGAACAGGGGCATGGGAAGGGGTTATGATCCGCGCATGATCCGGGGGCCAGGGTTTTCTCCCGCTCCCGAGGGATCCTCCCCTCACTTTGCAGGAAAGTTTTTGCTTCATGTCGCTAGACATTGCGACCGTCCGACGTATCGCGCGCCTGTCCCGTATCGGGATCGACGAGAGCGAGACAGAAGGGCTTGTCAAAGAACTCAATGGCATTCTCGGCTGGATCGAGCAACTTGACGAAGTCGATGTCAGCGGTGTGGCACCGATGATCGGCACGGGCTTGGCCAAGCCGCGCATGCGTGACGACGTGGTGACCGATGGCCAGAAACGGGAGGACGTGTTGTCCAATGCCCCGGATCGGGTCGATGCTTTCTTTACCGTGCCGAAGGTGGTCGAGTGATGTCGCGCGCAACCATGACGCTGGTCGAGGCCCGCGACGGCCTTGCCCGCAAGGAGTTTTCCGCAGTCGAACTGACGCAGGATGCGTTGGGTGCGATCGATGCGCTCAATCCACGGATCAATGCCTTCATCACGGTGACGCCGGATCAGGCACTGGCGCAGGCGCGTGAGGCCGATGCGGCCATCGCGGCGGGGACGAGCGGCCTGCTGACCGGTGTGCCGATGGGCGTGAAGGACCTGTTCTGCACGACCGGCATTCGCACCACGGCCGCCAGCAACATCCTGCGCGATTTCGTGCCACCGTATGAAAGCACGGTGACGGCCAATCTGCGTCGTGATGGCGCAGTGTTTCTGGGCAAGACCAATCTCGACGAGTTCGCGATGGGGTCGGGCAACGTGAATTCCGCGTTCGGTCCGGTCGAGAACCCGTGGAAGCGCAGCGGCAGTGACGAGGCACTGGTGCCCGGCGGTTCGTCCGGCGGGTCGGCAGCGGCTGTTGCGGCAGGCCTCGGCTATGGTGCAACGGGCACGGATACGGGCGGTTCGATCCGCCAGCCAGCGGCGTATTGCGGTATCACGGGCATCAAGCCGACCTATGGCCGATGCTCGCGCTTTGGCGTGATCGCGTATGCAAGCTCGCTCGATCAGCCCGGCCCGATGGCCCGCACGGTCGAGGATTGCGCGGTCATGCTGCAGTCGATGGCGGGGTTCGATCCGCGTGACAGCACCAGCGTGGACCTTCCCGTGCCGGATTATCGTGCGGCGTGCGGGCGCAGCCTCAAGGGGCTGAAGGTCGGCATTCCACTCGAATATCGTGCGCCCGGCATGTCCGCCGAGATCGAGGCGATGTGGCAGCAGGGTATCCAGTGGCTGCGTGACGCGGGCTGCGAGATCGTGGACGTGTCGCTGCCGCATACGCGCTACGGGCTTGCGACCTATTACATCATCGCGCCTGCGGAATGTTCGTCCAACCTGTCGCGTTATGACGGCGTTCGGTTCGGGCAGCGCGTGCCTGGTGAGTCGCTGGACGATCTGTATGAAAAGACCCGGCATGAGGGTTTCGGGGCGGAAACGCGCCGCCGCATCCTGATGGGCACCTACGTGCTTTCTGCCGGGTATTACGATGCCTATTACCTCAAGGCGCAGAAGGTGCGATCGCTGATTCAGCGTGATTTCACCGATGCGTTCCAGAAGGTCGACGTGCTGCTGACCCCCACGGCGCCCACGGCGGCGTTCGGTGTGAATGAGAAGACTGACGATCCGGTGCAGATGTATCTGAACGACATCTTCACGGTTCCGGCCAGCATGGCGGGCGTTCCGGCCATGTCGGTCCCGGCGGGCGTGGATTCTCAGGGCATGCCGCTGGGCCTTCAACTGATCGGGCGTTTCTTCGATGAGGAGACGCTGTTTGCCGTCGGTCATGCGCTGGAGCGTGCGGCCGGATTCGTTCATCGTCCGGCCCTGCATGCGGCCACTGTCAGCAAGGGCGAGGTTGCGTCGTGACATATTACATCGAAGGTCAGACCGGCACGTGGGAGATTGTGGTCGGTCTTGAGGTCCACGCTCAGGTTATCAGCGAGTCCAAGCTGTTTTCCGGCGCATCGGCGTCTTATGGCGGCGAGCCGAACACGCATGTCAGCCTGATCGATGCGGGTTTTCCGGGCATGCTGCCGGTCGTGAACCGGGAGTGCGTGGCGCAGGCCGTGCGGACCGGCCTCGGGCTGGACGCGCACATCAACATCATGAGCCGCTTCGACCGGAAGAACTATTTCTACGCCGATCTGCCGCAGGGTTATCAGATCAGCCAGTTCGAATTTCCGATTGTTGGTGCGGGCAAGGTCGAGATCGAACTTGCTGATGGTTCGACGTGCGAGATTGGTGTGACACGCCTGCATCTGGAGCAGGATGCGGGCAAGTCGATGCACGATCAGGATCCGACGCGCTCCTTCATCGACCTGAACCGGGCCGGTGTTGCGCTGATGGAAATCGTGAGCGAGCCCGATATTCGCACGCCCGAGCAGGCGGGTGCCTATCTGAGAAAGCTCCGCCAGATTCTGCGGTATCTCGGCACGTGCGACGGGAATATGGAAGAGGGCTCGATGCGTGCGGACGTCAACGTCTCCGTCCGCAAGGCGGGTGAGCCGTTCCGTACGCGTTGCGAGATCAAGAACGTGAACTCGATTCGCTATGTGATGCAGGCCATCGAGGCCGAGGCACAGCGTCAGGTCGAGATCTGGGAAGCGGGCGGGACCGTCGATCAGGAGACGCGGCTGTTCGATCCGGGTCGTGGCGAGACTCGTTCGATGCGCAGCAAGGAAGATGCGCACGATTACCGCTACTTCCCCGACCCCGATCTGTTGCCGCTGGTTTTGGATGAGGCATGGATTGCCGATCTGAAGGCGGCGCTGCCGGAGTTGCCGGAAGCCAAGCGGGCGCGCCTTGAGGCCGAATATGGCGTCACGCGCTACGAATCGATGGTGCTGACAAACGAGCAGGCGTTTGCGGATTTTTACGAGACGCTGGTGAAAGGCGTGGATGCGCGTCTGGCGACCAACTGGATGCTGGGTGACTTTTTCGCGGCCCTGAACCGGACCGGGCGGACCATCGAGAACAGCCCTGTCAGTGCAGCGTCGTTGCGGGCGCTGTTGGCGTTGATCAGCGATTCGACGATCAACGGCAAGATCGCCAAGGAAGTTCTGGAGGACATGGTCGAGACCGGCGAGGAAGCCATCACGATCGTGGACCGCAAGGGTCTTCGTCAGGTGACGGACACCGGCGCGATCGACGCTGCGATTGCCAAGGTTCTGGCCGATAACGCCGACAAGGTTGCTGATTACAAGGGCGGCAAGGACAAGCTGTTCGCGTTCTTTGTGGGGCAGACGATGAAGGCGATGGCTGGCAAGGGGAATCCCGCGCTGGTCAACGAGGCGCTGAAGAAGCAGCTGGCGGACTGAACCCCAGATATTTTCGTTTTTGCGAAAATTATGTGGCTGGGGGGATTTGACGGCGGTGCAAATCCCCCCTACAAGCGGCCTCAGCAAACGTCGTGTAAAAACACGCTTCTCCGGCGGAGGGGTGGCCGAGTGGCTGAAGGCGGCGGTTTGCTAAACCGTTGTACGGTGTCAAGCCGTACCGTGAGTTCGAATCTCATCCCCTCCGCCAGAATATCC
>Ga0157365_10000063_pt1 | contig 51716 bp, 45 predicted proteins | sample AttsexASBM3_FD_111478 | JGI IMG/M metagenome (GOLD analysis project Ga0157365, IMG submission 111478) | Fungus gardens microbial communities from leaf cutter ant in Ribeirão Preto, State of São Paulo, Brazil - Atta sexdens ASBM3 | ecosystem: Host-associated > Fungi > Mycelium > Unclassified ...
CGCGCGCGCCAGCATGTTCTGTGACTCCAGCGACACCGGCAACGTCGTATTCGTCACCGCGACCCCGCGCCAACCTGCCCCGAGCGCCACGTACAGGTCGATCGCGTCATGCAGGCGCTCCAGTTTGGCCAGCGCCTCCTGATTCTGGGCGTTCAGGGTCGTGCGTTCCGTGGTCAGCACATCGAGAAACCCGATCAGACCCGCACTATACAGACGCCGGGCACGGTCGCGAGCCGTCGCACTGTCGATGGCCGCACGATGCAAAAGCTCCGTGTGCTCCTCATCATCATGCCACGCCGTCATCGCGTCCTCGACCTCCTTGAAGCCTTTCAGAACCGTCTGGCGATACGCCAGACGACTGGCCTCGGCAGCAGCCTGCGCGCCGCGAATCTGCGCGGTATATTTCCCACCATGCATCAGCGGCAGACTGGCCATCATCAGGAATTTCCAACTCAGCGCACTCGCCTCGAACAACTGATAGGCCGAAGACGCCAGCGGGTTGATCGACATCGGAATCACGAAATTCGGATAAAGCTGCGATACCGCAACACCGATATTCGCCGTGCTCTCGGCATAACGACGTTCGGCCATGCGAATGTCGGGTCGATTGGCCACCACGATGGACGGCAGGGTGGACGGAAATTCCGGCACCTCCGGCATCGGGGCGTCGACCTTCAACTGCTGCTCGGTCGTGCTCGGCATCTGCCCCAGCAGCACATCAATCGCGTGCGTCAACTGCGAGATATGGGTCTTCAGCGGTTCCCGCGCCGCTTTCTGCGTGTCGAGTTCCGCCTGCGCCTGCGCGATCTGCAACGTGTTGCCAACACCCTCGACAAACAGCCGGTTGGTCAGATCAAGTGAGTCCTGTGCCACCCGAATATTGTCGTTCGCGATGCTCAACTGAAGCTGCGTCGCCCGCAACGTCACATAGCCCGTGGCCAGTTCCGACAGCATGGCCAGCAACACGGCCCGCCGACTCTCGATACTCTGGTCGAACGCCCTGTCCTGCGCCTCGACCGAACGGCGGATACGACCGAACAGATCGATCTCCCACGTCGCCTGCACACCATAGGACAGATACGCGGCATCCTGCCGGTTTCCAACCGTGCCGGGCCGCAGGGGCCAGTCATCGACTGCCAGCGAATGCGCGACGTTTCCACCATACGTCCCGGCATCCACCTGTGGATACCACGCCGACACCGCCTTATCGTGCAGGGCACGTTCAGCCAGGATGCGTTGTCCCGCTATCTGAAGATCGTAGTTTCCATCGATCGCTTTGGCGACCAGCATGTCGAGCATCGGGTCGTGGAACTGCGACCACCACTGCGTCATTTCGTGGTTGGTGCGCGCGATTTCATCAGCCGTCGCCACACGCCCGGCCTCGGTGAAACCGTCTGGCAGCTTCATGTGGTCGGGTTGGTAATTCGGCCCGACCGTGCAGGCCGACAGCAGCAGGGCGGCAGACAGCAGGCCACCGAACCTGCGGGGTGCACCGGACATTTTGTTGATCATCACAAGTGATTCTGCAACCACGTCGCCAGAACCCCGCGCGAACTGCGCGATTCCGGCCCGACGCTGATCGTTGCGGTCATACCGGCAGACAGCACGACACCGGGCGGAACACGGTCCAGATGCACGCGCACCGGAATGCGTTGCGCCAGCCGAACCCACGTGAAGATCGGACTGACATCCTGCAGCCCCAACCGATCAGGCGTGCCGTTCTGGTCGTTGATACCGCGCGCGATCGAAATAACGTGCCCGGGAATAATCTCGCGATAACCCATCAGCTTGACGCGCGCCACATCGCCAACATGCACGCCCCACATCTTGGTTTCTTCGAAATACCCGTTGACCCAAAACGAGTCCGCATCAATTACGGCCAGGCGAGGCTGCCCGACAGTCGCGTAATCGCCAACCCGCAGATTGAGATTGGTGATGTAACCATTGACCGGTGAATACAGGACGGATCGCTGCAGATTGAGACGCGCAACACCCAGCGCAGCCTGCGCCGCGTCGACTGCCGCCTGCTGTGTCTCGACATTCGAATTGAAACGCTCCAGTTCCTCGGCCGAGACGATACCACCCAGCCCCATCCGACGACGCGCATCGCTCTGACGCAGCTTCAGATCGGCGCGGGCACTGTCCAGACGCGCCTGCGCTTCGGAAATCGCAAGATGGAAGCGCACAGGATCGAGAACGTATAGCGGATCCCCACGATGCACATACTGGTTGTCCACTACCGGAACCTGCACCACAGTGCCCGGCACTTCCGGCGCGACATCCACGACATACACGCGCACCCGCCCGTCACGCGTCCACGGTGCCACCATGTAGGTGTTCCACAGCGTATAGCCCAGCACCATTGCGGCCACCACAACGGCAAGCGTCAGGAGTACGCGGATCGAGTTTCGAAGCAACAACATGGAGGATCTCTTTGGATTCGCCCGTTATAAGGCGGCAGGCTCAGGCGTAGGAAATCAACAGGCAGAGAACGCAGGTATAGAGCGCCACCTCGAACAGCGCGAGATGCCAGAACCATTTCATCACACCAACCCGCCACAGAACAAAACGCAGCAGCATTGTAACCGGCACTGCGATGACTGCGTAGATTACGATCGGTGCGATGAACACCCCGAAAAGATTGAACTCAGACATCACGACACGACACCCCGCACACCCGAGCCCACGGGCCAATTCAACGGTGCGTCGAAACCGGGCACCCCTTGGCCACGCTGCATCGGTCCGCAACGATCAAAAAAACCTGGCATCGACTCAACAAGGAAGGAAATCTGTAACAGAGACGCCGCCACACGCAGCAGATGCACACGCCTCGGCACCTCACATTGCTGTGAGATGGCCAGAATCGACGTCGCAGCACTATGGGCCTTTTCTGCAACGCTGACCGGATCACGACGCAAGGATCGGATCGCTGTCAGAACCGCTGCCACCTCGTCTCGGGCGCCCCCGGTCAACGCGACATGCTGCGTCAGCCCCTTCAGACGCAGTATTGCCCGCCCGACCGACAGCGCCACGAACGCCGCATCAGCCACCTCGGTCACACGTGCAGGCGGTGTGACGAACGACAGGCGCTGGATCATGCGCTGCACTTTCTGCACCTGAAGAAATTCCCACACCAGCGGGTGGTGATTGCGCCGGTCAAATCCAGCCGCCAGCTTTTCGATCGCGCGCACGACCGACCGGATCAACCGCGCCCCGTCGAGGCGCTGGTCGGCAGGCAACACGACCCGAAACACCACCGCCAGCGCGATCGACGCGATGCCAAGCGCCAACCAGCTATTCATCAGGGAAATATCGTCATAATGGCTCGGGTTATGCACCTCGATCATGACGTTGAGAAACACCGCATATCCGAATCCACGCAGGGCATAACGTGGGTGAAACTGAATCCACAAGCCCGGCAGCAGACACACCGACAGCCAGAACGCCAGCAACGGAAACCCGTCGATCTGCGGCAGGATCCAGATCTGCATCACAAGGGCCATGGGCAGTGCAAGCAGCGTCCCGCTGGCAAACATCACCGCAGCACGGGTTGCCGACGGTGCGGTCGACAGAAGACAGGCCGCCGGCACCAGATAAGACAGCAGCACAGGACCCGAATTCCAGGAAAAGACATACCAGATCATGCATGCCAGGAATGTCACGAAGGCACCGCGCGCCCCGTTCCGCAACGCAGCCGGCCACTCCAGAAACAGTTTCAGCTTGATGCCGCTGCCTCGTTGCTCCGTCAGATTGGCAAGGGCTGCGCGCATCTGTTCCAACAGTTGCCGTTCGCTGTCGATGATAGCCACGGCATACAGATCGTCCGTCTGCTCAATCAGTCCGTCGAACCCGCCCAGAGCATGATCGATGCGGTTGCGCATGGTCGCGCCGTGCGATGCGTTGGCCAGTTCGCTGGCGGACTCACCAATGTCTTTCATCATGGCACGCGTGATCCGTCGCGCCTCGGTGGCCGCCGGATCCTGTGTGTGCAGCGCCTGCCACACCGGATGATGCGATCCAACCATCGCCAGCAGCCGCGCGATCCCGAGGCTAAGCCCCTTGGCCCGACGGCTGACCTCGAAACTGTCCGCTGCCGCGAATTCGACCGACGCAGCCAAAGCCTCGGCCGCGCCCAGAATGCGTCCGCGCTCCGTGTAATAGCTGGTCGGCGCGCCATCGCGGAAACCAGCATTGCGCGGACCTGCCTGTTCAGTCGGCGGCAACTCGCCAAAGAAATCGGCTGACTTTCCGAACAGCGCAGCCACCATCCGCAGGGTCTGCTCGATCTGAACCAGCACGTGCGACGGTTTGCCGATGCTCGTGATCAGAAACACGAACGCCGTCGACGCAAGCCCGACCGTGACCGCCGAGAGGCGCGACAGTGCCGAGATGAAAACATTTTCCGGATGCGAGAAAACCGGGATGGACACGATGACGATCGTGTATCCCGCCAGCACCGCCGCATAAGCCTTGAAGAAACGCAACAGGGTCGAGACACAGCACGCAACGCCGATCAGGACAGACATAACGAGCATGAACAGGACGGGAGATTGCGCGAAAAACGCCATCATCACCACTGTCGCAGCAGCACCGATCACGGTCCCCGCCAGACGCCACACACTTTTGGAGACAAGAGCTCCCGCCAGCGGATTGGCGACGATCAGCGCCGTGGTGACGGAAGACATCGGAGACGAAAGCTGAAAGCTGAAAGACAGCCCCAGCGCCAGAACCAGCGACGCGATTGCCCGAACGGAATACCACGCGGGCTCCCGCATGTCCGACCATGCTGCCGCGAACGCCTGATGCATACGGGAAGACCAACGGTCAGGCCCCGCTTCGACGACCGCGGTCATGGGTGTCAGCCCGCCTCTTGCGCCGTATCGTCGTTGGCCCAGTTCACGTCCGTCTCGACCGCGCGCTCGGCCGAACGCACGGTTCCGGCCCGCGTCGCGTTGTCGACCCGCTCGAACAGGGAAATGCACAGCCGGAGCTCATCGTCCGAAAAGCCGCCCAGCAGGCGGCCGGCAACCGTTCGCACGGCTACCAGCACTTCGCGGCCCAACTCGGCACCACGCGGCGTCAGGCTCACGACCTTGGAGCGCCGATCGCTCTTGTCCGTAATGCGCACGATCAGGTCGCGTCGTTCCAGCACGTCCATCAGACGCGCCAGCGACGGCGCCTCGATCGACATGGCACGCGCCAGATCTGTCTGATTGATGGGGGGCGGCAACACCGCAAGATAATAGACCGGACGCCACGTCGCATCCGACATGCCGAAGGGCCTCAACTCAAAGTCGATCTCGCGCCGCCACGCCGTGGCCAGGCGCACGATTTTCTGGCCGAACAGTCGCTCCAGGCGACCGCGTTCGTCATCGTGAAAGTGCTCGAGCATGGGACCCATCTGCTTTTATCTATCAAGCAAATAATTCGCATACTTAGCATTTCGATGCAAGCGCGGTTTTCAGCGCATCTGCGGGGATTTTACCCCGCAGATCGAGCTATTATCGCCTGCGGAAGAAGATGTTCCGCAATGCTCCGCCCAGACCACGCCCCACGATCCGACCCAGCGGACCGGCCAGAAGCGCGGTAGTCATGGTGGCCATGGTCGCCGACTGCTTCAACGCTTCCAGATGCCGGTCACGCACAAAGCGCGCCTCGATCTCGGTCGGGCCGGGCAGGGAGCGACGGCCCAGGAATCCGAAGATCAGAACCAGCAAAACATCCACACCCAGAACCGACGCCGAAGCCCCGACAAACGTCATGTGACACGTCTGCAGGAATACCGCCCACAGCAGCCCGTGCACCGCGACGAACGATGCCAGCCCGAACAGCGCTGCGATAACCAGAAAGGCAATCTGCCGACCGTATCGGACTGCCCTGCGCTGGAAAATGGTACCCTGGGCCTCAAGGGCCGCCATGCCATGATCGGCGATTTTCATTGTAGCTCCACGCACCTTCACGTTGTGGTGGCGCCGCCTTCCCCGACGGGCCAAGAGCCCGTGGCCGAAGACCGGCCCGCAAACCGGATCTGCACGCACACCATGTGGGGTCAATGCGCGGATCATTCATGATTTTCCCCGCGTTGGCAACGCTTGCTCCCCCGCCGCTGGAAAAGCCGCCAGCACCGCCGTAGTATTTGCGGCCCTGCCCAGCGGCGTGACCGCCCTGCGGGTCCGCCGCCCGCTCCCTCCCGCCCCCGGTGCCCGATCATGTCAGCCTTGCTTCGCGTCGAGAATCTTCGTGTCTCCGCCCATGCCGGACCGGTCTCGTTCAGTGTCCCGCCTGCGGGGCGGCTGGCATTGCTGGGATCGCATCCGGCCCCGCTCTCGACCCTGATGGACGCGATCGCAGGCCATCAGGCCATCGCTGCGGGTCAGATCGTGCTCGAAGACCGTGTTCTGAACGGACTGCCGCCCGAACATCGCGGCATCGGCCTCATGAGCGCGCGTGACCCGCTGTTCGGGCATCTGGACGTTCGCGGCAACGTCGCTTTCGGCCTGCGGGCGCGCAAACGCCCCGCGGGCGAGCAGCAGGCCCGCGTCGATCACGTCATGGCGCTGATGGGCCTCGACGGTCTGGGCAGCCGCGCCGTGGCGGATCTGGACACACACTACCGTGCGCGGGTGAAGCTGGCCCGGCTGGTGGCCTTCGGACCGCGCGTGGTACTGCTGGACGACCCGCTCGCCGGACTGGACGCCGAAGCCGCCCGCAGTTTCACACGCCTGATCGCACGCCTCGGCACAGCGCAGGAGATGGCGGTCATTCTCGCGACCGCGCGGCGTGAAGACGCCCTGAACCTCGCCTGCCCGATCGCCCTGTTCGAAGGCAGCCAGTGGCTGCAGACCGGCACCGCGCCGCAGCTTCTGGACCGCCCCGGCGACGAGCGCGTCGCACGCGCCTTCGGCGACGCCAATCTGCTGCGCGGCGCCATAACGCAGCTCGAAAACGATGTCGCAATCGTGCATCTGGCAACCGGCGGCACGATGGAGGCACTGGCCATGCCCGGTCTGACCGAAGGCGCCCTATGCACCCTGTGTATCCGCCCGGACCGCATTGCTCCGCTGTTTCCCTCCGCCCGTGGCAGTCTGCACGACGATCAGGACGGGACGCTTCAGGCGCAACTGGCCGACAGCGCGCATCTTGGGGATCATGTGCGCCTGCGCTTCCGCCTTGCCGACGGAACGGAAGTCACCGCCCACAGGCCGCCGCTGGCCGCCCAGACGGGACTGACCGCCGGACGCCCCGCCCTGCTCGCATGGCAACCCAATCACGCGATGGCCTTCCCGATCCGGGCAGAAGTAGAGTAAGAGTTCGCGAATTCATGTTCGCAGCGCACGCCGTTGCTGCTTTGGGCATGGATTTTCGCGCCGAACTCGTTGAAAATCCTCATGCCCGCGCTGATGGCGCGTCGCGCACGTCCTGTCGATCACCCGTGAGCCAAAGAGCCTGCCCCTGTCTCGCCGTTTCGCCCTGTCCCGCCGCGCACTGACGAACCGCGCACTGCTGAGCGTGGCCCTCGGTGCGTCCTGCGCGCTGGCACCCCTGGCAATCGCCCGCACGCCAATGCACGCCCTGACGATTGCGACATACGACACACCCCTGGCCAGCGCGCAACGCGACTCACTCGGCAAGGCATTCCAACACCAGTCGCACGTCGCCGCGCATTTCAACGCCTGGGACGGCACCCCGGCCACGCTGGCCCTGCATGCCGCCAGTTCCCGCCGACACTGGAGTCTGGTGGTGATGGAGGACTCGGCATTCGATGCCGCGTGCAGCACCAATCTTCTGGTTCATGCCTTTCCGACCAGCGACACCGACCCGGGCGGATGCCGCTGGTCCGCGCTGCAGGTTCGCACCGTGCTGGCATGGGACCGCGGACGCATCGACGCGCTGCCCACATGGTCGGACTTCTGGGACGTCGCGCGCCACCCCGGCAAGCGCGCCCTGCGGCGTGACCCGCGCACCACGCTGGAAATCGCCCTGATGGCAGATGGCGTCGCTCCGCAGGACGTCTATAGCGTGTTGTCGACATCGGACGGGGTGGCACGCGCCTTTCACAAGCTCAATCAGTTGCGTCCTTATATCGTGTGGTGGAACACCCCGGACGAGGCCGCGCATATCCTGAAATCCGGCAGCGCGCTGATGGCCAGCATCCCGCAGGGCGCCGCCCCCACCGACCCGATCAGCGCCAGTGCCGCGCGCCAGACGCGCAGTTTTGGCATTCAGACCGCACAAAGCGTGGCCCAGGGCCTGTCGTGGGGCATCGTCAGCGGATCGACCAGCACGGAAATCTCCGACGCACGCGATCTGCTGGCGTTTGCCGACAAAACCACAGTCCGGGCCGATCTTCTCTCGCGCTATCCGGCGTTGCCGCATGACGCAAGACCGGATGGTGTTCTGCAAATGGACCCGGTGTTCTGGCGGGCGCATCTGCAGGATCTTAAAAAACAGTTCGAAACCTGGCTCGACGCACCGGTATGACGCCAGTCGTCCTCGCGACCTGTGCAGAGCGGTTCGGTGTTGCGTTTGTGCTGATGGTGCTGGCCACCGCCCTGTGCTTGCGCGCTTCCCGCACTCTGCACGGACTGCACAGCATGCTGCTGCTGCTGGTCCTGCCGGGTGTCGGACTGGCGTGGGCACTGCCGTCGCAGTCGCACCTCCCCCTCGCACTGGTTCCCGTGTTGCAAGGCGTCGCGCTGCTGCCGGCCTGCCTTGTCTGGCCAGTGCGCGCATTGCGTGATGGGGCACCGGGCCTGACGCGCGCCGCAGCCGGTCTGGGGGCGGGGCCAGCCGCGCGTTTGCGGCTGGTCTGGATACCTCTGCTCCGCGGCCCGGGCTTACTGGCGATGTCCGTGCTGCTGGTATGCACTGTCGTGCTGGCGGGGTTTGCGCCGGGCCGGTGATTTTACTTGCGGATACGCAGGTCCTTCCGGTTTATGAAGCCATGTCCAAAATCGATCCGTTCTGGCGAACCAAAACCCTCGCCGAAATGAGCAAAGCTGAATGGGAATCGCTGTGCGACGGCTGCGGCCGGTGTTGCCTGCACAAGCTGCGTGACGACGATACGAATGAAATCCTGTTTTCCGAAGTCGCGTGCCGCCTGCTCGATATCCGCTCCTGCCAGTGCCGCGATTATGCACGCCGTCAGGCCAAAGTGCCGGACTGCGTCAGCCTGACACCGGCCCTGATGGACGAAATCGACTGGCTGCCGCCCACCTGTGCCTATCGTCTGGTGCACGAATCCAAGGATCTGGCCTGGTGGCACCCGCTGGTATCCGGCCGTCCCGAAACCGTGCGTGAGGCCGGGGTGTCGGCCGCTGGCCGCATCATCAGCGAGCGATCTGCCGGCGCGGTAGAGGACCATATCGTCGATTGGCCGGGCGAGGCCCCAGCCAGCGCCATCCGCGTGCCGGCAACCGACACGCGCCGCTGATGCCACGCCGCCCCCTGCTCCCGACCGGACCGGATCGCGCGGGGGCACTTCAGGCCACACGTACCCCGGGCGGAGCCGAGTTCAGACAGAAAAAACCGTCTGCCCCCCAAGTTGTGGCACCGGAAATCGTGGCCCTGCAGGCCGAGCCCGAATCGCCGCCAATGATGACGCCGGTCACCTGGCGGCGCTCTTCCCGCGCACGGCGGGTCACACTGCGAATCGATCCATCCAGCGCGGGTCTGATCATCACGCTGCCAACGCGCACGCCGGTTGAAACCGGACTCGAACTGCTCCGTACGCATCATCGCTGGATCGTGACGCGGATCAACGCGTTGCCTGTCGCCCCGGACCTGCGCGATGGGCAGACGATCCCTGTGGATGGCCAATCCCTGCTGATCCGCCATTGCCCCGACGCCCGGCGTGGTGTGTGGATCGAGGACGGCGCGATCTGCGTCAGCGGAGATGCGGCCTTCCTTGCTCGTCGTCTGCGCGAATTCCTGATGCGCGAGGCCAAACTGCGGCTGGCCCAGCACATTTCGACCATCGCGCAGACATCCGGCCTCCGCCCAAGTGGGCTGGTGCTGCGCGACACGCGCAGCCGCTGGGGCAGTTGCTCCGAATCGGGACAGATCATGCTGTGCTGGCGGCTGGTCATGGCCCCGCCGTGGGTGCAGCATTATGTCGCCGCGCACGAGATCGCGCATTTGCGCCATTTCGATCACAGCCCCGCCTTCTGGCGCCTTGTCGCCACGCTGTGCACCACCCGGCGGGAGGCCGAGGCGTGGCTGCGAAAGAACGGGCCGCTGCTGATGCGGATCGGCTGATCCAGGGCGGGCTCCGCCCGAACCCGGCAGGGACCTTCGGCCCCTGCACCCCAATTAATTTTCCATAATCCGGTGTCCGGAGGGTCGCGCCCTCTGGCGAATTTCAGGGCAGAGCCCTGAGCGAACAGACCATGACAGGTTTTCTCTCACACCATCCCATGCTAGACGCGTGCGGTGCCCGTTCAGGGGCATCACGATGTGGACGTGGCGAAATCGGTAGACGCAGCAGACTTTAATTGGAGTGCGCGCGGGGAAATCCGCGACGTAGAACCGCCCAAATTCGGGGAACGCTAACGGCACAGCCCAAGCCAATCCCGAGCCAAGGCCAGCCCGACGGGGCCGGCAAGGTGTAGAGACTAGACGGGGGGCGCCTTCGGCTTTGACAGCCATGGCGAAGGGATAGTCCAGACCACGAACACCGCGCGCAGGCACGGTGGCGGCGAAAGTCGAAGTGGTACGAAAATCTGTTTCTCGCAAGAGAGTGCGGGTTCAAGTCCCGCCGTCCGCACCAGCCCCTGAACGGGCTCCCCGATCAATCGGGGTTTGGGGAGCCGAACAGGGCCGCATGCAGCGCATGCCAGCTTTCGGCGTCCGGCGCGCACAGTAAACCATCATCGGCCAGCCCGATGCCATACGTTGCCCCGCCCAGACCAGCCGCGTGGCCGCCTGCTTCGGCATGGATCAGCAGACCTGCCAGATGGTCCCAGGGCTGCGTGCGGCCGAACAGCAGAAAGTGGCACGACCCGCGCGCGAGCATCAGATATTGGTGCGCCGCGCAGCGGTAATCCCAGACACCACCCAATGCGCACAGCGCCTCCGGCACACCACGGCGTCGTTCCGGCGACAGATAGCGCCAGGACGCGGCACCCGTCATGCCCGACAACGGCACCGGCTCTGCCACCCGCAACGCCGTTTCCTCCCCCCGCGCATCGACTTCCCACGCGCCTTGGCCCAGCATGGCCATCGCCATACGGCCCGTCAGGGGATCGAGAATCGCACCCCCGACCGTCACCCCACTTTCGACGACCGCCACCATGACCCCGAACAATGGCAGGCCTGCCGCGTAATTGGCCGTGCCGTCGATCGGGTCGATCACGAACGTCCTGCCCGGTGCGCCCAGACTGTCCAGAAGGTCCGGGCGGGCGGCCACGCCCTCCTCCCCGATCACGCGCGCGTCGGGGAAGCGTTCCAGCAGCGTACGGGTAATCAACCGCTCCGCTGCTTCATCGGCGTCGGTCACAAGGTCCAGCGGCCCGCTCTTGCAGCGTATCGCCCCCTCACCCAGACACCCGAAGGAGGGCAGGATCACCTCACGCGCGGCCAGTCGCATGGTCTGCGCCACGAAATCGAGCTCTTCGCGTGTCAACCGAGCCTCTGCCATGCTTTATCCTCCCGCGCGTTCCCGTTCGTTATGCGGGGCGACACGCACGTCTGTCGCCTCAACCTTCGGGGAGGGAACGCGGCTGGGGCGCACGCAACGGTTCCGAATCCAGCATTCCGCCGCCCCGTTTCACACCAAGCCCGACCCTCTCACGCGACAGCGCCCGGCTTCGACCATGTCAGAGCAATCAAGCCGTCATGTGCCGCGCGTAAGCAGAGATGCCTATCGTTTCCCCAAACGCCAGCGCCACGCACCGTCCGTCTTGCAAAAAGCCAGCACACCAAAGGCACCAGTCAACGCGGCTACCACACCGAATTTCGCAGCCCCGTGCAGACATGCGGCTGCAACCGTGACGGCAACGACGAACAGGAAGGTCGCAAGCCACCCCTGCCACGAGGACGGCGTCGCCCCGTAGCCAAATGCCTTGGGTCGGAACCATTTTTTTGTGGAAACGGTGGTCATCGCCAAACTCCACTCCGTTCAGGCACACGGCGAGGGCAAACCAACCGAAACGTCAGGTCCGCGCAAACTCCGCATGCGCCATTTCGAAACGCCCGCGATCCGCCTTCAGCAGCCGCACTTCGATTTCGATCGCGTCCTCGCCATCGTGACGGCCGATCACTTCACCATGCTCATACAACCATGCCATTGCCGATCCGGCAGCGACCGGCAGTCTATACCGCACCAGCTCCATCGCAGCCGTAATCTGCGCATCGATGGCCACAAGAAGCGTGTCGAGACCATCGCCAGTGATCGCCGAGATCACCACCGCCTCTTCCCGGCTTTTCACCTGCTCGACACCGCCAAGCAGATCCGCCTTGTTCAACACCTCGATCGTGCGATCCGGCCAGCCGGGATCAAGGATTTCATCGCGCGTCATGCCGTCCAGCACCTGCGTCACGTCCTTGCGCTGCGCCGAACTGTCGGGATGGGCAATATCGCGCACGTGCAGGATGATGTCCGCTTCCGCGACCTCCTCCAGCGTGGCGCGGAACGCTGCGACCAGTTCGGTCGGCAGCTCACTGATGAAGCCCACCGTGTCGGACAGGATCACCCGGCGCCCGGATGGCAAGCGCAGGCCCCGCATTGTGGGATCGAGTGTCGCGAAAAGCTGGTCCTGCGCGTGCACGGTGGCACCCGTCAGCGTGTTGAACAGCGTGGATTTTCCGGCGTTGGTATAGCCGACCAGCGCCACCACCGGGAACGGCACGCGCTTGCGTGCCTCGCGGTGCAGACCGCGGGTGCGCCGCACATTGTCCAGTTCTTTCTTCAGCCGCACGATACGGTCGCCGATCATCCGGCGATCCGCCTCGATCTGCGTCTCACCCGGGCCGCCAAGGAAGCCGAAGCCACCGCGCTGGCGCTCAAGATGGGTCCACAGCCGCACAAGGCGGGAGCGCTGATATTCGAGATGCGCCAGCTCGACCTGCAACGTGCCTTCGCGGGTGGCTGCACGTGCGCCGAAAATATCCAGGATCAGGCCGGTCCGGTCGATGACCTTGCACCCGAGTGCCTTTTCAAGATTGCGCTGCTGCCCCGGTGACAGGCGCGCATCGACGACCACGACCGTGATCTTGTCGTCGCGCACCGCTTCGGCCAGCGACTCGATCTGTCCCGACCCCAGCAGGGTCGCCGGTCGGCGCGCGCGGATCATCAGCACGGCCTGGCGCATGATCACCAGACCGATCGAGGCCGCAAGTCCGACGGCTTCTTCCAGACGCGCCTCCGCGGCGCGGGCTTCGTCCTGTCGATCAGGACGTTCCCAAGGCAGGATGACCGCCGCCCGGGTGGCGGTCAGAGTGGTCTCAGAAGAGGTCAATGGGGTTCGCGCTGTCCCTGTCGTCGGCCATGTCCGCCTGTCCGCCTTCGAACAGATTGATCGGATTTGTCGGCATCACGGTGCTGATAGCGTGCTTGTAGACAAGCTGGGTATGGCCGTCGCGGCGCAGAAGAACCGAAAAATTATCGAACCAGGTAATAATGCCCTGCAGTTTGACACCATTGACCAGAAACACGGTCACCGGGGTCTTGGAACGACGGACATGGTTAAGGAAAACGTCCTGTACGTTCTGCGAGGTCTCTTTTGCCACGGCATTTGCGCCTTACATTCTTTAGTGGGTGCCGCCAGCAGGCGCACCAGCGCCCGCAATGTTACGGCATTCGATCTGTTCGCCCCACCCTATACACCGATGGTGCCCATCACAAAACCTTGGGTAGCAGAAGAATTTTCAGCCGCTTCGATCTTCCGATGTTACACCTAGCTGCTTGAGCTTGCGGTGCAGCGCGCTTCGTTCCATACCGACGAATCCTGCCGTGCGACTGATATTCCCGCCAAAACGCAGCAGTTGCACCTGCAGATACTGCGTCTCGAACAGATCCCGCGCTTCACGCAGCGGCAGGCTCATGACATCGGCCTGCGCGTCGATCCGCACGACGGACGGCGCACCCTGCCCGATGGCGGGCGGCAGCATGTCGGCACGGATCGGGTCGTTCGTGCCGCCGGGAATCATGATCAGCAGACGCTCCATCAGGTTCCGCAACTCACGCACATTGCCCGGCCATTCATACGACTGAAGGGCCGCCAGCGCGTCGACTGACAGCTGACGCGGCGCAAGTCCGGCTGTCTGGGCCGCCCGATCCAGAAAGCTGCGCGCCAGACCGGGCACGTCCTCGCGCCGCTCACGCAGGCTCGGGATCCGCAGTGGCACCACGGCCAGACGGTAATACAGATCCTCGCGGAAATGGCCGCTCGCGATTTCGGTCTGAAGGTCGCGGTTGGTCGATGCCAGCACGCGGATATCGACCTTGACCCGCGTCGAGCCGCCCAGACGCTCGAACATCTGGTCCTGAAGAACACGCACGATCTTGCCCTGGGTCTCGATCGGCATGTCGGCCACTTCGTCCAGAAGCAGCGTTCCGCCATGCGCCCGCTCAAGGACACCCATGCGCCGAATGGGCCCCTCAGCCGTGCCTTCCAGACCAAACAGTTCTTCCTCGAACCGTCCGGGGGCTAAAGTTGCACAGTTCAGCGCAACGAACGGACCGTCCGCCCGACGCGACCGCGCATGCACCATGCGGGCCGCGACTTCCTTGCCAGAGCCCGCAGGCCCGGTGATCAGCACGCGCGATCCGGTCGGCGCCACACGGTCGACCTGCGTGCGGACCGCGGCTATCGCAGCACTCTCGCCATACAGCGCGGTCTCATGCCCTGCTCTCAGGCGCAGTTCGGCGTTCTCCCGCGCAAGGCGCGAGGCCTCCAGCGCGCGGCGCACAACCACCAGCAGACGGTCGGACTGGAACGGCTTTTCGATGAAGTCGTAGGCGCCGTGCTGCAAAGCACCGACCGCGGTTTCGATCGTGCCGTGACCCGAGATCATGATGACCGGAACCGTCGGATCTTCCTCGTGCACCACCTTGAGGATTTCGAGACCGTCGAGGCGCGAGCCCTGCAGCCAGACATCCAGAATCACAGCCGAAGGTCGGCGCGTCCGGAATGCCGCGAGGGCCGAATCGGAATCACCGGCAATCGAGGTCTCGTAGCCCTCGTCGCTCAAGATCCCCTGGACGAGCATCCGGATATCGGGCTCGTCATCAACAATCAGGATCTCAGCTGCCATCGTCGTGTCTCATCGGCAAACTCAACGTCGACACCGCTCCTCTCCCGTCGGGACGATCCTCCAGCCGGATCGTTCCGCCATGATCTTCCATAACTTTCTTGACGATTGCCAGCCCCAGACCGGTTCCCTTCGCCTTGTGCGTCACATAAGGCTCGGTCAGACGCTGACGGTCGGCCTCGGGCAGACCAAGACCATCATCGGCGACGCGCAGAAGCACCTCGTCCCCTTCAACCCGGGTCGAAACCCAGATCGTGCCCACCGTTGTCTGAACAGAATCTTCCGCAACCGTTCCAGCATCACCTTCTTTGGCGCACATGGCAATGGCATCCGCGGCATTCTGCAACAGGTTCGTGAGCGCCTGCACGATCAGCCGCCGGTCGCACACAACCATCGGCCCCTGCTCGTCCAGCGTCGTGTCGTAACGGATTTCAGGGTGTGCCCCGCGTTGCAGCACCAGAGCCTCGCGCACGATGCGCGACATATCCTCGGGCCGCATGATCGGCTGCGGCATCCGCGCAAAAGCGGAGAATTCGTCCACCATGCGGCGAATGTCGCCCACGCTGCGAACGATCGTGTCCGAACACAGCGCAAACGTCTCCGGATCGGACTCGATTTCACGCAGGAAACGACGTTTCAGACGCTCCGCCGCCAACTGGATCGGGGTCAGTGGGTTCTTGATTTCGTGCGCGATGCGGCGCGCCACATCGGCCCAAGCTGCGGTTCGCTGCGCCGCCTGCAGTGCCGTGATGTCGTCAAACGTGATGACATACCCGTCCGCACCCTGCTGCTCCGCACCGATCCGCACCAGCAACGTGCGGCGCTCCGACGCCGGGCCGATCTGGATTTCGCCTGTCTGCGCGGTTTCGGGCGATCGCAGCGCACTTTCCAGCAGTGGCGCGAACTCTGGCGCGGCATCGAGCATCGGCCGCCCGATCAAGGCACCCAGATCCGTATGCAACAGGACAGACGCCGCCCGGTTGGGCAGTTCGATCACCTGTCGCCGATCCAGACCGATCACCCCGGCAGAGACACCGGACAGCACGGCCTCGGTGAAGCGGCGGCGCTCGTTAATCTGGCCGTACGCTTCCATCAGTTCGGAGCGCTGGCCCTCCAGCTGGTCGGTCATGCGGTTGAACGCGCGCGACAATTCGACGATTTCGTCGTCGCGTGCCTCTTCCGGGACCCGCACCTTCAGATCGCCTTCAGAAATCCGTCGCGCGGCCAGACCCAGCAGGCCCAGCGGACGCGCGATCTGGTTGGCCAGCATCAGACCGATCAGCGCCGCCGCCGCCAGCACCAGCAACCCGACAAGCGCAAAGATCAGCACGAACATCACCTGGATTTTCGCGCGATTGCCGTTCAACCGCTTGTAGTCGGCAACCACCGCATCGGTGCGGCGCATATGCTCGACAATCACGGGGTCCACCGGGCGGGTGATGACCAGCATCAGCCCCACCGTGTCGCCCACGGACACCACGGCACGCACCGTCTTTTCGTCAGGGCTGTCCAGAATGGCCACGTCATTGCTGCTGCGCTCCATCATGGTCGCAGCCCGCGGGGGCAGATCGCCGGGCGTGCCGAGCTTTGACGACAGACCGCCCTCCCCCACCACCTTGTTGGTATAGGGGTCGTAGATCACCGCTTCGTCCAGACCGCGCAGGGTTGCCTGCGAATCCAGCACCTGATCCAGCGTTTCGCGGTCATGCAGCAGATCGGTGCCGGTCTGCTGCAGATCGTTCTGCGCACCGACGATATAGCTCGCGAGTGAAAACGCCTCGGTGCGGATATTGGCGTTGTGTTCCTGAAGATAGCCGCGCGCCGCCTGCTCGGCCTCGTTCAGTGCCGTGCTGACCCGGTCGGAGAACCAGATTTGGATACCGTAATGAAAGAACAGCGCCGCGAAGGTGCCGACCACAACCGTCGGTGCCACGGCGACAATACCGAACAGCGAAATCAGGCGCACATGCAGACGCGCACCCGCCAGGCCGCGCCGCCGTTCGTCGAACAGACGCGCCACCCGCAGCAGCAGCGCGGTCGACAGCATCAGAAGCACAACGGCGTTCAGGAAGAACACCGCCGCCTGAAGCTGCGGCCGGTGCGCCAGCGACATGCCGCCGGACAGGACCACGAACGTCGCAAAGCCCAGCGCCAGCGCCATGACGACCAGCGTCAGGGAAACGCCGCGCATCGACAGGAAATTCCGCGCCTGCGCGGTCCGCACGCCCGGCGCGAGCACACGCCGCAGCGTCTGCAGGATATCTTTGGGCGTGCTCATCAGCCCTGCGCCCGGCGGATCAGGTCACGCCCCGCACGACCGGAATTTCCAGGTCCCGGATCTTTTTGCGCAACGTGTTGCGGTTCAGACCCAGCATCGAGGCCGCCTTGATCTGGTTGCCGCGCGTCGCCGCCAGCGTCATCTGGATCAACGGCCGCTCGACCTCGGCAAGCACGCGATCGTAGATATCGTGCATCTCGATCCCGTCATTGCTGGCAGTGAAATACTGCTTGATGTGGCGCGAGACGGCATCGGCCAGGGATTCGCCGCCGCTTGTCGGTTCCTCGACAATCGCACCGGCATTGGACTCGGCCAGTTCGCCGTCGATCAGTTCGCCGGTGATGATTTCCTGCGGATAAAGCGCCGCGATGCGCCGCATCAGATTTTCGAGTTCCCGAACATTACCGGGCCAGCGCGTGGCCGACAGTCGCTCCACCGCGTCTTCGGACAGCGATTTCAGGCCCATGCCTTCCTGGCTGGCACGATCCAGAAAGTGACGGGCCAGAAGGGGAATATCCTCGGCGCGCTCGCGCAGCGGCGGCAGACGGATCGGCACCACGTTCAGGCGGTAATACAGATCCTCCCGGAACACGCCGGCACGGATGGCCTGTCGCAGGTCGCGGTGCGTTGCGGCGATGATCCGCACGTTCGCCTTGATGGGCTGGCGACCGCCGACCGTCGTGAACTCCCCCTCCTGCAGCACGCGCAGCAGGCGCGTCTGGGCCTCGGCGGGCATGTCCCCGATCTCGTCCAAAAACAGCGTGCCGCCCGATGCCTGCTCGAAGCGCCCGGCGGTGCGGTTGGTCGCCCCGGTAAACGCGCCACGTTCATGGCCGAACAGTTCACTCTCGATCAGTTCGCGCGGAATGGCGGCCATGTTGACCGCCACGAACGGGCCGCCGCGACGACGGCCGTAATCATGCAGGGCGCGCGCCACCAGTTCCTTGCCGGTGCCGCTCTCGCCATTGATCATCACCGTCAGATCCGACGTCGTCAGACGCGCGATCACCCGATAGATGTCCTGCATCGCAACGGACCGCCCGATCAGCGGCATGCGCTCGTCCGCGTCCGCAGGGCTGGCATCCACCACCACAGGTGCCGGGGTGGCCAGTGCACGCCCGACGACGGACAGCAGTTCCTTCAGGTCGAACGGTTTGGGGATATATTCAAACGCGCCGCGCTGCGTGGCCTTCACCGCGGTCATCAGCGTCGATTGCGCGCTCATGACGATGATCCGCAGGTCGGGGCGCGCACGGCGGATGCGCGGCACCAGATCGAGGCCGTTTTCATCGGGCATCACCACGTCGGTGATCACCAGATCGCCCTCACCTTCCTCCACCCATTGCCACAGCGTTGCTGCCGTGGGCGTGGTCCGCACCTGATAACCCGCACGGCCCAAAGCCTGGCTGAGGACAGTGCGGATGGAGCGGTCGTCGTCGGCAACCAGAATCGTGGGCAGCGGCATAAAGATCTCTTCGTGGCGATAGCGGTCGGGGCGGAGGTGGAAAAGCGGGATCAGGCCACGCTGTCTTCTTCAGTCACGACAGGCAGATGCAGGATAAATTCGGTGCGGCCCGGGCGGCTCTCGACCTCGATGCTGCCGCCGTGGTCGTCGATGATCTTGCCCGCCAGCGCCAGACCGAGGCCACTGCCGCTGGCCTTGGTGGTCAGGAAGGGCTCGAACAGATGCGGCAGGATGCCTTCGGGAATGCCCGGCCCACTGTCCCGCACGGTGACGACCAGCGGCAGATGCATCCGCCGCATGGTGCCTGGCACCGCCAGACGCACGCCCTGACGATAGCTGGTGCCCAGATAGATTTCGCCCGGGGCGCCGGATCCGGTGATCGACTCCGCTGCGTTCTTGACCAGATTGAGCAGCACCTGAACCAGTTGGTCCCGATTGCCCCAGACCGGCGGCAGGGAGGGATCGTAATCCTCGACAAAATGCAGGTTGGCGGCAAAGCCCTGCTGCGCCAGAAGGCGCACATGCTCCAGCACGCGATGGATGTTCACGGGCCGCCGTTCGATCGGCTTTTCGCTGAACATCTCCATTCGTTCGACGATGCCCTTGATCCGGTCGGCCTCATCCCGGATCAGCACCGCGAGTTCCCGATCGGCGTAGCCAACAGACCCTTCGAGCAACTGCGCCGCGCCGCGAATGCCGGACAGCGGGTTCTTGACCTCATGGGCCAGAATGGCCGCCATGCCCGACACGCTGCGTGCTGCCGAGCGGAACGTAAGCTGTCGATCCAGCGCGCGCGCTGCCGACGAATCATGCAGCATCAGCAGCACCGAACCCGGCGCATCGGACAGCGTCGTGCCCTGCACGGTGATGCCTGTGCGGTCCAGCCGCGGCCCGCGGAGTGTCAGTTCATGTTCGATCACCGTCACGCCGTGATCGCGCACCTTGGCGACCAGCATGAACAGCGGATGGTCGGCGGGCAGGATGGTGGTCAGCGCAACGCCACACAAATGGCTGCGGGACAGACCGAAAAACGGCTCGGCCGCTGCGTTGACGTAGGTCATGCGCCCGCTGGGGGCCAGCAGCAGCACCGGCAGCAACAGCGCATCGAGAATGGCGGCGCTGTCGGGCACAACGCCATCATCTTCCCATCCGGGGGAGACAAGACTCTGGCTGAGGGGGGTGCCTGCGGTGTTCAGGCGGCGCATGAGTCGTCCTGGGAGTCGCATCCCTGCTCGCCCATGCTGTCTTCTTCCGGGGCGCCACGCCCGTCGCGGCCACGACCCAGCGCGATCTGCCGGTCATAGAACTCCGCAATCATCGCCAGCGCGGCCTCGACCGTATCGACCCGGTTGAAGGCGGAGCGGAACGTCGCGGATTCGAACAGCCCGTGCGAATACCAGGCAACATGCTTGCGCGCGAGGCGAAGCCCCGGACGTTCGCCGAAATGGTCCAGCATCGCGTGGTAATGTTCCAGCACGATGGATTTCTCGGTCGCCAGATCGGGATCGGCGATCTCGGGGCGCCCCATCAGGTCCGCCGCCACCTGCGCCAGAACCCACGGACGACCGTAACTGCCACGCCCGATCATCACGCCGTCCGCGTTGGACTGGCGCAGGGCCTCACGCGCGTCGGCGCGGGATTTGATGTCGCCATTCACAATCACCGGCAGGGAAACCGCGTCCTTGACCTGCGCCACGAACGCCCAGTCGGCTTGGCCGGTATAGAACATCTGCCGGGTGCGGCCATGCACCGTGATCATGCGGATGCCCGCTTCCTGCGCGATGCGCGCCAGTTGCGGGGCGTTCAGACTGTTATGGTCCCAGCCCATCCGCATCTTCAATGTGACCGGCACCGAAACCGCCTTGACCGTGGCTTCCAGCAGACGACCGGCCAGGATTTCGTCACGCATCAGGGCCGAGCCCGCCATCTGGCCGACCGCAACTTTCTTCACCGGGCAGCCGAAATTGATGTCGATCAGATCGGCCCCCTGATCGACGGCAATCTGGGCAGCCCGTGCCATCGCATCGGGGTCGCAACCGGCAAGCTGGGTCGCGTTCACGCCGTCACGCGCCGTGCGGGCCATCCGCAGAGTCGTCTCGTTCTCGCGTACCATCGCCCAGGACGCGATCATCTCGGATACCACAAGCCCCGCGCCCAGACGCCGCGTCAGCGTCCGGAACGGCAGGTCCGTCACGCCGGACAGCGGGGCCAGAATGACCGGCTCGTCAATCACGACGCCGCCACCCAGGTCGATCGGACGGATCACCGGTTCGCGCGCAGCTTCAGGCTGGCTTCCGCCGACAAATCCGGGGATGCCTTCGATTTTCTCATATATGCCCATGATTTGGGCACTTTACCGGGTCGCCGGATGCGGTGCAATCGGAACATGGATGCAACATCGCGGCATCTGGTCGTTTTCAGGGCGTCATCCCAAACTTTCATCAAAAGATCATCCGGTTGACGACCCAGCCCGAACGCCGCAGCCTCCACTCCAGACGGGGTGCAGGAACCCGAGGTCCCAGCCGGATCCGGATAAACCGCCCACCAAGCATCGGGAGACGAACCTTGAAGATCGCAATCATGGGCGCAGGCGGCGTGGGCGGCTATTTCGGAGCGAAGCTGGCCTTGGCGGGGAACGAGGTCAGCTTCATCGCACGCGGCGCACATCTTGCGGCGATGCGGGAAAACGGCCTGTCCGTGCACAGCCCGCTGGGGGACCTGCATATCCCGACGCCCCGCGCGACCGACGATCCGCGAGAGATCGGATCGGTCGATGTGGTCCTGTTCGGCGTCAAGTTATGGGACACCACGACCGCAGCGGAAGCGATCAAGCCGCTGATCGGGCCGGAAACCGTGGTCATCTCGCTGCAGAACAGCGTGGTGAAAGACGATCTGCTGAAGGGTGTGCTGGGAGAGGCCGCCGTGGCGGGCGGCGTCTGCTACATCAATGCGACGATCAAGGCACCGGGCATCATCAACCATGCCAGTACGATGCAGAAGATGGTGTTCGGCGAATATGACGGCGCGCCGTCAGCCCGCCTCACGCGCTTGCTCGACGCCTGCGTGCAGGCCGGGATCGAAGCCGCGATCAGCGACGACATCAGCGGGGTGATCTGGAAAAAATTCGTCTTCCTTGTCGGCCTGTCAGCGACCACGACAACGACCCGCTGCCCGCTCGGCACCGTCTGTGCCAATCCGCATTCGCGCCGGTTCCTCGAAGGCATCATGCAGGAAGCTGTCGAGGTGGGCCGCGCCGAGGGCATCGCGCTGGCACCGGATTTCGCCCAGGACCGGCTGCGGTTCTGCGACCAGATCGACCCGACGATGACAGCGTCGATGCTGCATGATCTGAAGCATGGCAACCCACTGGAAGTGGAGTGGCTGAGCGGCGATGTGGCCAAACGCGGCGCGCGGCTGGGGATTCCCACCCCGTACAATACCGCCGTGTTCGAAATCCTGTCGGTGCATGCCAAGGGCTCGCGCGCCGGATGATCCCGTATCATGCGCCGAAACTGACGGGCGGGGTTGCGGCATAAGCACGTTCGCATGAAGCGGGCGGGCGGCCGTCAGCGTGAGTCAGACCACGGGCGGGGCGTTTCTCCCGGGCTCGGACACGTCGGTCACCCCGCACCGAAAGCAGGCGCGTGCGGAGACCGTGCGCGACTGACACTCCCGCAGCCATGCATCCGCGCTTGACGCGCACGCCCGCGCGCCGCATTGCTCCGCCTATGCGTATCGCAGCCATTCTTCTTGCAGCAGGGTCCGGGCGTCGCTTCGATCCCACAGCCCCGCTGCCCAAACAATACGTGCATCTGCGTGGCCAGCCGGTCATCCGTCATGCCGCGCGCGCCCTCCTGCCGCATGTCGATCTGCTGCAGCCGGTCGGCGACGCCACCCTGCTGGCCAATGCGCTGGAGGGGCTGGATACACTGCCACCGATCAATGGCGGAACCGAACGCCAGCACAGCGTGCGCGCGGGCCTCGAAGCGCTTGCCGCGCTGCCGAAAGACCAGCAGCCCGATCTGGTGCTGGTGCATGACGGTGCCCGGCCCTATGTCCCTGCTGCCGTGGTGCAGAACGTGATCGCGGCACTGGCCACGGCCCGGGGTGCAATCCCGGCGGTGCGTGTGGCCGATACGCTCAAACGTGGGGATGCGGACAACATCATCACCGATACGGTCTCACGCGACCATCTGTGGCGCGCGCAGACACCGCAGGGTTTCGATTTCGCACTGCTGCATGCACTGCACAGCGCCAGCGCCGATGGTTCGGCCACCGACGACGCCCTGCTGCTGGAGGGCGCGGGTCATGCCGTGGCCCTCGTGCAGGGCAGCGAAGACAATATCAAACTGACTTACACGGAGGATCTCGTGCGTCTTGAACGCCTGATGGAAGGGGACCTGCTGCCCCGCGCCGGCACCGGATACGACGTCCATGCCTTTGAAGAAGGCCGCAAGCTGATCCTGTGTGGCATCGATGTGCCGCACACGCGCGGCCTGGCCGGCCATTCGGACGCCGATGTCGGCATCCATGCGCTGTGCGACGCCATTTACGGCGCACTGGCCGAGGGTGACATCGGCCGCCATTTCCCGCCCAGCGAGAATGAATGGAAGGACGCCGACAGCGCGCGCTTTCTGGTGCATGCCGGCGAGCGTATCCGCGCACGCGGCGGCTTCCTGACCAGCGCGGACGTCACGCTGGTTTGCGAGCGTCCGAAGATCGGCCCGCACGCAGACGCCATGCGTCAGCGTCTGGCCGACCTGTTGCAGGTGGATATCGGCAAGATCTCGGTCAAAGCCACAACGTCCGAGCGCCTTGGCTTTACCGGGCGCGAAGAAGGCATTGCCTGTATTGCGACCGTCATGTTGATGGTGCCCTGAGGGCAGGTTCTGGTCTCAGGGCGCAGCTCTGAACCCGCCAGAGGGTCCGGCCCTCTAGACACCGCAATATCGAGGGGCGGCGAACAGCCGGGCCCGAATGCCTCCGCGTCAGGCGACTTCAGCCGCCAGGGCCACGGCATCTTCACCCGCGGGCAGCCGCATCGGGCATGACGGATCAGTTGCCGCGCGCCACACTGCCTCGGCCACATCGACCGAACGCGTGACCTGCGTGCGCTGCTGGAAGGCGGCGAACACGTCGGCCATCTGCCGGGTGTAAGGCTCTGGCGCGCTCATGCCCATGCGGGCGCGGGCGTTCTGGCCGAACGCCGTTTCCGGTGCCGCACCCGGCAGCACGATCCGCGCACGGATACCGAACGGCTCCAACTCCAGTGCCAAACACTCGGTAAATGCGTTCACCGCTGCCTTGCTGGCCGTATAGACCGACAGCAGATGCAGCGGCCGCAACGTCACGGTCGACGTAACATTCACCACCACGCCGGACCGGCGGTCCCGAAACTGCGGCAGCACGGCCTTGGTCATGGCAATCGTGCCCAGCGTGTTTGTCTCGAACACCTCGCGCGCCATATCCATCGAGATACCTTCGACCGCATTCAGCAGCCCGACGCCGGCATTGTTCACCAGCACGTCAATCGGGCCGGCGGCCTCGATCACCTGCGCGATGCTGTCCGCATTTGTCACATCAAGCGGCAGGACGCGCAGACGCTCCGAACCTGGCAGCAGGTCGAGGTTCGGGGTCCGCATGGTTGCGATCACGGACCAGTCGCGCTCCAGAAAGTAACGTGCCGTTTCGAGTCCGAAGCCGGACGAACAGCCTGTGATAAGAACGGTATTCATGGAAAGTCTCCGTTGACGACCCACTCAGGTTAGGCAGCAGTGACCGGACCTGCTACAATCATTTGTCCGAATATCATTCGCCAGAGTCCGATAATGTCCGATCCGCTTGCCCAGGTCGTCAGCCTGCTTCAGCCCCGCGCTTCGTTTTCCAAACTCGTCGTGGCTGGCGGGGTCTGGGCGGTCAGCCGCTCCGACGAAGGAAATCCGTTTTACTGCGCCGTGCTGGATGGCGCGTGTCTGCTGTCGATCGCAGGTCGCACACCGATACTGCTGGAGGCGGGCGACTTCGTCATGGTGCCCTCGGCCTATGCCTTCATGACATGCAGCCTCAGCCCGCCAGCGCCGGACGTCGTGGTGCAGCACGCGGAAATCGCACCGGGCGTATTCAGGCTGGGCGATGCAGATGACCCACCGAATGTCCGGATGCTGGTGGGCCATTGTGCGTTCGGCGCGACCGACGCGACCCTGCTGGTGTCGCTGCTGCCGCAACTTGTCCATGTGCGCCGCCAACACCGCCTGACCATCATCGTCGAACTGGTGCATGACGAGATGCGATCCGATCGCCCGGCGCGCGCGATGATGCTGGAGCGACTGCTGGAAGTCCTGATGATCGAGGCTTTGCGCGCCACCGGCGGCCCTGCAGCCCCGCCCGGACTTTTACGGGGATTGTGCGACGACCGCATCGCCGTGGCCCTGCGCAGGATGCACGAACGTCCCGGGCAGCGGTGGTCGGTCGTCACGCTGGCGCGGGAAGCCGCACTCTCGCGCTCGTCATTTTTCGAGAGGTTCCGGCGCGAGGTCGGGATGGCGCCGATGGAATATCTGCTGGGTTGGCGCATGACGCTGGCCAAGGATATGCTGCGCCGGGAGAAACCCGGGGTGGCGGACGTGGCCGCGAGGGTGGGCTACAGTTCCGCCAGCACCTTCAGCGTCGCGTTTGCCCGGCACGTTGGGCTGCCACCGATCGCCTATGCCTCGGCAAGGCGGTAGGTGTTGCGGTGTGACCAGAAGCTTAGCGAATGGCGCAGATCACCACGACGACCGGCGTGACGGCCAACAGGATCCAGGCCCCCATTGCCGCGGTGGCCACGGTGCGCGCAACACGGTGGCGCAGACGGCTGCGAAGTGCCGAAGGCGACGTCAGCGCTGACACGTCACGGTGTGCGATGCTGTCATGTGTATGTGCCATAATCCCCTCCCGATTCGATCTTCCTGACTGGCGCCAGATGTCGCCGAGCACGACCGGAAGAGCAAGTAACCAATAATCTCGCACTGCAATGTTCGGGAAGTAGCCAGCCTATCGGGTCGAAACTGTGACCAATAAAGGCAGAATTGCGGCGCGGTCGATTACTTCGCCTGCGCGGCCAGCGACATGAAACGCGCAGCATCCGCCACATCCGACGCCAGCATGGCCAGTCGCGCGCGCTGTTCGGCGTCCTCGCCCCACACGGCGAGCTGGCTTTCCTCGTCCACCGTTGCCACGCGGACGGCCTGCGCCGCGTCCAGCGCACCATCTGCCAGCGCCAGTCCCAGCACGAAACTGCCAAGCGCCGGGATCGCCACGCCAAGAGCCGCCAGCACGGCGTCACTGCGGGCTGCAAGCAGGTCGCGTGCGGCCCGCACCAGCTCTGGCGCGCGCGGCAGCGGCATCACACCCTGCGTGCGCGGCAGGTCGAGTCCGTACTGGACCGACACCCATTCGGCCCACGGGTCCCATTGGGCAGCCTGTTTTGCGGGCATCAGCGGATCGGGATAGGGCGCGGCACGATAAGACAGCAGATCGCTCTCGGCATAGGCCGCGAGCGTATCCAGCACATGGTCACGCTGCGGCCCGACGCGCTCGATCATCGTGCCGGTGATGCGCGTCAGCGGCAGGTCGGCGGGGCCGAACACATTTCCGCGCGCACCACCCGCCGCCGCCCATTCAGCTGCCAGAGCGTCGGCCAGCTCAGCACTCTGCACCAACAGGGGTGTGCCACCGGGCAGACGCATCGAACGCCCATCCAGCGCCACGATCCAGCCATCCGCCGTCGCCTGTGCCTGCGCCGTGTCCCAGAAGCGCTTTGTCGGACCTGGGCTCAATGCACCAGCCCCAGTCCGCGCAGCATGTCCGACAGGTGATGGCCGCCGTGATGTGCCGGGGGTGCGGCCGGAACCGGGCCGGGCAGGTTTTCCCGCGCGCTGGCCAGAATGGCAGGGCAGCGATCCGCATCGCCATCCGCGCCGCCGATCGTGACGTTGAAGCGTCCGTCCTGCGCCGAAGCCTCCATGCGGGCCTGCGGCGCGTCCAGCGTGCCAGTAACCGCAACCGGCGTGCTGGCCCCCGCACCGCCGACAATCCCGATACGCGGCACCAGATGCAGGTCCAGCGCACCATCGTTCAGGCCGATTGTCCCCTGCCCGCTGAGGCTGAGGCGCCCGGCCTCAAGCCCCATCGTGTCGAACCGGGCCTGACCATCGGCCAGCGCCATGTGCAGGCCAAGGCAGCGCACGGACAGATCGCCATGCCCCATCAACATCCCCGCAGGACCGCCCAGAACCGGCCGCAGACGCGCGGCATCCAGCGTCCCGCCGACCATCGAGGCACCCAGATGCCCCGACAGCGATTGCATGATGGCAGCCCGATCCGTGCCCTGCCCGGCCAGATGCCCAACCAGCTGGACCGACCCGTCGACCCACGGCGCAATCCCGAACCAATGCGCCAGCACTGGTGCGGGAACAACTGCGGGTGCCAGATCGAGCGTGCCGGAAGGAATATCGCCGCCCTGCGTGCGGGCATGGGCCACCAGCCCGCTATAGGCCGCGCCATTCGCTGTCGCCTGCGCGACGCTCAGATCCACTGCGAAATCGGCGCGATGCAGCCACCCCATTTCCGGCGCCTCCGCAGCGGGCGCGGAAGCCGGGGGGGCACCCGCGAGCATGGGCGAACCGGACGGCGCAGGCGTGGCAGGTGCGGCTGTGGCAGATGCCGGGGCAGCGACCTTCATCGCATCCAGATCGGCCCGCGCGACTGCAAGCTGCGCCGACACGACGGGCCGGACGCCACCCTGCGACACTGAACCGCCACCACCGAGTTCGATCTGCCGGGACGTCAGTTTCAGGTCGGACAGCGTGACGGCATGCCCCGGCTGCCCGCCAAGATGGGTGGACGTCACCACATCGTCCAACGCCCATCCCGGCGTCAGCGCCAGATGCGGCAGATGACCCGACAGGTCGAGCGCGGTGTCATCGCCGCCCACCACGCCCTGCGCGTGCATGGCCGCATTGTCCGGCCCCTCCGCATCCAGAGCCAGTGACAGTGGCGTGGCAAGCGCGCCGCCCACACCGGCGTGCCAGGCGCTCTCGACCCCGGCGAGCGTCGCGAAGGTGCCGTGCACGCGCAGCGTCTGGCCGTAAAACGTGCCCTCGACCCGCACGCCCAGCGGGTCGTCGCGCCGGGCGGCCCCGATTTCGGAGGAAGCTACGTTGATCTGGTTCGACAGTCTTGCCGCTCCGGTCGTCAGATGCAGGTGATCGAACCGTGCGCCCTGACCGGTGTCGGCCACAGCGGCGTCGAACCCGACGCGCACCACGTCCGGAACGTCCGCATGGGGAAACAGCGCATCGACATCGCGCAAATTCCCGAACTTGCCCGAAGTGCTGAGGCGATAGCCGCTCAGCCTGAGGCTCCCGCCCGCCGCAATGGCGTCCAGCGTGCCGTCGGCACGCACCATGTCGTCCCCGGCCACGCCGCCGGGCGCGACCGTCGCGACATGGTGGAACGGCCATGCCGATACCGCCCCGGACGGCCACAGAACCGAATGCAGATCGCCCACGGTGCCATGCAGGGTAAAGCCGCCTTTCCCGTGATGGCCGTGAATATCGAAGCCAGGCGTCGTGCCGTCGAGCGCACTGAACGCGGCGTGGTCGAGTGTGACCTGACCCCGCGCGTGATGTGGCGCGTCATCCCACTGCACCTCGGCCCCGTCTATCCGAATGCCACGCAGCGCGACGTCCCAGTGGACAGAACTGCTGCCGGACGTGCTGTCTGCCCCGGAAGCGGGGCGCGGCGCGGGGACGAAGTGCCAGTTCGCAACGCCATCATCACCGCGCGCCAGCACCAGATGCGGCTGCAGCACGGCGACATCGTCCAGCACGATCCGGCGCGCGAACAGCGGCAGGAACGCGATGCGGGCGCGAATTTCATGCGCCGTGACGACAGGGGCCGGATTCTGACCCGCGCCGGACAAGGACACATCATGGGCCACGAACATCGGCCACGGCACGATCCGCAGGGACAGATCGCCGACACTCAGCGTCCGCCCTGTCTGGCGCTCCACCGCATCGATCAGGTGGGTGCGGACTGTCTGCGCGGGCAGCAGGGCCTGCACGCCGAACGCCCCGGCCACACCGACCACCAGAACCCCGAGGACAAGTTTACGGCCCGTGCGCCGCCGTGGTTTGGGTTGTTTCATGCGATGATGGTCCGTTTTTCGTGTCGAAGGGGCCTTAGCTCCGCCTTGGGGCCGGGGTCTGGCCTTCGGTAAAGCCGAGCGCGCGGAACGTCGCACGCATATGCGGCGGCAAAGCGGCGCTGACGGTCAGACGTCCCCCGGCGGGATGCGGGAAATCGAGCGAGCGGGCATGCAGATGAAGCTGATCGGTAAATCCGTCCATGTGTGCCGCAGTCCCGCCATAGCGTGGATCGCCCAGGATGGGCGTGCCGAGCGTCTCGCAATGCACGCGCAACTGGTGCGTGCGGCCGGTCAGCGGCGACAGTGCCAGCCACGAGAGCTTCTTGCCCGCGCTGTCCAGGACTTCATATTCGCTGAGCGCGTGGGACGCATCTTCGTCCTTGCGGTCCGCCGCCACCGTGATCGCGCCCGATCCGGCACCCAGACGGGCCAGCGGCTGGTCGATCACGCCGGATGCTGGTGTCGGGCGTCCGACAACCACCGCCCAGTAGATCTTGCTGACGTCGCGCCCCCGGAACAGGGCCGCCAGCTTGGCCGCCACGCCGGGCGTGCGGGCCAGCAGCAACAGCCCGGACGTATCGCGGTCGATGCGATGCACCAGACGCGGACGATGTTCCGAGCCATCACGCAGACCGTCGAGCATCATGTCGATATGCCTGGTGATGCCCGGGCCGCCCTGAACCGCCAGACCGGCCGGCTTGTCCAGAACGATCAGGTCCTTGTCCTGATAGATCACCATTTTCTGGATGTCGCGGGCCAGACGTTCATCCAGTTGCGGCAGGGGGGCGGGTTTTTCCACGTTCTGCATCGGCGGCACGCGCACGATCTGGCCGGGCATCAGCCGGCTGGCCGTGGTTGCGCGCGCGCCGTCCACGCGGACCTGTCCGGTGCGGCACAGCTTCTGCAGTGCGCCTTGCGTGAGGTGCGGGTAATGACGCCGGAACCACCGGTCGAGGCGGATATCGGCCTCGTCCTCGGTGATGGTAAGATTTTGAACTGACATGGAGCGGACTTGCCTGCAGAAGCGCCCGTTTGTCCAGTGCGATGCGCGATGAGCAGCATCCGAAGAGGGTGTTTTCAAAAACCTAATTCGGTATGCGCACGCCGCAATTGTGGTAACAAAGAGGCGAAATGATCGATTCGCCGCGTAGTCCCGTCATTCTGCAGGTCCTGCCCGCGCTCGAGGCAGGCGGGATCGAGCGCGGCACGATCGAGATGGTCCGTGCCATCGCGCAGGCTGGGGGCACCGCGCTGGTGGCCAGTCGCGGCGGCAGGATGGCCGTCCATGTCCACCATAGCGGCGGGCGGCACATCACGCTGAGCCTGCATCGCAAGAACCCGTTCGCAATCTGGCGCAACGCCCGCAGGCTGACGGCCCTGATTCGCGCCGAAAAGGTGGATCTGGTGCATGCCCGCTCCCGCGCGCCAGCATGGGCCGCATGGTTGGCGTGCCGCGCGACCGGTGCCCATTTCGTCACGACCTGGCATGGCGTGCATGAGGAAAACTTCCCGCTCAAGCGGTTCTATAATGGTGTTCTGGCACGCGGGGAGCGTGTGATCGCCATCTCGCGCTATATCGCGGCACGGCTGGTGGACCGGTATGCGCTCGCATCGGATCGTCTGCGGATCATCCCGCGTGGGGCCGACACCGCGCAGTTCGATCCCGCCCGGGTGCGCGGCGACCGGCTGCAGGCGCTGGCCGAGGCGTGGGATCTGCCGCACGGGGTGCCCGTCGTCATGCTGCCCGCCCGCCTGACGCGTTGGAAAGGCCATATCCTGCTGATCGAGGCGCTGGGCCAACTGGCGCGCGTTCCCGCGCCGCCTGCCTTCGTCTGCGTGCTGGTCGGTGCCGGGGCGCCAGCCAACACCCGCAAGGGACGCTTCACGGGCGAGATCGTGGCGCGCGCCAAGGCGCTGGGCATTCTCGACCGGCTGCGCTTTGCCGGGCATTGCAGCGACATGCCCGCAGCCCTTGCTCTGGCCACAGCCGTGGTCGTCCCCAGCCTGCGGCCGGAGCCGTTCGGCCGCACCGTGGTCGAGGCGCAGGCGATGGAGCGCGTTGTGATCGCGGCCAGTCATGGTGCCGCCACGGAAACCGTGCTGGCCGGCCAGACCGGGATTCCGGTGCCCCCCAGTGACGCCACCGCATTGTGCGAGGCCCTGCGCGTCGTACTGGAAGCGCCGCCCGAAGCGCTGTCGGCAATGGGGTGGCACGCCCGCCAGCATGTCCTGCGCCATTACACGGTCGAAGCCATGCAGACTGCGACCCTGCGCGTGTATGACGAACTTCTGGGCTCCAGCCTCGCACCGGAGGCCGAGGGCGTGACGCTGGTCGACGATGCCCTGATGCCGGTGGCGTGACGGCACGGCCGCCGGACAGCGCGTCTTATCCCGCCTGCCATGTAATCGCCGCTTTCACGCGAGATTACAGATTGATATATTCGGTGTTCGCTCCCAGCTTGCTGGCATCTTCCCTTTATTTCGATGGCCCATCCCCGCGCATGACCGCTTCCCAGCCCGATCCCTCACCCAAGGCCCTGCCGCAGACGCCCGTGCAGAGTGATCGCACGGCCATCGCCGCAGCCAAACGCCGCGCGCGTGAGGCCGAGGCATTGCGAGAAAACCTGCGCCGTCGCAAACAGCAGGCGCGCGCGCGCGTCGAGCCCCCGACACCCGAGTCCGAGGGCGCCTGACCGCTTCTGCCTCTCTTCCTTCCTGTCTTGCCTGCCCCCCATAAAGGACTGATTTCATGCCCATAATGCCCGATAGCTGGATCCGCACTCAGGCGCATGAACACGGCATGATCGAACCCTTTGTCGAGCGTCAGAAACGCGACGGCGTCATTTCCTATGGCCTGTCGTCCTATGGTTACGACGCGCGGGTGGCTGAAGATTTCAAGATCTTCACCGATGTGGACAACGCCATCGTCGATCCGAAGAACTTTGCCGAAAATTCCTTCGTCACGCGCACCGGGAACATCATCATCCCGCCCAACAGCTTCGCGCTGGCGCACACGGTGGAATATTTCCGCATCCCGCGCGACACGCTGGTCGTGTGCCTGGGCAAGTCAACCTATGCCCGGTGCGGGATCATCGTGAACGTCACCCCGCTGGAGCCCGAATGGGAAGGCCAGGTGACGATCGAAATCAGCAACACCACCCCGCTGCCCGCCCGCATCTATGCGAACGAGGGCATCTGTCAGTTCCTGTTCTTCCAGGGCGCAAGCCCGTGCGAAGTCAGCTACGCCGATCGCGCAGGCAAATACATGAGCCAGCGCGGCGTCACCACACCGCGACTCTGAGGGCCTGAGCATGGATCGTTTCATCATTCGCGGCGGACGTCCGCTGCGCGGCGACATCGTTATCGGCGGCGCCAAGAACGCGGGCCTGAAGCTGATGGTCGCAGGATTGCTGACCGCCGAGCGGCTGGTCCTGACCAACGTGCCGCGCATCGCGGACATCGCGACCATGCGCGACCTGCTGCTGCAGCACGGCATCGCGGTGGACGATGTGAAGGGCGACGGATCGGTCCTGGCGGTTGGCGGTGACATCACCAGCACCGAAGCGCCGTACGACATCGTGTCCAAGATGCGCGCGTCCATCCTTGTGCTCGGCCCGTTGCTGGCACGCTGCCGCACGGCGCGCGTGTCCCTGCCCGGCGGGTGCGCCATCGGCACGCGCCCGGTCGATCTGCATCTGAAGGGTCTGGAGACGCTGGGTGCCGAAATCCGGCTGGAAAACGGTTATATCAACGCCACCGCCCCCAACGGTCTGAAGGGCGAGCGGATCGTGCTGCCGTTCGCCAGCGTGGGTGCTACGGAAAACCTGCTGATGGCAGCGACGCTTGCCAAGGGTCGCACCGAAATCGTCAACGCCGCGCGTGAGCCGGAAATCGGCGATCTGGTCGAGTGTCTGACCCGCATGGGTGCGCGCATTGGCGGCATCGGCACCAGCACGCTGATCATCGACGGTGTGGACGCCCTGCATGGGGCGGAACACGCCATCATGGCCGACCGCATCGAATGCGGCACCTATGCCTGTGTGGCGGGCATCACGGGGGGCGACGTGCGGTTGATCGGCGGTCGTGCCGATCACCTGGGCGCGGTCGTGACCAAGCTGGAAGAAGCGGGCGTCGAGGTGGAGCAGGAAGAGGGCGCGTTGCGCGTTCGTCGCACCGGCGCGCTGCGCGGCATCGACATCATGACCGAGCCCTATCCCGGGTTCCCCACCGACATGCAGGCGCAGTTCATGGCCATGCTGTCGGTCGCCGAGGGCGCATCGATGATCACCGAGACGATCTTCGAAAACCGCTTCATGCATGTGCCGGAACTGAACCGCATGGGCGCACGCATCAATGTTCACGGATCGTCGGCCATCATCCGTGGCGTGCACGGCCTGTCCGGGGCGCCGGTGATGGCAACGGACCTGCGGGCTTCGTTCTCGTTGATCCTGGCCGGGTTGGCTGCGCGCGGCGAGACGATCCTGAGCCGGGTGTATCATCTGGACCGTGGGTATGAGGCCGTGGAGCGCAAGCTGTCCGCATGCGGCGCGCAGATCGAGCGTGTTAGCGACTGAGGATTTTGCGGGCGGGGGAGGCCGGGCGCTGCCCGGACCCGGCAGGGACCTCGGGTCCCTGCACCCCGGAGTTTTGGTCAGCTAACGCCTTCATGTCGATCGTTTACCCTCACCTGCGATTTCATCGAAAGCGGTCGTAGAGGGGGTGCAACTCGGAAGCTTGACGGCACGCGCAGTGTTCGGCATCACAAGAGCACAATGGATTTCATGCCTTTAGAGGCGAGTATCCCGACGCACAAAACACCCATGTGTTTTCAACATTTGCGGGCGTCCATTGATAGACAAGTTTTTCAATATTCACTGCAGCGTGCCTTTAAAAAAGGCGCGCTTTTACGCTGTTTGAAAACCATATACTTTTTCAGTCCTCAAGAGACAGACTATACCTTCTTCACACTCCCCATCCACTCGTTCCGCCTCATCTCAGGACGAAAGAACAACCAAACAGAATATTGAAGATCTCGCTCGTATCATTGCTTCCGAAGCGCGCGGGTCAAACGAAACGGCTCAGGCAATGGTCGGCTGGACCGTTGTCAATCGCATGAAGCGACGCCACCTTTCGTCGGTCTCTTCTGTCTGGCAGCATAATAATTACGCGCATGGCACGCCTGCCACATCAACAAGTCGTCGTATTGCAGAGGACATCCTCTCGGGTCGTGTGCAGGATATCAGCCAAGGTGCTACACACTTTTATTCTCCTCTCAGTATGCCAAAAGAGGGAGATACAAATATTCATGGTACTGATATTCGCGGCGGTTTGGAGGCAGTTGATGGCATTCGGGACCGAAATGGAAAATCAGTCAGAAATTATGCTCCCAGTTGGGCAAATGACGGCAAAAGAGTGCGTATCTTCAATGTTCCGGAACGTGAGTTCAAATTCTATCGAGAGTAGATAAATGCCCTCGACTACTTTGCTACTGGCACTATGTCTCGCCGTCTACACAGTCCTTGCGCGTTCGCCAGTGGCTCATGCAGAGACCGTCCCTGTTCCTTCAACTCTGGCAGGCCTTGCAGACGCCTCCGCAAAAGCCAAAACCCTTCACTGCGACACAGATGATTGCAAATCTATGATCCTGCTGGATTATCTGGTCAACAATATCCAGCTCTTTGAAGCGGGGGACGCGAATGGTGTTGCAAGCATTATGGGGCGGGGACGCATCATGACCGCCGGGCGGCGGCTTGATTATCATTTTCTACGTCATCGCGAACTGTATAGACCTATGTGCGCATTCAGTGTCCGCTATCTGCAAAACATCAAGGGGCCCTTGACGGGTGACGACCCTCTCTATGCCTACTTCGTGCCAACACAAATCTTTCTAAACGCCGTAGATATGGATGTTCGTGATGGTGGTCATTGCACCGAACAAGTCACACCCTTTTTTCTCAATACACAAGCAGGACGAGAGGTGCGCCACAAGACGTATGAGTTTTGCATCAACGAGGACGCCAATCATCGTCGTCCGGCAGCCATCTGCAATCTGATTGCGGATGACAAGGTTCCGCCTGATGAAAGACATCTTCCGTAAAGAAGGGGAGAGCACGGCTTTTTATCTTTGTCAGATCAAAAGCCGATCTTTCACCCCCCTAAATCCGGTGTCCAGAGGGCCGAGCCCTCTGGCGGGTTTCAGGGCAGAGCCCTGAGCACAGGCCCCACCCGCCGAAAACCCCCGACCAGACTCAGCGCTGGGCCGTCTTGACCGGCACCACGGGCTCCGGCATCGCCTGCTCCCAGCCGCCGCCCAGCGCGGAATAAAGCTGCACCAGATTGGACGAAACGCTGGCCGTGCTCTCGGTGACGGCCAACTGCGACGACAACGCACGCCGCTGCGCGTCCAGCACGGAGATGTAATTCACAAGACCCGAGCGATACTGCGACCGCGCCAGTTCCAGCGAACGCTGGTCGGCGGCGGCTTCACGCACCAGACCATCACGCCGGTTCTGCTCGTCACGATAGGCGGTCAGGGCATTGTCCACATCTCGCCACGCGGCCAGCACGGTCTGCTGATAGCTGATGGCGGCGGCTTTCTGGGTGTCTTTCTTCAGCTCAAGCTGTCCGCGCAGACGGCCACCCTGGAAGATCGGCAGACTGATCGACGGCCCGACATTCCAGGCGCGCGCGTTCCAGAAGCCAAGGTCGCGGAAGGACAGGCTCTGGAAGCCGAAGCTCGCGTCGATGGTCACCTTGGGGTAGAAATCGGCGACGGCTTCGCCCACTTCGGCGGTGGCGGCGTGCAGCTGGGCCTCGGACTCGCGGATGTCGGGGCGGCGGCGCGCCAGCTCGGACGGCACGCCGACCGGTACGCGCATCGGCGTGGGCGGGATGGCGGTCGCGGTGGCCAGTTCGGGGTCCAACGCGTGCGGCGGCGCACCCATCAGCAGGCTGAGCGCGTTGATCTGCTCGGCGATGGATTCTTTCAGTGGCTCGATGGACGCCTGATCGGCGGCCAGCTGCGACTGCGCGCTTTCCACGTCCAGATCGGTCACCAGCCCGGACTTGTAGCGCGATTGCGCCAGCGTCAGCAGGTTTTGCGAGACCTGGATGTCGTCCTGCGTGATGCGAAGCTGCGCCTGTGCGCTGCGCAGGGACATGTAATCGCGGGCCACTTCGGCCAGACGCGCGATCAGGATGCCGCGGCGCTCTTCTTCGGACGCGTCCATGTCGGCCTTGGCGGCTTCATACTGACGGCGCACGCGGCCCCACAGATCGACTTCCCATGTCGCATCGACGGAATCGGCGAACATATCCAGCTGCGGCACTTTGACGTTGCCGGTGTAGTCCTGGATCAACTGGCCGTTTGCACCGCCCAGCTTGCCCCCGACCATCGAGATCGCACGCTGGATTTCCTTGGTGCTGTATTGGGAGCGGGTATAGGACCCCGCGCCCGTCAGCCCCGGATAGCGTTCGGCGCCTGCGATCATCAGCTGCGCGCGGCTTTCGGCCAGACGTGCGGTGGCGCTGCGGACGTCGAGGTTATCCGTTGCCACGCGGCGTTCCAGCGCGGACAGGGTCGCGTCGTGGAATTCGTCCCACCATGCCGCGGCGGCCTGCAGATCGACCGGGATGCTGTGGTTCGGATTGGCGTCCACGGTGCCCAGTGGCTGCCATGCGGGCGGCGTCCAGGAAGAGGGTTTGTGGAAGTCAGGGCCGACGGCGCATCCGGTGGACGCCAGCGTGAGACCCATCAGCACGGTTCGGAAAGAAAGTCGCACACCCACCTGTCGGCTCCTGCTTGGACGAAAATTCTTGTTCATTGGGACACCTGCCGGGTCTGGGGTCTGGGGGCTGGTGCCGCCCATGACGAAACGATGACACCAAGCTGCTTGCGCTGACCGACCAGTTCGGTCAGCATATGCGGGCCCGCGTATGGCGCGGTTTTCCCGACCCCATTTTCAACTGGACCCTGTTTCTCATGACGGCTGCACCGACCATTCCTGGCTCTGACCCCGACCTTGCCGGAACGTCGCCGATCAAACGGCAGCAGATCATCGAGGGTGCCAGCCGGATTTTCATCCAGCACGGGTTTGAAGGTGCCAGCATGTCGCAGATCGCGCGCGATGCTCAGGTGTCCAAGGGGACGCTCTACAATTATTTCGAGAGCAAGTCCGCGTTGTTCATCGAGACCGTGCGCCAGATGACCTGCCAGAAGCTGCCGCTGGTCTATGGCATCATCAACGATTATGACCACGACCCCGAACGCGCACTGACCGAACTGGGCCGCACGATCGTCAGTTTCCAGCTGTCTGACTCGATCATGGCCATGTATCGCACCATTGTGGCCGAGGGCGTGACGTTTCCTGAACTGGCCGAGAGTTTCTGGGAAAATGGCCCGGCGCGTTCGATCGAACGCCTGTCCCGCTGGCTGGCGGACAAGACGCAGCAGGGCGCGTTCGCTGTCGACGATCCTGTCCTGGCCGCCGAGCAGTTCATCTCCCTGTGTCAGACGCGCATCGGCATCCGGCGTCGCTTCAACCTGCCGGTGGATTCCAGCCCCGAAGCGGTGGATCTTGTCATTCACGGCGCAGTCAGGGTCTTCATGAAAGCATATGCCCGGCCGGTGTGACGCGCCCATCAGTGCGCCCCACCGGGTCGACCACCGCCGCCCTTCACCGGGGCCAGCAGGAAGCAGAACGGCACGACGATGAAGGCGCCGATGCCCAGCACCATGAACACCTCGTTATACGCGAGGATCGAGATCTGCTTGGTGAACTGCTGGAACAACTGGTGCTGTGCGACCTGATCCAGCCGTGATGCGGCGAATCCTCTGGCCTGCGCGACCATTTTCGCCCGCGCCAGATATTCGGTATAGGGCTGATGCCCGGTACTCATCCAGTTCGTCATGCTGCTCTGGTGCGCCTGCCGCAGTTCCGTCACCAACGCCGTTGCGCCGGAAATGCTGATCGAGCCCATGACGTTGCGCGCCATGCTGAACAGGGCCGCACCGTCACCGTTGAGGGTGCGCGGCAGCGTCAGGAAGGTGATGGTCGAGATCGGCACGAACAGGAAGCCCAGCGATGCCGTCTGGCACATGCGATAGAGCACCAGGTGATAGAAATCCTGCGTCGGCGTCAGGTGGGCCGAAATATACATCGACACGCCCATGAAGAAGAAGCCGAACGCGATGATCCCGCGGATCCGCACCACGCGCATCAGACGCCCGACGAACGGGATCATGATAATGATCATGATGCCACCGGGTGACAGCACCAGCCCCGACAGCGTGGCGGTATAGCCGATGACCTGCTGGGCGAACTGCGGCACCACCAGCGCAGAGGCATAGAGCAGCGCGCCGACGGCCCCCATCATGCCGGTGCCGACGGCAAAGTTGCGGTCCTTGAACACCCGCAGGTCGACGGCCGGTCGTTTGGTGTTCAGCAACCAGATCACCGCGCCCACAAGACCGATGACGGCGAGCGCGGCCATCAGGCAGATGAAGTTCGATCCGAACCAGTCATCGTCTTCGCCGCGGTCGGCCATGACTTCCAGACACCCGAAGCCCAGTGCGATCAGCGAAATCCCGACTACGTCGAGCGGCGCCTTTTGCTTGCGTGCCCACGGCGGATCTTCCACGACCAGCGCAATGCCAATGCACGCGATGACGCCGAAGGGCACGTTGACGAAGAAAATCCAGCGCCAGTTGTAATTGTCCGTGATCCAGCCGCCCAGGGTCGGGCCCAGGATCGGGCCGACGATCGTTGCGATCGCTGTCAGGCCAAAGGCTGCGGCCCGCTTTTCCGGCGGGAAGGTGTCGAGGATGATCGACTGCTGGTTCGGCTGCAGACCGCCACCGAAGAAGCCCTGCATCAGACGGAACACGATCAGTTCCGGCAGATTCGTCGCCATGCCGCACAGAAAGGACGAGACGGTGAACATGGAGATGCAGATCAGGAAGTAACGTCGCCGCCCCAGCAGTTTACTCAGCCATCCGGAGATGGTCAGCACGATGCCATTGGCCACGAGATAGGACGTCAGCGTCCAGGTGGCATCGTCATAAGTGCTGGACAGGTCGCCGGCGATATGGGGCAGCGACACATTGACGATCGTCGTGTCGAGAATTTCCATGAACGCCGCGAGCGTCACCAGAAGGGCGATCAGCCATGGGTTCGCCTTGGGCTTCCACTGTTCGTCCTTCTTCTGCTGCGCGGCGCTGTCGCTCATTGCACGTTCACCGTGGGTTCAACCGACAGACCCAGCGACAGCGGCACCTTGGGGTCCAGTCCGGAATCGATCAGGATCTTGACCGGCACGCGCTGGACGATCTTGACGTAGTTGCCGGTCGCATTTTCGGGCGGGAAGGCGCTGAAGGTGGCACCCGTCCCGAGCTGGATCGAGTCGACGTGGCCATGCAGCTTGAGCGACGGATACGCATCGACGCTGATGTCGACCGGCTGGCCCGGGCGCATCCGCGACACCTGCGTTTCCTTGTAATTGGCGGTCACCCATACTTCCGGTGCGACGATCGAGAACATCGTCTGTCCGACGCTGACGAAATTGCCCTGTTCGACGCTACGCTCCGAAATCCAGCCATCACGGGGAGCCCGGACTTCCGTCCAGCCGAGATTCAGATTGGCGGTGGCAAGGTCGGCCTTGGCGGCGTCGAGTGCGGATTGCTGTTCGCCGACACGTGCGCTGGAGTTCTGGACGTTGGCTTCGACCGGCTGCGCCACGGTCAGACGACCCTGCGCGGACATGACCTGCGCGCGGGCGCTGTCGAGTGCTGCGCGGGCATAGTCGATCTGCTGCTGCGTGGTCGCGGCGCGAGCGACGGCCTGCTGACGGCGGAAGTCGGTTTCGGCCTTGAATTCGTTGGCCTGCGCGTCGGCCAGGTTACCCTGTGCCTGCACCAGCTGACCGGGATAATTCTTGCGTGCAACTTCAAGCATCAGCTTCGACGCATCGAAGCTGGCCTGCGCCTGTGCGAGCGATGCCAGTGCCTTGTCACGGCTGGCGACATAGTCACGGTTGTCGATCCGCAGCAGCAGCTGGCCCTTGTGGACATACTGATTGTCGTTGACCAGCAGTTCGGCGACGTAGCCCTGCACATGCGGCGCGATCGTGATGGTCCGCCCCGCCGTGAAGGCGTCGTCCGTCTCGATCTCGAAGCGGGTCAGGAACCAGTAAAGCACACCCCCAAGGATGGCGAGGACCACCAGCAGAAGGAGTACGATCCGGATAAGGGGTCGCTTCTTTTTCTGGGCGTCGTCGCTCCGGCTGGCCGTGGCGTCGACGTTCTTCTCACTGTCTTCGGGCATTACGGTCCTCTTTTCCCGGCCATGAGAGAGCGACAAAGGGTGGCCCGGGCTATACATCGTGCAGAACTATCCGGGGCTTGCAGCCCCGGAGGTCAAAAATGACCGATCGGTTCGGTCAAGATGTGGCACAACCCGGCGGGAGCCGCAACACCCCTGTCCGGTCCGATCGGGTCGACGCCTGCAACGCCCGCTCTCCCACCCGTCAGTGGCGCTTGTGTTCGATATGCAACAACAGCAAACATTCGACATGAATGGCGATTGTGCTTCCCCGCTTCATCTTGTTTCGACACTGGAACTTTTTTAGGCTTTGCGCCTGCTAGTGACTTCATCTGGAAAGATTTAGTATGCGCGGCTCTGCCCTGAACCCGTTCCTTCTGATCATGACGACGACCATTCTGGCCGGTCCAGCGGTGGCGATTGCCCAGACTTCGGAACCCCCCGCCGCCAAGTCCCGAAGCAGCGCTTCAGCTCACGGCACCTCCGCACCACGCGCCGTGCACCGCGGCACGAGCAGTCAGGTCGCCCCGAAGGACGCCGAGGAGTCCGTGGCCGTCACTGCACGGCGCAACATCCCGCATGACACGGAAACCACCGTCAGCCGCGCCACAATCGAACAGCAGGTATCGGGCACCAACATCCTGAAGTCTCTGGGGCAGGTCCCGGGCGTCAGCTTCAGTTCCACCGATGCGCTGGGCATCGATACGTGGGGGGCAAGCATCTATATGCGCGGCTTCTTCCAGAACCAGCTTGGCGTAACGATCGACGGCATTCCTCTCAATGACCAGACCTACGCCAATCTGAACGGCGTCAACATCAACAACGCCGGGATTTCGGACGATATCGGCCGTGCCGTCGTCTCGCAGGGGGCGGGATCGCTCGATCTGCCGTCCAATACCAACCTCGGCGGGACGATGCAGTTCTTCACGTCAGATCCCAAGGACAAATTCGGCGGCAAGATTTCGCAGGGGTTCGGCAGCTACGGCATGGAGCACAGCTATTTCCGTCTCGATACGGGGGAGTTGAACAAGACCGGCACGAAGGCCTTCATGTCCTACGCCCGCAGCTATGAAAAGAAGTACGATTCGCCCAGCCCGATGTTCATGCAGCAGGCCGATGGCAAGATCGTGCAGCCGTTGGGCGACAACAGCCGCATGTCGGCGTTCTTCAACTGGACCGACGCAGCCGTCTGGGGATATGCCGACAAATCCTTCGACATCCTCAACACACTCGGCTGGCGCACGGAGTCTTTCTATCCCAACTATGCCGGGGCTTATGCCGCCGCGAACTGGGAGCTGTATTGCAATGGCACTGCGCCGTCCTGCGCGACGCCTGCCGGTGGGCGCGGACCGAGCCAGTTGCCCCCGGGTTGGATCAATACCAACGAACAGGCGGGCGTGGCCTATTACGATGCCGGTCAGCATTCCGTCGATTACACGAGCGGCCTGAATTTCGACGTGGCGTTGACCGAAGCGCTGCGCTGGACGGCCACAATCTATGGCCAGAGCGACACGCAATACACGACCTATGGCGACCCGTATCTGCCGTCCGCCACCGGCGCACCGCTGTCCGAGCAGGTCTGGCAGGGGCGGCAGGAACGGTTCGGCTTCAATACCGCGTTCGAATACCACATCGGCAATCACACCATTCATTCCGGTGTCTGGTATGAGAACAACAACCAGTCCTATGGGCAGTACTGGTATAACGAACCCCTGCTGGGCGAGGGCGCGCCACTCAAGACGATCGGGCCATACACCACCTATGGACCCGCCTTTGCACAGAATTACGGTTTCCAGTGGAACACCAATACGTTCCAGTATCACCTGATGGACACGTGGAAGCTGCTGCATAACCTGACCCTGCATTACGGCTTCAAGTCGATGATCCAGACCACGTCCGGCGGTGCGAATTACAGCAATCAGGACTATAATTACGGCCCTCTGCCAAATGGCAGCATGACCGCGTCCGAAGCGTTCCTGCCGCACGTCAATCTCGACTGGCGCTTCCTGCCGGGTCACGAACTGTATTTCGACTTTGCCGAGAACATGCGCCCTTACAGCATTGCCGGAACCGGCGGGTCGACCTCGCCATGGGCTGTGTCGCAACCCGCGACGTCAGACGGGTCTGTCCCTGCGCAGACCAGCCAGCAATTGTTCCAGACGCTGCAACACACACTTAAACCCGAAACAGATTTCACCTATCTGCTGGGATATCATTACGCCAATCGCTACATCATCGCGGCAGCTGATCTGTATCACACGGACGTCCGGCACCGGCTGATTTCGGCGTCGGTCGGGTCACTGAACGATCCGGAAACAACGGTGATCGACACGCACCACGCCCATATGGATGGCGCTGACGTCACGTTGACCGTGATGCCGGTCCGGGGGCTGAGCATTTATAACAGCTTCAGCTACAACCATTTCGTCTACGACAAGAACGTCAATATCTGCGCGGGCACGGGTGAAGTTTGCGACATCAAGGGTCAGCGCCTGGATGGGTACCCGTCGTTCATGTACAAATCGAACGTGTCCTACAGCTTTCGTAACTTCACCGTTCATTTCGACGCGAACTTCTATTCCGACCGTCCGTTTTCGGTGCTGAACGACACACATGTGCCGGCATACTGGCTGGCCAATACCGGCGCACGCTACCGGTTCGGGAATTACAGCGTGCTGAAGAACATCACGGTCGATTTCAACGTCTACAACCTGTTCAACACCAAATACATCGCGATGATGGGTGAAAACGGCTTCCCCGTTTCGGGCGATTACCAGTCCCTGGAACGTGGCGCTGTCCGGGAATTCTTCGGCACGGTCAGCACAGAGTTCTGATCTCGGCTCAGGGCTCTGCTCTGAAACCAGCCAGAGGGCTCAGCCCTCTGGCTGCCGTGGTATCATCAAGCAGATCAAGACGCTTGATGTACCTGCAAATCGACATCAACACCGACTTCGAGGGCAACCCACTGACCGGTCGCCCACGGCCCCTGCCCCACCCCGAAGGCGGAGCGTACCAGATCGAGATGCCCTTTCGCGTGCGCTGAATTGCCCTGAATATCCAGCGTAAAGGGCAGTGTGACGGGCTTGCTGACACCCCGGATCGTCAGGGTTCCAACTGCATCGTACGCGTTGCCACCTTTGGATTTGAAACTCTGGGCTTCAAACACGGCTGCCGGAAACGCGGCAACATTGAACCAGTCGTGACCGGGCATCGCGCCGTCACGCTGCTTGTCGCCGGTCGTGGCGCTGGCAATGTCGATGTTGATTTTCGCGTGACCCGCTTCGGGATGAGCGGGATCGAAGCTGATGGTGCCATCGAACTTGCCAAAATGGCCGGTGAACTTGCTGCCCGTCTGGGTTCCGGAAAATCCCAGCGTGCTTTTGGCAGCGTCGATGGTCCAGTCGGCGGCAAAGACCGGTGCTGCGTGCAGCAGCCCGAACATGGTCGTCAGAACAGCCGCTTTTTTGAGATAAGACATCGGATCAATCTCCGTTCGAGGCGGCGCGTGCCGTTCTGAAAGACGGAAGCATCCGCGAAAAGGTGGAGTCACGTAAAATGAAGTGATGGCGCAGTGCCGCGGCAATATGCAGCACGATTACAGCCAGCAGAGTCCAGGCAGCCCAGTGATGGACGGTCTTCAGCAGGGCTTCGGCCGGAGCCTTGTCCGGCAGGGACGACAAAAACGGCAGATCGGGCCATGGAATCGTCCCATACAACACTGTCGGGATGCCCAGGATCGACGCGGATACCAGCGCCCAGCCGCTCAATGGCAGCAGGACCTGCAAACCATAGAGGATCGCGTGGGTCACCGACGCTGCCAGACGCTCGGACGCGGGCATGCTGCCCGGCAGGACCGGAGCCTTGTGCGTCAGACGCCACCCGACACGAGCCGCAATCAGGAACATGACCGTTATGCCGATGGATTTGTGCGACTGATACAGCTGAAACAGACGCATCGGTTCGAGCTTGAGGTGGTCCATGACCAGACCCATCCCGATCAGCATCAGGATACCGATGGCGATCAACCAGTGAAGGGTGATCGCCACGGTGCCATACCGCGTGGTTTTACCGGAGGTGGGTGCGGTCATGGCACAGTACCTCAGGCGCGCTTTTCGAACGCACCCGCAATGCGGAGCGTCACGTCATCGCTGACGTAAGGAACATATGTCTTCACGCCGAAATCGCTACGCTTGATCGTGCCGGTCGCTTCGAACCCGACCGTATACTTCTTGTCCAGAGGGTTCACGCCAGCACCGATGAAATGAACCTTCAGCGTCTCAGGCTTCGTAACGCCATGCAGCGTCAGGTCGCCGGACACGATGGCATCGGACTTGCCGACCAGCTTGATCTTGGTGGACACGAACGTTGCGTTCGGGAACTTCGTGGCATCGAACCACTGGTCGCTTTTCAACTCTTCATCAAGCTTGGTGCTGGTGGTCTGGGCGCTGCCGGTCGGGATCGTCACCGACAGTTTCGAAGCCGACGGGCTCTTGGTGTCGAGATCAAGGCTTCCCGACACGTTCGAGAACACACCCGAATAGTTGGTGAAACCGAAATGCAGGACCGAGAACGTCACCTGCGTGTGCCCCGGCTCGACATCATAGCTGCCGGCCTGAACCTGCGACGGCGTGGTGACGGTCTGTGCCGAAGCCGAGCCTGCAACGCCGAAAGCGATCGCAGCGGCGAGAAGAGAAGCGTGATACGTGCGGATTTTCATAAAAATCTCCGGTTTTCTGCCGAGAAACATTTCGTGCCTTCGACGCGTCAGCGTCTCGGGTGCACGGGCTGTCATTGGATATACCGGTCCACACGACAATCAAAAACAACAATGATGGAAATTTATTGTTTCCAATTTTTTACCCACCCCTGCCACCCGAGCCCTCACCGGTCGGGGCGACAGGGACAGCACGCGGTCTCAGACTCCCGCTTTGACTGATTTTTCCGGGACGAGTTCGAACAACAGGAACGACCGCCCGGTTGCGCCGTAAACCGCGCCGGGTGCGAAAATCTTATCTTCCTGCTCGTTCTCGTCATCCACGGCATTCGTATCGAGCAGGCGCTTCCAAACCTGATCGGGGCCATCCGGCAGCGTGAACTCCACCAGATCGTGCCACGCATTGAAGATCATGAGGATCGTCGCATCTTCCCCGCGCCGCCGGATGCCGGTGGCCTGCGCGCGACCATCGAGTTGCAGCCCGAAGCACAGCGCATCGTGCCAGTCCTCGCCCTGCATCTCCCCGCCCCCGGCATTCATCCAGGTCAGTTCCTTGATGTCGAGTTCCTCGTTATACACTTCCGTCAGGAAGCGGCCGCGGCGCAGGATCGGGAAACGACGACGCAACGCAGTCAGGCGCGACACAAACCGGATCAGCGCCGTGCCCTTGTCCTCGATCTGCCAGTTGACCCATGAAATCTCGTCGTCCTGACAGTAGGCATTGTTGTTGCCATTCTGCGTGCGGGCAAATTCATCGCCCGCCAGCAGCATAGGCGTTCCCTGCGACAGGATCAGCGTGGCCAGCATGTTGCGGATCTGCCGTGCACGAACGGCGGTGATTTCCGGATCGTCCGTCGGACCCTCGACACCATAATTGTCCGAGCGGTTGTCCGATGAGCCGTCCTTGTTATCCTCGCCGTTCGCGTCGTTATGTTTCTCAGCATACGTCACGCAGTCATTGAGCGTGAATCCATCATGGGCCGTCACGAAATTCACGCACGCCCAGGGTTTGCGCCCCTGCTCATCGAACTGCGCAGGACTGCCGAGCAGGCGCGGTGCCAGATCGCCGGCCTTTGCCTCGCCACGCCAGAAATCCCTGACCGTGTCACGGAATTTATCGTTCCATTCAGACCATCCGGGTGGGAACTCGCCCACCTGATAGCCGCCCGGACCGCAATCCCACGGCTCGGCAATCAGTTTGACCGTGCCCAATACAGGGTCCTGACAACAGGCTTTGAGGAATCCGGAGCGATTGTCGAAGCCATTGGGCTCACGCGCCAGAATGGTGCCCAGATCGAAGCGGAAGCCGTCAACGTGCGTTTCTTCCGCCCAGTAGCGCAGGCTGTCCATCACCATCTGCAGAACGCGCGGATGCGACACGTTCACGGTGTTACCCGTGCCGGTATCGTTGATATAGAACCGCTTCTGATCGGGCAGCAGGCGATAGTACGAGGCGTTGTCGATACCCTTGAACGACAGGGTCGGGCCCCGCTCATTGCCCTCTGCCGTGTGGTTGTACACGACGTCGAGAATGACCTCGAGGCCCACCTCATGGATGGCGGCTACCATTTCCTTGAATTCGCGCAGGGAATTGGCCCGGTCGGCGGCGTAACGCGGATCGGGGGCAAAAAACCCGATCGTGTTATATCCCCAGTAATTCGTCAGGCCGTTTTCAAGCAGATGGCTGTCATTGACGAAACTGTGGATCGGCAGGAACTCGATCGAGGTGGCACCGACATTGCGAATATGCTGCAGCACTTCGGCAGTTTTCATGCCAGCATAGGTCCCGCGCAAATGCTCCGGGACGGCGGGGTGCAGCTTTGTGAAGCCGCGCAGATGGGTTTCGTAGAACACCGTCTTGTCCCACGCGACCGGATTGCGGCGCGGCTGTCCGTGCCAGTCGAAATTCTGGTCCACGACCACACATTTGGGCATGAACGGCGCGCTGTCGCGTTCGTCGAAGCTCAGATCTTCGTCCGGGTGCCCGATCGTGTACCCGAACAGGGCATGATCCCAGATTAGTTCACCGGAATGCGCCCGCGCATAGGGGTCGAGCAGCAGTTTGTTCGGGTTGAAGCGGTGCCCGGCCTCGGGCTCATAAGGGCCGTAGACGCGATAGCCATAAAGCTGACCAGGGCCGACATCGGGAATCCACCCGTGGAAAATCTGATCCGTATATTCCGGCAACCGGATACGCTCGATCTCCGTCTTGCCGTCTTCGGAAAAGAGGCAGACCTCGACGGCTGTGGCATGGGCAGAAAACAGGGCAAAATTCGTGCCCTCTCCGTCCCAGTGTGCCCCTCTGGGGTAAGGGAGGCCTTCGCGCAGACGGGTCTTGAGGGAATCGGTCACGTATTGTGCTCCAATGCGGCTGGCAACATTAATGCGCCGCAATGAAACCAGTTCCGCAGCACAGTTCCGGTCCGTCGATTCAGCCCCTCAGAACGTGCCGACCGGTTGACGCGCGATCTTCCTGTGGTTAACCGGGGTGCATACGGGACGGCCCGCAGGCCACCGCGTAAGCGTTAACGTCAACCAACGCACAACGGTGCTCCCGGCCCAGGCGGGCTGGCGTGCCATTGCGGGTTTGACACGAATGCGTTGCTCTTCACCGGATAAAACACACCGTATTGCATTTGCCGGCATTCTCCTGATCGGTGCCAATCTGCGCGCGCCGATCACGTCTGTGGGGCCGGTATTGCCCGCCATCCAGCGTGACCTGCACCTTGACGGTCCCGAAGCCGGGTTACTCAACGCGCTGCCGTTGCTCGTCTTTGCGCTCTTCGCACTGGTGGCTCCCACGCTGGGTCGTCATCGGCCAGAACGCACACTGGGATGGGGTCTGTTCGCAATCCTGATCGGCACCGTTTTGCGTTCGCTGCCGATCCCGGGTGCCCTGTGGATCGGCACAGGGATGCTCAGCGCCGGGATCGCCTTCGGGAACGTCCTGTTGCCTGGCCTTGTCAAACGCGAGTTCCCGGCGCGCGCGGCCAGTCTTATCGGGGTCTACGCCAGCGCGATGGCAGTTCTGGCGGGCGTGGCCGCGGGTCTCGCCATACCGATCGAGCGGATTTCAGTCTTGAACTGGCGCTGGTCGATCGGGGTCTGGGCAATGTTGGCCCTGATCGCCCTGATCGCATGGTCGCCTCAACTGGGCCAGAACCGGCAACATGGCACTCCGGCAGTGGCACCGGTGCGCCACCAGCGTTCGCCGTGGGGACACGCGATTGGCTGGCAAGTCTCGATTTTCTTCGCAACGCAATCGTTGGTCTTTTATTCGATCATCGACTGGTTCACGTCCTATGCGGCATCACATGGGATATCGCCCGCAGCATCGGGCCTCTATTTGCTGGTGTATCAGATGGTGGCAATCTGCACGAACCTCGGGACAGCACCCCTGATCCGGCGTTCGGCGTCACAGATCACACCGGGACTGATGTGCGGCGTGCTTCTGGTCATCGGGACCAGCGGCCTTCTGGGCTTGCCGCAATTGTCGTGGCTGTGGCTGGTCGTTGCAGGTCTGGGTGCCGGGATGGCAATGGTCCTGGGGTTGTCACTGTTCACCCTGCGGACCACCGATCATCAGCAGGCGGCAGCCCTGTCGGGAATGGCGCAATTCATCGGGTATCTCGGTGCCGCAAGCGGTCCGTTCCTGGTCGGTGTTCTGCATGACATGACAGGCAGCTGGACGATGCCGCTGCGCCTGCTGATTGCCGCCGGTCTCTGCACCGCGATTTTTGGCGTCTGCGCTGGCCGGAACCAACTGATCGGCTGATCGACCGGAGGCGCCCTGAATTCGCGATACCTGAAGACTTTGGTATGAACGGGCGAGCACCGACCGCCGCCCCCCCGACCGACTTCGGCAAGAAGGACGCATCGCCATTTCTCGTCTGCTGCTGATCGAAGATGACGCTCCCCTCGGCGAGGCCATCAGGCGTGGACTGGAACATTCGGGCCACGCGGTCGACTGGGTGACGCGGGGCGAGGACGCGCTGGCAATCGTGCGGGTCGAGACCTATGACGTCATCCTGCTTGATATCGGGCTGCCGGATGTCTCGGGGCTCGAAATCCTGCGGGCGGTCAGGTCGGACCGCCATGCCGCCCCCGTCATCATCATCACCGCGCAGGACCGGCCGAGCCAGCGCGTCGCGGGCCTCGACGCGGGGGCGGATGATTATCTGATCAAACCCGTGGATCTCGACGAACTGGCGGCCCGCGTGCGCGCGCAACTGCGGCGAAAGGACGGGCGGGACACGGAGCAACTGACGATCCGCGACGTGTCGCTCGACCTGATTGGCCATACCGTCTGCCTGAATGACGAGCCGGTTTCCCTTACGGCCAAGGAATACAAGGTCGCGGCTTTCCTGATGCGCCGCGCCGGGCAATTCGTGACCAAACCCCAGATCGAGGCGGTGCTGTATGACCAGAGCCGTCTTGTGGAAAGCAACACGGTCGAGGTTGCTGTCTCGGCCCTGCGGCGCAAGCTCGGGCGCGACTTCATCGTCACCGCGCGGGGCCTTGGTTATATGGTCGCGCGATGATCGCGTGGTTTCGACACTCGCTGGCAGGGCAGCTTTACGGGCGCGTGCTCGGTCTGACGGCGACCATCGGAATTGCCATGGCCCTGTTGCTGTTCGCCATCGTGCGTACAGACATTGATCGCCGCGCGGACGAACAGCTTGTCACCTCCGCTCACGTCCTGTTCCTGCTGATGCGCGAGGAATTTGACGGCGATGCGACCTATCCCGCGTGGTATCGTGACCGCCCGACGGAGCGCCTTCTCAGTGATGAAGACATCGCGGCGTTTCAGGCTTCGGCCAGCTGGCGTCAGTTCGCGGTGTTTCATAATGGCGTCATGACCGTGCGCCCCCGCAGCGCGAGCGCCGCCGCACGTTTCCCGTCGGACAGCGGCTTTCATGAATTCACGGTGCAGAACCGACGCTGGCGCAGCTATGGACTGGCAATTCCGGAGCACAAACTGACAATCGTGATCGCCGAGCGCGATAGCGTCCGACAGGCCCTGATCCTGCAAGGGGCGGAACGGCTGATCGTGCCGATGGTGCTGCTGATCCTCGGGGCGGCGGTCTTGCTGTGGCACATGCTGCGTCGGGGACTGTCCGATGTGGACCGGCTGCGCGTGACGCTTGCCAGCCGCTCCCCGCAGGATTTGCACCCGCTTGAGGCTGGGGACTGGCCGGACGACCTTCAGGACCTGATCCTGGCCGTCAACCGTCTGTTCGGGCGCGTGCGAAACGCATTTGAACACGAGCAGACACTGACCGATCAGGCAGCACATCAGCTTCGGACGCCGTTGGCGGCGCTGCGTGTGCAGACACAATTACTGGCCCGCGACCTGCCGCCCACCCATCGCGACGACGCCGATGCCCTGCTGGCCAGCGTCGACCGGGCCAGCGAAATCGTATCGCAGATGCTGCAACTCGCGCGGCTCGATGCGACTGAACTGGTCAGCAGCGAGGTCGATCTGGTGGCACTGGCGACGCACCTTATTACCGATCGCGCGTTGATCGCCGCCCGCGCGGGGGCCGAGTTTTCGCTGTTGCATGCAGGACCGGTCAGCGCGCTTACCGATGCTGGCTGCCTGAGCGTGGGGCTGGCCGCGCTGATCGACAATGCGATTGCCCATGCGGCGAGCGGCGGCCTGATCGAGATCGAAGTCCTGCGGTCGGCGGAAGGCTGCGTGATCGCGGTGATGGACCGCGGCCCAGGCCTGACGCAGAGCCGCAGACGTGAACTCGCAGCATCCATGCCTGCGGCGGGGGATGCGACGCGCGGGCTTGGGCTGTCCATTGCGCGGCGGGCGCTGCAGATTCTGGGTGCCCAGCTCTGGCTCGATGACCGTGACGGGCCGGGGCTGACGGCGCGTATCCTGCTGCCCGATCAGGATCGGCGCCCGTAAAAGCCGCACCGGTCCACAAGGTGTTCCGCGTCAGTCGACCACCCGGATGCGGAACGCCGTATTCATCACCTTGCCATAGGGTCCACTGATCATGACCAGCAGGGAATCGAACCCGGTGAAGCCGGGATCGGCGCGATAATGCAGGCTGGTCGCGGTAATCTGGCGCTCGTTGCACTTGGAACGCGGGTTGGTGCTCACGAAACTCGGATGGGTCCGATAGTCCCTGAGGTCCGCTGTCCCGTGACCGGGTTTGCGTTGAATCCGCAAGACCTGAAACTTCTCGGTGGAACAATCGACATCGACGATTGCCCAGTCACCCAACATGGTGTCGGTGTCCTTGGTGACGATCCTGTCGACGATGTGATAGAGCGTCGATCCGGGAATATTCAGAACAGGCCGCGCTGTGGGTTGTGCCGGAGCGGGTGGTGCCGAGGCCGCGATGACCTGCGTCGTCGTGCTGTTGCAGCCCGACAACAGGGCGCAGCCAAGGGCAATCGCGAGCCGAACATGCACTTTGAACATCGAACGACCTGCTTTCCTGACGCAACCGGGGATGGAATTTCCGATCGGACGTTAGAAAAAA
>Ga0157365_10000064_pt1 | contig 50938 bp, 55 predicted proteins | sample AttsexASBM3_FD_111478 | JGI IMG/M metagenome (GOLD analysis project Ga0157365, IMG submission 111478) | Fungus gardens microbial communities from leaf cutter ant in Ribeirão Preto, State of São Paulo, Brazil - Atta sexdens ASBM3 | ecosystem: Host-associated > Fungi > Mycelium > Unclassified ...
AAATAATCCCGTTGAGCGGCGTCAGTAAGTCGGGGGCCGGTTCCATCATCCAGGCCGGTGGCGCCGGTGGCGGCGTTCTTTTCGCAGGTAGCGTTGAGCTGCAACCGCTTACGGCCAGCAGCCACATCGCGCTCAAGCTGAGCAATATTTTTCTGAGCATCCGCTAAGTCCTTCGTATATTTCGCATCAAGAGCCGCTACGTCGCGCTGACGGCGCTGCATATCCTCAATGTCATCTTTAGCCAGTTTTAATTCACGATTAACTTCGGTTAAAGATGCCTCAGCTTTTGTGAGCGAGGCACGGTAATAAAGCGCGAATCCCACAGCGGCCAGGAAGAGTAGCGGCTTCCAACATGCCCGGACAAAGCCCCATACAGTAGTCATCAGAGCACCCGGCGCGCTGCCGCATAGCGGGCCCGTCTGTCTTCCAGCCCGTTCTGCCCACCGTTAATAATCTGCGTGACGCGCAGCAAATCGCCCGGATATTTCAGGCAGCCTTTGCTGGTATAGAACCATGCCGCAGAGCGCGCTGCGCTGCCGTCTTCGGAAAGCTGTTCCGGCGAGCTCACAAGGTCGAGTTTCAGCGCGGCGCCGCAGTCGTGGTAATTCTCAAGCCCTGTGATCTGGATGAGCCCGCGTCCGCGATATTTCCAGCCATCACCCGAGGCGTTATTACCGAGGCGCTTGCTGTAAACCAGATTGGCGATCGCGCGCTGACGTTCAAGGGGCAGCACCTTTTCATACGTGCGGCGGCCCAGCGTGTTGGCCTGATCCTGAGTTAACCGGCCAGCCCGGACAAAATCATTAAGCGCTGCGATGCTGTAGTTGAAGCTCTCTTCCAGCCTGGTAAAGCCGGTGCTTTCATGGCCGACCTGCGCGATGAACATTGCCTGGTCGACCGGCGCAGTGATGCCGTAATCACGCATCGCCGCATCAATGTGCGGGAACCAGCGCGCAGCCAAGCTGGCGCTTAAACCAGCCGCCTGCTGAAATTGTTGTTGGTTCATTCGGGCCTCAGTACCTGAAACAGGCGCGCCACGTTGCCCCGGGCACGGAACACGGCGGCGCAGATGATTAAGTTGATGATGACCGACGCCCAGTGTGTGTGGACGTAAAAGTCGAAGAAGTAGCGGAACGGTACGGATGCATACGCCAGGATAATCAGGTATGCCAGCCATGATGCCCACCAGCGATGCCGGGCTCCGGGTTTACGGAACAGCATCAGCCTCAGCACAATGGCCGAGCACGTCGCCACGTTGGTCAGTACCAGCGGATCACTTATTACCATTGGCTCCCCCTCTCCACCGCTGGAACCACTGCGCGGGGTCTTGCTGGCTGGCGAACGTCAAAATTTTAATCGTCAGCGCAGAGAGGATTACTGCCCCAAGTGCATCAAGCGGCTTGTCGCTGTAGTGGGTCAGACTGGCAAGCTTGGAGCCCACCAGCCCGGCACCGTAAACGCCAGCGATATACGAAACAACAAAATAGGCGGCGCGCCGGATCAGGGTCAGGTCTGCCGCGGTGGCAACATAAAAGACAGCACCGGCAAACGCTCCAAAAATTACGCCATAATCTGTGCCGGTCAGCAGTCCATAGATGCTTGCACCAGTAAGCGCAGCCCCTGCCGCGACAGTTCCCGAAACCGGATCGGACATGTATCCCCCTCTATTGCTGTGCATCCTCTCTGAGCGAGGGGAAATGAAAAAGGCCGCCCGCAGGCAGCCAGTTTGATTTTTGCTTTATTTGTTCAGTGAAGGTTCAGGACAGAGATCGGGTAACGGAATTCTTTCCGTTTATTATCCACACATACAACGCGAACATGTCGGTTACATATAAACCACGTTTCATCCCGATCATTAGCCAGTATGTAATATGCATCTGACGTTTCAGATGGGTTAAAACAACCCAGCACCCGATAAGCCGTTTCCATATTAAACCCGCTCTTTAACGGCATTGGTGTGGGTCCGTTATCGAGTTCCTGAATCCTGATATACAGCCCTTGTTCAATCCACAGCATAGGAATCCTTATATCACGGGTACCTTTACAGCGTAGGTACCTGCGTACAGGTTTGCCATGATACTTTGGAAATTTATTACCAGTTAAAGGAGCAGACAGGTCATATAAAAAAACCCGCTCAATGGCGGGTTCTGAACGGTGGATACACAATGCCCATCGTTAGAAAAATCCTACCCAATTTTTTTGAATTTAGCAAGCATCGTGTAGCTAAAATGTTTAATCAGGCTTCTAACGTGTGACTTCTCGCAACATTTTTTCCGCGAATGCTTCCTCCTGCCAGCATTTCGTCACCAGCAGGTTAATGACGTCAGCAAACCCGCTGTACCACTGATAATCCGTCATATCAGGCACCAGAACCTGCACCTGACGGCGCGCCAGAGTGGTGGGAAGACGTGCAAACCCTTTACCACCACATCGCTCACACAGCTTTTGCACCGGCACGCCGTGTAACTCGGTACGCTTACGGTCGAGCGCCGTTCCCCGTCCCGAGCAGTCCCGGCAGGCCGTACTGATAACCCCCTTCCCACCGCAGTGCTTACAGAGTTCTTCCACTTCCTCTACGCGAATTGTCGCATCCACGCCTTTCACGCCAGGATGCTTCACCACCTCCCGACGCATGCGCTTAACCCCTTTTCCTTCACAGTGATGGCATTCGCAGCTGCTGGCTGCCGAGCGCGCATAGTCGCTGTAGGCGAACTGAGCCAGACAAAGGGCCATTTTCGCGCGCGCGCGCTCACCGAGTTTTTTCATTACGCCGTTATTTAGCGCGAGCGCATATTTAACCAGTCCATCAACAGCTGGCTGCGGATCCTGGATGCCCATTTTGGCAAGGAAGAGGTTGAACCCCAGCGCCGCCTTAGACTGGACGAGACCCTGTGCGGCCATTACATCCGAAATGGTCAGCGCGGCGCTGCCGGTGGCTGGTGTCTCATCATTGAGTTTCGGTGATTTCGGGGAATAGAACTTTGGTAAAGCTTCGAGGTTCATGTGTGGTCTCCACTCCACTTATGACAGCACGCCGATCGCGAGCGCGCGGTCTAAAAAACGAAAAATCAGCTCCAGCTGTGAGCCATATTTTTCTTCGAATGCCACGGTGTCCCGATGAAGCTCGTCGTGATGCCTTCTGCACAAAGGCAACACGAAAAGGTCATGGGCTTTGGTACCCATCCCGCCCTGCCCGTGGCCAATCAGGTGGTGAGGATCATCTGCCCGCTTGTTGCAGCATGCGCAAGGCTGCTGCTTAACCCAGCGGGTGTATTTCTCGTTTTCCCAGCGCCGCCGCTTTGGCCGCAGCATGTAATTTTCAGGCGACTCAGGGTCGATTGTCAGCGCAACCACCCGCGGCTGTTGTTCCTGCGGCTTGCCGCAGTTCACTAGCGTCTTCACGGCACCAGCACGCTGTGCTTTCGTCTGTACTATTTCAGCTGCCGACGGTCCCGGAACCATATCGCTTTCACGCGACACGCCCTGCACTGGCAAAGGCGGAAGGCGCAGCGCGCGGCGCGCCACACTGTCCGGCAGCGCATCAGTGATATCCATCCTGACTGCCCACCAGCACAACTCCGGCAGAGTCAGCTCGTGGGTATCGTCAAAGGCAAGGGCACCGCGCGCGACGCTGATAATCCAGGCTATCACATTGGAACGGGCAATTGCTGACAGGCGCTCAGTAAAATGTCCGGCCAGCTGATTATCACAGTGCCAGCACAGACGCAGCGCGCCGGGCTCATGCCGCATCGTGGTCAGCTCATGGTGATGGTACTCACTGTGCGGCCACTGGCAGCCGCCCTGCTGCTTCATCAGCCAGTGCTCCAGCCCATTGATACCACCAGCAGCCCGGATCACCCGCTCATCAGTAAAGAAGACCTGCAGTCCTTCGTCATCGGCCAGGGGCTGGTGCGCCGGCGGCACCGCGCCGCTCGGGAACCGTGCCATACTTTCTGGCTGAACCTCCACCAGCACGCGCCCGTTTGCAAATATGGGCATCAGTTCAGGGCCGGGGCGCAGCAGCACGATACCCATTCCGCGCGCGATTTCCGGTGTTAACAGAGCTCTCACGCTGCGTTCCCCTTCGCCACATGCTCAGCCCACAGCCCACCTATCCACTTAACACCCTTCGCTGTGAAACGCGCCTGGCTGAACGCGTGGTTGGATGTCGCGGATGTGCCCGTTTTCACCTCGAACCGTCCGGCATCAATATGCTGGTGGCGCGGCGTCAGCACCCCGCCGAGGCGGTACATAATCTCGTTGTCGATCAGGAACAGGCGGAAATCCGTCTCTTTGGCTTTTAACAGCTTTGCCACCTGACGGAATGAGAGCGAACCGCTGGCGGAGCAGTAGCGATCCACAAACTCCACCTTTGGCGCCGCGGCGGCGAGTTCCTGTGCCAGCCTTTCCTTTTGCTCGGCCAGATCCGCAGCAAGGCGCAGTGCCTCCGGCAGAGACCGCGGCACGCTCGGCTGCGGGCTGCTTTCCAGTTCCTGCCAGCGATCAACCAGGCGCGCGGTAAACTCCGGACATAACTGCGCCACAATGACATAGCTGTCACGCTTGTTAACAAGGTAGTGGTGGTATTCCTGCCGGTTCTGCGGGTGGGTGTACGGCAATACCGTATACCCATCAATGACGCTTTTCTTCATTAACCGCTCAATGGCGGTGCACACGTCGGTATGACGTGAACCTACAAGCGAGGCTATTTCCCGGCTGGACATAAAAAGCTCCTGACCTGCCAGCGCCGCATGATGCCTGGGGCAAAATGAAATCGGGTGTGTCTGGTTCATACGTTTCTCCATCTGTCAGGCGGCTGCACCCGCCACAAAATTACTGATCGTGATTTCCACCTTCCCTTTGCTGGTTACCGGGCCCCATTCCACCAGCATCTTTTTCACCTGGCTGTCGTCCTCCCAGACGTGGGCCAGCGTCAGCGCATCGAAAAGTGCTTTCAGATAGTTATCCAGATCGCGGCGTTTCCGGTCAGGCGGATAAAGCACCACCTCCACCGCCAGCAGGCTGGTGACAGGCCTGGGTATGCGCCGCAGTTGCTCAACAACTGCCGCTGCGGCATTGCTCTGATATTTGCGCCCGTCGGCGCTGACGAGATGACGGCCTTTTAGCGGCCCCTTAGTCGGGGCGCGCCAGTAGCTGTTAACGCTGGGGGGAAAAGGCAGGGTCAGCTTCATGCAATGGCACCCCGCGCTTTCAGGAACGCCACCGCGCGATCGCGCGATTTGGCCTCACCTTCTACCATCGCACGCAGCAGAGAAACCGCTTCATCTTCTTTGGCAATACCGTTGATGGTGATGCCGCGGGCGACGCCTTTTGATAACGATATGGCGCCTTTCTTCTCCAGCGTACGCAGCATGTCGGTCGCAGCGTTGGGTGAAGCGGCCCCCATCAGCTGGGCCACTTCTTTCTGTGTCGGCGGGTAACCGTTTCGTCTCTGGAAATCCGCGAGCATATCCAGCACCTGCTGCTGGCGGACGGTTAAAGCAGAGGCAGAATTCATGCCGCTTTCTCCCGCACGCCAGCCATTTCGCGAACGGAGGCTCTAAGCTGCCGAATGTTCCGCCAGTGCGTGGTGTCAATTGCCCCGACAACCAGCAGAACTTCATCCATCGCCAGGCCATGCTGCTCTTCAGCTTCGCGAGCGACAGTCGCAAGCCGTTCGTGCATGTCTTTCCGCTCCGCATCGTCCTGAAAGACAAAATCATGGAGGGCCATAAAAGCACGCAGCTTCACGCCGTTGTGATGCTCTTTAATCAGCGACTGCGCGCGCGAAATGACATCTGCGGTCACCGTCACCAGCATCGGGCTTTCCACAGAGTCGGCGGCCCAGCTGTGAGCAAAGCGGGATTCATGAAAGGCATACGTCTCTTTGCTGCCGAACGCCGCGCATGCACAGGCCCATACCTCAACGCCGCTTCGCTCCAGGATGTCGGCTGCTGTCAGTGGCAACTCTGTTTCAGCGGCCTGCAGTTGCGGCTCAGTTTCTGAATGCAGATCTGTTTCATCCTCATCGGGTTCCGGGCGGTTACTCATCAGCAGGCGTTCAGCCTGACGGCGGATCTGTGCAATAAACGCGTCGCCGTGCGCTTCCAGCTCATTACGGCTGATGTAGCTCATTGCCGGGCCGCGCCAGGTCTTATCGAATACCGCAATTGCACCCGCAAAAAACGCGCCGGACGAGATCTGCTTTTCGTCTTTAGGGACAAACCATGACGGAAGATCGAAACCGATGCGGCCACGGATAAAGGCGATGTGATCCGCGTCTTCCGGCCACCAGACCTCGCTGGTGGCCGCCTTAATCAAAAAGACGTACCGCCCGCCTTTTTTCCGCATCGCGCTGGCATGCTGCATGATGTAACGCATGCCGGTGATGTACTGACCGCCGTGCCTGGATGCGCGGCTGTACGGAGGGTTGCCGAACGCGGCGCCGTTGAGCTCGGCCAGACGCGCGGACCAGTCCTGCGTCAGCGCGTTATCTTCGGCGGTGTAATAAGCATCACATTTGGCGTTCTCGCCATCAGAGAACAGGTCCAGTACGAGCGGGCCGAACATAGCGTTGATGCCCCAAAAAATATTGTCCGGCGTGCGCCACTGATCGCCGACTTCCTTAAGTTCGTGAGCCGGTTTGCTGCGCAGCGCCGCCAGCGCCTGGTTATAAGCATTCAACACGTGCATCACAGTTCCCCCACATAGTTACCGGCCAGATAGCAACGGCCTTCCACGTAACCAACGCGGTTGCTCATCTTCAGGCACTGGGTACGCTTCTTCGCCAGCCGTTCGCGGTCCCGGTTACTCTTCGAGGCATCGAACGCAGCCAGGTAAACATGCGCGGCGCGGCGCCACAGATTCTGTCTTTCCAGCTGGCAGGCCAGCTCTTCAAAAACTTCGTGTTTCAGCTTCTCGTTTGTCATGATCTGAACCCCTCCGGAACCTGGCTGTAATCAACACCGGCATAGCTGGCTTTAAATGCGGTGTCGTCACGCTGCACACTGCGCTGCTTCCACTGCTGGCGGGACGGGCGTCCGCGCTCTTTCCAGCGGGTAGCGCTCAGCAGGTAGCCTTCAAGCTTGCCCGGGACGAACAGCGTCTGCGGGCGCATGTAGTCGTACATCTCCGTGTCGTGCCAGTGCTCGTGCTTGTAGTCGACAACGAGCTGCAGGTCGTCCACCGAATGACCTTCGCGCAGCCGGGCCCGGATGTTCTCCAGTGAGGATTTCGAGTTCTGGTAACGCGCGCCGGTGACCAGATTCAGGTGCTTCAGCACAGCAATCGCTTTATCGGTGATCAGCTGCTCAGCGTCGGGTTGCCGGGCAACCTGACAAAAAGTTGTTTTATCTGATGGTTCTTGTTTTGAAGTTACTGACGGATCGTGTCCAGATTCTGGACCCTGAGAAGCCCGGTTATTGCGGTTTTCCGGACGTTCAGATTCTGGACGTCCAGCTTCTGAACCTTCGGATTCTGAACGTCCAGATTCTGAATGTTCAGAAACCGGACCCTGAGAATAAGCACCGGCAGCCGCCTGGCGCAGGCGCGGCACGTTCAGCGTGTAGATGTTGGTACCGCTGCGCTGGCCCTGACGTCGTTCTTTACGGGTCAGCCATCCGTCACGCTCAAGCTCACCAACTGCGGTAATAACGGTGCTGCGACCGGCACCAATCTGGCGCGCGATGGTGTCGACGCTGGGCCAGCTGATACCTTCATCGCTGGAGAAATCAGCCAGGCGCGCCAGGATCAGCAACTTCGTGCCTTTGATTCCGGCACTCGCGCAGCCATCCCACACGTACGCTGATAACTTAACGCTCATGCATCCACCCTTTTGAGCTTCTCGCGGAACCGCTCAACAGGCTGCATGCAGTCGTGCGGGTAACCCGTGCGCCGGAAGATAACCTGTCGTTTTTCGGGGTCGTAACCGGTGACGTGGACTTCAGTTCCCCGCCAGTCGCGGTATCGTCTGTTGAGTTCCTGCACGCGAAAGCCTCCGCCTGGCGGTTAAACTCCCCTACCATCTGCTGAACGAGCTGGTAGCTGACGGGCACACAGTGGCCTGATACTCTCACTGCATACCGGTACTGCACCGGACCGGCTCCGCCCGGCACCGGCAGCGCAATAAGTTGCGACCTGCGGTAACGTGTTGTTAAACTGTTCATGCGTAGTTTCTCCACTATTGAAAAGACGCGCCCGACGCCTCGAGCTGCACACTCGGGGCGTCACCTTTTCTGGTGCTCATAAATACTTCCACTGCCTGGTCTGAAACCCCATACAGCGCCATAAAGCCCATGAATCCGTGGAACTGGTGGCGAATGGTCTTGCGAAACAGCTCAGAGAGCTTTTTGCGTTCATGACGGTCAATCACCCCATCCTCAGCCGCTTCAATCTGCGCCTGCGCCAGCTGGCCTTTCGCCGCGCTGGTTTTCATGTCGATCGCGAACAGGTCCACGTTGTCCATGCTTTCCGGCTTCGGAACGTCCACCAGCAATTTGCCGACGCGCGCCGCGGCATATTCCGCCAGCATTGATACGCCGGACAGGTCCTCCATGCGCTCAAGTTCGGCCAGCGTGAAGAAGCGGCTGCCGCATTTCTGGTACATGTGGTTATGAAAGGTGTCGATGCTCATGCCGAGATCGGCAGCCATCCCGAGACGACCGGCGGGATGCGCCTTACACATCGCGCTTATTGCTGCTTTGATGTTGTCTACCATTTGGCTTTTCCTGTGGTAGTTAGATTTTTCACGCCCTGCTGTTATCGTTGCTTGCAAGTTGTGAGTTTGGGTAAATGTCTGGGCGCAATTCGTTTTTCGAGATAGCGCCAGCCGTTTCTTCTTCAAGCTTCTGGCACAGCTGAAAGCCAGCTTTTTTGTGCCCCTTAAAAACGAGCCTGAGATATCCAGTACTGCTTCCAACTTTTTTAGCCAGTTCGGCTTTTTGCGTGGCAGAAAGGGTGTTCCAGTAATCTTTCATAGTGTACCTCCGAGATACATTATGCACGAAAGCGATGTACCTGCAAGAACCTTGTACCTTACGGGTACACACGGTTTAATATTGGGCATGAAAACCATTGATGAAATCAGGCGGGATAACGCGCGGACACTGCGTGATAGCGTTGGCGGCAATAAGTCATTCGCTACTATGCTTGACCGAGAAGCGACCCAGATAAGTCGGATAATCGGCCGCAATCCTTCAAAACGGATTGGGGATGATCTCGCACGCCATATTGAAAATGCTTCCAGCTACCTATGGGATGGCTTGACCAAGAGCATCAGACCACCAATGTTGCGCCCACGACAGACGTTTTTAAAACAGAGGTTGAATTCCAATTAGTGCCCGTAATATCTTGGGTACAAGCTGGCGCATGGACTGAAATAGGATATTCAGAGGTTGATTTGAGCACAGCAGAGACGTTTCCTTGCCCCGTTCCCTGCGGGCCGATGACTTATATACTCCGTGTTATCGGTGACTCGATGATCGAAGAATACCGTCCTGGTGACATGATTTTTGTGGATCCTGAAGTCGTACCGGTGCACGGTGATGATGTCATTGCCTTAATGCACGAAAGTGGTGAAACCACCTTCAAGCGTCTTGTTGAAGATGGTTCGCAAAAATATCTGAAAGCGTTAAATAAGAGCTGGCCTGATCAATATCTTAAAATAGACGGTAACTGTTCAATAATTGGCACCGTTATTTTCTCTGGTAAACCAAGACGTTACTTCAAGTAAATTATCTTCTAAATCAAAGCTCGCTTAGGCGGGCTTTTTTTTGCCTTGACAATGAACCTTTTAGATACATAATGTACCCAAAAGGAACACGGTATCTTAGTATGACGTTCCTTTTAGCGTCGCTAGACAGCTTCAAATTTACGCAACACACAAGAGCATCACTGGGTGACCGGCTCATAACCCAATCCACCCGGGCGGCACTCTTAACCGCAGGTGCTCTTATGTGTTATGTGGAGAAACTACCCGGCGGCCAGTGCAGATGGCCGCCCCCTTTCACGGGAGTGAATAAAACCTGTTTAAACAGACTTACCCCATTTCACATGAGCAGGGTAGCTACACCCAAAAGACAGCGCGGCGGCAAGTAAGGCTACCAGGATATGGATGTCAGCAAAGAGATGCGATGTATGCGTTTTTGACCAGAAATAGCCGGGTGCAGCCGGTACTAGTGGAGGAATTATGCTGAACCTCGATTGTGTTCCCATCTCAACTTATTGCAAAGAAACGGGCGAGACACCGGATGCCATCACCAAACGTGTACAGCGCGGCGTTTGGCGTGAAGGTGTGCAGGTGCTGAAGGTGGAAGGCGTTAAGGAAAGATGGATTGATCTAAATGAGGTTGCTAAATGGGCAAGACAGAGCTGCCAAAGCTCCCGCGCGGCGTGACCGTAAGAAAGCATAGCCAGGGAGAGACAATTAATATTACTTTCACCTATAAAGGAGTTAAGTGCCGTGAGCCGCTCTCTAACCTTGAGGTGAACAGTAAGAACCTTAAATACGCCGAGCGTATCCTCGGCGAAATTTATAATAAAATTGAGCGCGGGACGTTCGTTTACGCTGAATACTTCCCGCGATCAGCGCGCCTGAAGATATTCGGAAATGCAGCTGCTGGTAAAACCGTCAAGATGTACCTGGACGAGTATATTGGCATTTGTGAAACACGAAAATTATCACCTTCAACTATCGGCGGTTATAAAAAATGCCGTAGCGCGCTGGCAGCCCTTCATTCATTGCCTGCAAGCGAGCTTACGCCGGCAGCAATGAAAGCATGGATCCAAAGCCGCACCACCACGCTAAAAACAATTCGTAATCAACTTTCTTTCCTGCGCTCAGCGCTTGATGAGGCTGTAACAGATGGCGTGCTCCAACTCAACCCAGTATCACTGGTAACTGCATCGCGGTATCAAAGCGATAAATCGACTGCTGACAGCGACTATATTGTCGATCCACTTTCACCAGCAGAAATAGATGCCCTCCTATCCTCTGCCGGTAATAAGCAGTGGGAAAATCTTTTTATGTTTGCTATCCAGACAGGCTTGCGCAGCTCTGAACTTTGCGCGTTGCGCTGGTGCGATATCGACTTTATCGGAAGGACAGCGCACGTGCAGAACGCGAGGGTCGTCGGCGTTATAAAAGGGACAAAAACAAAAGCCGGTACTCGTAAAGTTGAGCTCAACGAGCAAGCAATGGCAGTACTGGCGTCACAGAAGGCGTTCACCTTCATGAAAGACGCAGCCATATTTGAGGATCCGAAAACAAACAAACCATGGGCCAGCGCCGATGCGATACGTAAAAAAGCATGGGTACCTACATTACGAAAAGCAGGGATTCGATATCGGAACCCCTATCAAACACGGCACACCTTCGCTACTCGCCACATCAGCCAGGGAGCTAACCTGTTCTGGCTTGCAGGCCAGATGGGACACAAAGGGCCAGAGATGCTTTTTCGGCACTATGGATCCTATTTGAAGGAATATGATGGAAAAACATCAATAAAAGCTTCGGCAAGCAGCTGACTTTTTTTACAAAAAAACCCGGCAAGCGCCGGGTTTATTTACATATCAGCAGGCAGACTCACTAACTGAAACATAATCATGAAACTGGTCGTCAATGAGTCTGTCTTTGCAAATTACATGCACAATATGACGACAGCAATTTTCTGGATCGTAAGCACGCCCCCAGCGTACGATTTCATCAACAGACAAATCGTTTGCACTCCAAGGTAATGTACCTGATATGCCAGAAGCACCAGGACCTAGGATATCCATAAATTTTTTTGTGCGAGAGTTATAAATTCTAACCTCAGCAATTCGAATTATACTGCTAGCCCAAAGAGCACCACCAGCTATGCTCTGAATATTATCGCAGATGAGAAATTCATGCTTTCGCGCAAGCATTTTGTAAATCTCTCTAGCCAACCCAGCCGACTGAAAGTCTGGGGCAATGACCGCACTTTTAATCTGCTTTCCGGTCATCATCTGGCCATTATCTTCGATAAAGTTAAAATCGTTAAACTGGATTCGCCCGATTCTAATCGTTTTATTTTCATCGACCATATCCAGCCCTAGCAAGGTATTCACTAAATCTTGCATAGGAATATTCGAATCAAGAAGGTCGCTACCATGCTCTAAAAAAAAGTCCTCAGTAGAGCATCCTAATTGATATACATCCAAGTAATACTGGTATTCTCCAGCGCTAACGATATATTCATCAGCCCTGAGCAAACCAGCCTCAGCAGTAAAAAAATAGAATGACTCAATGAGACGCTTTTCGCCGAATGGCGTAATGTTTAAATCCTTGTTATAGGAAGGTATTAACGCAGGAGCCATTCAGCAGCCTTTTAGTGATAGTTAATTTCCTTGTAGTTCTTCTTCATGTAAAGAGCAATTGCTGCTTCAATTCTCTCAAGCAAGCTGCAATTTACATATTCAGGATACTGATCTGCTGGTTTCACGACATAACGCAATTTCTCGTTGCTCATGGCGATTTCAGCGAATGGAATCACATCGCCATCACGAACGTCGTCATTAAGTGTCACGATAAACAGCTGGCGTGTCGGAGAGACACGATCACTCAGTCTTCTAACGAAGAACTCCTTCGCTGTGTTTGAGTCAACAAAAGAACCGACGAGTTGAGTCCGATGCTCAATCGTCTGTATCGATCTTCTCGCTACTGTTCTCATGCTAGCCTCCTCAACGCCTTACTGCCAGTGCAGTAAAGGTACAAAAAGCCACTGATGATTACTGCGTCATCAGTGACTCTTGATGTGGATAACCGCGGTTATCACTGTAGTATGATATTACCTTATAGGTAAATCTTCAACGATTGTGCACGCGGAACGGTCTGGAATAATGGTAAGCAGTCGGTAGAGCGGCAAAAATCGTACTCTGTCAGGATGTTAGAAAGACGTAAATGTATCCGCATAGTGCACGTGAGTTTCAGCTATAGAATTTATAATATAAAAATCAATGGTTTAATAAGTTACAGACGCGGGTTCAACTCCCGCCAGCTCCACCAAATAAAACAAGGGGTTACGCGCAAGCGTAGCCCCTTTTTCTTTGGCCATGACCACTTTGAGTCCACCACTATCAACGAGCTAGAAACATCGCCATTTGACCTAACTTATGTTGGAGATGCTCTAAGGCGTTTGTAATCCAACACGAGGGGACTTTGAAGGTTATGCGCACATTTTTGAATCAGTCCTTGCTCCTGCTTGCTTTATCGCCACTAAGTGTCTGCTCTCATGCTGTAACCTTTAAAATTTACAACAAACAAGGTGTTGAGTGTAATTATAGTATTAATGAGCATGGATTCGCTGAAAGTGAAGATAGCGGCCCAAAAGGAACGGGGGTCTGCTGGGATATTGATATGATGAGAAAAGCTGACAAATTTATAAAAGATAAAGCACTCAAAAACGAGACTGCGCAAGACAAAGGCAACAGGCTTATCAAAGCAAGCTTTAATTCATGCTCTTTAGGCTCCTCTACGCAATTAACACCTTATGAAAAAGTATTATCATACGCAAAGGTTATAAGTGAGTTTAAAGGTGATGGGTACGCCATAAACCGCATATCTGATAGTTTCGAAAAAGGAAAAAATGCCATAGGGGTAGCAGATTTTAAGTTTTGCCAACGTGTAGCACTTTCCCCTTGAGTATCAACAATAATGGGTTTTTGTTGCCACTAAAATTAATCTTTACAAAACAGCAGCTTGTCAGATCGCTTTGCAATCAAAGGCGACAAAATGGCGACACAGAGTTAGTTTGCCTCCATCCAACGATATACCAGTGCTATTCTGCGCGCTCAGCCTTCACCAGATCAACAAGCCAAGCGATTAGATAAGCCAACGCAAAAAAGCCGACGAACCCGGCCAGCTTCATCAGCCAACCATCTACTATAAACAGACAACCAAAAGCCGCGAAAGCGCAAAGGCAGGTTGTAATCGCCTCGACCATATTTGCCGCATGATTCCTCACGGATTTAAAAACATTATTTTGCGAGGAGTTGGCAGATTTCATTTTCAATACCTTTGCACTGAACTGGGTGGCTTTCGATATATCAGATAGGGCTCAAGCTCACTTTCGACCAGAAAATAAACCATATCTAAATTCATGTAGACAACTTTGTAATAGGTAATCGGATATTTGGCTTTCATCCTTCGGGATGCTCTGGCAACCTCTTCAATCATGCCTTGTATCATAACAATGTTGAGCGTGAAGGCTGACGCTACGCGAGTGACACGCGTCATCATCTTTCCCATTTTAACCCTATTTATTATGCGCTTAGCAATGTATTGCGAGACAAATGCCTGAGCCCCCATACGGCTACCCAGCTTTGCATCTGAGTAATGCAGCTTATCGTTGATCGCTTTCTTACCTGCATCATCTAATTTCTGATAGAAATCAGTTATCACCATCGTAACCAGTCTTCTAACCGGCTCTTCATTTGATGCGAGGTCTTTGAATGCCCGTATAAATCGCTCGGTTTCATAATCATTGCGCACTTTCAACTCGCGCCCAAACGCACCTGACCCTTCAACTGTCCTCACGGCGGTTAAATAAAGCCCTTCCGGAAAAGCTGCCAGCCCGTCAACAATTCCCTTCGCTACCAGTTTTGCATCTATAAAACCCATCTCACGAAATATGCGGTATTGGAAGGTTATCAAAACAGCATATTCTTACCATCTGAACGGCTTAACCTTTCGGATAATTCCTAGAAAATGGAAACCAGCAGTGCAATGTTTAATGGACACTTTTCAGTTCTGCCGGAGATGGAAGTTACTGTACATACCCAGCCGCGCCTGGCTTTTCTCTTATATAACGTGCCGCCTGCCATTGCGGACGGAGCTGCCTTCCTCTGACGTAAAATTAAAAAAATCCAATTAAAACATGCGCATGATTTTTCAGGCAGATCCATCGACGATCCAAAAAAATGAAAAACACTGAAATTCTTTTCAACCTTTTCAGTTTCGCTTTCCTCGCAGCGCCTCAGCGCTGGCGCGGTCTGGCGATATCATTTGTAAAAAAACAAAACTGAAAAATTTTTGCGATCCAAAACTTGCAGGCGGGTGCAGTGTAGTGCCGTTTTTGTCTGCGAACGTTTTATTTTGTGGGGCTGTGGCTGCGTCAGCGCAACGAGGCGGGCGAGATCTGTTTCAGGGGTGGCGGTGGGTAGTTTGCGCGCTGCGGGCGCTGTGGCGCGTTCTGGGTGGGTTAATGACGGGCAAAAAAAAGCCCGCGCATGGCGGGCATATTGTCGGGTCAGGCAATGATGCTTTCGTACCGGCTGCGGGTCTGTGTCGCCTACGTTGCCGTCTGGCTGAACGCGGCGGCAGTGGTCGGCCCGCCGGTGCCGGGGTGTGAATGGCTGGCGCACTGGCTGGTCAGCTGTGCCAGCAGGTCGATGGTTTCCAGCATCATTTGCAGCGTGTTAACGCCTTCGCTGCCGATGTGTACCATTGGCCCCATAATTTGCTGGCCGCCCGCAGCGAGGCTTTTACGCAGCTGCGCGATTTTCTCGGTAAGTGCGCCATCGGTCTGCGTCTCGATGCCGCCCTTTACGTGCGTTTTCTGCTGGCCGTCGATTTCAGCTTCGGCATCGCCTTCCACGCGGGCCAGAAACTTGCCGCTGGCCGCGATGGCGTAATCGCCCGTGACCACGTGCTGAACGGCACCGGCCAGCAGGCTGACGGTTCCCAGTACCGTGGTTTTATCCGTGGCTTTTACCGTGGTTTCACGGCTGACCAGCTCGCGGCACTCCCGGTCTGCGGTCACTTCGCGGCTCATGGAAGTTTCACTGATGGTCTGGTCAGTTTTCCGCACCCAGTCACCGGCCTGCGTGACGCGCTGTGACACTTCCTCGCGCTGCTGTTGCAGCTGCTCGCCCGGCTTCACATCCGGCAGGCTTGTGCCATCTGGCACGGTCTGACGTATAAACGGCTTATCCGCGCGCCCGCCGGTAAAGCCCACCTCTACCAGCGTCCCTTCGGGCGGAAACTGGAACATCCCCGAATCATTACAGGCCATCGGCACCGGCAGCGGTACGGCGGAATAAACCGGCGTGTTACCGTCCGGCTTACCGTCTGCGTCAAGCAGCTGCACGTCAACGGCGTAGCGCGGGCGGAACGGATCGGAAAAATTCCCGCTGCTCACTGGCTCGCTGTGCGCCACCACCCGCGCGAATTTCGACAGATGCAGCCCGGACGCCAGCTCTGGATAATGCGCCTCAATCTGGCGCTGCGCCGGGGTTTTCTGTAGCGGCCTGCCGGTGACCTTATCGCGCGGCGTCCACGTAATGGTCATGCTGTCGCCGGACAGATTAACTTTCGTCACCCGCTGGCCGTTCACCTCTGCACCGGGGCGCAGGGTCTGCACCAGGGGAATGGTCATGCTGTTGCCACCGGCAGCGCCCTGGTTAAAGTCAGCCGGAATTTCAACGGGCCGCCCGGCAAACAGCGCCTTTTCCGCGCCGCCCAGATACAGCGAACCATCCGGCAGCTGATACCAGACGTAATCATTCACACCAAAAGCGCGGCCCAGATTATCCAGCAGCTGGAACCCGCTGCCGGAATGGGTGAAGTGCGGGATCGGCCTGTTGCTGTAGGCGGCATCCGGCACCGTTACATCATGTACGTGACCGACGCGGCGCATAGCAGCACAGTCGTTGAGGCGACGCGCAGCTCGAAAGAGCTCCGCAATTTTAAGAACCTGTTTTTCTATGCGCCGAACGGCAAACCCGACGGGATTAAAATCGTGCCGTTAAGCGAGGTCGCCACCAAAGACGACTTTTTAATATTAAAAAGATGAGCGCGTCTGACATGCTCGATGCGCACCGCATCCCGTTTCAGCTCATGGGCGGCAAGCCGGAAAACGTCGGCAGCCTGGGCGATATTGAGAAAGTGGCAAAGGTATTTGTGCGCAACGAGCTGATTCCGTTGCAGGACCGGATCAGGGAAGTGAATCACTGGGCAGGAATGGAAGTGATTCGCTTTAAAGCTTACTCGCTGGACTGTAGCAACGATTAAAACAGGCCGCCGGGAGGCGGATTTTCACACCCCGCCGCATATGCGCTCAGACGCACCACACGCCCCGCATGAGCACGCACGCCTCATCATCCACCCCGACAGCGCAGCGCCTCACAGCGAGGCGCTGGCGCGCGTTATTTTAAATCGTTCACACCCCGCCGCGCGCAATGCTATCCCCGCCTCGCCTGCCCGCTTCATGGGTCGGTTTTAATGCAGCTGCATCATACACTCCGAACGGCGCCAGCACTCGCACAAGACCGCATACACGCTTTACAGCAACGCATGCAAACAAATGCATCCAATGCATGCATCTGTCTGAGTGGTGTTTATCACGATTTAATATGGCTTATTTACCCTTGATGCGTACTAAATAACGGTAAAATTTACTCACTGCATATACGCTGAGAATCCCGATCAGTATTGACGATACACCAATGAAAATTATCGCCGTCAGGAAAGGGCTAAATAAACCGCCCAAACTTGTAAAGTCCCCAAGGCTAGCAAGCATATCAGTTGGAACTTTCCTTAAGATAATCTCGGGAATTATTAAAAGAGCAATAATCGCGGCTATAACATAAATCAGTATTTTACCACTCTTTTTCATCTTCATCCTTGCCTCTGCTAGTGACCATGATCAATCATTAACCGTAAATGTTACAACAAGGTACATAGAAATGGCAGAAAACTATCTCAAATTGAAAGCGCAGTCAGACCAAAGGCTGGCGATTGCTTTAACTAAAGCTGTGAAAGAGGTCTATGCCACTCACATGCAAACCGTTGAAGACGTTAAGCTTGGCAGCCAGCGTATTATTAACTATGGTTCATGTGTAATGCCTGACAAATACTACAGAAGCACATGCCATGAACAATGGGGTGAAGATAAGCGTTTATATTGGGCTGTGTTGGAAATTTTTCATAGAAACTTTTCATAGAAACGACGTTGTTCTCGATATGGTTGAGCTTTATTTCCAGAAAGCCTTTAAGCGCCTTGGAGACCAAAAAAGCAACAGCCTGGTATCTTATATAAAGCAAAAAATCGGTGAGAAAGCATATGACACAGCTGAACGTACGAGCAAAATGGCTCTTTCATTGACAATTGCCAAATTAATTGTAAGTAGTGGAAAGTTTCAGGAATCTTACATTCAAAAAGTTAATGAAATGTCCAGCTGGCTTATTAAAGTAGTGACCATCTATTCTAAGGATGAGGTGGCAGCACTGGCTGCAAACAAACTTAAATTTCAGGATGCAGCCTATTACCAGATACTCTTTCGTGAAAAGATAGAAATGTTATACTTCCTTATCGAACCACAAATGTCAAAAATAATATACCAAGTTGAGTCCGGGGGTAATAACGAAGAAGTTACTGGTGATGCTTTATATGAAATGCTAAAAAGATGAAAAAATTATTCACCTTTTTGTGGGCTGCGCACTCCCACCTGGTCCCAATTGCAATTATCCTTGCAGGGGCCTTTTTGTTTATTTATTTCATTGAGGAGTATTCAGGAGTACTCACTTTCTTATGGTTTATTATCGTTACATTTTTTTACATCAAATACAACCGCTGGTATTGATGGTGATCTGATCCGTGCCTCACCGGCCCGCTTCATGGGTCGGTTTTAATGCAGGCGCATTATGCATCCAAACTAACGACTGGCCTGATGTTAAGGCTATGATAAGTGTCGCAGAATCAAATGCAGATTCATGCAACTAATGAATGCATTAGCAATCAGACACAATTTAGTAATGAAGCCATGAATTTTAAAGGAATTTTCCAGAATGTATATCGACAACTCGGCGCAAACACTTCGCAAATACCTACTTTTACTTAAAAAACACTCTGAGCAAGGTGAGCCAATCAAAGTTGCACTTTACTCAGTTTTTAATATTGAAGAACCGGGTGGGGACAACGAGGTACTTCTGTGGGATAAAATTTCCAAAATGATGAGCCTTCCCAAAAAGATTGAAGACACCTTAAAAGACTATTTTCCTGACGAAGAAATCACGTGTCCTAGCTGGAGACCATCTATTAATAGATTCTTTAGCAATCTCAACCTTAACGAGCCATTAAATAATAGCATTTCGCGAGTAAGTGACATTGCAATTAATGAACTAGGCATGATCTCTCTTCTTTTTAAAACGAAGGGGCAAATAGGCAGGCTTAACCATGAAAATATAACAGAAATTACACTGCAATTACGCGAACTCAAAGAGTCAATATTAAAGGGAGACTTCCCAATTGAATTAAAAAAAGACATGCTTCATTACATCAATAACATGATTCGCGCATTCGATGACTATGACATTAGCGGCATTGAGCCAATAATCTCCGCAACAGAAGCAACAATGGGGCATGCTTGCATGTCACAACCATTTCAAGACACTTTGAAAGACACAACAGAAGGAACGAAACTAAAAAGGATTATCAAGAAAACGCTTTCATCAATAAATAATATTGAAGGTATAGTCAGCCTTGGCGCCAATGCGACTACAATGATAGAATTTTTTAATAAATAATCACAACTCCGGCTATGTGAGCATATCAACATCGCCGGAGTATAAAATACAACATATTCCCCAAAGCGGTTTCTAAAAATGGGAGATTCTTCACCCTCGCTTTGAATGTTCTCAACCCTCGCCAGCAGCAAAAGCGATTTTTAGCAACGCCGGCGCTTTTCGATAAAGAATTTAGTTATCAATTATCGAACTAACCTCCCCCGTTCTTAATTCAACACGCGCCGCAATGGTCTCTTTTACAACTCCACCGAAGGAGTTTGTGCCACGAAACGTAGTTTTCACAACGGCATGGGGATCGTCATTAAAAATCAGATGATAAACCGTTTCAACGTGTTTGTAGGATGAGTCATCATTCATGCTGGCTTTTATCAATTTTTCTAAAGGGCGATAAGAGCCATCCCAACCGCTAAAATTATCCTTAAATGCATCAAGAATGATTCTGCTATTAAGCGATTTTGGATCCTTCTCGAAATCGTTGAAACACCAACCCAACACATCACCGAGCTTTAACGCATCATCTTTAGTAAAAGTGTATTCGCTCATACAGGCATAGAAAGCATCGGTAGCGCTGGCCGGTACCCCTTTGAAGTCAACGTAGTTTTTAACGATATCGTGCGAACTCCGAGAGGGCGCAGAAGCGCCCTTAACTTCAAAACTTTCGGCCTGCGGCCGTTTAGCAACAATCTTCCACTGCGTGAGCCGCGTAATAACGGGCGTGCAGACGCCGACTTCTTTGTCGTAAACCCCACGAATGCGCACACACTCTTCGCCGTATTCATTAACCGCGTCCGCGCTTTCGTACCAGGTGCGCACCTGAAGCTCATCACGGCGCACAAACGGACCGCCCTGGGCATTAACATAGCCTGCCCAGTCGCCCGCATCAGCGGCATCGTGCACAAGCGCAAACTCCACGCTAAGCCCTTTCGCCGTTTCAGCGTCCGCCATCCGGCGCAGCTCGCGATAAACCGTCACCGGCGCGCCGCCCACAAACTGAAACTGACGGATTCGCCAGCGGGCCGCCCAGGCCGATACCGCCAGCGCGGTTTCCCTGAGCATTTCGCCGCTCTCATCGTCGCGCTCCTCATCAAGCGCGTAACCATCGATATTTTTGCTGATGTATTTCGCCACGTAGCCGGTCGCGCTGCCCTTGTCCGGATCGATAGCTTCAGCGTGAAAACGGGCCTTGCGGGCCTTCTCGCTTTTGAGCTCGTGATGGTCGTCTTCACGGGCATAGCGGGTAATCACGGCGCGCACGCGGTCGACATCTTCCGGCAGCATAAACATCAGCATGTGCCAGTGTGGCGTGGCGTCATGGTGCGGCTCGGCGACGCGAATACCGAATATGCGAATATCGTCACGGTGCAGCTTCGCGCGAATACGCGCCCACAGCCCGGTTAAATAGCGCTGTGTGTCCGCCGGGCTTACGCCGTTCCATTTGGTGTTACGGTAGCCGGCCTTTGTAGTGGCGTGGAATTTAGACGGGGCGGTCAGCGTGTAGAACTCGCCAACATAGCCGAGCTCGTTACAGATATTTTCAAAGCCGCGGATGCGGGTCATCAGCTCGCAACGGCGGATCGCCGGGTTGGCGACGCTACCGTCGTATTTGTCGATAAGGCTGATGCGGTTGCCTTCTTCATCTTCCAGCTCCATTCCCTTGAGAAATTCGCGGGTGCGGCGCTTCTGTTCGCGCCAGTCACTCACACAGCTTTTGCTGGCATACGCGCTGCGCTTTTTGCTGACGTTTCCGAGCGCGATGTGCAGATGCTCGCGCCATTCTGCGGCGACGCGGCGAAGGCGGCCTTTCCACCATTTTTCTTCCGTAATGCGCAACACCGCCGGGCCGACATCTTTAGCGGTTACGTATTTGGTAGTAATTCTTTCCCACCGAGGCGGTTCGCTTCTGAAATGGCGGGTAATACGCGCGGCGTACATGTACGAGGCGTGCAGCGCCTTTAACTCGCTGCCCTTCTGGATTTCAACGGTGCCTAATTCAGCAACGATAAAATTGGCGATATCGCCGGCAAGCAAATCGATATCGGCTTTCGACATATCGGCCAGGCGGTTATAACGCGCGGTCATGTTCACAAGCCGGGTTATCAGGTAACGGGCTGACACATCATCATCCCGGCCATCAAAAACCGGCAGGGCCACATCTGGCGAAATGGCCTCGATACGATATTTCGCCGCAACCAGTTCAAGGCGCGGTAATGCCCTCCGGGTGAAATTCACCAGAAAGGCATTAGCTCGCTGAACATCGTGCTCACGCTCCAGCTCGTCGGCGCGACGGCGCACGCCGTAACGCACCAGGTCAGGCTGTTTTTCCAGTTCGTTACGCGCATGCAGCAGCGCCGCAATCATCCGATCGCGGCGGCGCTACTGTTCATAGGTCAGATATGGGCTGGCGATGGCCTCGCGTGGCGCGTTCCATGCGTGCAAAAATTCCGGCATCGTCACAGCCCGTCACGCAGTGGTTTACTGTTGCCCGGTCTCATACGGCGCCCCGGTAATGAGAGGCTTTCAGTTCTTTTATTTGCTGACAGGTCACACAAAGCTCAACACCCGGTAATGCGGCGCGGCGTGCTTCAGGGATAGGCCCGCTTCATGATTCGCAGAGGAAACGAGAAGGCACAGCCTGTCGGCTGCGCGCTTTGTTAATATGGCGCTCGCGTTCTTCCTCGACGCGCTGCTGTACAAGGTCCATTGCATCGGCCATCAGTGCAGCTCCTGCGCTTCGTTGACAATCTTCACCGCTTCATCGCGCAGCAGCTCGGCGGCCTCGGTACTGGATAACGCCACCTCGGCCACCATCGAAACGCTGGAATCGCCCCGCGAACGCGCGGCCCTGATTGGTTTCTCACTCATCCGCCTGCCTGACCAGGAGAATTGGAGCGGGGACGGGGCCGGGCTTAAGGCCATCACCGGTGGCGATGCGGTCTCCGTTGACCCGAAATACCAGAACGCCTATTCCACCCACATTCCGGCGGTGATTCTGGCCGTGAACAATAACCCGATGCGCTTCACCGACCGCAGCGGCGGCGTGTCCCGTCGCCGGGTGATTATTCACTTCCCGGAACAGATTGCCCCAGAAGAACGCGACCCGCAGCTTAAGGACAAAATCGCCCGCGAGCTGGCCGTGATTGCGCGCCAGTTGATGCAGCAGTTCAGCGACCCGATGAGCGCCCGCACACTGTTGCAGTCTCAGCAGAACTCGGACGAGGCACTCAGTATCAAGCGCGACGCTGACCCGGCCTTTGATTTCTGCGGCTATCTGGAAGCCCTGCCGGAGGCTGACGGGATGTACATGGGGAATGCCAACATTATCCCGCGTCAGCCGCGCCTGTACCTCTATCACGCTTATCTGGTGTACATGGAGGCGCACGGCTATAAAAACACCCTCAGCTTCACCATGTTTGGTAAAGGACGCTCCGCCATGTTGAAAGAGTACGGACTGAATTATGACAAACGTCGGACGAATCAGGGGATGCAGACCAACCTCACACTGCGGGAGGAAAGCAACGCCGACTGGCTGCCGAAGTGCGATGACCCCGCAGCGAAATAAACTACCCTGACCGGCAACAGCCGGTCTTTTTTTACCTGCAAAACGGCAAAAGTGAACAGTGAAGCGTTCACTGTTCACTATGTGTTCACCTGCTAATTTTATGAAAATAATGAATAAAAATACCGAGTGAACAGTGTGAACAGTTTTTCTAAAAAAACTTTTTATCCCCCTCATAGCTCTCTCTGTTTCAGGGGGCGCTTTTCAGAGCAGAAAAAATATGAACACAGCTTAAGATTAGACAGCTCCCCCTGGCCTACTCACCACCATCTATTGCTTTGATATTAAAACGATAAATAGCGAGGTTAATCGAGTGAACTCAATAGTGAAAAAATAACTTAGGGTGTATCCCAAAGATACATCGCCTCAACCAAAGAACAAATCATTTGAGTTGAGATTATTCTGGATCCTCAGCATTGCTTCACAATTCGCGTTCCGTTCGAATAGAAAATAAGAGAGTGCAAGTATCATTGATGAACATATCTATTCGTCATGATGATGAGGTATAGGATGGGATTTACATATCCTGCCGTTGCAAGAGCGATGCAGAACGATCAAAGAGCCTTTTCTGCGACCCTTGCTTCACTGCAAGGGACGGCATCGAATTTCGCCGCACATTGTATTCAGGACTCTCGCGTTAGAGAGCAATATCTGCGCGATATTCAAAAAATGTCTAACGAATTTGTTCGTGCAGTAGAAACCGGACAAATGTCGCCAAAAGAAGCCGCAGCATTAGCTTCCCAAATGCGTAATGAAATACTTGATCTATCGAGGTTGAGGAACAGCCCTGTGGGAAAAGCTTATGCGAAGAAGCTAAAGCCATCGGGTCGCACAATGACCGATTTAACCGAGTATTACGCCAAGAAATTGTTTCAAAAGTCATTTGATTCACTTCCCGAACCGCAGCAAGCTTCTGTATTTAAAGAAATAATAAAGTCAGGAGGTCGTGACAGAGGTGCGGTTTCAGGCATAGCTAAAACGTTAGGTGTTGCTGGTAAACGTGTCCTTTTAGTTTCTTTAGCGGTCGCTGCATATGAAATTTATCAGGCAGAAGATAAATTCATTGAAACTTTGCATCAAGGTGCAATAGCAACTGCTGGTATTGCCGGGGGATGGGGAGCTGGTGCGGCTGTGGTAGCAACGGGGTTATGTGCGGCAACTGCGCCTGTGTGCATTGGTGTCGCAGCCATCGTTAGAGGAATACTCGCATCTGTAGGCACAGATCTTCTTTTTGGCACCTTGTATGTTTCACCGCAGGGGAAAATTAATGCATCTTAATGAAGATGAACTGATTAGAAGCATTCCTGTCTGGTATGCCTTATCAGAGCTTTTCACCGGGCGGGAACTCCAGGACTATGACTATCGATGGATGGCTCAGGTACTAAAGGAATCCGGGCTTAGCCGGGAAAAAATCTTCTTGATTCTGGATGAGGAAGTCGCCCCTGCCCTCCAGGCAAATCTTCTTTACAACCCAACGCCGGTGATGGATGGCTGGACAGAAGAAGACGTGAAACGACTCGTAATGGAGTACGTGGCCAGAAAGCCGACCATTATTGAGCGTGTTGTTCCAGCCCGCGTGTTATCAAAACAGCGTCGGAAACACATTCAGGATGAGCTAAACAGGCTTACTACCGAGCTGGATAAATGCACATAGGAAATAAGCCTAAAAGGCTGTTAGGTGAGGCTATTGGTATACGTTTAGGTATACCAATGAAAGTTGAATTAAAGTAAAAAACCAAATTTCAAAGAGTTAACCAATCTGCATAAATCACCTTTAAAAAATAAACACGGGCATACAGGCGCAGCGTAGTCGCTGTTACCGCTTGCCCCCTCACACCAAATCCCCCACCATACCCACACACCATTCTCCATCTGAGTAACCCTATGCACCTTACAGACGCTGAAATCGCGAGCCGGGTTCCTGTCTGGTATGCCCTGTCGGAGATTTTTACCGGGCGAGAATTACAGGACTACGATTACCGGTGGATGGCGCAGGTGTTAAAAGAAACCGGTAAAAGCCGTGAAGAGATTTTGACTATTCTTGATGAAGAGGTCGCGCCAGCCCTGCAGATCAACCTTCTGTATAGCCCAGCGCCCGTCATGCAGGGCTGGTCAGAGGAAAATGTAAAACTCATGGTGATGGAATATGTCGCGAGAAAGCCGACGCTGATTGAGCGTATTGTCCCGGCACGCGTTCTGTTAAAGCGGCGTCGGAAATATATTCAGCATGAGGTCGACAGGCTTTGCGCGGAACTGGATGCGCTGACGAGCGGACATTATCTGTAACCGATGACCGACGCCAGCGCTGATGCTCTAAGAGATGCCCTGAAATCTTTCGGCCCGAATAGCCCCGCGCAAATGGTGAATAGTGCCCCAACCGTTTTAATGTTCTCCCAGCACCAGCGGGCGATCGTATAACACAATGCGCTGCGGGCGGCTGGCGGCATATTTAATGGTCACGCCAGTGCCGGAGGCGAAGCGTTTATATTCTCTGACAGACATGACCTGAACCAGGCGCGACTGTACTTCCTGCCCGTCCCGGGTGTTAAATCTCACGACCATGACACATTTAACGTTATACCGGTGCAGGTGATTATCGCGGTGGATCGAGAGGATATCGGCATTGGCGGCGATGCCGTTTTTCATAATATCGGCCTCGATAACGCACTGGCGGATCCATAAGCCTGCGCGGCAGACCACAAACACCATCGCGATGGCCGCAATAAGATATAACGCATCGAAAAAGAGATATTCCATCCTGGGATCTCCTGATTGCGCCGCCGTACCGGCGTTGAGCGCAGATTCTTGTGTGCCATAAGAATAACCCGCACGGCGGCGTAAAGCTTCCGGCACCGGCGAATAAAAAAGGCGAGAGGGAATAACCCCATCTCGCCTTTAAATACACATCGTCCTTTGCAGGACGCAGGAAAGATTACTTCGCCAGCTCCTGCAGCGTACGCAGCTGGGCGACCGCCTCCTGCATCGCGTCCATCCCTTTCGCCACCACTTTCAGGCGGCCCAGGCTCTGGGCAACGTTTTCACGCTCTTCACTGGTCTGCTCGCTCATTGAGGCGATACGGTCCGCGGCTTCGATACTGCGGTCCGCCATGGTCTGGGTCGCGCTGACCGTTTCCGTGGTGACCTGACGAATGCGCGCGATCGTCTCAACAGACTCGTTGATGCTGTGCGCCGTCGCCTCCGCCTGCTCGCGGGAAAGATGCGCCAGTCGGCGCACTTCGCCCGCCACCACGGCGAAACCGCGTCCGGACTCCCCGGCGCGCGCGGCTTCCACCGCGGCGTTGAGCGCCAGCAGGTTGGTCTGGTCGGCTATTGACCGAATACCGCTGGTGATCTTGGTTATCCCCTCAGAGATGGTCTCCAGGTCGTTCAGCCCCTGCTCTAGTCTGTCCTGCGCATCGCGGGTGTCGCGCGCGGCGTTGCTCATGGAGCGGATATTGCCCTGCGCGATATCCAGCGTTTCGGTCTGCTGCGACGTGGCGTGCTCCAGCAGCGGCAGCGTGGAGAGCAGCGGCGACAGCTCCTGCTGGTAGCTGATGACCTGCTCAATCACCTGCGACTGCATGCGATGCATCGCCTCCCAGCGGCGCAGCGTGCGCTGGGCGTAGTGCGCCGCATAGGCGGCGTATTCCACCGGGAACTGGCTCATCGCCTGGTTGGGCTTATCGAAAAACACCAGAGCGGAGAGCGTCTGGTTGATAGGCACACCGAGGATCTCGCCGAAACTGGAGAAACCCGCCGCCGGGATCTGACGGAAGAAATCCGCGCGCGGCAGCGTCGCCAGGTTGTTCATGCGGCGCAGTACGCAGTCGTTGAGCAACATGCCCGCCGGTTTGCCGTAGCGACGCGTGAAGTTCTGCCAGTCGTGCACGGTATGCGCGACAAAATCGGTCGCTTTCATCAGGTATAACCGATCGCCGAACTCCAGATCGCAGAAGAAGCGGATCTGTGAGGCCTCAATCTGCGCCACCGAGCGAATAAAGAAATCATCACCCACTTTTACCGCGAAGGTATAACCTTCCAGCGCCTGCCCGAGCTGATCGGGTTTGCAGTTAAGCTGGCTTGCCAGATACGACGTAATGGGCTGCTGGTGATCCTTCGCGTCGAACAGCGACGTGACGGTACGGGCGACCGGATCGGCCTGCGCCACCAGCCAGCTTTTATCGGTCGGCTGGAAGTTCTGGCTTTTAAACGGCGCGAAGGATTTCCCCGGCGCCATTTCACACAGTATGACGATCGCGCGGCCATCCATCATGCGTCCGTTGACGCTCATCCAGGTGCCGCTGAAATCGAGCTTGCCGCCCGCCGCGCCGCCGACGGCGAGACACGGGAAGCGCCCGGATTTATACCAGGCCTGCATCAGGAACCCTTCCGAGGCGGCGAGGCCATCACAATAGATGAGCGCAAACGTGCGCTCGGCACTGAGCGGCAGACGCACGTCGAGCGCGCTGAGATCGCGCGAAATCGCCTCAACGCGCTGCGCCGCGCCAGGAATACGGGTGTGCAGGTCAACAGAGTGAACTTCGTGGCGGCCGATAAGCGATTTCGGCAGCAGCAGCCAGCTCCCCAGGTCGCTCTCCATATCGCAGTAAACCGTCGCTTTATCCTGCTGGCACAGCGTGCCGGTCGAGGAGAGCACCAGTACGGTGCGTTCAGGCGTAGCGAAACGCTGCCAGACCTGGCTGACAGCCTGAAAATTCGCATTGGGCGGTACAAATACCATCAAGATGCCTGGCTTATCCGGCACGCCCGCTTCACGTAACGATGTAGGTAATTTCTGACAGCGATACACACCGCTACGGGGGCTTGATGCCGAAAATGTCCGTCCTGGACCCGTTATTAATGTTGACAGGATCCCCATGGTGGCCTCTTTTTATCTATATAATTCAAATTATTCAGAGAAATACTCCTCCCTGCCCCTCTGTTATCGGCAAAAATTTCGATTAAAAGAGCTCATTTACTAAAATATTGTTAAGCGTGAGTAAACCCGCACACTTCATAAGCAAATAAATGCAACAAAACGGCGAAAGAGTGAGCGGGTTCGCAGTCGGGCCTGGGCAGGTAAGAAGTGGAACGATATAAAGCAAAAAACCCGCCGAAGCGGGTTTTCTTAAAACGGAGCGCAGGGTCAGTTTTTGGACTGTACCCAGAAGGCGTGGATGAGGCCAGGGATGTAACCCAGCAGCGTCAGCAGGATGTTGAGGATGAACGCCCAGCCGAAACCTTTCCCCAGCAGTACGCCAAGCGGCGGCAGAATGATGGTAAAAACGATTCTCCAGAATCCCATAGTTACTCCTGTAGTGGTTTTTGCAGGTCATTGTAAGTTGCTTATTTTATTAAGTTTAGTCGCTGAACCGCAAAACGCCACCCTTCATACAGGACTTTACCTGGCCTAACGTGGCTATACAGAGCCGGTTTGTTTGCCGCTTTCCCGATAATGCGCCCGCGATCTGTTGTGAAGGCGCGCGCGGGTGACTACTGTTATTGAAACGATGTGAATAATCAGGAGGTCATGATGTTTGAAGCAGGCGATATCGTACAACCGCGTCTCGGCGGCCCGAAGCTTAAAGTCATTGAAGTGCATGGCGACCAGATTGTCGCGGTGCGCCCGGATGACGAACAGGGCGAGAAAGTGACGCTCAAAGCCGCTGATGTGGCGCTGTATAAAGAAGACGGTGATTTCGGGGTGTGTTGAGTCTGGCGGGTGCGTTTATGTGAGATGGCGGGTGCGCATACGCTTACCCGCCCTACCACTACAACCTTATTCCCCACTGGGGCGTTAATGCTGACGCTTACCCGCCTGTCATATCAACTTCTGCCGCTCTGGCTGTCTGTAAACGCCTGTTCGCTGAGCCGGTGGTAAAACGCGAGGATCTGCCGGAGCAACGCCTGCATATCTTCCTCGCGCCAGGCTTGCAGCGGGCGGGCGTGCGGGCCATAAAAATGCGCGTGTAACGCCTGAAATTCGGGCTGGAGCGCGCCCGGCAGCGCGGCGGGCGGAATATCGATCAGGCATTCGAACCAGAAGCGCAGAAGTTTTTTGCGCAGCGTCTCTGCGCGGGTGAGCGCCAGCACGCCCCGTTCAAAGTGATGTAAAACGTCGGTAATTGCAGTCATGTTCCCTGTTAAAATGCGTGAAAAAACAGGCGGTCATTATCCGTTAACGCCGCCTTCGTGGGCTGAATTCTGGTTAAAGCCGTCTTGCGGCGGGCTAATCATATTCATCTCACGGATAGATCCAGCTACCGGACGCAGGCGGGCTGAAACTTCCTGACGACTGAAAACAGCATAAACCGCTGCTTTTTTGCTTAACGCGCTATCTGAAACTCCACACAGCGCTAAAACATTCACAGCGAAACATTCCCTGCCGCTGTCGAACCACCTCGATTTTGCCTTAAAAATAACCCATTGAAATAAAACAAAAATTAAACAGACTCCGCTAAAAATAGCGAGCCGACGCACGTTTTTGAATTTCCAGAGGATTTTATTGACAAAGCGGCGATAAATAAAAATTAATCACTAATTGAAAGCAACAAACCAGCCATATAATCTACCATCAGCGCAAAATGCCAGGCATATCGCCAGCATCTCCCTTGCCTTTCCCGTTTTCCCTGTTGATGGTTCAGGAGCCTGATTCCATGTTTTCGCCACATTCTCGCCTGCGTCACGCCGTTGCGGACACCTTTGCCATGGTAGTGTATTGCTCCGTCGTGGGGATGATGATTGAAATATTTGTCTCCGGAATGAGCTTCGAACAATCCCTCTCGTCACGCCTCGTCGCGATACCGGTCAATATGGTGATCGCCTGGCCTTACGGGCTTTATCGCGATGCGTTCATGCGCATGGCGGCGCGCCTCGGTAAAGGCCGCCTCGTTAAAAACATCGCGGACGTGCTTGCCTATATCACCTTCCAGTCGCCGGTCTACGCCGCCATTCTGCTGTTCGTAGGCGCGGATATCCCGCAGATTATCGCCGCGGTGAGCTCCAATATTGTGGTGTCGATGATGATGGGGGCGGCCTACGGGTATTTCCTCGATTATTGCCGCCGTCTGTTCCGGGTAAGCGCCGCCGCGCCGGTGAGCGCGCAGGCCTGAGAAGGGTGTATTACTGCGGTTCGCCAAATAAACCGTTCAGATAACGCTCCAGCGCCATGCGGGAGCTGAATCCCAGCGGGATGCCGTAGTGCTCCTGCGCGTCGCCGCCGAGCCACAGCGGAAACTGCTGATAGTGATCGCAGGTTTTCATTTCTGAAGCCGGGTCCGCCAGCGACTGGCTGCGCTCCCTGAGCGTCGGGTGAATGACCAGCGCCGTACGCCCCATGCGCGCTTCGCGATTCACATAGACATAATTCTCGCCGCGACGATAACCATAAGTTTTTGGCGTCACCACATCCATGGTAAACCCTGCTTTCTCCAGGACGCGCGCCACCTCATCGGGTCGTAAATACATAAATTTTCCTCATCTGCTTCAGACTGCGGGGAAACCTTACATTAGGAGGATTACCAGGGCTTTCGGAAAAGTCCAGAAACGCCCCCTCTCCGCCCCGCACGCCGAAGCGGCTCACATTTTGTTCTATACTTTGCTCAAGTAAACACAAAGGGAGAACGTTATGTTTAACAGAAACACCCGTAACGATGTGAACGATGGCGTAAGCGAAATCAACAACGATATCAGCCGCCTGGCCGATACGCTGGAAGGCGTGCTGAAATCCTGGGGCAGCGATGCCAAGGGCGAAGCCGACGTGGCGCGCCGCAAAGCGGAATCGCTGCTGCGCGAAACCCGCGCCCGTATGCACGGCAGAAGCCAGGTCAACCAGGCCGCCCGCGATGCGGTGAGCTGCGCCAGCACATTTGTGCGCGAGCGTCCGCTGAGCAGTCTCGGCATCGGCGCGGCGGTGGGCATTTTCCTCGGCGCGCTGCTGATCACTCGTCGCTAAACCGCGACTCTGAAGCACGGTTCAATGCCTTTTCCCCGGCGCTGCCGGGGAACGGCTTTTCACTTCCCCTCCCCCAAATTCTCCTTTAAAAAATCCTCATTACGCCTTTTTCGCGTCCGGCCACTGGTACGCCTGCCTTTTCGCGCCTGTGCCAGCTCGTCACCAGAAACCCTATATATTGCGTAGTTGAAAGTTAGGATAACTACATCTAGTATCTCTCTTATCAGATAGCCCCCATCAACCCTGCGTCGCGGTGGGGATTTTAATCTATTCATGAGAATACGAATCATGCGCATAACTATTTACACAAGAAATGATTGCGTCCAGTGTCACGCCACTAAACGCGCGCTGGAAAGCCGTGGGATCGCCTTTGACACCATCAATCTCGACGAGCAACCCGAGGCCATCGATGCGCTGCGCGAACAGGGGTTTCGCCAGCTGCCGGTGGTTATGGCTCACGACCTGAGCTGGAGCGGTTTTCGCCCGGATATGATCAATCGTCTGCGCGCAGACTCGCTTGCGGCAAACGCATGAGCACGCTGATTTACTTCTCCAGCCGCTCGGAAAACACGCATCGTTTTATCGCGCGGCTGGGCCTGCCGGCGCAGCGTATTCCGCTGGAGGACGACGCGCGGTTGCGGGCGAGCGAGCCTTACATTTTGATTGTGCCGACCTACGGCGGCGGCGGAACGGCAGGCGCCGTGCCGCGCCAGGTTATCCGGTTTCTGAACGATGAGCGCAATCGCGCGCTGCTGCGCGGCGTCATTGCCGCAGGCAACCGTAACTTCGGCGAGGGGTTTTGCCGCGCCGGCGACATCATCGCCCGCAAATGTCAGGTGCCTTTTCTCTATCGCTTCGAGCTGATGGGCACCGGGCTGGATATCGACAACGTGCGTAAGGGAGTTAACGAATTTTGGCAACGACATCACTAACCGGCGAAGCCGCACTGCATACGCCGCCGGACTATCACGCGCTGAACGCGATGCTCAATCTCTACGATGCGTCGGGGCGCATCCAGTTTGCCAAAGACCGCGAGGCGGTGGAGGCGTTTATGGCCGCCCACGTGCAGCCGCGCACGGTCGCCTTCCCGGACACCCGCGCGCGGCTCGCGTATCTGGTGAGCGAAGGCTATTACGATGACAACGTGCTTAAGCGCTACGACGCGGCCTTTGTCGCCGGGCTGTTTGACGAGGCGCACCGCTACGGCTTCACGTTTAAAACGTTTCTCGGCGCGTGGAAGTTTTACACCAGCTACACGCTGAAAACCTTCGACGGCAAACGCTATCTGGAGCACTTCCCGGACCGCGCCTGCATGGTGGCGCTGACGCTCGCCTGCGGCGATGAAGCCCTCGCGCGCCAGATCCTCGTTGAGATCTTAAGCGGTCGTTTTCAGCCCGCGACGCCCACTTTCCTCAACTGCGGGAAACAGCAGCGCGGCGAGCTGGTCTCCTGCTTCCTGCTGCGCATCGAGGATAATATGGAGTCCATCGGGCGGGCGGTGAACGCAGCTCTCCAGCTATCCAAACGCGGCGGCGGCGTGGCGTTTTCGCTCTCGAATTTGCGGGAAGCGGGCGCGCCGATTAAGCGCATCGAGAATCAGTCTTCCGGCGTTATCCCGGTGATGAAAATGCTGGAAGACGCCTTTTCATACGCCAACCAGCTCGGCGCGCGCCAGGGCGCTGGCGCGGTCTACCTCAACGCGCATCATCCGGATATCCTGCGGTTCCTCGACACCAAACGCGAAAACGCCGATGAGAAAATCCGTATCAAAACGCTGTCGCTCGGCGTGGTGATCCCCGATATCACCTTTGAACTCGCCAAAGCCAACGCGCAGATGGCGCTGTTCTCGCCCTATGATGTGGAGCGCCTTTACGGCAAGCCGTTCGGCGATATCAGCATCAGCGACATGTATTCGCAGCTGGTGGAAGATGACCGCGTTCGCAAGCGATACATCAGCGCCCGCGAGCTGTTCCAGCGCCTGGCGGAGATCCAGTTTGAGTCCGGCTACCCGTACATCATGTTCGAGGACACGGTGAACCGCGCCAACCCGATTGCCGGGCGCATCAATATGAGCAATCTTTGCTCGGAGATTTTGCAGGTCAACAGCGCCTCCACGTTTGATGAAAACCTGGATTACGCGACGGTCGGCCAGGATATCTCCTGTAACCTCGGTTCGCTGAATATCGCCCATACGATGGATTCGCCAGACTTTGGCCGCACGGTGGAAGTGGCGGTACGCGCGCTGACGGCGGTCTCTGACATGAGCCATATCCGCAGCGTGCCGTCCATTGAAGCAGGCAACGCCGCCTCGCACGCCATCGGGCTCGGGCAGATGAACCTGCATGGCTATCTGGCGCGCGAAGGCATCGCTTACGGCTCGCCGGAAGGGCTCGATTTCACCAATCTCTACTTTTACACCGTCACCTGGCACGCGCTGCACACGTCAATGAGGCTGGCACGCGAGCGCGGCGAGCGCTTCGACGGCTTTGCGCAGTCGCGCTACGCCAGCGGCGAGTATTTCGAGAAGTACCTGACGCAGACGTGGACGCCGAAAACCGCGCGGGTTGCGGAACTCTTCGCGCGCGCAGGCATTACGCTGCCGACGCCTGAGATGTGGCGCGCCCTTCGCGACGACGTGATGCGCCACGGGCTCTATAACCGCAACCTGCAGGCGGTACCGCCGACCGGCTCTATCTCTTATATCAACCATGCGACGTCGAGCATTCATCCGATCGTCTCGAAAATCGAAATCCGCAAGGAAGGCAAAATCGGCCGCGTCTATTACCCCGCGCCGTTTATGACGAACGAGAACCTGGCGCTGTATCAGGATGCCTATGAAATCGGGCCGGAAAAAATCATCGACACCTATGCCGAGGCCACGCGCCATGTGGATCAGGGGCTGTCGCTGACGCTGTTCTTCCCGGATACCGCCACCACGCGCGATATCAACCGGGCGCAGATTTACGCCTGGAAAAAAGGCATCAAGACGCTCTATTACATTCGACTGCGCCAGCTGGCGCTGGAAGGCACCGAAATTGAGGGCTGCGTCTCCTGCGCCCTGTGAGGAATCACCATGACCCGTTTAAGCCGTATTAGCGCCATCAACTGGAACCATCTTCAGGACGAGAAAGATCTGGAGGTGTGGAACCGGCTCACCAGTAACTTCTGGCTGCCGGAAAAGGTGCCGCTCTCCAACGATATTCCGGCCTGGCAGACGTTAACGCCAGGCGAGCAACAGCTGACCATTCGCGTGTTCACCGGGCTGACGCTGCTTGATACCATCCAGAATACGGTCGGCGCGCCCGCGCTGATGACCGACGCCATCACGCCGCATGAAGAAGCGGTGCTCTCGAACGTCAGCTTTATGGAGGCGGTTCACGCCCGCTCGTACAGCTCGATTTTCTCAACGCTCTGCCAGACCAAAGACGTGGACGCCGCCTATGCCTGGAGCGAAGAGAACGCGCCGCTTCAGCGTAAAGCGCAGATTATTCTTGCGCATTATCGCGAGCACGATCCGCTGAAGAAGAAAATCGCGAGCGTCTTTCTGGAGTCGTTTCTGTTCTATTCCGGCTTTTATCTGCCGATGTACTGGTCGAGCCGCGGCAAGCTCACCAATACGGCCGATCTCATTCGTCTGATCATTCGCGACGAAGCGGTGCACGGGTATTACATCGGCTACAAATACCAGCAAGGGCTTGCGAAGGTTGACGCGCCGCGCCGTGAATCGCTGAAAGGGTTCGCGCTGGATCTGATGATGGAACTCTATGATAACGAGCTCGCCTACACTGAGGCGCTGTATCGGGATGTCGGCTGGGTGGAGGAGGTGAGCGCCTTCCTCTGTTACAACGCCAACAAAGCGCTGATGAACCTGGGCTACGAGGCGCTGTTCCCGCCGGAAATGGCGCAGGTGAATCCCGCGATCCTCGCCGCTCTCTCTCCTGGCGCGGATGAAAATCACGACTTTTTCTCCGGCTCCGGCTCATCGTATGTCATGGGCAAAGCGGTGGAAACCGAAGACGAAGACTGGGATTTTTGATGGCTTTTCAGGCGTAAATAATCACAGACTATCTGTCAGAATTATTTGCTGCAAAATTGTAAAATCCACGCAAATATCTCTGTAACATTCCGACGCGCTATTTCCTTTCTCTGGCGGGCGAATCTCGCTGATTCGCCCGCCCTTTCACTCTACAACAGCAAAAATATCACGCTATTTCCACTGCCGACGAGCCCAGTGATACCGGGAAATATCGCCGCTTCGCGGCGTCATTTCACCGGACGCGCCGGAAATTGAGGGTTGTCTCAGAATCTCAGTATGCTAGGGTATGCCCCGGTAACTATTTCCTGCAGGAATCATATTAACGGCAAAATATAATAGGACTCACGCTATTGCATGGCAATTAAATTAGAGATCAAAAATCTATACAAGATATTTGGAGAGCACCCACAGCGGGCCTTTAAATATATTGAAAAAGGGCTTTCAAAAGCGGAAATACTGGAAAAGACCGGGCTATCTGTCGGCGTTAAAGACGCCACTCTGGCCATTGAAGAAGGCGAGATATTTGTCATCATGGGATTATCCGGCTCGGGTAAATCCACTATGGTTCGCCTTCTCAATCGCCTGATTGAACCCACCCGCGGTCAGGTGCTGATTGATGGCGAGGATATCGCCAGAATATCGGACGCTGCGCTGCGCGAGGTGCGCAAGAAAAAGATAGCGATGGTATTCCAGTCATTCGCCCTCATGCCGCACATGACGGTATTAAATAATACCGCCTTCGGCATGGAATTAGCTGGCGTACCGCTGAAAGAGCGTCACGAAAAAGCGCTTGATGCCCTGCGTCAGGTCGGGCTTGAAAATTATGCGCACGCGTACCCGGATGAACTTTCCGGCGGAATGCGTCAGCGCGTGGGTCTTGCGCGCGCGCTGGCCATTAACCCGGATATTCTGTTAATGGACGAGGCATTCTCGGCGCTCGACCCGTTAATTCGCAGCGAAATGCAGGATGAATTAATTAAGCTGCAATCACGCCATCAGCGCACCATTGTGTTTATTTCCCATGACCTCGACGAAGCCATGCGAATTGGCGACCGCATCGCCATTATGCAAAACGGCGAAGTAGTGCAGGTCGGCACGCCGGATGAAATTCTCAATAATCCGGCCAACGATTATGTGCGCACGTTTTTCCGCGGCGTCGATATCAGCCAGGTTTTCAGCGCGAAAGATATCGCGCGCCGCAGCCCGGCGGGCTTATTACGTAAAACGCCAGGCTTCGGCCCGCGCTCGGCCATCAAGCTGTTACAGGATGAAGATCGCGAGTTTGGTTACGTGGTCGAGCGCGGCAACCGCTTTGTCGGCACCGTCTCGGTGGATTCTCTGAAAGCGGCGCTGGCGGCAGGCCAGGGGCTGGACAGCGCTTTGCTGGACGTGCCCGCGGCGGTCAACGCCGACACGCCGTTAAGCGAGCTGCTCTCGCCGGTCGGGGTCGCGCCATGCGCCGTCCCGGTTGTGGGCGAGGAGCAACAGTATGTGGGCGTTATCTCGAAAGGGGTATTGCTGAAAGCGCTGGATCGCGAGGGGGCCACCAATGACTGATCAGATACAAAATCCGTGGGACACCGGCGCCGCTGACGCGGCGGCTAACAGCGCCGGCAGCGCCGACGCCTGGGGCAGTCCAACGCCCACGCCGGAAAGCGGCTCAACCGACTGGCTCACCAGCGCGCCGGCGCCCGCGCCAGAACATTTCAATATCATGGACCCGTTCCATAAAACGCTGATCCCGCTTGACCGCTGGGTCACGGAAGGGATCGACTGGGTGGTGACGCACTTCCGCCCGCTGTTCCAGGGCATTCGCGTGCCGGTGGATTACATCCTGAACGCCTTCCAGCAGCTGCTGCTGGGGATGCCCGCGCCGGTGGCGATTGTGCTTTTCGCGCTGATCGCCTGGCAGATCTCTGGCGTCGGGATGGGGGTCGCGACGCTGGTATCGCTGATCGCCATCGGCGCGATCGGCGCCTGGTCGCAGGCGATGGTGACGTTGGCGCTGGTGCTGACCGCCCTGCTGTTCTGCGTGCTGATTGGCCTGCCGCTTGGGATCTGGCTTGCCAGAAGCCCGCGGGCCGCGAAGATCATTCGCCCCCTGCTGGATGCGATGCAGACCACGCCCGCGTTCGTCTATCTGGTGCCGATCGTCATGCTGTTTGGCATTGGCAATGTGCCGGGCGTGGTGGTGACGATTATCTTCGCCCTGCCGCCGGTGGTGCGCCTCACTATCCTCGGAATAAACCAGGTGCCGGAAGATCTCATCGAGGCGGCGCGCTCGTTTGGCGCAAGCCCGCGGCAGATGCTGTTTAAAGTGCAGCTGCCGCTCGCCATGCCGACCATTATGGCCGGGATCAACCAGACCCTGATGCTGGCGCTCTCGATGGTCGTGATTGCCTCGATGATCGCCGTCGGCGGCCTCGGCCAGATGGTGCTGCGCGGCATTGGCCGCCTCGACATGGGGCTTGCCACCGTGGGCGGCGTGGGCATTGTTATCCTCGCCATTATTCTCGACGGGCTGACGCAGGCGGTCGGGCGCGACGCCCGCAGCCGTGGCAACCGTCGCTGGTATGCCAGCGGCCCGCTCGGCCTTATCACTCGTCCATTCATGAAATAACGTGCGGGCGGCGCAGGCCGCCCCGTTCCCTCCCCTTTATAAAAGGAATAACGATGCGACATTCTGTTCTTTTCGCCACAGCCTTTGCCACACTCGTTACCACCAGCACTTTTGCCGCCGATCTTCCGGGCAAAGGCATTACCGTCCAGCCGGTGCAGAGCACTATCGCGGAAGAGAGCTTTCAGACGCTGCTGGTGAGCCGCGCGCTGGAAAAGCTCGGCTACACCGTGAATAAAACCAGCGAAGTGGATTACAACGTCGGCTACACCTCGATTGCCTCCGGCGACGCCACCTTTACCGCCGTGAACTGGCAGCCGCTGCATGACGACATGTACGCGGCGGCGGGCGGCGACAAGAAGTTTTACCGCGAAGGCACCTACGTGACCGGCGCGGCGCAGGGTTATCTGATAGACCGCAAAACCGCCGAGAAATATCACATTACCAATATCGCCCAGCTGAAAGATCCCAAACTCGCGAAGCTGTTTGACAGCAACGGCGACGGCAAAGCGGACATGATGGGCTGCACGCCGGGCTGGGGTTGCGAAGCGGTGATTAACCATCAGAACACGGCGTATCACCTCCAGGACACCGTGACCGTGAACCACGGCAATTACGCCGCGATGATGGCTGATACGATTGCGCGTTATAAAGAAGGCAAGCCGGTGCTCTATTACACCTGGACGCCATACTGGGTGAGCGACGTGCTGAAACCGGGTAAAGACGTGGTGTGGCTACAGGTGCCGTTCTCTTCCCTGCCGGGCGAGCAGAAAGATATCGATACGAAGCTTGCGAATGGCAACAACTTTGGCTTCCCGGTGAATACGATGCATATCGTGGCGAACAAAGCCTGGGCGCAGAAAAACCCGGCGGCGGCGAAGCTGTTCTCGGTGATGAAACTGCCGATTACCGATATCAACGCCCAGAACGCGATGATGCACAGCGGCAAAGCGTCAGAGGCGGATATTCAGGGTCACGTTGATGGGTGGATCAAGGCCCACCAGCAGCAGTTCGACGGCTGGATCAACGACGCGCTGGCCGCGCAGAAGTAAGCGTTTTTCGATTCGAGACCACACCCGCCGCCCGGCGGGTGTTTTTTTGTCACGACGTTTTCGGTGTCACGGCGGGTGCGCTGCGCTTACCCGCCCTACAAATGGAATCGCTTCTTTCAAGTAGGGTGGGTAAGCGCAGCGCACCCACCGCCCCAAAACGCACAATCTGACACTTAACAATTCCTCAACAATCTGGCGCTGCGGAGCGGTTCCGTTATCATAATGGCTTTCGGCACGCGTTTTCACGCCCTCTTAATAACATAAAAGAAGCCATGACTAAACACTCTCAAGGACTTAGCCCTTCGCTGACGGTATTGATGTCCGTCGCGACCGGCCTTGTGGTGGCGAGCAACTACTATGCTCAGCCGCTGCTCGACACCATCGCCAGAGCCTTCGCCATTACCGCCAATCAGGCAGGCTTTATCGTCACCGCCGCCCAGCTCGGCTACGCCTTCGGGCTGCTGTTCCTGGTGCCGCTGGGTGATATGTTCGAGCGCCGCAGCATGATTGTGGTGATGACGCTGCTGGCCGCCGCCGGGATGCTGATCACCGCCAGCAGCCACACGCTCGCGATGATGATTTTGGGCACCGCGCTGACGGGCCTGTTCTCGGTGGTCGCGCAAATCCTGGTGCCGCTCGCCGCCACGCTCGCCGCGCCGGAAAAACGCGGCAAGGTGGTCGGCACCATTATGAGCGGCCTGCTGCTCGGCATTCTGCTGGCACGCACGGTTTCCGGCGCGCTCGCGAGTCTCGGCGGCTGGCGCACCGTCTACTGGGTGGCGACAGTGCTGATGGTCATCATGGCGCTGGCGCTCTGGCGCGGCCTGCCTGCGGTGAAGCAGACCAGCACGCTGAACTATCCGCAGCTGCTCGGCTCCATCTTCAGCCTCTTTACCCGCGATAAGCTGCTGCGCACCCGCGCCCTGCTGGGCTGCCTGACCTTCGCCAACTTCAGCATTCTCTGGACCTCAATGGCGTTTTTACTGGCGGGCGCGCCGTTTCGCTTCTCGGACGGCGTGATTGGGCTGTTCGGTCTCGCGGGTGCCGCAGGCGCGCTGGCCGCGCGTCCGGCGGGCGGTTTTGTCGATAAAGGCAAAGCGCATCTCACCACGACCTGGGGGCTGGTGCTGCTGTTGCTGTCGTGGATTGCCGTCGCGCTCGGCCAGTTCTCGGTTATCGCGCTGATTATCGGCATCCTTGTTCTCGACCTCACGGTGCAGGGCGTGCATATCACCAACCAGAGCGTTATCTACCGCATTCACCCGGACGCGCGTAACCGCCTGACCGCCGGTTATATGACCAGCTATTTTATCGGCGGCGCGGCCGGGTCGCTCATTTCCGCCTCCGCGTGGCAGCACGCCGGATGGAACGGCGTCTGTGCGGCAGGCGCATTTATCGCGCTACTAAATCTGGTAGTGTGGTGGCGCGGCTATCACCGCCACAGCGGGGCAGAGTGAGGTCTGCGTCGCACCTTTGCCGTCCTGAATGCCCGTGAAGGGTGTTAAGGGCGGTAACACTCTGTTAAGGTTGTGCTGAGTTATTTATTCGAGTGATTTTAACTTCGGCAATATATCAAAAACGTATATGGATATACCCACACCCTTAAGCCCCTCCCTGCCTCGTCGCATCCTCATACTGGCAGGGAGCATAAGCGAAATTTTGCCATCACTTTTCAGCGGCTTGTCCGTGGCGCTCGTCCCGCGTTTGTGTGCTGTATCGCCTGGTTTGCTATCACCAGAATCGACATCTTATATTTCCAATACTTATATAAATAACGGCCGGCTCGCCCCGTTTTCCGCCGATACGCGTCGTGTCAGTGCGTCGTTATTTTCTCATGCCCGCCTGGCCGCAGCGCCATCTGGCAAGGCGGCGGGCGCTCCGGGTTATGGAATAGTCCGGAAGCTCATGACGGTAACGTAGCCATTAGTGATTCATCTGAATAATAGATTTACATGATTTGTTACCGTCGTTATTATATCGGCTGCAATTAATGAGGTTATACCCAAATGGATAGTTCGTTTACGCCCATTGAACAGATGCTTAAATTTCGCGCCAGTCGCTACGAGGATTTTCCGTATCAGGAAATCCTGCTGACTCGCCTGTGCATGCACATGCAGGGCAAGCTGCTGGAAAACCGCAATAAAATGCTGAAGGCTCAGGGGATTAACGAGACGTTGTTTATGGCGCTGCTGACCCTGGAGTCTCAGGAGAATCACAGTATTCAGCCGAGCGAGCTGAGCTGCGCACTGGGATCGTCGCGCACGAACGCCACCCGCATTGCCGATGAGCTGGAAAAACGCGGCTGGATCGAGCGTCGCGAAAGCGATAACGATCGCCGCTGTCTGCACCTTCAGCTGACCGAAAAAGGTCAGGAATTTTTACGTCAGGTGCTGCCGCCGCAGCATAACTGCCTGCACCAGCTGTGGTCTTCCTTAAGCAGCCAGGAGAAAGAACAGCTGGAGCACATTACCCGTAAGTTACTTGACCGTCTCGACCAGATGGAAGAGGACAATACGATGCTTGAGGCCGTTCGCTAACGCGCCAATAAGCGCTCGTTTCGCAAACGTGCTGTTGCAAGGAAAACGCTACACTGACAGGCCAGCATCGAGCTGGCCTTTTTGACAACAGAGGTCGGCGAACGCCGACGACAACAATAAGAACGTGGAGATAAACATGAGCGCAAATGCGGAGAACACCACCCCGCAGCAACCGGTTAATAAGAAGAAGGGTAAGCGCAAAGGCGCCCTGCTGTTATTAACCTTGCTCTTTGTTGTTATTGCCGTGGCGTATGGCGTTTACTGGTTTTTAGTGGCGCGTCATTTCGAGGAAACCGATGACGCCTACGTGGCAGGGAATCAGGTTCAAATCATGGCGCAGGTCTCCGGCAGCGTCACGAAAGTGTGGGTTGAGAACACCGACTTTGTGAAAAAAGGCGACGTGCTGGTCACCCTCGACCCGACCGATGCCCAGCAGGCCTTTGAAAAAGCGCAGACGCAGCTCGCCTCAAGCGTGCGCCAGACCCGCCAGCTGATGATCAACAGCAAGCAGTATGCCGCAAATATCGACGTGCAAAAAACCGCGCTGGCCCAGGCCCAGAGCGATTTAAACCGTCGCGTGCCGCTCGGCAGCGCCAACCTGATTGGCCGTGAAGAACTCCAGCACGCCCGTGACGCCGTCGCCAGCGCCCAGGCGCAGCTCGATGTCGCCATTCAGCAGTACAACGCCAACCAGGCGATGATCCTCGGCACGACGCTTGAAGATCAGCCCGCCGTGAAACAGGCCGCCACTGAAGTGCGCAACGCCTGGCTTGCCTTGCAGCGCACCAAAATCGTCAGCCCGATGACCGGCTATGTGTCACGCCGCTCGGTGCAGGTGGGCGCGCAGATCAGCTCCAGCACGCCGCTGATGGCGATTGTGCCGGCGAGCGGCTTGTGGGTGGACGCGAACTTTAAGGAAACGCAGCTGGCGCATATGCGCATCGGCCAGCAGGCGACGGTCATCAGCGATATCTACGGCGATGACGTTGAGTACACCGGCAAAGTGGTCGGCCTGGATATGGGCACCGGCAGCGCCTTCTCTCTGCTGCCTGCGCAGAACGCGACCGGCAACTGGATCAAAGTGGTTCAGCGTCTGCCGGTGCGTATCGAGCTGGATCCGAAACAGCTGGAACAGCATCCGCTGCGCATCGGTCTCTCCACGCTGGTTAAAGTGAACACCAGCGATCTCGATGGCGGCGTCCTCGCGACGCAGACCCGCTCGCAGCCCGCGTATGAAAGTAACGCGCGCGAAATCAGCCTGGAGCCGGTGAATAAGCTGATTAACGACATCGTGCAGGCGAACGCGGGTTAACGGGCGGAGGTTGTATGCAGCAACGTAAACCGCTGGAAGGGGCGCAACTGGTCATTATGACCATCGCCCTTTCGCTTGCCACGTTCATGCAGGTGCTGGACTCCACCATCGCGAACGTGGCTATCCCGACGATCGCCGGTAACCTGGGTGCCTCGCTGAGTCAGGGCACCTGGGTTATCACCTCGTTCGGGGTGGCGAACGCCATCTCTATCCCGATTACCGGCTGGCTCGCCAGACGCGTCGGCGAGGTGCGGCTGTTCGTCTGGTCCACTATCGCGTTCGCCATCGCCTCCTGGGCGTGCGGCGTCTCCAACAGCCTGAACATGCTGATTTTCTTCCGCGTGATTCAGGGGATTGTGGCCGGGCCGCTGATCCCGCTCTCCCAGAGTCTGCTGCTGAGCAACTACCCGCCCGCCAAACGTTCCATCGCGCTGGCGCTGTGGTCGATGACGGTGATCGTCGCGCCTATCTGCGGCCCTATCCTCGGCGGCTGGATCAGCGATAACTACCACTGGGGCTGGATCTTCTTTATCAACGTGCCTATCGGCATCGCGGTCGTGCTGATGACGCTGCAATCGCTGCGCGGACGCGAAACCCGCACCGAGCAGCGGCGCATCGACGCCGTGGGACTGGCGCTGCTGGTTATCGGTATCGGCAGCCTGCAGGTGATGCTCGATCAGGGTAAAGAGCTCGACTGGTTTAACTCGACTGAAATCGTGGTGCTGACGGTGGTGGCCGTGGTGGCGCTCTGCTTCCTGATTGTCTGGGAGCTGACCGACGAGCATCCGATTGTCGACCTCTCGCTGTTTAAGTCGCGCAACTTCACTATCGGCTGCCTGAGCATCAGTCTTGCCTACATGCTCTACTTCGGCTCGATTGTGCTGCTGCCGCAGCTGTTGCAGGAGGTCTACGGCTACACCGCTACCTGGGCGGGGCTCGCCTCGGCGCCGGTCGGGATCATTCCGGTTATTCTCTCGCCGATTATCGGGCGCTTCGCGCATAAGCTGGATATGTGCCGCCTGGTGACGTTCAGCTTTATTATGTACGCGGTGTGCTTCTACTGGCGCGCGTATACCTTCGAGCCCGGCATGGATTTCGGCGCGTCGGCGTGGCCGCAGTTTATCCAGGGCTTCGCGGTGGCCTGCTTCTTTATGCCGCTCACCACCATCACCCTCTCAGGCCTGGCGCCGGAGCGGCTGGCGGCGGCGTCGAGCCTGTCGAACTTCTTAAGGACGCTGGCGGGCTCAATCGGCACTTCCATTACCACGACGCTCTGGACCAACCGGGAATCGATGCACCACGCACAGATGACCGAGTCGGTGACGCCGTTTAACCCCAACGCGCAGGAGATGTACAACCAGCTCCAGGGCATGGGAATGACGCAGCAGCAGGCGTCGGGCTATATCGCCCAGCAGATAACCAACCAGGGGCTGATTATCTCGGCTAACGAGATTTTCTGGGCCTCCGCAGGCGTGTTCCTGGTCCTGCTCGGGCTTATCTGGTTTGCGAGACCGCCCTTCGGAGCGGGCGGCGGCGGTGGCGGCGCCCACTGACGCCACACGTTAAAAAGGCCCGCACTGCGGGCCTTTTTTATTCACGACGTTGCGTCTTTCTCCGGCGCAATCCCCTGCTCGCGCAGCTGCGCTTTCAGGCGCTCCAGCGGCAGCGGCCTGCACATCAGATACCCCTGGGTTTCATCGCACTGGTACATTTTCAGCTGCGCCAGCTGCTCTGGCGTCTCCACCCCTTCGGCGGTAATGCTGAGCGAAAACGCTTTGCCAAGCCCGATAATATTCTCCACGATGCTGTTGGCGTTATCCGAGTGTGGCATGCCCGCCACAAACGATTTATCGAGCTTGATACCGTCAAACGGGAAGGTACGCAGGTAGCTTAGCGAGGAGTAGCCGGTGCCGAAATCATCAATCAGCAGCCGCACGCCGAGCGCTTTCAGTTCATTCATCAGCTCAAGACTGACCTCCGGGTTGGAGAGCGTGGCGTTCTCCGTCACCTCAAGCTCCAGCCGTTCAGGCGCAAGCCCGCTCGTTTGCAGCGCCGCGTTCACCCGCTCCACCAGCCCTGGCGTGCGAAACTCGACCGCCGAAATATTGACGGAAATCGCAAGCCCCGGCATTTCGCGCTGCGCATCGCGGCAGGCGGCGTTCAGCACCCAGTCGCTGATGGCGATAATCAGCCCGGTCTCCTCGGCAAGCGAAATAAACTGATCCGGCATCAGCAGCCCGAGCTCGGGGTGATGCCAGCGCAGCAGCGCTTCCACCGCCACTATCTTTTCCGCGCTGACGTCGTAACGCGGCTGGTAAACCAGCTGGAACTGCTGCTCACGCAGCGCCTCGCGCAGGCTATTTTCCATTTCGCGGCGCTGAACGATTTGCTCAGCCATATCGGCGTTATAAAACACCCAGCCGTTGCGCCCGCTGCTTTTGGCTTTATAAAGCGCGATATCGGAGAAGCGCAGCAGGTCGGTGGCGTTGACGGCGTCCTGCGGCGCGAGCGCGATGCCCATGCTGGCGCCGATTAAAATCTCATGATCCTGCACGCTGAACGGGCGTTTGATCTCGTCGAGAATACGCCCGCAGAGCTGCTCCAGCGCCTCTTTGCGCTCGATATCGGGGATGATGAGGATAAATTCGTCGCCGCCCTGGCGCGCCACCAGGTCGAAGTCGCGCAGGCAGGCGCGCAGCCGCTCGGACACCTGATGCAGCAGTTCATCGCCGACGCCGTGGCCGAAGAGGTCGTTCACCGGCTTAAAGTTATCAAGATCGAGACTTATCATCGCCAGCGGATGCTCGCGGGTCGGGCGCGACTGGAGCTTGCCTTCCAGAAACTCCTTCATGCGCACCCGGTTGGGCAGGCCGGTGAGTTCGTCATGCAGCGAGAGATACTGCACGCGCGCCTGGGCCTCGACTTCCAGCGTGACGTCGGTCGCGGTGCCGCGAAAGCTCAGCACGCCATCGACGGTGGCGATGGGTTTCGCCACCAGGTTGCAGTAGCGCTGGTGGCCCTGCGCCGAGAGATAGCGGCAGTGGGTCATGTTGAGGTGCCCGCCGTGCCCCGGCTGATGCAGCCATTCCTCAAGCGTCGCCCTGTCTTCCTGAATAAACTCCGTCACCCGCCGTCCCAGCCAGTCGGCGATGCGATAACCGGTGATAACCGGAAAGCGCTCGGAAAGCCAGGTAAAGCGCAGCTCGTCATCGGTTTCCCAGATCCAGTCGGTTGTGGCTTCCGCCACGTCGCGAAAGCGCCGTTCGCTCGCGGCGAGCGCCAGCCGGTTCTGCTCCAGCAAAAAGGTGTTTTCATCGTTAAGCCGCGCTTTGTTAAGCGCGTTACGCATCGACATGCCCGCCACCAGCGCCGTAAAGAGCATCAGGAAAATCAGCAGCGGCAGGATGACGGCCTTTAAATCGTGGCCCGGATCTTCGCTGCGCCAGACCATCGTCACCTGCCCGTTACCGAGCGGCAGCGCCAGCGTGACCTGCCGGTAGTCGGGGCGCGCCTCGCCCGGTTTACGCACGTGCAGCTCATCGATGCCGTATTCGCGCCCCATGCGCGCGAGCTCCGCCTCGGTGAGCACATCGATAAACATCATCAGCGACGGCACGCCAGGCCCGGCGTCAACGATGCTGTCACCGCCGCTGCGTATCCACGCCGCGCTCACCAGCGCGGGCTTGCCGTTATACTCCATCGGCGTGACGATCGCCGCGCCGTCGGTGCCATCGAGCGCGATACGCAGGCTTTTCAGCATCGGCGCGCCGATCCAGTGTTCGACTTTCTGGTTACGCAGCCGGCCGTTGACGACGCTGTAGCGGGTGGCGTCGCTGCCATCGGTCACAAAGACGCCGTCGTAGCCGAACATTTCATACAGCGACTGCCCGAGGTTCCCGCGATCCCACGCCCAGCGCACGTCCGTCGTCTTATGCAGTTTGAGATACGCCTCGCCCCAGTCGGAGTAGTCGTTAAGATTGGTTTTGAGCGCATCCTGTCGATTTTCAAGGGCTTTTAAAAACAGATGACGGCTGCGCGTATCGGCGCGGTCGTTAATATCGTTGGCGATATGTAGCAGGGAGAGGATCGCTATCAGGAAAAATAACCCGAGCAGCCCGCTCATAAAAATTAGCGTGCGTCGGATAAAACGGGTGGTATTACCGGTGCTGTGACCAGATAACTCAGGCGCGCCGCGTCGGAAAAAACGTCTCATTCTCGATCCCAGTCTGTTAATGCCTTGATAATTATTATGACGCCCGTGAAAAGATCCTGCGCGCCGTGGCGATACGCCGTGACGACATATATTCTTGTTCACGGTTTTACGGCCTGTCAGGCCATAAAACTGACGATACACACAGACAGGACGCGGCCCGCCACTGTTCCGGGTAAATCGTTCAGGGTGTGAATAGTAATAAACCGCTATTTTATTTCAGGGTTTATTTAGCGCCCCACATTAAAAATTTGTATTAAGTCGGCGAAACGCTGCTCTGGAAATAAATATAACCGCAGCGGGTATCATATAATAAAAAAGGAGCCTGTCAGGCTCCCTTTTCGTTATTTAACGCAGATTTTTACAGATGCAGTTCCTGTAATTTTTCTTTCGGCAGCGCCAGCGCATCGTTGCTGTTGACGCCCACGCCGCGCTCGATGATGTGACGAGCAATCTCCTGCGCTTCTTCCAGCGAGTGCATCTCGTAGGTGCCGCACTGGTAGACGTTCAGCTCAGGGATCTGGTTCTGCTCTTTGACTTTCAGCACATCCTGCATCGCCGCCTTCCAGGCATCCGCCACGCGCTGCTCGTCAGGCTGGCTGATAAGGCTCATGTAAAAACCGGTGCGACAGCCCATCGGGGAGATGTCGATGATCTCCACGCCGTTGCCGTTAAGGTGATCGCGCATGAACCCCGCAAACAGGTGCTCCAGCGTATGGATGCCTTTTTCCGGCATCACTTCTTTGTTCGGCGCGCAGAAACGCAGGTCGAACACGGTAATGGTGTCGCCATGCGGCGTGTTCATGGTCTTCGCCACACGCACCGCAGGCGCTTCCATACGGGTATGGTCGACAGTGAAGCTATCAAGCAATGGCATCTGATCACCTCCGAGTAGTGATTTTTTAAAATTAAACTGAACTAATGTTCGCGGGCCGGGTCTGAATCTATGAAAGACGCGCATTTGTTATCATCATCACTGAGTTCAGAGATGACAATTTGGCCACAGCGATGTGGCCTTTTTCTTTTGTGTCACGCCTGCTTCGTCAGCCACTCGTCAAACGGCTCGGTATCCGCCGCTTCAATCTCACGCTGACGCGCCAGCGACGCCGCCTGCTCCTGACGGAAATCCTCTTCCTGCAACGCCTGTAACGGCTCGTCGCGCAGCATAGCGCGATAGCGATCCGCAAGCTCGCGTCCGGTGCCGCCGATCCCGTTCTCAATCATCGAGCGCAGAATGCGCGCGGAGTATGTGAGTTCCGGATCGTCAAAGCACGCCACCAGGCGATCGCAGACCTGCTGGTATTCCTGTCCGCCGTGGATGCCGTCGAGCGTTTGCGCCACACGGCGTAAATCGCGGAACAGATCTTTGCCCACTTTCGCCAGCGGGAACTGCGCCGTTTCACAACCGATGCCGAGCGTCAGACCCGGCTTGCGGCCTTCCAGGATAACCCGGTTCCAGTTGGTACGGGTACACAGCAGCTCGTCGCTGCTCATCTCCGGCGCATCCGCCAGCGCGCACCAGACCATAAAGAGATCGAGGAAACGCACCTGGTTTTCATCCACGCCAATCGGCGAGAACGGGTTGATGTCGAGCGAGCGCACTTCGATATACTCGATACCGCCGCGCAGCAGCGCGTCAGACGGCGATTCGCCATCGCGCGTCACGCGCTTCGGCCGGATCGGCGCGTAGAGCTCGTTCTCAATCTGCAGGATGTTGGTATTGATTTGCAGATACTCGCCATCCTTCTTCAGCCCCAGCTTCGCGTACTCTTCCGACGGGGTTTTGATGGCGCGCTTCAATCCTGCCACATAACTGTGCAGATCGTTAAACGTAATCCCGAGATTGCTTTGCGATTTATTGGTATAGCCGAGATCGCTTAAGCGCAATGAGGTGGCGTAAGGCAGGTAGTACATGCCGCAGTCGGTTTTCTCAAACGGCAGTTGGGTCGGCTTGCCCTGGAGGAAAGACGAACAGATGGCCGGCGAGGCGCCGAACAGATACGGGATCACCCAGCCGAAACGGTAGTAGTTGCGGATGAGTCGGAAATAACCCGCTGAAATCGCCTCTTTGCCGCTGTCGGCATCTTCCACCTGACACTTCGCCTGCCAGAATGCGAGCGGCAGCGAGAAGTTGTAGTGAACGCCCGAAATGGTCTGCATCAGCGCGCCGTAGCGGTTTTTCAGGCCCGAGCGATAGAGCGTTTTGAAGCGGCCGATATTTGAGGTGCCGTACTGCGCCAGCTCAATATCCTGCCCTTCTTTAATATAGCAAGGCATGCTGAGCGGCCACATGCGCTCGTCGCCGAGCGCCCTGGCGGTATGGCGATGAATATCGCGCATAACGGTCAGCATGTGGTCGATATCGCCGTCTACCGGCGTGATAAATTCCAGAAGGGCTTCGGCAAAGTCCGTCGTGATCCACTTGTGGGTTAACGCGGCGCCCAGGCTTTCCGGATGCCCCGTGGTCGCCAGCTCGCCTTGCGGCGTGACGCGCAGCGTTTCGCGCTCCAGCCCACGGCGAATGCCTTTTAATGCCTCAGGATGCTCGGTTAACCAGGCCAGCGCCTGTGATACGTCCGGGATCAAATTGACCTCCCGCCTGTCATGTCGAAAATAGTTTTATTAAGCATAATTGTAATGGTAAAGGTTGACGATGAAAGGTCGCTCAAACAATCCAATTAGTGCCACCACGTCATACCCTGCAAAGTCGCCGCCGCGATAACGATATAGCGCAGCGCCTTGCCAAGGCACAGAAAAAAGATCACCCGCCCCCAGGGAAGCCGCAACCACCCTGCCAGCAGGCACAACAGATCGCCGACCAGAGGCAGCCAGCTTAATAGCAGCGCTGACGCCCCAAACCGTTGCAGCCAGCCCTGCGCGCGTTCCTGCCAGCGCGACGACTCGCGCAGGGGAAACAGCCGCCCAAGAATAACGTTAGTTAACCCCCCAAGGCTATTACCTATTGTTGCGGTTAATACTAACCGCCAGGGGGTACTTTTCGCGCTCACCAGCAACGCCACCAGGACCGCTTCGGAACTGCCCGGCAGCAGCGTGGCGCTTAAAAAACTGCTGGTGAAGAGCGAGAAGAGCGGCAGCGCGTCGCTCACAGCAGACGCACGTCCACAGCATCCATTCCCGCGAGACGCGCGGCTTCGAGCCCGAAATCCGCGTCTTCAAACACCACGCATTTCTCCGGCGCGACGCCCATGAGCGTCGCACAACGCAGAAACGTATCGGGAGCGGGTTTGTGATGCTGTACATGATCGGCGGCGACAACCGCCGCGAAGTAATGACGCAGGCCGAGATGCGTGAGCAGCGCCTCCGCCATCGCGCTTTCGCTGCCGGTGCCGACAGCCATAGGACGGCGGCCGTGCCAGGCTTTGACAACGTCAATCAACGGTAAGGGACGCACCGTATCCAGCAGCATCGCCTGTACCGCGGCGGTCTTTTCGCGCGCGAGTGCATGAGGGTCAAGGTTCGCCTGATTAAGCTCAATCACCGCCTGAGCGATACGCCAGGTCGGCGATCCGTTCAGCGCGACCATGGCCTGCTCGTCAAACTGCATGCCGTAGCGGCCCAGGACATCGCGCCAGGCTTGCCGGTGCGTAGGCTCGGTATCGAGGATAGTGCCGTCCATGTCAAAAATCAGCCCGTCGTAACGCTCGTACATCATGCCCTCATTACCTTGACCGCAAGGATTGTTACTTTAGCTTAAACCGTTAATTTTGTCGCTGTTAAGGGTGGCGGGCGCTGCAAAGGGACGCAGGGATAAAGCGCAAAAGGAGAGTGAAATCGAGTGTAAAGTACTGGCGCAGGCGAACGGTGAAGACAGGGAGAAAAGGCAATCAAGAGAGGCTGATGGTGTGTTGGGGAGGATTATCAGGAAAAGTATGGTGCATCCGGGAGGATGATTCGGCTTCGCCTCACCCTGACGGGCCGCTGCACCGCAGCGTTATCCTCCCTGGATTTCGCGATAGTTATCGCTTACCAGGTGACGTTATCTTTGCTGATGGAGCTGAGAGATATGGTGCATCCGGGAGGATTCGAACCTCCGACCGCTCGGTTCGTAGCCGAGTACTCTATCCAGCTGAGCTACGGATGCATTGGGGATACTGCGTTAC